>Ga0073934_10005647_pt1 | contig 19035 bp, 17 predicted proteins | sample LarsenN4metaG_FD_76834 | JGI IMG/M metagenome (GOLD analysis project Ga0073934, IMG submission 76834) | Hot spring sediment bacterial and archeal communities from British Columbia, Canada, to study Microbial Dark Matter (Phase II) - Larsen... ... | reverse complement strand
GGCGTCGTAGGCCGCGCGCATGTCGGCGAACTCGGTATCGGCGGGCACCGGCGGGACGACGCGGGCGTGCAGCATGGAATAGCGGCCGGGCGGGTCCTGGAAGGAAGCGTCCGTGTGCCAGAGACGGTTGCCCAGGCTGTACATACGCCGCCTGTCGTCCGACTTCATGATCTCGCCGTTCTCATCCAGGTTGGAGATGTCGGTCAGGGCCTCGTTGCCCAGGCGGCTCTTCCGGAGGACGCTGATGCCCGTCTTCGCGTGCAGCTCGCCGTCGAATCGCTGCGCAAACGCAAGCTGGTCTTCGTCGGTAAGCGGCTGATCGTGGAAGACCAGGACGCCGAATTCGTCCATCGCGGCGCGGATTTCTTCGAGCGTCGCCTCGTCGTGCACGTGCCGCAGGTCGATCCGGCCGGCTTCGGCGACGAAGCTCGGATGCAGCTGGCGAAGCGTTAGCGACATCTCAGGGGCCTCCGCGGACTGGAAATCGCCGCAGTCTAGGCTCGCCCGCGGGCGGGCGTCAAACGCGGGAGGGGGCGCCGTCCTAGTCCCGGCCGGCGCCGGGCTCGGGGTCGGGCGCCGCTGCCCTGAGGAGGCCGACCGCCAGCCTGCCGATCTCCAGCGCGCGTTGCGGCGAGATCAGCTCGCTGTCCAGCGTCACCTTCACGGCCAGGCCGTAGATCAGCGTGTGCAGCAGGTCGCCCACGAGCTCCGGGTCAAGGTCCTTCCGCATTTCGCCGGACTCGAGCGCCGTCCGCAGCCTTTCGGTGTACGACCGCCTGATCTCCGCGATGCGCTCCAGGTGCATCGTCCTCAGCTTCGGGGAGCGGGCCGCCTTGGCCCAAAGCTCCAGCCAGAGGTTCCAGGCCGGCGTGTCCTCGTCGCGGTCGACGAATTGGACGCGGAAGCCGTTCTCGATGTGGCCGAGGCCGGAAGTGCCGCCGCCTGTCTCCACGTTCCGGCTGTAGAAGTGCTTGACCGACCTGACCCAGGCGGCATTGATCAGCTCCTCCTTGCTGCGGAAGTGGTACATGACCAGTCCCGCGCTCACGCCCGCCCGGGACGCGATCCGCTGGATGGAGGCGCCGTCGATGCCGTGCTTGACCACCTCCTCGACGGTGGCCGCAAGGATCGCTTCTCTTCTGCTCGTCTCGGTTGCTACCACGGGGTCCAGCCTATCAGAAAGACTTCGATAGCTCGATTAAGTCGCTTAATAGATTGACAAGCCCGTCTGCCGGAAGTAAACTCGGCCAACTGAATGCCCATTCAGCGTACTCCGGGGAGTCAAGCCACGATAGCCCTAGCGTAGTTCCGGGAGGAACGCGATGGATGACAGCTACTGGAAGCGGATGCTCGCCTCCCGCCTGAGCCGCCGGCGAGGCCTGGCGTTGGCAGGAGGTTCCGCCGCCGGCGCCGCCCTGCTCGCGGCCTGCGGCGGCGGAGACGACGGCGGAGGCGGGGAGGGCGCGAAGAGCGACCTCGTCACCGAGCCCAGGGATACTTTCAAGGAGGCCAAGCGCGGCGGGACGCTCAAGGACGTCCACAACTTCGACCCGCCGACGCTGGACCCGGCCACGCCGGTAGCCCCCCTCAACAGCATCGTCCGCCATACCTACGGCACGTTGGTCTCGGAGCAGCCCGGCCACCTCGAGACTTCGTCGGGCGTTTTGATCGGGGACCTCGCGGAGTCCTGGGAGACCTCGCCGGACCGCCTGACGATCACGCTCAAGCTGCGCCAGAACGTCAAGTGGCACAACAAGCCGCCGGTCAACGCGCGCACGGTCGACGTCCAGGACGTCATCTTCAGCTGGGAGCGCTACACGCGTCTCAGCCCGTTCCGCGGCCTCAGTTTCAACCAGGTCAACCCGGACGCGCCGGTGCTCTCCGTCAGCGCCCCCGACGCGCGTACGATAACCGTCAAGCTCAAGGAGCCCCTTGCCTACGCGCTGCAGTACTTCGCCAACTACGGCAGCTTCAGCGGCAACATAGTGATGCTGCCCAGGGAGGCGGACGGCGGCGGCCTGGAACTCCGCGGCAACATCGTCGGCCACGGACCGTTCGAGCTGGACAGCTACCGGCCTTCCGTCGGTTTCACCCTCAAGCGCAATCAGAACTACTACGACAAGGACTGGGCGCTGGTCGACCAGATCGACATGCCGATAGTGCCGGAGTACGCCGCCCGCCGCTCCCAGTTCCAGGCGGGCAACACCCTGCGCATGCTCGCCGGCGAACCCCAGGCCGAAGACCTGCTCGCGGTCAAGCGCGACCAGCCGAAGGTCCTCGCCTACGCGACCGACTACAGCGGCCAGCCCTGGATCCTGTCCTTCGGCTGGCAACAGGAGCAGTTCCGGGACGAGCGCGTGCGCCAGGCCGTCTCCATGGCCATCGACCGCGACACCTGGATCGACGCGATCCAGAACGTCTCCGGCTACGAGCGCGATGGCCTCCCCGTGGAAAGCCGCTGGAACTCGCACCTGCAGGCCAGCCTTGGCGACTACTGGCTGGACCCAAAGGGACGCGACTTCGGTCCCAACGCCAAGTACTTCCAGTTCAACCTCGCGGAGGCGAAGAAGCTCCTCGCCGCCGCGGGCCATCCCAACGGCTTCGCCGTGCAGTCCACCTACCCCATCGAGGGCCTGGCGCTAGGACGCTTCGCCGAGCCGCTGGACGGGATGCTCAGAGAGCTGTTCCAGATCAAGATCAACAACCCCAATTACGCCAACGAGTACATCCCGCGCTGGCGCGACGCGCAGGGCCAGTATGAGGGCTGGCTGTACGGTTCCGTCACGGGCACCATGCCGCAGTTCCTGCACGCTGTCTCGTCCCTGGCGGCCGAGTACTGGCCCAAGGGCGGCACCACCTTCCGCGGCTTCAGCACCACCGCCACGCCCAAGACCGGCGACCCGGAGCTCACCTCCATGATCGAAAAGGCGCGCCTGGAGCCGGACGCGAACGCGCAGCGCAAGCTCGTCCACGATATCCAGCGCCACCTCGCCAAGGCCATGTGGGGGCTCAACCTGCCGGGAGGCGCCACCGGCTACACGCTCGCCTGGCCCGCCTTGAGGAACGTCAACGTCTGGCGTTCGCGTCAGGGCGCCGCTCCCACCTGGAACGCCTACCGGCTCTGGGTGGACGCGTCGCTGCCGCCGTTCCAGGGGTAACCCCGCCCGGCGGACAAGCAAGGAGTAATCTGCTCCCAACAGGAAGAACGCCCGGCGCGGGCTCGAAAGCGCCAACACACGGAGGTCACGAGAAAGCAAATGCTCAGCACTGAAGAAAACGAACTCGTTACCAACACGAACAAGGGGACGCCCATGGGCGAAGCCTTCCGCCGCTTCTGGCTCCCCGTCGCCCTCGCCTCGGAGCTTCCCGGCCCGGACTGCATCCCCGTCCGCGTGAGGGTCCTGGGCGAGGACCTGATCGCATTCCGGGACACGGAGGGGCGCGTCGGCCTCGTCGACGCCTACTGCCCCCACCGCGGCGCGCCGATGTTCTTCGGCCGCAACGAGGAGTCCGGCCTGCGCTGCATCTACCACGGCTGGAAGTTCGACGTCGCGGGCACGTGCGTAGACCTCCCCAACGCGGTCGAAGGCGACACCTACAAGGAAAAGGTCAAGATCAAGGCCTACCCCTGCGTCGAGGCCGGCGACCTCGTATGGGCGTACATGGGGCCGGCGGAGAAGAAGCCGCCCTTCCCCGAGTTCGAATGGACGAAGCTCCCGCCCGAAAACCGCTACGTGGCCAAGTTCCACCTCGAATGCAACTACCTGCAGGCCATGGAGGGCGACTACGACCCCAGCCACGCCCGCTTCCTGCACAGCACCCTCGGGGACAGCCAGATCCCCAACCCGCTGAACCCGGCTCAACTCAGCCAAAACCGGCCCTTCAACACCCTCACCGACCCCAACCAGGACCCGTTCCCGAAGTTCGTCGGGACGCGGCGGGTAACGCGGCCGATCCCCGCAAAGCTGGAAGACAGCGACTCCGGCGTCGTCTCCGTGACCACCGGCCAAATGCCCGACGGCCGTTGGAGCGCCCAGGTGGGCATCACGATCATGCTGCCCATCTTCTGCACCGCCGGCATCGGCGGGCCGAACACGTACTACAGCAACATGCGCGTGCCCATCGATAACGAGCACCTCATGTTCTTCCGCCTCCGCTGGAGCTACCAGCCCATCCCACCCAACGAGCTGGAGGAGTACAAGACCGGCGGCTATTACTACCCGGAGATAATCCCCGGCACCTTCACGCCAAAGGACAACAAGAACAACGACTACCACATCGACCGCGTGGTGCAGAAAAACTTCACTTACAGCGGCATCCGCACCTTCCCGCTCCAGGACATCGCCATGATGGAGAACCAGTGGGGGCCCATCGCCGACCGCACCCAGGAGCACCTGACCAGCAGCGACTACCAGATCATTCACGTGCGCCGGCGCCTGCTCAGGCTCGCGAAGAACATGGCCGAAGGCATCGAGCCCACGGAGCCGTGGCACCCGGAGGCCTATCGTTACCGGCGCGCCAGCGCCGTGGCCCAGACGGAGGAGGAAGCCATCGCCCAGGCGAAGGCACAGGCCTTCGGCAGCGCCCTGCCCGCCGAGCTCCAGCGGGTCGCCATCGCCACCTAGCGCGGCGGCGGCGCGAGATCCGGCGGCCGCCGAGCGCAGCCTAGCCAAGGGAGGAACGCACGATGCTGAGCAAGACCGATAACGACCTCCTGTGCCGCGTGGGGCCCGGGACGCCCATGGGCGAGTTCATGCGCCAGTACTGGATACCGGCCCTGCCCTCCGCGGAATTCCCGGAACCGGACTCGCCGCCGAAGCGGATGAAGCTCCTGGGCGAAAACCTGGTCATGTTCCGGGACAGCCACGGCCGGATGGGCTGCTTCGTCGAGGCCTGCCCCCACCGCGGCGCCAGCCTCTTCTTCGGCCGCAATGAGGAAGCCGGCCTGCGCTGCGTCTACCACGGCTGGAAGTTCGACACCTCCGGCGCCTGCGTCGACATGCCTTCCGAGCCGGCCGAGAGCAACTTCAAGAGCAAGGTGCGGGTCCGGGCCTACCCCTGCCGGGACGTCAACCACATGGTCTGGGTCTACATGGGGCCGCGAGAAGTCCCGCCGCCCTTCCCGGCCTTCGAGATCAACACCCTGCCGCCGGAGAACGTCGCGCCGCCCTCGATCATGATGGAGGAGTCCAACTGGCTGCAGAACCTGGAGGGCGACACCGACTCCAACCACCTCGACTACCTCCACTCCCGCCTCGACGCCTTCCGCTGGCGGCTCTATGGCGAGGTCCCCACCGAACCCTCCAAGCCGGGGCTGTTCAACATGCTCTGGGGCGACAAGATGCCCCGCCTCGACGTCCGCCTCACCGACTACGGCTGCTACTACACGGCCAAGCGCACCTGGGACGACGACCCCCGCTACGAGTGGCACCGGATCAACCAGTTCATCCTCCCCTTCCATACGATGATCACGGGGAACGACGGCGTCACGCTCCGCTCCTTCGTGCCCCTAGATGACGAATGGGCCATGCTCATCACCCAGCGCGGCAGCCTCACGCGGGCGATATACGACCCCAACAACCCGACTCCCACGCCCCTGGAGTCAGCGGTGGGCTTCGTGGAGCGCCGGAGCGACCCCCGCACCTACTTCTACACGAAGGCGAACAAGCACAACGACTACCAGCGCGACTACGAAGCAGAACGGACGCAGCGCGTCTCCGGCGTACCTGCCATCGGCAACCTCCAGGACCGGGCCATGACCGAGCTCATGACCAACGAGGCGGGCGAGGCGATTTACGACCGCTCGAAGGAGCATTTGGGCTCGCTGGACGTCATGGTGATCGCCGTGCGGCGGCAACTGTTGCGCGCGGTCAAGGCGATGCGCGACCAGGGAGTGCTCCCGCCGAACGTCGACAACGTCCAGCTCGACCGCGTGCGGCACGCGACGGTGATCCTGCCCAAGGACGCGGACTGGGTGAGCGCCACGGAGCGCCTGCGCGACTCCGATGGCGGCCTGCCCGTCGCCTGGGAGATAAAGCCCCTGGAGGAAACGCCGATCGCCGCGGCGCTGGAGGTCAGCTAGCTCCTAGGGCGTCGAAATACGCCCCCCCGCGGCTTGAAGGCCGCCGCTCCGGCCTCGGATGGGGGATACGTCCCGCGGGGTCCTTCACGCTCGAGGCCCTCGGCTGCCCATCGCGCCGCCCGGGCGGCGGTCCGCGGTGACGCGCTGCCGTCCATGTGAAGGATCTTCGTTGTTTGCGAGGGCGCAGGCCTTCCTAACGCCTTCACTGCGTCCGATGATCAGTCTGTACGGCTCTCGAGCCGACAGCCCCAGTGACACCTGCCTCCCCCCTGCGTCGCTGCCGCGGCATGATTCGGCGCGCGAGGGGACTGCTCCGCATTCTGCATCTCTAGAGGGAAACAGCGCGTTTGGAAACAGCAGTGCAGCCGGCACGAGAACGAGAATTTGGCGCTCCTTGCGCCGCCTTTCGGCCCCAACCCACCACCATCGAAGCAACCGGTATCGACTTCGCCCAGCACGTCGACCTATGCCTCAAGACGCTTCGCTTCGGCGGGCGCCTAGCCGGAGGCGAGATCGCCGGCCGCCTCCGCCTCGCCTACAAGGTCGTCGATACGGTGATCGCCTTCCTCAAGCGCGAGAAGCTGATCGAGGTCGTCGGCGCTCAGGGCGTCGTGGAACAGCAATACGAGTACCAGCTGACCGACAAGGGCTACGAAAAGGCCTCCGAAGCCTTGGAGCGCAACCAGTACGTCGGGCCGGCGCCGGTGCCGCTGGCCGAATACGTCCGCGTCGTGCTAGAGCAGTCGCCGCGGCGGGTGAGGGTGACGCCGCCCCAGGTGCAGGAGGCGCTCGCCGACCTGGAGCTGAGCCCTTCGCTCCGGAGGCTCATCGGCGCCGCCGTGAACGGGGGCCACTCTATCCTCCTCTACGGCAACCCTGGCAACGGCAAGAGCTCCATCGCCAAGCGGATCGCGTCCATGCTCGGCGGCAGCGTCCTCGTACCGTACGCCATCGATGTCGGCGGCCAGACCGTCCGCGTCTTCGACCCCCGGGTGCATGAGGCGACCGAAGAGCCGGGCCTCCGCGTGGAGAGACGTCTCGCCGCCATGCCCTCGCCCGATGGCCGCGAGCGCAGGCGGGACGGGCGATGGGTGATCGCCAAGCGCCCCCTGATCACGGTCGGCGGCGAGCTCACGCTCGAGGACCTCGACCTTAAGTACTCGGCCCAGACCAAGTTCTACCTGGCGCCGGTCCAGGTGCTCGCCAACGGCGGCATCCTGGTCGTCGACGACCTCGGCCGCCAGAAGATGCGACCGGAGGAACTGCTCAACCGCTGGATCGTTCCCATGGAGGACGGTATCGACCACTACTCGCTCGTCAGCGGCGAGACGATCGAGGTCCCGTTCGAGATTCTGCTGGTCTTCTCCACCAATCTCAACCCGAAAGACCTCGGCGACGAAGCCTTCTGGCGGCGCATCCGCCACAAGGTCGAAGTCATCGACCCGGACGAAGGCATCTTCCTCCAGATCCTCAAGGACGTATGCGAGCGACGGTCGATCGAATACCGCCCGGAAGGCGCCCGCTACCTGATCGACGCCCACTACCGCGCCAAGGGCCGCCCCTTCCGGGCCGTGCACCCCCGCGACATCATCGGCCTCCTTCAGGACATGGGCGGCTACGAAGGCGTCCAGCCGGAGCTGACTCCCGAATGGCTGGACGCCGCGGTCGCGGCCTACTTCATGGAGGACGAAGCGCCGAGCGCGGCCCAACCCGCCGCTTAGGCGGGGGAACCTGAGCTTGCGCCTCCTCCTCACGGAGGTCCGCCACGGCGCCGGCGACGTCCGTCAGCAGCAGGCGGAACCGCTGCCACTTCGCCCGGCCGATCCTGCGTTCGCAGGCCTCCTCGAAGCCATTGCTGGCCTCGGCCAGCGCCTCGAAAGCCGCCACGCCGCGTTTCGTTAGGGTGACCAGTTTCCCGCGCCTGTCATCGGGGTCCGGCGAGACATCCACGTAGCCCCGCTTTTGGAGATAAGCTACGAGCTCAGCCATGCTCTGCTTGGTCATGCGCGAGCGCGCCGCCAGATCCGATATCCGCGAACCTCCCGCGGAAATGTTGCGGAAGACGGCGCCATGAGCGATGCGCAGATCATCGAAACCCTGCTCGCGCACGCGCGCCCAGTTGTGCACCAGCATCGCCTCAAAGGGCACTCTCAGCAAGGAGCCAAGGGTGCCGAGCTCTTCCGTCAGGGCGCGATTCTTGTTGCTACCGGCCATGAATACATGTTGACATACAGTCAGGCATCCTGTCTAATGAGAGTCAGGTTACCTGACCATTTTCTCCACTGGGACCTGATATCGACGCGAGGAGGCCTTGGATCATGATCACCGTCCCCATCGAAACGAATCTCCAAGTCGTGGGCCAGCACATCGCCCTGGAAGCGGCGGACGTGGATGCGGCGCTGGACCTCTACACGGAGGACATCGTCTGGGAGTCGCCCGCGCGTCAGCTTCGATTCGAAGGCAAGGCGGCCGTCGCCGCAAATTACCGTCGCATGTTTTCCTCCCTGGACTTCGCGACCTTCGAATTGGAGCCCATAGAGCGGTTCGCGACCGGGGACCGCGTCGTCGACGATTGCCGCGTCCGATTCACGCTCACCGGGGATGGGTTTGCCAACGCCCCGGCGGAGCCGGGCGACCGCGTTGAACTGCGGTTGGTCCATATCTTCGAAATGCGCGACGGCAAGATCGCCCGGGAGTCCACGTTCGAGATCTGGCGCAAGCTCTGAGCCGCCGGCTTGCTGGCACACCGCCGGCCCCCGTCCCGCTGGCTGCCGGGTGAGCCCGCGGGCGGCCAGGACTGCCACGCCTCAGGCGCGAAGTCCCAACACGGAGGGAGCGGTCCTATCCAGGATCTGCTCCTTGTCCGCCTCCGGGATCTCAACCTCCCGGATCCAGGAGAAGGTCTGCGCGTAGGTCTCGAAGGACAGGAGTACGGGGTAGTCGCTCCCGGGCAGGATGTGGCCGGCGCCGAAGGCCTTCCAGGCGCAGAGGAGCGCCGCGTGGGAGCCGTGGCCCACGGTGTCGTAATAGAAGCGGCGGGCCGTGTCCTTCGGCAGTTCCGGCAAGTCCCGCGAGCGCATCGAGAACTGGTTGTTCAGCCTGTCGAGCAGCATCGGGATCGGCCCGCCGAAGTGCGGCACGATGAACGTGATCTCCGGGAACTTGGCGGGAATCCGCTTGGCGATGAGGTGGAGGACGATCGCCGCGTCCTCCAGCGACGTCCCCACCGCGCCGCTGAGGCCGTAGTCGGTGATGTATGGGGAGCAGATGCCGTTCCCGGACGGATGGTAGAAGATGATGCCGCGGCGGCGGTTGACCTCCTCGTAGAGCGGCAGGAACTCGTCTTCCGCCACGGAACGGTCCAGGGCCGAGATGTAGAGGTTGACGCCGATCATGCCAAGATCGTCCAGGCCGCGGCCCAGCTCCCGCAACGAGGCCTGGATGTGGGGCAGCGGCAGCGAGACGAAGGCCTTGAATTTGTCCGGGTAGCGTTCCACCAGCTTCGCGTAGATATCGTTGCCCAGCCGGGCCGCGGCCACGGCCGCGTCTTCTTGCTCGCCGTACGGGGCGCGGCCGGCCGCCGGGGAGAGGACTTGCAGGCCGACCCCTGCTTCCTCCATCAGCCGGAGCCGCGCCTCGATGTGCGCCTCTTCGTCCGTGTCGGGGTGGGGGGCCATGGGGCCGACGTTGGCGCCTTCGCGGTATAGGGGCCTGAGGGCCTCGCAGTAGGCCCTGGGGTGGTAGTGGGCGTGGACGTCGACGATCATCTGCTCGCTCCTGGCTTGTTGGTCGGGCTCGCGGGGACGGTGGGACGGCCGCCCGCCGGCGCGGCGGCGTCGTCGAGTCTAGCAGGTCTGGGACGGCGGGCCCGCCGCGGGAACCATCCGCGCGCCGGATTCGTCCAGAGAGCAGGAGGTGCACCGTGAAACTGGGAGCAATCGCGTTTCTGGCTGCCTTGGCCGCGGTCCTGGCCATCGCCTGCGGCGGCGGTGAGGCAACGCAGGCGACCGATGATGACGCAGGGGTGGTCAGCGGGGCGGGCAGCGTGGCGCCGAACGTCTTCCTCCGCTTCGAGGGCAAGACGTACCGCCTCCACGACCTGCTGCAAGCAAACCTCCCCGATGCCGCCGGCGATTACCGCGAAGTCGGCTCCACGACCGATGCCAACATCGACTTCGAAGGCCGGCTGCGGCTCTACAAGCGCGCCGGCGACCCGGACGCGCTCTACAGCTACTCGCAGGGCTTTCCGGGGACGCCGGGCCAGGCCTTCTGGCTGCGCTGGCTCCCCGAGGTCCCGGACGAAGACGCAGCCGCCTCCTTCCGTCCGTACAGGTAGCCGTCATCGGCCCGGGGCCGCTTTGCCGGGAGGCCCCGCGTCAGCGCCCCCAGAGCTTCTTCGTCGCGAGGCGGGCGCCCTCGGCGCCGGCGCGGAACTTCGCCCACTGCACGGACTCGTGCGCGGCCCTGCTGAGGCCGCAGTCCGTGCCCGCGATGACGTTCTCGCGGCCGACGATCTCCGCGTAACGCACCAGCCGTTGGGCCACCAGCTGAGGGTGCTCCACGAACTCGCGGGAGCAATGGCCGAGGACGCCGGGCATCAGGACCTTGCCGTCCGGCAGCGGGTGGTCCTGGAACACCTCCCACTCCCAGTCGTGCATGGGGTTCGCGGCCTCGATCGAATAGCACTGGGCCTTGGCCCTGTACATGACATCGATGATGGCTGAGAGCGGCAGGTCCGTGCTGTGGGGGTGATGGACGCTCCCCCAGCAGATATGGAGCCGTATCTGCTCTTCCGGGACGTCGCGGAGGGCGTGGTTCATGGCCTCGACGCGGAGCTCGGCGAACTTGCGGTACTCCTCGAGCGACATGTCGGCATGGATGCCCCAGCCGTCCGGCAGCCCGGGATCGTCGAGCTGGACGATGAACCCGGCCTCGGCGATAGCGTTGTACTCGACCCGCATCGCCTCGGCGATGGCGAACACGAACTCCTCATCCGTCTTGTAGTACTGGTTGCGCAGCCAGTGCTCGATCGTCCCGGGGGCCATGGCCGCCATGAAGGCCTCGACGCCGGGATGGGCATCGAGGGCGGCCTTCAGGTAGGCGATGTCGCGGTTCGTGTCCTCCAGCCCGCGGTACTCGATCGGGCCGACGCAGTAAGCGGCCATCGCCGGGCCGGGACCCGCTGCTCCCACGTTCATACCCCGCAGGGCGGCGAAGTACTCCGCGAAGACGCGCGACTCCCGGTTCGTGATCCCGCCGGGGCTGGGCTCGTCGGGGCGCGGCCGGCGCAGCTCGATGTTCGTCAAGTGGTCGCGGAAGGCGCTCTGCCAGCCGCGCTTGGGGTACTCGCCGTCGTTGACGACGTCGACGCCGTTTTCGAGCTGCAGGCGGACGACGTCCCGGACGGCCGCCTTGACCCGCGCCGAGAGCCCCTCATCGAAGGGCTCGCCGAGGCCGCGGGCGTTGATCGCGTCTCGGAGCTCGGCCGGCCTGTGCAGGCCTCCCGTGTGGCTGAGAAGGATGCGGTCCGTGCTGCGTCGCATGACACTCTCCTGGGTGGCCCAAGGCCCGTTAGGCCCGGCGGCCGTCGGTGCCTGGGACCAAACGAGGGTGCGGGGCCTCTGGACGAAGACATTACCGAAGAAAGGTGACGGGTTCCAGGGTTAAGGGCGGAGGCGGGCGCTCGAAGGCCCGCGGCATCAAGACGCCTCGAAGTGCTTCAGCGCCGCCTGGTCGAAGCGGAGGCCGAGGCCCGGCTTGTCCGGCGCGACCAGCTGCCCGTCCTCGATCGCCGGCGTCTTCTCGTAGAACTGCAGCGTCCACGGCATGTACTCGATGGTCAGGCCGTTGGGCACGCCGCAGACGAGGTGGACCTGCAGCTCCGGCACCAGGTGGCTCACTACCGGCAGGTTGAACGCCTCCGCCATGGCGGCGACCTTCAGCCACTGGGTGATGCCGCCCACACGCACGAGGTCGATCATGACGATGTCGACCGACCGGTGCTCCAGCAGCTGGCGGAAGGGCGCTATGCCGTAGACGTATTCACCGGCGGCGATCGGCGTCGTCAGGGCGTCGGCGACGCGCGCCAGGCCCTGGTAGTCGTCGTGCGCGGTGACGTCTTCGAGCCAGTAGAGGTGATACGGCTCCAGGCGGCTGCCGATGTCGATCGCCTGGTTCACGCTCCAGAGCTGGTTGACGTCGCACATGAGGTCGACGTCGTCGCCGATACCCTCGCGCAGGACGCGGATGCGTTCGAGGGCGGCGCGGCCGTCGGTTCGGCCCCGAGCTGGGTCTTCATCTGCCGGAAGCCCATCCCCACCAGGCGCGGCCCCGCCTCTTCGAGGTAGCCGAGGGGGTGCTGGCGGAGGAGGGCGCCGCTGGCGTAGGTGGGGGCGCGGTCGCGGTAGCCGCCTACGAGCCTGGAGACCGGCTGGCCCAAAGCCTTGCCCTTGATGTCCCAGAGGGCGATGTCGATGGCGGAGAGCGCGAGCGTGAAGACGCCGCCCGGCCCCGCGCCGCCGGCGGCACGGCGCAGCTTCGCCGCCACCGCTTCCGGCCGCAACGGGTCCTCCCCGAGAGTCAGCTCGCCCAGGGCATCGACCGCCTGCTTCAGGGCGCCGGTCAGCGGCCCGCCGAAGAAGGTGATGCCGATGCCGTCCACGCCGTCGTCGGTCTCGATCTCCACCGTCACGAACTCGCGAGTGGCCGCCGGCTTCGGCAGGCCGACGACGAGGGGGTTATCGGCGGGCGTCCGCAGAATTCGACTTCGGACCTTTGCGACCTTCATCTCTCGGCTCCCACTGAGGCCTGACTCCGCGGAGGGAGGCCCACCGGGGCGTCTCTACGCGGTCCCCCGGCCCGTCCGGCCCTTACTGCTCGTTCCCGGCCCGCAGCCAACCGACGTAATCCTCGATCGCGGTCTCGATCGTGTATTGGGGCTCGTAGCCCACGTCCCTGCGGGTCCGCGTCAGGTCGCAGTAGGCGTTCTCGCGGGCGCCGGGGTTTCGGCCGGCCTTGAGCTGGATGGGGGCGTCCTCGATCACGCGTTTGATCGCGGCCACGAGCTCCCGGTTGGAGGTGGCGCGGCCGGCGCCGATGTTGTAGACGCGGTTCGGCAGGCTCTCCGCCCGCATGACCATGGCCACGCCGCGGCCGCAGTCCTTCACGTAGCACATGTCCGTCGCGTCCTCCTCGAAGACGTCGGCGCCCCGGAAGTCCGGCTCCTGGCCCTTCACCGCGGCGTGCACCAGGCGGCTGGGCAGGTTGGCCATCGAGTGGTACAGCGGACCGTAGATGCCCGCGATGCGCAGCATCACTACCTCCAGGCCCGTCCGCTGGGCGTAGTGCGAGCCGATGATCTCGAACGTCTTCTTGTAGGTCTCCGTGGGGTTGGTGCCGACGGGGCGCAGCGGCATGTCTTCGTAGAAGGGGCCGGGGTTCACGCCGGTGTAGACGGCGATTGAGCTGGCGAGGCCGAGGCGCTTGACCTCCCACGTCCGCGCCGCCTCCAGGATGTTGATCAGGCCCAGCATGTTGACCCGGAAGTCCTCGGCGGGGCCCAGGGCGTTCACGCCCGGGACGGCCAGGTGCACGATCTTGTCGATCTCGTAGCGCTTCCCGATCTCCATCAACCGGTCGGCGTCGGTCACGTCCAGCTGCTCCACGAAGGCCCGCTTGCCCAGGGCGTCCTTGATGAAATCGGGCTCGCGGTGGACGCGATACTGCGTCAGGACCAGGTCCTCGCCCATATCCAGCAGCGCGCGGGCCGTGTGCAGGCCGATGAACCCCAACCCTCCCGTGATCAAGATCATCTCGTTTCTCCTATTCCGGGTGCGTCTTCAGCCACTCGACGTAATCGGCGACGGCGGTCGCCAGGGTGAATGCCGGCTCGTAGCCGGTGTCGGCGCGGATGCGGGAGATGTCCATCGCCGGGGCGGGCCGGTAGGCAGGCCCCCGGCCGGGCGCCAGGGGCAGCTTCGCGCCGGGCGCATAGCGGCGCACCTCGGCCGCTATCTCGCCGTTGGACGTCGCGCGGCCGGCGCCGACGTTGTAGACGCGGTGGGAGAGGCGGCCCGCCGTCTGCAGGAGGGCGATGCCTTTGGCGGCGTCGCGGACGTAGCAATGGTCGTTCGCGTCCTCTTCGAACAGCTCTCCCGGCCAGGGGGAAGGCGTCCCCTTCAAGGCGATGTGGAGAAAGCGCGTGACCGGGTTGAACAGGTTGTGGTCCATGGGGCCGTAAATGCCGCCGATGCGCGCCACGACGACGTCCAGGCCCGTGCGCTGGGCGTAGTGCTGGCCGAGGACCTCGAACGTTTTCTTGTACGTCTCGGTGGGGTTGCCGCCGCTCAGGCGCAGCGGCTCGTCCTCCTTGAACGGCCCCGCGGGCTGGCCGGCGTACACCGCGATCGAGCTCGCGAGCAACAGACGCCGCACCTTCCACGCCCGCGCGGCCTCGAGGACGTTCAAGAGGCCGCGTACGTTCGTGTCGAATTCATCTTTCGGGCCGAGGGCGCCGAGGCCGGGCGCGGCGAGGTGCACGATTCCCGCGATCGGATACCTCCGGCCTATGTCGCGGAGCGCGGCCTCGTCCTGGACGTCCAGCTGCTCGACGAACGCCCGCTTGCCCAGAGCGTCCTTGATGAAATCGGGCTCGCGGTGGACGCGGTACTGCGTCAGGACCGCGTCCTCCCCCATGTCCAGCAGGCAGCGCGCGGTGTGCAGGCCGATGAGACCGAGTCCGCCGGTGACGAGGATCATGGGCGCTCCTGAGCGGGGACACACGCAGGGGCGGCCGCCGCCCGGTGAGGCGAATGTTGCTGGCCGCTGGGCGGGATTTCAACCATTAAGATACTTGACGATTCTCTTCCTGCAAGCGAAGATTACCGTTGACGTTAACGGAAATGCCTGGCTCGCTATTGTATCGGAGGCAAGGCATAATAGGAGCACTGGCGGCATGACTGCGGCCCGCCACTGAATCGAGGAGCTGAAAACATGGCAAAGGTCGTTGGCGTATTCAACACCTCACATTCGCCCTTCTGCTACATGTCCCCGGAACGCTGGAACGAGGTGCGGGCGAACCGCTCGTTGCGTGAGGACGTCCCCCTCGACGATCTCGAGGAGAACCTGCGCAAAAAGCAGCGCATCGAGAACGGATTCGCTACCCTCCGGCGGAATCTCGCGTCCGTGAGGCCGGACGTGATCGTCATCTTCGGCGACGACCAGCTGGAGTGCTTCGACTTCAACAACTTCCCGTCCTTCGCCGTCTACGTCGGCGAGGAGTTCCAGGGCCACCTCTCTCAGCGGGACGCGAACCTCTTCGCGCGCGGCGGCAACAGCCAGCCGCACGGCGACGACGCCCTGCAGGGCCGCGGCGGCGTTGCCGCTCCCGCGCGGCCCGTGCCGCAGATGGCCACCATGAAGGGCCACCCCGGCCTCGGCGTGGGCCTTCTCACCGGCCTCATGAAGCGCGGCTTCGACCCCGCCTTCTGCATGGACATGCCGAAGCCGGAACGCGGCCTCGGCCACGCGTTCATGCGGCCTTCCGAATCGATCACGGACATGCAGACGCCGACGGTCCCGGTCCTGCTCAACTGCTACTACGCGCCCCAGCCCACGGCGAAGCGCTGCTACGAGCTGGGAAAGGCCGTACGCGAGGCCATCGAGGAGTACCCGGAGGACCTGCGCGTCGCCGTCGTCGGCTCCGGCGGCCTCTGGCACACGCCCGGCGCCAAGCAGGCCTGGCTCAACGAGGACTTCGACCGCGAGATCCTCAGCTACCTCGAGGCCGGGGACGCCCGGGGCATGGCCGACTTCTTCGACAGCTACGAGATCCCGCAGGGCGATGCCAGCCAGTTCATCGCCGAGCGCGGCCGCGGCGTCACCGGTATGCCCGGCTTCGGCGGCCCCCAGGGCGGCACCCGCGAGATCTGCGCCTGGGTCTCCTCCGCGGCCGTCGCCGAGGGCAGCCGTTCCACCGTCGTGGACTACGTACCGGTCTACGCCTCGCCCATCGGCGTCGCCTTCTCCTACTGCGTCGACCTCTAGACGCGGCCCGAACTTCAGCGATCCGAGGCCGGGGCGGACTTCAATTCCGCCCCGGCCGTTTCCTTCCTGCCTTCCCGCCGGCCGGAATCCTCCGCCCGCGGCCGCCGCAGCCGGCCGTGCTAAATTGGATGAGCGCCCCGGTAGCTCAGCCGGACAGAGCGGCGGCGTCCTAAGCCGCGCGTCGGGGGTTCGAGTCCCTCCCGGGGCGCCAGCATCCGCGGTTTCCACCCCTCGAGGCTGCCCGGCCGCGACACGAAGCGAGAGGGCGGCGCGGGAGACGTCCTAGGCGTCGGCCTCGTCCTCGTCCGGGTCCGCGTGGTACATCGGGTTGTAGCAAGCGACGTAGTGACCGGGCTCGATCTCGCTGAGCGGGGGCGTGCGCAGCGTGCGGCAATCGGTCAGCGCCTTGGGACAGCGGGGCACGAACGCGCATTGCTCCGGCAGCTTCGTCATGTCGGGCGGGCGGCCGCTTACCTGCCTCAGCCGGCCTACGTCCTCGTGGAGGCGCGGCAGCGAAGCGAGCAGCGCCCAGGTATAGGGATGGCGCGGCCGCTGGAAGAGGGTGTGCACCTCCCCTTGCTCCGCGATCCGGCCGGCATACATGACGGCCACGCGGTCCGCCATCTGGGCTATGACGCCGAAGTCGTGCGTGATCAGGATGATCGCGACGCCCTGATCCCGCAGCCGCCTGAGCTCCTCGAGGATCTGGGCCTGGACCGTCATGTCCAGCGCCGAGGTCGGCTCGTCCGCGATCAGCACCGCCGGCCGGAGCGCCATGGCCGTGGCGATCATCACCCGCTGCGCCATGCCGCCCGAAAGCTGAAACGGGAAGCGGCTGACGATGCGTTCGGCGTCGGCCAGTCCCATGCTGGCCAGCAGCTCGATCGCGGCCGCCCGCGCCTCGCGGCGGCTGACGCCCTTGTGGGCGGTGATGATCTCCTCCACCTGGTCGCCCACGGACAGGATGGGGTTCAGGCCCGCGACCGGGTCCTGGAAGATGATCGACATGTCGCGGCCGCGCAGGTCACGCAGCTCCGAATTGGACATCTCCAGGACGTTTCGCCCTTTGAAGAGGATGCTCCCCGACTCGATGTAGCCGGTATGGGGCACGAGGTTCAGCAGCGAGAGCCCGAGCGTGGTCTTGCCGCAGCCGCTCTCGCCGACGATGCCGAGGATCTCGCCCGGATACAGGTCTAGGTCGACGCCGTCGACTGCCTTCAGCACGACCTTGCGGTCATGGTAGTGGGTGCGGAGGTCGCAGATCTGCAGGATCGGTTCGGCGTCTGTCATCATCGTCGTCAAGTTGGATTGCGAACAATTTTAGCAGCCGGGAGGGGCCCTGCCCGGCGCACCGGCCCCCGGCGCCCTCGTTTAACCGGAAGTTCATCTCCGGCCGAGACCGGCGCCGGCAGGCCGCTTCGATTCGGTCACGGCTGATGCGGCCCGGACCGCGCAGCGGGGCGTCTCCTCACCCGGCGTCCGAAATCGAGATGGCGGCGCCGTCGCGGACGTGCGCACCGCCGGAGAAGCGCCGCCGGCGGCCTCTGGAATGCAGGACGAGGGGCAGGACGGCGGGAGACGGACGGGCCGGACGGCCGTCAGCGCCGCGCTCAGGGTCCGGCGGGCTTGCCTGTCAGCCCAGGCGTCGCGCCCGAAGCGCGCCCGTACCCGGCGCGCGTGTCAGAAGCCCGGCCCGAGGCGGTAGAGGACCTTTCCCTGGACTTCGACGTCTTCGGCGCGCGCGTAGATCGGCTCCATCGCCGAGTTCGCCGGCTGGAGACGGACGCGCGAGCCCTCGCTGTAGATTTTCTTGAGGGTGGTCTCCTGGCGGTCCTTCAGCCAGACAGCCACCATGTCGCCGTCGTCCCAGGAGTTCGTCTGCTCCATGAGCACGAGGTCGCCGTCGTTGACGAGAGCGTCGATCATCGAGGTCCCCTTGACCCGGAGCGCGAACACGTTGTCCTTGCCCCGCGTCATCTGGTCGGTCACCTCGATCTCCTCCTCGAACTCCTGCTGCGCCCAGGTGTCCGCGGAGGGGACGGGTATAGGCTGGCCGGCGGCGATCTGCCCCAGCACCGGCACGGTGCGGGTACGCGTGCGTCCCACGAGCTCGATGGCGCGCGACACCTCGCGGTCCCTGCGGATGTAGCCCAGACGTTCGAGGGCCTTGAGGTTGTAGTCGACCACGGACGTCGAGCTGATGCCGCAGCCGTCCTGAATGTCCCGGATGCTGGGCGGATAGTCGTGGTCGCGGATAAAGTCGCGGATGAAGCGCAGGATCGCCTGCTGCTTGGCGGAGAGCGACTTCGCGGTTGTCATTTTTTGGTCTCCTGGTGGCTGCGTGAAACGCCTGTTCTGACGCACAAGTGTACGGGTGAGTGCAAGAAAATGTCAACTGGCTGAAGGAGCTCGCGCCGGCCGGCGGCGGGGTCCCTGCTAAAGTGGGGTGTACAGGAGCCATCGCTTATTCAGGCAAGCCGCGGCAGCCTTGTCGTCCTCCTCCTCCTGCTCGGCGTCGCGACGCTCGTCGCGTCCGTCCTGTTGGCCTTCCTGCTCACCGACGGCGAAGAGGCGCCGTGCGTCCGCGGCGAGGCCGCCCGCAACCCCACGACGGAGGCCGGCTTGCCCGCGGCGCTCAACCGCGAGTTCGAGTCCGTCGAGGAGGCGGAGGCCTTCATCTGTCATCGCGTCGCCTACCCGCGGGAGCCCGCCCCGTGGCGCCTGGAGACCGTCAGCGCCACCCGCACGCGGCCCCTCGCCGACATCGTCGACGGCCTGGGGTTCGCGTCGGTGAGCTTCGACTACGCCCTCCCGCGGTCGGACGCGGACCTCCGCCTGGACGTCTCGCCTTTCGCGTTCGACGTTGCCCCGGGAGAAGCGGAGACGGTCCGCATCGCTGGACGGGAAGC
>Ga0073934_10005646_pt1 | contig 19036 bp, 18 predicted proteins | sample LarsenN4metaG_FD_76834 | JGI IMG/M metagenome (GOLD analysis project Ga0073934, IMG submission 76834) | Hot spring sediment bacterial and archeal communities from British Columbia, Canada, to study Microbial Dark Matter (Phase II) - Larsen... ... | reverse complement strand
TGCGAAGCCAGGCGAGACCGTCCATCGTGGTATCGACCACCGTGCTCCTCCTCCCCGAGTTCCTTCCAGATCTCGTTGAGGATGACGCGGTGGTCTTCTCTTTCAACGACCTTCAGAGCGTCGTTCGTACACCACGTCCGCGGACCCTACTCCGGATAGCGCCTTCTCGATGAGAGGGAGACAGGCGGGAAGGCTCTGTCTTCCGTGAGCCACGAACTCCCCAGCGAGCACGACCCTAGACCCGTTCCTCGCGTCCTTCAGGTGCTGCATCAGCCGAACGTTGTTGAGCTGTTGCTTCACCCGCGCCCTGATGTTGTTCGCCTTGCCGACGTAGAGCGCCTCGAACCCGCCGCCCCAACGCCTCGCGAAGACGCCAGCTCGACGGCTCTGCACAGGGCGTTCGCGAGCACGAGCTGTCGCGGCGTCCGGCACATGACACGTGCCAGGTGGGGGGACGCCACGAGGATGGAAAGCGCCTGCGCCCGTGACGTCGCGACGTTCAGGCGGTGGAGATCGTAGAGGAACTCCATACCCCTCGGGGCTTCCTCCTGCGACGACGTGGCCATCGAGTAGATGACGACCGGGGCTTGCTGCCCCTGGAACTTGGCGACGGTGCCGACCCGTACCCCGCTGATCCCAGCGTCGGCCAGTGCCTCTTGGAGCTCACGGATCTGAGCGTTGTACGCGTCACGATCAGGATCCCGCCGGTTCCGATGGGTCTCGCGTCTCCGCTCGCGTTCACCCAACGTTGGTCCTTGAGCTCTGCCACGAGTTCGGCCACGGCGCTGGCCTCCTCCTCTGACGCGTTGCTGTTCCCCTCGTGCTCGACGGGCACGAAGCGCAGCCCGGCCCCCGAGAACCGACCGGGGCCGAGTACCTCCTGACGCTCGAGGCCTTCGATCGGGGACAGGCGGTCGTCGTAGAAGACCTCCGACGTGTAACCGCAGATCGAAGGGTGCATCCGCCGCGTCCGTTCGATGAACAACCCTCGGTCGTCCGGCATCGTCGCGTCCTCGCCGAGGACGTGCTCGAGGGCCGAGAGGCCGCTGCCCGGCGGGTGCGCCGCCTGGCTCGGCTGCTTCAGCTGCTGCGGGTCGCCGAGGAGGATGACGCTGTCCGCGGCCCGCGCGCACACGAGGACGGCGGCGAGCGGCATCTGGCCGGCCTCGTCGACGACGAGCACGTCCACCGCACCCTGGAACTCCTCGCGCGCCCACACCCACGTGGTGCCGCCGGCCACGTCGGCCAGCCGGTCACGAAGCGCGTTGAGGAGGCCAGCGTTGTCCCGGAAGAGCAGGCCCGCGTCCGCCGACCGGAGTACTGGCGGCGCAGAGCTGCTGAGCGGTCCCGCGCTCCTGCAGCGTCTTGAGCACGTGACTCGTGCGCCCTTGCGCGACCTCCGATTCGATCGAACGGAGTTCGTCCGAAAGGAGCCTGGACGCCACGTCCGATGGCCGTGTGCTCACGGCACCGCCTTGATCCCGGGTAGGGAGGGCTGCCGCGTTCCCCGCCGCGGATCCACCTTCTGCTTGGGACGGAACACCACCCGTCCGCCGCCCTCGGTGAACACGTCACCGAGGGGGTAACCGTCGGGTCGCAAGAGCGGGATCTCGAGCATGAAGAATTCCGCGCTGTCACTGAGGTCCCGTGCATCGAGCTCCGCAGCACCGCGACTCAGGGTCAACGCATGCGCCAGCCAGGGTGACAGTCTCGGCGGCACCTCGATCTGCTCACCCCGGGCGCTCTCGCTGCTGCCCGCCCTCCCGGATAGGACGCGCAGGCCACGCAGCGTTCGGATGACGCTACGGACCCCAACATCCACGACCTCGCGGTCGCCCCAGGCCTTCCGGAGACCGATGCAGAGATCCTCGGTGTGCACGGTGCCCTCGAGTCCGAGCTGCCGCCCCACGAGCGCGCAGACCCGCCCGAAGAACCCATGGGTGGCCAGCATCGCCCCGATGTGCAGCACGCGCGTGTCGTCCAGCGGAGGAGCGTCTGTGCTCGCCCAAGACACCATCTCCGACGCAGGCTCGGGGGGGTCGAGCCAGATCCTCGTGAGGACCGTCATCGTCTTCTTGCGCCCGCCCGCCGACTCGACCCGGTCGCGCATCCAGACCTCCAGCTTCTGCCTGGCATCGGCGTGCCCCTCGCGGCGGAGCCGGAGCGCTTCGTCGAGCCAGCTCAGCTCCACGGAACGGTCGAAGATGGGTCCGCGACTCACGCCGTCACCCGCACGAGCGGCACGATGACCTCGTCCAGGCTGATGCCCCCGTGCGTCACCCGCACGTCGCCGCTGAAGTAGCCTCCGCGACCTGGGGCGAAGAGGGGGTAGCAGGAATCCGGGGGCAACCCCGGGGGATCCCACACGATGCCGTCGGCCCGCCGTCCATCGCGGAGGGAGGCATCCGCGTACCAGCGGACCCGGGTGCCGGCCGTATCGACCGCCAGGCCTTCGTGCACGCCCCCGAGAGGGAGGATCTCGAGGTTGCCGTGGTCGGCGGTCAACCACACCTCGAAGCCCGCCGCGGAAGCTTCCCGCACGAGCTGTGAAAGGAACCCACGCTCCGCCCACGTTCGGACGCCACTCATCACCTGCGCGTCACCGAGCAGGTGGGATCCGTGGAGCATCTCGTCGATCGCCATGACGACGACTCCCATCGCGGTCACGCCGGTGATCTCCGGAAGGTCCTCGGGGGAGGCGCCGGTGACCCCTTGATACCGCACGCCACCGACATCCAGGCCCTCGCTCTCCCAGTGCTGCCGCCACCGGTCGCCATCGACATCGGTCCGCTGTAGGCTCTCGGGGAACGCGGCGGGGAGCCGACCGGCGAAGATCGCCTGGCGCGAGACGGGCGTGAGCGTGGGGATCATGGCGAATGCCGCCGAGGCCTCCACGACCGTGAGCCCGGCCAGCCGGCCCAGCACCGACCACTGCGCGAACCCCATCCCGTCCATCACGACGAGCATCACCTTCCCAGCGTGCCCGGCCCTCAGGCGCCGGGCAAGGAACCCAGCGATCTTGTGGACGGTGCGAGGCGGAGTGGCCGTCCCGGTCAGAAGCGGCCCGTGGTTCTCCATCAGCCAGGGGACGAACGCATGGTCGAGCGCTTCCCATACCTCCCACCCCGCAGCGCGGATCGGGTCCATCTCCGTGCCGCCCTCGGCCATCGCCGCGCGCAGCTGCCCCCACCAGGCGGCTGCGGTCAACCACCCACCCGCGTCGTCCGGTGGCCACGGGCTCGGCCGCGCAGCCATGAGCTCCTCTGCCCGATCGAGCGGGGAGCTCTCGACGGCGCCGAGGCGCACCCAGTCGGGCAGGGTGGGGGCTGCCTGACGGACCGGCTTCAGGAGGCCGGCATGGAACAGCGGCAGGATGTCGACCGCCACCGCATGGAACAACGGGTCCCACCCGCTCTCGGCACCCTGCTGCAGCCATTCCCCCCAAGCGAGCTGGAGAGACCCGATATCCGGCGGGACCTGAGCCAGGGCGATGGCGAGCCGTCCGCGGAGACGCGGTCGCAGCAGATCCCAGAGCTCTCGGGGGACCGTGCCGCCCGCGACCAGCCGTGCGACGACCTTCAGCTCGAGCGCCTCATCGTACGGGTCCGGCAGCGCGACCCCCCAGAGTCGGGCGAGGAGCTCACGGAGCGGGTGGCTCGGCTGGCGCTCGAGGACCTGGACCGCTCGGTCGGACATCTCGTCCGGGAGCTCCCGCACCAGTGGACGGAGCTCGACGGGCGCCGGCACCCGCAGGCGGACGACGGATGCCCGCTGCTCGATGTCGTACGGCAGGTCCTCCGGTCGCTGGAAGCGGCTGGAGCGGACCACGATCGCCAGCGGGGGTTCGGCCGCTTCCCGGTACCGTCCGCGCTGCTCGTAGGCCCGGCGGAGCCCGTACCAGTCTTGAACTCCAGCCACCTCACAGCGGTCGCTCAGGGAGTCGGGATCGAGCAGCTCGTCCGGGTCGAGGATGACGCGAACCGGTTGGGTGGCGCTCTCCAGGGGATCCAGCTGAGACGCCAGCCAGCGTTTCACGCGCCTTCCACCCGCACCAGGAGGCGCAACGTCAGCCATGGCGCCGACCACGCGGACTCGGGCGCCAGATCACGGCACGGCCCGAACGCATGGTCCATCCCGGTGCGTTGCAGCGCGGCCCACGCCTCGGAGTCCATCGGCTCACCGACACGGACCTCCGGCCCGTCGACCAGGGACAACCACACCCGGTCGGCCAGGTCGGGCCGGACGGCGCCGTCATCCGTCACGAACAGTGCGAAGCAGTCACGCTTGGACTGTCCGCCGTTCGGTCGGATCTCCCAGAGGCTCCAGTACCCTGCTCGATCGCCGGTGATGACCGGCACGGACTCGGTGGGCGCCACCTCGCGCATCCGCTCGAGCACCGCGAAGGGTTCCGGCGGACGTTCGCCCGACCACTCCTCGAACGTCGCCGAAGCGATGTCCACGAGTCGCTTCACCTCGTCGCCGCGGCGGGCGGCGACCTCGATCTCGGGGCCGACCATCATCGCCCGGAGTGTCTCGGAGTCCTCGATCTCACGCTTCGTGCGCTCGGCGAGCTCGGTGACCTCCTGCTCGAGCCGCTCGGGCTCGACGATCGCGTCGGCGTAGACCGACTCCACGCTCCGGCTCGTGCTCTCCAGGACATCGCCCCACTTGTCCGCTCCGAGCTCCGCCAGGATCCGCCAGAGCTTCTCCTCCAGCACGCCGAGCACGTACTGATCGACCGAGTTCTCAAGTACGAGGTTCACCGCCCGCACGGGCTTGCGCTGACCGATGCGATCGACGCGGCCGATCCGCTGCTCGATCCGCATCGGGTTCCAGGGCAGGTCGTAGTTCACGACGACGTGCGCGAACTGCAGGTTGATGCCCTCGCCGCCCGCATCGGTCGAGACGAGCACCCGCACCTCGTCCCGGAACCGGTCCTGGGCCACCGCCCGCTCCTCGAGGTCCATCCCGCCGTTGATCGAGACCGCGGGGATCCCGGCACCTTCCAGCAGATGAAGGAGCATCTGCTGCGTCTGCACGAACTCGGTGAAGACGACGACCTTGACGGCCGGATCGCCCTCGTCCCGCTGGATCCGCCGCAGGAGCTCGAGGAGGAAGCCGGCCTTCGCATCCATGCCTGCGGCCGAGGCCTTCCTCGCCAGGTCGAGCAGGATCTCGACCTCGCGCAGCTCATCTCCCCAGGCGGCACCCCGCGCCGCGGCGAGCGCCTCCACCTGTTCCTCGCCCGACAGCTCGCCCCACTGCTCGGCTCGTTCCGCGAACAACCTCGTCTGCTCCCCCTCCGAGACCAGCGCCTCCGCACGCCGCTCGAGGGCCGCCATGATCGCCGCCGTGCTCGAGGAGACAAGACGCTGCATCAGCAAGACGAGGAATCCGATCGCGGGGCGCCGCTCACGCTTCGCGCGCGCGTACCCCGAACGGACGTATTCCGTGACCGACTCGTACAGGGTCTGTTCGACCCGACGATCCCCGTACGGGACCGTCTCGAGGGCCGTGGTCCGCGGCTGGAACAGCGGAGCTCCCGACCCGTCGACGGCGGAGCGCTTCTCCGTGCGGACCACGATCGGCGAGACCATGTCACGTGTCAGCTGGGCGACCCCAGCGACCCGCGGATCCAGCAATCCGAGGAGCCGTGCGAACGCGTCGGTCTTGCCGGAGTGGGGCGTCGCGGACAGCAGGAGCACGTTCGGCACGGCTGCGGCGAGCTCCCGCGCCAGCTCGTGACGGGCAACATCCTCCGTGCTTCCCGCGACGTGGTGCGCCTCATCGATGATGAGCAGATCCCACCCGGCATCGACGAGCGCCAGGAACCGGCGGCGGTTGTGCTCCTCCAGGCGCTCATCTGACCAACCCGCCCGCTGACGGACCGGCTTCACGCTGTCCATCGAGCGCACGATCCGGTCGAAGGACCGCCATGGATCGACCCCGATGTCGATCGGGATACCAGCGTTGCCGATCAGCGCGAACCCTTCTCCGAAGCGGTTCCGCATCTCCGCGACCCACTGGAGCTGGACGCCCTTCGGCGCGACGACCAGAACGCGCCGGATCCGACCTCGCGCTTTCAGCTCCGAGAAGATCAGCCCCGCCTCGATCGTCTTGCCGAGCCCAACCTCGTCAGCCAGAAGCAGGCGGATCGGGTCCGACGCGAGCGCTCGGTCGAGCACCCTGACCTGATGCGGAAGGACTTCTACATCAGCCCGGCCCAGAACGAGCGAATCACCAAGCGCCGCGAGATGCAGGGCCCTGCCGGCCGATGCCCGCCACGTGAGCTCGTCCGACCCCATGTGACGGTCTGCAGTCCGCGTCAGCGCCGTCTCGGGAAGCCATCGCACCTGCATCGTCGATGGCACGAGCACCTGGACGCTGTCTCGGCCCCAGAGCTTGCACTGATCGATGATGCGAACGGTCTCCCGCCCGGCGGTCCAGTATGCCCAATTCATCCGCCCTGGCGGGCCCAGGTGGCCCGAGAGCAAAGCCTCACCCGCCCACACCTCCGCTCCCGCCCTTGCCGCCCTTGCGAGTAGCCTTGGCTTTCCGCTGACGGTAGGACTCCTGCAGCACCTTCTTCGTGTCGAACTCGGCCATCTCCCGTTGGAGGAGAGCCTTGACATCAACCCTAGCTCGTCCAGCCGGTGCCTCCTTGAGAAGGTGGTCACGCCGACTCCGGTACTCGCTGAGAGCTTGCTCTTGAGAGCCCGAGCTGAACACGATCCCTCCGTCCAGCAGAACGTGGTACTGCCCGTCATCCGGCACAGCTGCCGTGCCGAGTTCGACCGAGAGGCCGAGCTTCGGTATGGCCTGTCGAAACGGTTCCTTCGCTCTGCCTGTTCCCACTTTGGCTCAGCTCCGAAGTCGCTTGGCGTTATCGAAGTAGTAAAGAAGCTGCGGGTCGTCGACGAAGACGTCAGCGGGCAACCGCTCTCCGACCTTCACGATCAGGCCGAAATCGCGGCGAGCCCATGCCTCACGGAAACCAGCGCGGACGGCCTCCGAACGGAAGCGGCTCAAGGCTCCGCGCCCAGAGATGTAGGCCTCGAACTCCTTGATGAGGGCCTTGGTTCTCAGCTTCTCGAGATCCGCAGCCTTCTTCGGGTCTGGGACGTACCAGCGGTCCTGCTCGTCCTGCAGGAAGTTCTCATCGAGAAGGACGCGCAGGTCGGGCAGGTGTTCCCATTCGGGGAGACCGGCCTGCAACTCTGTGAAGAACGGCGGCATGATCTCCGCGAATGTTCGCGGTTTGGCCTTCAGTTGTTGCCGCAGCCATTGCACGGCCGAGGACTCGCTGGTGATGAATTGCTCTGCCTGGGCAAGCTGTTTGAAGGTCATCCTCCGACGCTCGTAGCTCTCAACCTGTTCGGGCAGGAAGTACATGTCGTCCCGCACAGGGAACCGGCGCTCCAGGCCAGCGTAGAACTCGCCTGCGGTCATCGGAATCGTTACCCCATGATGGATATGGAAAGCCACCATGCGGTCGTATAGGCGATCCGCCTGTCGCTCCCGTACAAGCGCGCCCGCGGCGGCGGTTCCCTCGGCGAGCGGGAGGTGGGCTAGATGCTCTGTAACGAACTCCCATGCCCCAACTTCCGCACCGGCATGAAGTGAGAACCGTTCCTCCATCTCGAGCGCTGGCCTGTACGCAGAGATGATGAGGTCTCGCTTGACCGCGTTCTTCGCCGCGAGTTGCGCGAAGGACAACTGCTCCTTGTCGAAGACCCTTGTGTCCGCAACCACGAAGCCAGCCATCGAAAGCGCTTCCTGAATTGCCAGCCAAACCTGATTGGACGAATTGTTGAACTCGACCGTCATCCAGCGACCGGGTTTGAGAACCCGATGGAACTCCCGGAAGCAGTCCGTCATTGCCTCTCTGTAATCATCAAGCGTCTTGCGGTACGTGGCGCTGGCACTCACGATTGCCTGATCCAACAGCGGGGTTCTCACCCGGTACCACGACTCCGTCAGATAGGCGAGATCCGCGTAGTAGAAGTTCTCGCCAAACGGGGGGTCGACAAAGACGTAGTCGACCGACCTATCAGGCACAGAGACGGCGGCCGAAGACCCCGTCGAGATGGAGGAACTTCCGGAGCGCGCGTCGAGACCAGCCCATAGTTTCGTGAGCAGCGTTCGCTTGCCTCTCGCCGGCTGCGCGCTCCTCCGCTCGGAGGGCCTCGCGGCGAGGACCTGGTACCGGGACGGCCGCGGGATCGGACCCGTCGAGGTCCTGCGACTCGAGGCGTTGGAACGCGTCGAGGGCCCTGCGTTCCTGGAGGACGCCTACACGACCATCGCCGTCCCCCCCGGTGCGACGGCCAGGCGAGATCACCTCGGCGGGATCGTGCTGGAGGTTGCGCCATGAACCAGGGAACGCCGCTGGCGGATCTCGTCACGACGGCGGTCGTCGGTGGGTACCTGGAGTCGACGTGCCGCGAGATGGGTCTGTCGCTGACCCGCAACGCCATCTCACCCATCTTCATCGAGGGTCAGGACTTCTCGTGCGCGATCATCGACGCACGGCGCGAGCTGGTCGCGGCCGCGAACTACGACCCGAGCCACCTGTGCTCCATGGCGTACGCGGCCGACTGGGCGGCGATGGATCTCGGTGCCGACTCCATCCGGCCGGGCGACGTCGTCATCTCGAACGACCCGTACCGCGGAGGCACGCACCTTCCCGACGTCACGATGTTCTCGCCGGTGGTGCTGGACGGGCGGCTCGTCGCCTACGCCGTGACCCGCGCCCACCAGCTCGACGTGGGCGGCATGGCCCCGGGGAGCATCCCGAGTGGCGCCCGTGACGTGGCAGCCGAGGGCATCCGGATCCCTCCGCTCAGGTGGCAGGTCGACGGTCGGGAGAACCCTGACGTGGTCGATTTCGTCCTGGCGAACGTGCGACTGCCCGACGTGCAGCTGAGCGACTTCCGGGCACAGGTCGCATCACTGCGTACCGGGCAGGAGCGGCTCAACCACCTGTGCGAGCGGTACGGGGTCGACGTCGTCGTGGACGCGATGGAGCGCGTGAAGGATCAGTCCGAGGCGATGATGCGAGCCTTCATCGCCTCGATCCCCGACGGCTCGTACAGCTTCACCGACTACATGGACGGTGATGGCAACACGCGGTACCGCTACGCCATCCACGTGACCGTCACCGTGGCGGGGGACGAGGCCACCGTCGATTTCGCCGGCACGAGCGAGCAGGCGGAGGGCGCGATCAATTCGCCGTTCGCGATGACGGCGTCCTCGGTCTTCAACGCGTTCCTCCAGCTCGCCGGGACCGAGATCCCCTTCAACCAAGGCTGCTTCCGACCGATCCGCTTCCATGCACCACGACGCTCCTTGGTGAACCCACAGCCGCTTGGGGCGGTGTTCGGATGCACGACCGATACCCCTCTGCGGGTAATCGACACGATCACCGGTGCGCTCGCGGGGGCGCTGCCCGACCGCGTGATCGCAGGCAGCTACGGAACCTGCAACGTGGTGGCCGGGAGCGGCAAAGGGTCCGACGATGAAGACTTCCTGTTCTGGTTCTTCTACGAGGGGGGCTGGGGCGGCGCCTCGTGGCGCGACGGGCTGAGCACGACGCCGAACCAGTCCGCGAACTTCCGCGACTACCCCGTCGAGATCATCGAGTCCGCCTACCCGCTCCGGTGCGAGCGCGTGGCCCTCGTGCCCGACTCGGGGGGTCCGGGCAGGCACCGCGGCGGGCTCGGAACGGTGCACGAGTTCACGTTCCTGGCTCGCACGGTCCTGAGCGGCTTCGGGGATCGGCACGAGTTCCGCCCCTACGGCCTCGCCGGCGGTCTCCCCGGGGCGGGCAGTCGGTTCCTCGTCCGGCGTGCTGGGTCCGACCGCTGGCTCCCGATGGAGGAGGTGGCGGGGAACCCGAGCAAGTTCGCGGGGCTCGTCATGGAGGAGGGCGACGCCCTCATGATCGTGAACGGCGGCGGCGGTGGGTACGGGGATCCGCGCGATCGAGCACGGGACGCGCTCGCAGCCGACGTGGCGGAAGGGCTCGTCTCGGTCGAGCAGGCCGAGACCGCGTACGGAGCGACGTCACTGCCGTCGAGCAGCGTGCACGTGGGAGACCCGGGCCCTGCCGTGACGGCGGACCTCCCTGCGCTCACCTACGCGAGCGCCCCGGAGGAGATCGGGGAGGTGCGAGCCGCCGCCTCCACCGACCTCTTCGCGGGCCGAGCCCGGGATGCCCTGCGATCGGTCGAGGGAGGCTTCTGCAGGGGATCCTGCCCGCTCCGCGCCGACCCGCTCAGGTGTCCCTACTACCACCCGCAGGCGCTGGAGTTCTGGACCGTCGCAGCACTGAAGCGCTGGACGGTGAGGTTCTGTCCCATCAGCGATCGACTCCTCGGAGAGTTCGAACGTGCTGGCTGAGCGGGTCGACGAGGTGGCCGGGCCTCCGCCGGCGGACGGGGCGCTCGTGCTGGACGAGGTGAGCAAGGTGTTCGGCGGCCTCCACGCGCTCGAGGGGGTGGGGTTCCGCGTCGACCAGGGTGAGATCGTCGGCCTCATCGGTCCGAACGGCTCGGGGAAGACCACGTTGATCAACGTGGTGTCCGGGCTGTTCCCTGCGTCCCGTGGCACGGTGCACATCGGTGAGATCGACATCACGGGATGGCCGGCGGCCCGCGTGGCCGAGGCAGGCATCGCACGGACGTTCCAGGGCATCCGACTGTTCACCCATCTCACCGTGTTGCAGAACGTCCTCGTGACGGCTTCGGTGTCGGGACCCACAGGACGGGCCCGTGGCTGGCACGACAGGGCGATGCACGCGCTCGACGAGCTCGGGCTCGCTGCGTTGGCGCATCGGTTCGCCGGAACCCTGCCGTATGGGGATCAGCGCCGGTGCGAGATCGCGAGAGCCCTTGCACTGCAGCCACGGTTCTTGCTCGTCGACGAGCCGTTCGCCGGCATGAACGCCGACGAGTCCGATGGGCTGATCGCCCAGTTGCACCGCGCTCGGGATGCGCATCGCTGTGGGCTGTTGGTCGTCGACCACGACCTCAGGGTCATCCACGACCTCTGCGAACGCGTCGTGGTGCTGAACGAGGGCCGGAAGATCGCAGAAGGGAGACCGGAGGACGTCTACGCGGATGAAGGGGTCATCGAGGCGTACGTCGGGGAGAAGGCGGCCGCTCAGTTCGCGTCGCAGGCTCGGCCGGTGGTCGAGCGTGGGCGCGAGGGGAACGGCCAGGAGGGGGGGTGACGGCGGATGAGTCGCAGGATGCTCCAGCTCTTCGCGCTCGCGGCGTTGCTGGCCATGGTGGCCGGCGCGTGTGGCGAGGGGGAGGGCGATAAGGGAGGGGCCACCGGGGGCCAGACGGCAGACGAGTACCTGATCGGGTACGCGGCTGCGTTGACCGGCGGGCTGGCACCGTTCGATACGCCGTTCAAGGAGGGGCTGGAGGTCGCCGTGGAGCTCCTCAACGATCAGGGGGGGATCGACGGCGAGATCCCGATACGCCTGCAGATCAAGGACATGAAGAGCGACGCCGCGCTCGCTTCGCAGGTCGCGCAGGAGCTCGTCGACGCTGGCGTCGACATGCTGATCACGGCCTGCGACGTGGACCTGTCGATCGCGAGTGGGACGGTCGCGCAGGCCGCAGGCATCCCCGCGCTGTCGAGCTGTGCGACGACGCCGACCGTCCCGACAGCGGTGGGGGAGTTCATGTTCCTGGTGAGCATGGGTGACAACGCGCAGGCCGCGGTCAACGCCGACTACGCGATCGCGCAGGGCTGGGACGAAGCCTACCTCCTCGGCTCGCCGGACACCGGGTACACGGCGAAGATGCCCGAGTACTTCCGGGTGGCGTTCACCGATCGCGGGGGGCAGATCGTCGGCGAGGACACGTTCACGGTGGGGGCGACCGACTACTCTGCACAGGTCGCCAAGGTTGCGCAGCAAGATCCCCCGCCGGACTTCATCTTCACGCCGGCGTACGTGCCAGACATCGGCGTGCTCCTCAAGCAGCTCCGCGCCTCGGGCATCGACATCCCGGTCCTCGGCACGGACGGTGCGGATTCCTCCTTGCTCGTCGAGGTCGGAGGCGAGGCCGCTGAGGGCATGATCTTCACGACCCACGGGATCGTCACACCGGGGAGCCCGCTGGAGGACTTCTACGCACAGTACGAAGCCATCAAAGGCAGTCCACCGGAGTCGATCTTCGCGGCACTCGGGGGCGACGCGGTCGCGGTGATCGATGCCGCGGTGACGGCCGCCGGCAGCACCGAACCGACGGCTGTTCGGGATGCGATCGCGGCCCTCGTCGACGTCGAGGGCGTGACCGGACCTCTCACGTACCAGGACCAGAACGGGGTCCCCCTCAAGAACGTGTACCTCGTCACGGTCGAGAGTGGGGTCTTCCAGCTGATCGAGGAGCAGGTGCCCACGGACGTCCCGGCCCCGTAGCGCTGACCAACGGATCGGGAGAGGAAGTCCCTTGACGCTGGATCCGAGTGGATCCGCGAAGGGCGCGAGCCCCGGTGACCCGGTTCTCCGGGTCACCGGGCTCACCGCCCGCTACGGCCCGATCACCGCGGTTCACGGGATCGGATTCGACGTCGCAGAGCGAGAGATCGTGACGCTGCTCGGCGCGAACGGGGCAGGGAAGTCGACCACCCTGAACGCGCTGATGGGTCTGGTGAAACCCTCGGCGGGAGAGGTGAGGCTAGGGGGTGTCCCCATCCAGGGGAAGCCGCCGGAGGAGATCGTCTCGCTCGGTATGGGGCTCGTTCCGGAACGGCGCCGGCTGTTCACCGCGCTCACGGTCGAGGAGAACCTGCGGCTGGGAGCCAGCTCTCGCCGGGGTCGTGCGGACTACCGGGCGTCGACCGAGCGTGTCCTCCAGCTGTTCCCCGTGCTCGAGCGCCGGTATCGGTTCCCGGCGCGAACGCTCTCCGGTGGCGAGCAGCAGATGCTCGCCATCGGACGTACCCTCATGGCGAGGCCGCAGGTCCTCCTGCTCGACGAGCCGTCGCTCGGCCTCGCGCCGAAGGTCGTCGAGCAGCTCTTCTCGCTGATCGGTGAGCTGCGGGATCAGGGGGTCACGCTGGTCCTCGTGGAGCAGAACGTCGCCGCCGCGCTGGAGCTCGCCGACCGCGGCTACGTCCTGCAGACGGGCAAGGTGGTGCTCTCCGGCGCCGCCGCCACCCTCCTGGAGAGCGGCGAGCTGCTGGGCTCGTACCTGGGGGCCGGAGGGTCCGGCCCTGGGAGTCGTGGCGCAGGATGATGGGTGGCGTCGCGGCCGGCGAGTACTACATCCAGCAGCTGATCAACGCGATCAGCCTCGGAGGGCTCTTCGCGCTGCTGACCCTGGGTCTCGCCATGGTCTTCAACATCCTCGGACTCATCAACTTCGCCTACGGCGAGCTGGTGGCCTTGGGCGGGTACTGGATGTACCTCGCGTTGAACCGAGGGGTCCCCGCGATCGTCGTCATCCCAACGACGATACTGATCGTGGCCCTGGGCGCGATCCTCATGGAGCGGGTGGCGTTCCGGCCGTTCCGGGGCACGGGCGTGACCCTGCTGATCACCTCGTTCGCGGTCAGCAGCATGATGCAGAACACGTTCCTGATGACCGTGTCACCGCGGGCTCAGGGCGTCCCGACCGCTTCCTGGACGAACCAGCTCGTCGACATCGGCCCGTTCGAGGTGCCCATCATCCGGCTGATCACCATCGGCGTGGCCGGCGTGTGTCTGTTCGCACTCCTGCTCTTCCTCCGTCGGTCCAGCATGGGGCTCGCCATGCGCGGTGCCTCTGAGGACTTCGAGGCGGTTCGCCTGATGGGCATCAAGGCGAACCGGGTCATCGCCGTGGCGTTCGGGATCTCTGGCGCCCTGGCTGGTGTGAGCGCGCTCCTGGTCGTGGCCCAGACGGGCGTCGTGGAGCCCACGATGGGTCTCGCCCTCCTGCTCAGCGCGTTCATCGCGTCGGTCCTGGGCGGGCTCGGAAGCCTGGTCGGGGCGGTGGTCGGGGCGTTCCTGCTCGCGGCGATCCAGGTCGGCTTCCAAGCGCTCCTGCCCGCAGGGCTCCTCCCCTTCAGGGACGCGTTCACGTTCGGGGTCGTCGCCCTGGTCCTCCTCGTCAGACCGCAGGGGCTCTTCGGTACCCCGCTGGAGGGGTCATGAGCGCACCGTCGCGTGCGGGGAGGGCGTCGCACTGGTTGTCGGACTCGCTCCGGGGCGGAGCGCTCACGGCTGCCGGTCTGTTGGTGCTGTGTCTCGCGCTCCTCGTCTCCGGCGGCGACGTCATGGAGACGAGGGTGAACCTCTTCTTCATCAACCTGCTGGTCGTCCTCGGGCTGCAGATGTTCACCGGCAACTCGGGGGTGACCTCCTTCGGGCACATCTCCTTCATGGCGATCGGTGCCTACGTGGCCGCGCTGCTCACGATCCCATCTGCCATCAAGGTCAGCGCCTTGCCCTCGCTGCCGAGCTTCATCGCGCAGAACCAGGTGTCGTTCGCGCTGGCCCTGGTGATCGCCTGTCTCGGCGTCGTGACCTTCGCGTTCCTGGTCGGGCTCCCGTTGAGCCGGTTGTCGGGTTCGGCCGGCGCGATCGCGACGTTCGCGCTGCTGGTCATCGTCAACGTGGTGATCGCTGGGATGACCGGGATCACCGGCGGACGTCGGGCCCTCTACGGCGTCCCACGGGTGACGACGGTTGCGCTGACGATGGCGATCGGGCTGGTCGCGATCGTCGTCACGCGCCTCTTCAGGGATTCGCCGCTCGGCCTGCGACTGCGCGCCTCTCGCGAAGATGAGGTCGTGGCGAAGACGATGGGGGTCCACGTGGTCCGCGTCCGACTCGCCGCCTGGACCCTGTCAGCCGTGCTTGCCGGGGTGAGCGGGGTGCTGTACGCGCACCTCTTGGGGGCGTTCTCCGCCCAGCAGTTCTATCTCCATCTCACGATCCTGACCCTCGCGATGGTGATCGTTGGCGGGATGTCGACCGTGTCGGGAGCGGTCATCGGGAGCGTGTTGCTCACGATCGCATCCGAGGTGCTGCGGGAGTGGGAGGCAGCCGCCGAGCAGTTCGGTGTTTCGCAGATCGCCGTCGGGATCATCCTGCTCCTGGTCATGTACTTCCGGCCCCGGGGCCTGACGGGGGATCTCGAGATCGACGAACGGCTCACCATGTCCACGCGGGAACAGCAGCTGCGGGCGGCGGACGCTGTCGAGTGAGATCGCCTGAGCCCCCTGACAGGGAGCTGCAGGCTCGTGTCGTTCCTCCCGAGAGGAGGCCTGGGTGCACGCCGACCTCGCGATCCTCACCATCAACGGCCGCCAGGTACGGGGGGCGCTTCCGGGGCACGCCGAGGACAGACGAGTCACGGCGCCAGGAGGCGTCCCTGGTCCCGTGGAGTCCCATCGGGGCTCGTGGCGACGACGTGGCGACAGGGTGCTGGATCTCGGTCAGGCGCCTCGGGTCTCTCGAGGACCCCTGGGTGGGGGCCACCAGAGCCGATCAGCCGGTCTTCGCGATGATCCTCTGGAAGGCGTCGCGGTCGAAGGCCTCCATCGTCGTGCTGCGCACGTTGCCGAGCGCACCGACCTGCAGGAGCACCGCCGTGGCGGTCTCGGCATCGGGCGCCTCGGTGATGGACACCAGGTCGTACTCGCCGAGCGTCCAGTACAGGCCCAGCACCTTCCCGCCGTGCTTCTCGACGAGGGCCGAGAAGGCGTCGGCTCGTTCGATCGAGTCCTTGAACGCCTTGATGCCCTGATCCGTCCAGTTGATCAGGCTCACGAACGTGGCCATGGCTTCCCCTTCCTCGAGCCGGCTCGACCCCACCGTACGCCGGTTCCCATGGACCGCGCAACGCGAGACGACGCCCTCGCGATGGGCCGCGGGCTGCCCATGGGAACGGCGATCGTCCGCTCCCATCCGTGCCCGCGGGTCCCAAGTCCGATCTCCCCGCACGAGGCGGATCCACGCTCAGTGGCGCGCGTCAGTCGCGGCCCATGGTGGTGGCGATGTCCGCCTCGTTGCCCGCGGCGTCGGCGAGCGTCCACCAGGCGGGCGCGAACGCGTCGCGCACCATGTGGCCACCGGCGGCGAGCGCCGCGGCCACCCGCGCCTCGGCCTGCTCGTACGGCACCCAGACCGCGACGTGGATCGCGCCGCCACCGTCCGGACGCGGCTCGTCCATCGGCTCGAACCAGAACGCTGGTCCCCGTCCGCGTGGATCGACGAGGTCCTCGTCGGGGGCATCGGCGCGGGGCTCATAGGCGAGCACCGCCTGCCAGAACGGCATCACCTCCGCGGTGTCGGGTGCGCCCGGGATGACGAGCACGCTCTGGACCGCCGAGGGATCGCCGGAGAGACCGAGATCGCCGGCCACCGCCGAGATCTGCCGAGCCAGCTCGACGTCTCGCATCGACATGCCGTAGTGATCCTCGGTCACCGTGATCAGGCGCACGGTCACGCCGTCCCGTCGGAGGTCGACGTCGGGATGGTGCGCGTCCAGTCCCGGCAGCTCGCTCATCGCCTGCACGAGGCGCGCGGCCTCCGTGAACGAGCCCGTGCGGAAGAACGTGCAGGCGCCGTCGCCCACCACGCTCCAGTCCTCGACGCCCTCGGACCCGTGGAACTCCTGCGGCGTGATCGTCTCGGTCATCCCCCACCTCCATGCGATGTCGGCCGGCGCTCGACGAGCCCCTCCGGGCAACCGGCCTCACGGTACGCGGTCGGCGACGATCCATGCACCCGTGGCGCTGTGCCCGGCCGTTGATCCGCGCCCGGCGATGAGCGGACGTCGCATCTCCTGGCAAGGTGTGTCATGGAAACGTCAAGTATCCTTTGACCTATGCATGACACGACTCCCGACCACGAGCGACTCTTCCAGATCGCCTCGGAGCACGGTGGCTACTTCACCGCCGCCCAGGCGCGGGACTGCGGGTTCAGCAGCGCCCTCCTCGGCCACCATGCACGCGAGGGAGGACGGTTCATCCGGGTGCGACGTGGCCTCTACCGGCTGCGCCGGTATCCCTCCTCGCCCCGGGAGGACGTGCTCGCGGCCTGGCTCGCCGCGGGTCCGGACGAGGCCGTGGTCTCGCACGAGAGCGCGCTGGAGATCCTCGGGCTGTCGGACGTCGTCCCCGACGCCGTGCACATCACGGTGCCCCGATCCCGACGGTACCGGCCCCGGGTTGCCGGCGCCCGGCTGCACACGACCACCAGGGAGCTCCCCCCGTCCGACGTCACCGTCCGGGACGGGATCCGGCTGACCTCAGCCGTCCGATCGATCGTGGACGCCGCCGAAGCCGGCGTCGCCCCCGAGCAGGTCCAGGCAGCCACTCGGGAGGCGCTGGACCGCGGCATGGCGACCGAGCGGCGCCTCCTCGAGGCGGCTCGACGGCGAGGCAGGAGGGTGGAGCAGCTCATCCGCCGTTCGATCCAGGAACGTCGCGGCCGGTGAGGTACGAGACCGCGGCATCGTTCCGGCAGGGCCTGGAGCAACGGTTGTTGGATCGCTCGCGCGCCGACGGGACATCGCTGATCCGGCTCCGGAAGACCGTGGTCTTCGACCGCGTGCTCGCACGGCTGGTCCAGGCGGCGCCCGACCGTTGGGTGCTGAAGGGCGCGCTCGCGCTCGACCTCCGTAGGGGCCACGGTGGACGAGCCACCAAGGACATGGACATGGTGCGCCACGACGATGCGGAGGCGGCGACCGAGGATCTCCAGGCGGCCGCGGCCGTCGAACTCGGCGACTTCTTCTCGTTCTGGGTCGAGAGGATCGGGACCCCGACGGACGAGGCGGGCGCCGCCGTCCGGTTCCGGGTACGGGCGGAGCTGGCGGGGCGCCTGTTCGAGGAGGTCGCGATCGACGTCGGCTTCTCCGACCCGCTGCGGTGGCGAGCCGAGACGTTGCCCGGACCGGACCTGCTGTCGTTCGCCGACATCCCGCCCGTCCAGATCCCCGCGATCCCCTTGGAGCAGCAGATCGCCGAGAAGGTGCACGCGTACACGCGCACCTACGCCTCGGGGGCGCCGAGCAGCAGGGTGAAGGACCTGATCGATCTCGTGATCGTCGCGCAGGAGATGTCGGTCGACGCCCGCCGCTTGCGCGAAGCGCTCGAGGTGACCTTCCAGGCGCGAGACCAACAACCGCTTCCATCCGCGCTCCCGCCGCCCCCGAGGGACTGGACCGTGCCGTACGGCAGAGCGGCCCGTGAGGTGGGGATCGATCCGGACCCCGCGGTCGGACACGCGGTGGCGGCCGCTCTCCTCAACCCCGTCCTGTCCGGTGAGGCTGGGGGCCGATGGGAGCCGGCGCTCGGTGACTGGGTGACGTGAGGCCATTCATGCGGCACGTCGGCGACGGGGCGTGACCGGAAGGCGACGAGGGAGGATCACGCCGCGACCGCGTCGGGTACCGTGTCCCGGCATGTCGGGCACCTTCGTCCCCCGCGGCTTCACGCCGCCGGCTCCCCCGGCCGGCGATGGGTTCATCCTCGAGCCGCTCGGCCCGGAGCACAACGAGCGCGATCACGCCACGTGGATGTCGAGCATCGACCACATCCGGAGCTCGCCGGGTTTCCCGATGCCGGACGGGTGGCCGACGCCGATGCGCCTGGACGAGAACCTGGCGGACCTGCGCCAGCACGCGGCGGACTCCGCGGCGCGGAGGGGCTTCACCTACACGGTGCTCTCGCCCACGGATCGGGACGTGATCGGGTGTGTGTACATCTACCCGAGCCAGGACGAAGGCACCGACGCCTGGGTCCGGTCCTGGGTCCGGGCATCGCACGCGCACCTCGACGGGCCGCTCCGGCGGACGGTCGCGGACTGGCTCGCCTCCGAGTGGCCGTTCGATCGGATCGACGACGCCGGTCGAGACTAGCCCTGGTCCCGGCGATGGCGCTCTCGGCGCTCATCGCCGGCGTGCCCGAGGCCGTCGGCCCCATCGCGCTCGCGACGCTCGCCGGGACCGCCGCCTACCTGGCGCTGTTCGTGCTGATCGGCGCCGCCTTCAGACGGGCGGTGTGGTGGTCGCTCGGGGTCGTC
>Ga0073934_10005645_pt1 | contig 19040 bp, 17 predicted proteins | sample LarsenN4metaG_FD_76834 | JGI IMG/M metagenome (GOLD analysis project Ga0073934, IMG submission 76834) | Hot spring sediment bacterial and archeal communities from British Columbia, Canada, to study Microbial Dark Matter (Phase II) - Larsen... ... | reverse complement strand
TGGCCCACCATGTCGGCGTTGGCGAAGTTGATGACCAGGGCGTCGAAGGCGCCGTCGCGGACGGCCTTCACCACTTCGCCAGCGATGCCGTCGGCGCTCATCTCGGGCTTCAGGTCGTAGGTCGGGACTTTCGGCGAGGCCACCAGCACGCGCTCTTCGCCGTCGTAGGGCTTCTCGATGCCGCCGTTGAAGAAGTAAGTCACGTGGGCGTACTTTTCGGTTTCGGCCACGCGCAGGTTCTTCATCCCCTCGCGGGCGAAGACGTTGGCGAGGATGTTTTCGACCGTCTGCGGCCCGAAGACGTAGGGCACCCAGGTAAAGGTCTTGTCGTAGCGCGTCATCGAAACGTAGAACAGGTCCTTCGGCCGCGCCGGGTCGGTGAAGCCGCTGAAGCCGGGCTCGGTGAGTGCGCGGGTCATCTGCCGGGCGCGGTCGGCGCGGAAATTGAAAAAGATAACGGCGTCGCCCTCCTGGATGCGCCCGCGGGGCTTGCCGTCGCGGTCGTGCAAGACGACGGGCTCGATGAACTCGTCGGTGACTTCGCGCTGGTAGGACTCGCGCACCGCCTGCACCGCGTCGGTGTGGGTCCACTTGGCCTCGCCGTGGACGAGCGCGCGGTAGGCTTGCTCGATGCGCGGCCAGCGGTTGTCGCGATCCATGGCGTAGTAGCGCCCGCTGAGGGCGGCGATCTGCCCGACGCCGAGCTGGCGGAGCTTCTGCTCGAGCTGCTCCAGGTAGCCAGCGCCCGACTCGGGCGGGGTGTCGCGCCCGTCCATGAAGGCGTGGACGAAGAAGCGGGTGACGCCGTTTTTCTTGGCCATCTCGAGCAGCGCGAAGAGATGGGCGAGCTGCGAGTGCACGCCGCCGTCGCTCAAAAGCCCCAGCAGGTGCAGCTGCCGCTGGCGGCCGCGCTCCATCGCCTTGAGGAGCAATTCATTCTTGAAAAGCTCGCCCGACTGGATGGCAAGGTCGATGCGGGTGATGTCCATGTAGATGATGCGCCCGGCGCCGATGTTCAGGTGGCCGACTTCGCTGTTCCCCATCTGGCCTTCGGGCAGCCCGACGAAAGGGCCGGAGGTGTGGACGAGAGTGTTGGGGAACTTCTTGAGCAGCTCGTCGTAGGTGGGCTTGCGGGCGAGCGCGATGGCGTTGTTCTCGCGCTGGGGGCGATACCCCCACCCGTCGAGGATGGTCAGCACCACCGGCTTCGGCCGCTTATGCATAGGCTTCACTTATCACGGCGTTGCACGAGTCTTACAATACGTATTCCCCGGAACCATCGCACGCAACACCGTGCTGCCAAGTGCCGAGAGCATCGAGCCCCCAGGCCCCTGCCTGGGGGACTCCCGGCTAGACGTCGAGCAAGTCAATCTTGACCCCGGTTTCCCCACGCCCAGCATACACGCGAGCGCTCGAATACGGGTAGTCCTCCGGCGCCGCCACCAAGCCCGCCCGAACCGGGTTCTCATGAATGTATCGGAGCTTCTGCCGGATTATCCTTTCGCTCAAAAGAGGCGTGAGGTGGCTGTCGCGTTGCCAGACGGCGTGGCGCGCGTCCTTGCGCCGTCGAGGCACTCGGGAAACAGCCAGGTGGGAAAGCAGTTTGATGAGATTCTCTCCCTTGGCCCATTGGACGATTCGAAGGCCCACGACGCTCTTAAAGTCTCGCAAGAAATCTACGAGCGAGCTGTTCGGCGGAAAATCGACAAGAAGGTGAAAATGGTTTGGCATCAAGACGTAGGCGTGCAATCGAAACCCGTACTTTCTCCGGTAAAACTCCAGGTTTTGGACAAAGATCTCGCACGCGGGCCGGTAACGAAAAAGAGGAAGGCGACGGTGCGTCGTAGCGGAAACGAACAAATGCCCTGCGCGGGCCTTGTGGCTTGCCTTGACCTTCCCCGCGGCAGGGGCCGCGGGGCTCGATGTGCTTGTTTTGGTGGCAGGTGCCACCGGGCTCGGCGCAGTAGTTGTAGCTCGAGCCATCCCCGCGACCTTGCTAACGGGCGGATTTGAGGGCGGCGCGACCGGGGAAGCGCGCGGCGGCGCCGAGCTCTTCTTCGATGCGCAGGAGCTGGTTGTACTTGGCGACGCGGTCGGTGCGCGAGCCCGAGCCGGTCTTGATCTGCCCGCAGCCCATGGCCACGACGAAGTCGGCGATGAAGGCGTCCTCGGTTTCGCCCGAGCGGTGCGAGACGATGGCGGTGTAGCCCGCCTTCCGCGCCATCGTGATGGCCTCGATGGTTTCGGTCACCGTGCCGATCTGGTTCAGCTTGATGAGAATGGAATTGGCGATGCCTTCCTTGATGCCGCGCGCGAAAATCTTCGTGTTGGTGACATAGATGTCATCGCCCACAAGCTGAATCTTCTTGCCGAGCTCCTGCGTCAGCGCCTTCCAGCCCGGCCAGTCGTTCTCGGCCATCCCGTCTTCGATCGACACGATCGGATATTGCCGCGCCCAGTCGGCCCAGAACTTCACCATGTCGTCCGGCGTGTGCGTGGACTTGTCCGACTTCTTGAAGACGTACTTCCCGTCCTGGAAGAACTCGCTCGCCGCCGGGTCGAGGCAGAGAGCGATCTGCTCGCCGGGCTTGTAGCCGGCGGCGGTGATGGCTTCGAGGATGACTTCGACCGCCTCGACGTTTGACTTCAGGTTGGGGGCGAAGCCGCCTTCGTCGCCCACCGCGGTCGAATAGCCGCGCTTCTTCAGGACGGACTTCAGATTATGAAAAGTTTCGACGCCCCAACGGATGGCTTCGCGGAACGATGACGCCCCCAGCGGAAAGACCATGAACTCCTGGAAGTCCACGCTGTTGTCGGCGTGGGCGCCGCCATTGATGATGTTCATCATCGGCACGGGCAGCAGACTCCCGTTCCGCGCCAAATACTTGTAGAGCGGCACGCCTTTGGCGGCCGCCGCCGCGCGCGCCGCCGCCATCGAGACGGCAAGGATGGCGTTGGCGCCGAGCTTGGATTTGGTGGGCGTGCCGTCGAGCTCGCACAGGAACCGGTCGAGACCCGATTGGTCGGCAGCGTCGCGGCCCTTCACCCTGGGCGCGATGAGGGTGTTGGCGTTCTCCACCGCCTTGCGCACGCCCTTGCCGAGGTAGCGCGACTTGTCGGCGTCGCGCAACTCGAGCGCTTCGTGCTCGCCGGTCGAGGCCCCCGAAGGCACGGCGGCCCGGCCCCAGGCGCCGCCTTCCAGGTGCACGTCGGCTTCCACCGTGGGGTTACCCCGGGAGTCAAGGATTTCTCTCGCACGCACGTCAATAATCTTCACAGGTTTCTCCTCTCTTCAGCTTCCGCCGGAGTATTCAAAATGCAATACAAGAATCACAAATACGGGTTTCCCTTCATGCAAGAACGGCGCAAATCGGAAATCTCTCGCCGAATGGGCCACCATGCGATCGAGGAGATCAATCCCAGAGGACTGAACCAAACCCACCGCTTCCGTCTCGCCGTGTGGGTCAACTATCAGGAGCAACCTAACGATGGCTCTCGACTTCCAGTTTTGGAACATGAGCTCGTGCACATCCGCTGGTTTGCCCTCGCGGAGAAGAGGTATTTGCTCCTTGCGCACAGGAATCAGTACCGGCACGGGCTCGGAGAAAGTCAGCTCGCTTCCAGGGACTAGTGCCACGTCCTCCTGCCGAACCCAGGCTTTCTTCTTACCGGGCGCGAGAACTCGCAACCACAGTTTCCCGTCGCCTTCCCTGCTCGGGAGGAGCGCCCACACCTTCACGTTCTCCTGAAACACGAATGGGAACGGTGGAGCCATGTATTGTTGCGCGTGCTTGAGAAGATCAACCCAGACCGCCTTATCCCACTCCAGCTTCAGCTCCATCCCCGCGGGTACCTCCGCCACAACAGCAGCGTTGGCTTGAGGTTCCTTGAGGAGCACGGAGGTCGCAAGTGTGCGGGCCGCTTGAGCGTAGCCCGGGGTGGAAACGAGCATGGCACAAGCTACAACCGGCCAGCCACCACGCAAACCTCTCAAGGAGAGCGCTGCAAGCATGCCGTCTAAGTCCACTTCAAGGGAATCTCGTGGCGGGTGGCGAGCTGCTCGGCGTCGGCGGCCACCCGCTTCGAATTGATGCCGGCGATGTTCATGTTGGCCAGGGCCACCTTCCAGCCTTTGCCTTCGCCCCGCCAGTTCCACTCGTAGAGCTTCAACTCCTTGCCGAACTTGCTCTTCAGGGCGCAGAGGGCCACCCAGCGCTTGGGCGTGCGGACGTAGGTGCGGGCTTCCAGCAGCTCGTAGTAGTCCGAGAGGGGGAGTTTTTCCTGGTCGTCGTTCATGGGCGCTCCCCTGGGGCAGGATTGCGGGCCGCCCCTCGCCTCGCGCCGCGAGGCTCGGGGTAAACTAGCGGCGGCAGGCAACATCCGGCGGCCGGAAGCCCAATTATAGCAAGTGGGAGGCCAAGAGAAGGAAAAAATCGCCCGGGGGGCCGCCCTGACACCCCGGGCGACCGCAGGGCGAGAAACTTCTTGACTGGCGGCAGGCTTTCCGATAATTGTTACGGGCTTTCGCAGTCTACAGCCTGCCTAGAGGGGAGCCAGACCGTTGGCGGAAGTTCGGATCCAGGAAGACGAGTCTCTGGAAAGCGCGCTCCGGCGTTTCAAGCGGAAGGTACAACAGGAAGACATCATCAAGGAGATCAAGAAACACTCCTACTACTTGAAACCCGGGGAGCGGCGCCGGATCAAGCAAGCTCTGGCGCGCAAGAGGGCCCGGAAAAAGAAGAGGCGCGAGCTTAGCTAGACCCCTCCGGAGGTCTCCCGGGGAGTCGGGAGCGGGGGAAGTCCAGCCGAGCGCGCCGGCGTGGGGAGTCAGGGATGGAGTTCCAGGACAAGGTGCTCGTTTGTGTGGATTGCAGTGCCGAGTTCGTGTGGACGGCCGGCGAGCAGATGTTTTTCGCCGACAAGGGCTTCAAGCACGAACCCCGGCGCTGCAAACCCTGTAAGGCCAAGCGCAATCAGGCTCTGGGCGCAGGCGGTTCCTACCAGCGGGTAGAGACCGTCACCGTTTGCTCGCAGTGCGGTAAGGAGACCACCGTTCCCTTCAAGCCTACCCAGGGGCGGCCCGTCTACTGCCGCGAGTGCTACCAGCAGCGGCGCACGGCCGGGGCCGCCGCCCTGTAGTTTTTTTCCGCAACCGCGGCTCGCGGCTGGCGCCGCCGACGCTCGCTTTCTGCGCGGCGGTTCCGCGGAGCCCACCCCATTGACCCCTCTCCGCCAAACCGCGTAGGATTCTCTCCGGGCCGGCCCAGGGCTGGCGGAGGAGTCCAACCGATGAGAATCCCGAAGAGCAGCGTGGCGCTGGCGTGTGTGCTGGCGCTGGCGAGCCTGCCGGCCGCGGCGGGCGTGGTCATCCAGCAGGAGCAGCGCGAACCAGGCAGCGACACTCCCCTGGTGCAAACCACTGTGTACATCGACGCCGGCAAGCTCCGCGTGGAAGCACGCACCGCCGAGGGCGACCACACCATCACCATCTTCGACGAGGCCAAGCAGGTGCTGTGGGTCATCGACCGCGTCGCCGGAACCTACACCGAGATGACCGCCGCCAAGATGGCCGAGATGAAGAAGCGCATGGACGAAGCCCGCAAGGCGATGGAAGCCCAGCTCGCCCAGATCCCCCCCGAGCGGCGGAAAATGATCGAAGAGATGATGAAGCAGCAGATGGGCGGCGCCTCCGATATGACCGTGCGCGAGATGGGCCGCCGGGAGAAGATCGGCTCCTTCATCTGCATCCACTACGAGCAGCTCGTGCAGGGCAAGCGCAGCGGCGAAGTCTGGACCGCCTCGCCCGACCAGCTTCAGCTCGCCGAGGCCGAGTACAAGACGTTCCAGGCCCTGGGGCGCTTCCTCGAGCCCTTGGGCCAGTCGGCCCCCGGCGGCGCCGGGTTGGTGCCGGCCAGCCGCCACATCGAGGGCTTCCCCGTCCGCTCGCTCGCCTACGACGGCGGCCAGGCGGTGGCGGAAGAGAAGGTCACCAAGGCCGAGCGCCGCGCGCTCGAGCCGACTCTCTTTACACTCCCGCCGGGGCTGGAAAAGACCGAGATGGACGTGGAGGAATAAATCAGGGAAAGCGGGCCGGTAACGGGAGCGTCAACCCGGCCCGCCTTCCTTCCGATGGTCGTGTTGCGCCGCTGCGCCCCAGTTGGGCCTTGGGGCGTGCCCGCAGCTTAGCGGCGCCACAACCACCAAAACCGTGGTCACCCGGTTAGACGCCCGACCGGCCGGAGGGTGAGCAACTCCCCGTCCGCTCGAGCGTCTTCCTCTATAGCTCGCTTTTCCCAGCCTCGTGGCACAGGCGTCCCGCCTGTGTCCTCTCTTCTCACCGGCCAGAGGCCGGTGCCGCGCTTGCTATGCTCACAAGAGAAGTACGAACCGACCTAGCAGCCAGTTCCAGTTTTTTCCGGCCGGGAATTACTTTTCGAAGATGACCTGGGCGAGGACGAACTGCTCGGCGTGGGTGAGGGAGAGGGCGATGCGGCGCACACCCTGGCGGCGCCCGAATTTTCCGGCCTGGCCGGAGAGCGCGAGCGTCGGCCGGCCGCCCGGCAGGTTCGTCACCTCGAAGTCCCGCCAGCGCACCCCGCGGCGCCAGCCGGTGCCGAGCGCCTTCATGGCCGCTTCCTTGGCGGCGAAGCGCGCGGCGTAGCGCTCCCACTTGTTGCGCTTGCGCTCGCAGTAGGCGATTTCTTTCTCCGTGAACACGCGCTCAAGGAAGCGCCGCCCGTAGCGCTCTGCCGCCGCCCGCACGCGGGCGGGTTCGGCGATGTCGATGCCGAGGCCGACAATCATAGGAGTGCCCAGCGACCAGTGGCCGGCGACCAGTGTATCATCGGAGCCAGCGGCGATGCCTACGACAAGAATCCAGCTGTTGCGGGCGCCGAACCTCGCCCGCCGGCGCTGGCTGGCGCATGGGTTCTCGACCCGCGCTCCAGGCGCGTTCAACCTGAACTACTCGGCCGCCAAGTCTCCCGCCGCGGTCGTGCGCCACCGGCGGGCGCTGCTCGTCGCGCTCGCTGCCCGGCGACCCTGGCAGCTCGTCACCCTGCGCCAGCGCCACACCGACCTCATCCGCGTCCTTCCCCTAGAGGGGTCAGACGGCCTGGGACGACCGAGCCGCGAACGCGACGGCGCCGCCAAGTTCACCGGCGACGCGCTCCTCACCAATCGGCCGGGCCTGCTGCTGGCCGTGCAGGTGGCCGACTGCCTGCCCATCCTGCTCGTTGATCCCGCGCGCCGCGTCGTGGCCGCCGTGCACGCTGGCTGGCGCGGCACGCTCGCCGGCATCGTGGCGAAAACGGTCGGGCGGATGCGACAGGAGTTCGGCTGCGACCCGCAAAGGATGCTCGCGGCCTTCGGCCCCGGCATTCACCGCTGTTGCTACGAGGTGGGGAGCGAAGTGGTGCAAGGTTTCGAGGCCAAGTTCGCCTACTGGGAGAAAGTAGTCCTCCGGCTTGCGCCCTCGCCCAGCCAGGTGCATTGGCAGCAGCCGTTGCTGGACCCGGCGCCCGGGCCGCCGCGCCCGCGCCCGGCGGTCACTTCAGCCTGCGGCGAGAAGTTCTTTCTCGATTTGGTGGAAGCCAACCGGCGACAGTTGGTCGAGGCAGGTCTGAAAGCCAAGAGCATCTGGGCCTCGCCCGACTGCACCGCCTGCCGGACGGACTTGTTCTTTTCCCATCGCGCCGAGCGCGGCCGCACCGGCCGAATGATGGGAGTAGTAGGAATCGTTCAACGATAGTCCGGGCTGGCTATTGGGGCTGGGAGGGCGCATACTGCACGGGAGCAAGAAAGGATTCCCTGTGAACATCCAGTACGTGGGCTTCCGTGTCACCGCCACCGCACGCGTCTATGACTTTCATGTGATTGACTCTCTGGAGGAGCACCGCGCCTTCGCGGTGCAGGTGAAGGCGGAAGCCTTTCGCTCCACCACCTTGAAGTACCAGCAAGGGCCGGAGATCTGCTTCCTGCGATTGAAGCGCGAACTCGCTGCCGAGACCACCGGGACGCCCGCCCTGCGGCAGCTCAAGATCGAGGCGACCGATATTCAGGATTACTTGGAGCGTCGCACGCCCCGCAAGCGCTCCTGAAGGAACTCGCTAGCTCTCCGCCGGCGTTCCCCGGGGCAGGAGTCTGCGACTCTTTTTTCTCGCGGCGTTTCTGTTCGCGGCTTTTCCGCTTCAAACGGGCTTTTTCCTGCCGGGCCCTTTCCCGCTGCCGCTTTTGAAAGGTCTCGTAACTCTTGGCCACGGTTCTCCTAAACCAGGCAGGGCAGCCGGCCGACCGGTTCGGCACCGCTCGGAAACCGGTCGTGCCTTAGAACCGGCGGGTTGCCCAGGAATGCTTCCGACCAGGTTAGTCGGCGGCGGCCAGATCGGCTTCGGGGAGCGAAGGTTCGGGCCGCGGCGGCCGTCCGGCGACGATTTCCCAGAGCGAGCGGCGGTAACCCCAGACGGCGCGCAGCCAGGCGCGGGCGGTCATCTGCCGGAAATAGACGCCGCGGAAGACCAGGGTGGCGAAGAGATAGACGAGCTTGTGAAGCCAGCGGCGGCCGCGCAGGCGGCGCATGCGCTCGAAGACGCTCTCGCTGCTGTAGGCCAGCCGCCAGGCCGCGCGGATTTCGGCTTCGAGCTCCGCCGGGGTCATCTGCTTGGGCTGGAAGGCAGCGCCGTAGGGGCGGTAGTTGAGCCAGTGGCGGTGCTCGAGGCGGTTCTCTTGCAGTAGCTTCTTGAAAAGCGGCGTGCCGGGGAGCGGGGTGAGCTGGCTGAAGACGGGGAAGAAGCCCGGCGTCCAGCCGCGCAGGACGTCCCAAGTCTTCCCGGCCACGCCCGGCCGGTCGGCGTCGATGCCGAAGATGAAGCCGGTAATCGAGTAGATGCCGCGGCGGTGGAGCTCGGCGATGATGCGGGCGTACTCCTCGGGCTTGTTGAAGCTCTTGCTGACCTGGGCTAGGCTTTCGGGCAGCACCGATTCCAGGCCGATGAAGACGCCGATGCAGCCGGAGCGTTTCATCAGGTCGAGCAGCTCCGGGTCGCGCAGCAGGTTCATGGAAATCTGCGCGGCCCAGGGGATGCGCACGCCGGCGTCAAGCATGGCGCGCAGGAGCGACTTGGTGCGCGGGGGGTTGATGGCGAAGTTGTCGTCCACAAAAAAGACAAAGGTGCGCCCCAGGCGCTCCAGCATCCGCAGCTCTTCGACCACGCTCTCGTTGGTGCGGAAGCGGACCTTCTCGCCGAAGAAGGGGCTGACGGTGCAGAAGTCGCAGCGGTAGGGGCAGCCGCGCCCGGTCTCCAGGGGCGTGGCGTTGATGTCGTAGCGCTCGTAGCCGGCCGCGCGCAGCAGGCGGTAAATCCAGCGCGGCAGCAGGGTGAACTGCTTGAAGTCCATCCCCTGCCAGTTGATGAGGGGGTAGTTCTCCAGGCTGGGTTTTTCCTCGGTGCGGTAGACCTTTTGCAGGCGCCCGCCTTCGAAGTCGGCCAGCATCTGCGGCCAGAGGTCGTCGGCTTCTCCGCAGGCGACGGCGTCGGCGTGCTCGAGAGCTTCCTCCGCCTCCTCGCTGACGTGCGGCCCCCCCATCACCACCGGCACGCCCTGGGCGCGCAGGCTGTCGGCCACGGCATAGGAGCGATGAATGGTGCGGGTCATGCCCCCGATGCCCACCAGGTCCACTTTCTCCCGGCGGACGTAATCGGCCAACTCTTCCGGCCGCAGCCGGACGACATTGCCGTCCACGGTGATGACCTGGTGGCCGGGCGGAGTGAGGGCTTTCAAGAGATGCGGCCACAGCGTGGGCATGAAGCTGTGGGTAATCGCGTTGTCAGGAACGTAAAAAAGAATCCGCAAAATTCGCCCGCCCCTGCGCAGGCAAGAACCCCAGGCCCAATTGTGGAGCAGAGTGTATGGGCCGGGGGCAGGGGTGTCAACCGTTTTGTGCCAACCGCCTGGATTCAGGGGCCAAAGGGGCGCCGCCGGAGGTGAATGGGGCAAACCCTCCGCCACTCGGGTGGGAAGAGCTCGGGTGAGCAGAGCGTCAGGTCGCCGGGAGAGTCGGAGAGTCCAGCGAGGCCAGCTGGCCGCAGGCGGCGGCCACGTCCTGGCCGCGGGAGCGGCGGATGAAAGCCAGCCGCCCGCCGCGGCGGAGAATCTGCTGGAAGGTTTCGACGGCATCGTCGCTCGGAGCGCGATACGCCAGCGCGGCCACCGCGTTCCAGGGAATGAGGTTCACCTTGCAATGCAGCCCCCGGGTCAGCTTGACCAGCCGGCCGGCGTCCTCGGGCGTGTCGTTCACCCCGCCCAGCAGCACGTACTCGAAGGTCAGACGCTCGCGCGCGCGCAACGGGTAGCGGCGGCAGGCGTCGAAAAGCTCTGCGAGCGGGTACTTGCGGTTGATGGGCATCAGGGCGTCGCGCTGGGCGTCGGTGGTGGCGTTGAGGGAGACGGCGAGCTTCGGCCGGCGCTCTTCGGCGGCCAGGCGACGGATGCCGGGGACGATGCCGGAGGTCGAGAGCGTGATCTTCAGCAGCGGAATCGCCATCCCCTTCGGGTCGGCGAACAAGTGGACGGCTTTGAGCGTCGCCTCGTAGTTCAGGAGCGGCTCCCCCTGGCCCATCAGGACGATGTTGGTCGTGGGCCGCTGCCGGAGCTGGTCGGCCAGCGCAACGAGCGCCTGGCCGGCGATTTCCCCCGCCGTCAAGTTGCGCACGAGGCCGAGCTGGGCGGTGGCGCAGAAGTGGCAGTCCACGGCGCAGCCGGCCTGGGTCGAAAGGCAGAGCGTCTGCCGGCGCGCTTCCGGCATCCAGACGGTCTCGATGGTCTTGCCGTCGGTCAGGCGCAGCAGGTAGCGCACGGTGCCGTCGGCGCTCGTGTAGCGCTGCTGGACGGCGGGCAGGGTGATGGAGGCTTCGCGCTCCAGGCGCTCGCGCAGGGCGCGGCCCAAGCTGGTCAGGCGGCGGACGTCGAACGAGCGCTCGACGTAGAGAGCGTGGAAGAGTTGCTGGCCGCGATAGGCAGGCTCGCCCCACGCGGCCGCCAGGCGGCGCAGCTCGTCGAGCGTCAAGCCCAGGAGTTCGGTAGGCATGGGCGTAGGGCGGCAGGCTCTTGTCCCGGTAAAGGAACCCGTGGCGTTTGGGCTACTGCGGCTGGGCGGAAGTGTCCTCGATGGTGAAGATGATTTCGCCGAGCGGGGTGCCGGCCAGAGTGACCTCAATGATGTTGTGGCGGACCAACGTCACCGGAATCGTCAAGAATTCGACCTGCTGGCTGAAGTTGTTGGGCGAAAGAATCTCTACCCCGTTCAGGACGATGCGGGCGCTGCTCACGCGCCGGCTGCCGCCCGCCTTGCCATTGATAACTTTCAGGACGTAACTGCCAGTAGGGGCCTCGGTCAAGTTGACTGCTATCTCTTCGGTCCGGGGCTTGCCTGTTTCTCGCACGAAAAAACCGTAGTCGACTAGCGTGCGGTCAAAGATGTAAACCCCGCCCGAGAGCTTGTACACATGGATAGGAGCATTCGGTATGAACCCTTCCTCATCTCGCTGTAAAGATGCGTCGGCGGGGCTCATGATCTCCAAAGTGCCGTCGTGGTCAAGGTCGAGGTGACCGGTCGTATTGAAGGCAGTGAATAGTGGAGCCGTCCCGTGTGTGGGGCCCAAGTTGATCAACTGCACTCCGTCCCAGCGGAAGTACCAGTCAGCCGTAAAGATCCGATAGTTTGCAAAGGAGACCATAATCTCCTTGCGACCATCGGCGTCCAAGTCAACAAGCCCCATTTCACAAGGCCCCCCCCCGAAGCTGAATTCGGTGGGCTCAAATACCACCCCGTACTTGCCATCCCCCTGGCCTCGGATCACTCGGATTGTGCCTCCGATCCCGTCAGTATAGGCAGCGATGATCGTGCCGGGGTTACCATCAGCAAGGCTTTCATACACAACGAAGCAGAATTTGCGAGAGAATGCCGAGCCTCCGCGGTTCTCCCGTTCGGTGGCAGCTTGAGCCATTTCCGGCGGGTACATGCTATCCACGACTTGCTTAGGGTCAACGGCGGGGGGAGAGGCCGCTCTCGTCTGCTGCGAGACAAACCTTGATAGAAGGATGCCCGCCAAGAAGATCACTATGGCTGCGGCCAGAGTGAGGACAGTCTTTCTGTTCATTGCTCCTGACCTCCTGTTCCTGGAGGAAAGATTGGCCGGTTGGCGACCGGGAAGTGGCTTGGTGATCTTTCGTCAACGATGTTTGTTGCGTACCCTTCGGCATCGTTGTATCTGCTGTAGCCGTTCTTGAAAAGTTCCAACAGTCTTTGGCGGGTAGAGGGACTCCCCGCGTCCACGTTCAGCTTGTTTGCCTCTCCATAATCGTCCGCAACCTTCCTCATGGCGAGGGTAAGCGTGCCGCCACCGGCTCGGATGTTTTCTTCCGTGTCGAACAGCAAACTTGGGTTCTGGCCTAAGGGCGTTCCCGGCCATTTCTTCTCATCAATCGCGGTGACGTACATAAACTGGAACAGCCCGTAGCTAGCTGCCAGGCTCGTCTGGGCGTGAACTCCAGCTGCGCTACGCGGCCCGCAAGTTGCTCTCGGGGGACGAACTGCGGGTTACTCCAGTTCATTTTAGCCCCCCGCGTGTCATTGAATTCATAAATGTCGCGGGCAGAGATAAACTCGTCGCCGTCCCGGATGGGACGGGTGAGCGGCTGGCTGGTTTGCGGGTCGGTCACGATTTTCCCCGTCGAGGGGTCGCGGACCGGAATGATGAAGCCAGCCCGAACCCGCGGCAACTTGTCCTCGGGAATGGTCTTTGTTCCCTGGTCCAAACCCACGCAACTCGGGTTGGGGATGCGCGAGTCGGGGTCGGGAAGCTGCTGGCAGTCGTCTTTGTTGTCCGCGACCGTGTCGGTATGGTTCAGGGCGTCGGCGATGGTCGCCAGCCGGTAGAGGCCGTAGGGTTGGTCCGGGCTTTCAAATTGTCTCAAGTTGTCACGCCGCGAAACATTCAGGTCGCCTGTCTTCAGGTTGAGCGGCTCGTAGCGATAAGACTCGCGTACGTAATCTTTCTGATCCGGAGTCTTATCGGCCTCCCGTTCCACCTGGGCTTTGATGAATTGCGGGGGGACGCCGTAGCGGTGAGCGAGCACAAAGAAACTGCTATCCAGGGTATGCCGGTCACCGGCCAGTTGCTCCGGTTGGTAGACCACGAGCTTCACCCGCACCGTGGGCAGTGAGTCCTCCGTCGGGTCGATGGTGAGAATCGTTTCGCCTCGATGCAGAGCTTGAAAGGCTCTACTGGTGCTAAGCGTATCCTTGTCGAACTCCAACACCACCTTCTCTCGGAACAATCCTAGGTCATCAAGACCGTCCGGGTCTACCACGACCGATCCCAAGGCGAAGGACGCTTGCACTGGATCTTCGTTCTCTTTGAACACTTCGATTGTGAAAGTGCTGCCCAAGGGGAACTGGGCTGTCTGGAACCGGGTCGGTTCGGGCCTACCGCCGAGCGGCTCGGACGCTAGGCAAATTGTGACACGCTACCCGCCAAAGTCAATGAGACCATTGTCCTATTCGGGGCGGCGGCGGGTGCAAATCCGGCGCGGATGTGCTACAAAGTTTTTCGGAGGACCGGAGGCGGATGGGCGAACCCAACGCGATCAGGAAAGAAGCGCTCCCCAACGGCCTGACCATCATCACCGAGGTCATGCCGCACGTGCGCTCGGTGGCGGTGGGCATCTGGGTGAAGAGCGGCTCGCGCATCGAGCCGGCCCCGGTCACCGGCATCTCCCACTTCATCGAGCACATGGTGTTCAAGGGCACCGAGCACCGCTCGGCCGAAGACATCGCCCGGGAGATCGACACCCTGGGCGGGCAGATGGACGCCTTCACCGCCAAAGAAATGGTCTGCTTCAACGCCAAGGTGATGGACGAGCACCTGCCGCGGGCTTTCGAGGTGCTCTCCGACCTGGCGCTCGCGCCCGTCTTCCGCGAGCCCGATGTCGACAAGGAGCGCAACGTCATCCTGGAAGAGATCAACATGGAGGAGGACAACCCCGACTACCTGGTCCACGAAATCTTTTCGCAGAACTTCTGGCTCGACCACGCCATCGGCCGGCCCATCCTGGGGACGCGCGAGAGCCTGGCGGGCATCGGGCGCGGGCAGCTCGTCGAGTTCTTCCGCCGCTGGTACACCCCGAATCAAATGCTCATCACCGCCGCCGGACGGCTGGAGCATGAGCGCCTGGTGGGGCTGGTGGCGGAGAAGTTCGGCCGGCTCGCGGTGCACCGGGACGGGCGCGAGGACCCGGTGCCGCAGCCGCACGCCCGCATCAGCCTGCGGACCAAGCGCGAGCTTGAGCAGGTTCACCTCTGCGCCGGCGTCCCCACCCACCCGCTGCCGCACCCGCAGCGCTTCGCCGTCAGCGTGCTGAACAGCATCCTGGGCGGAGGCATGAGCTCGCGGCTCTTCCAGAACGTGCGCGAGAAGGAGGGCCTGGCCTACGCCATCTTCTCCGACATCAACGCCTATCGCGACACCGGGTGCCTGTCCGTCTACGCTGGCACCGCCCCGGAAACCGCCCGGCAGACCCTGCGGCTCATCCTGGTGGAGCTGACCCGCCTGAAGCGGGAGCCGGTGCCGCTCGAAGACCTGCGCCGCGCCCAGGAGCACCTGAAAGGCAACTTGATGCTTTCGCTCGAGTCCACCGGCGCCCGCATGACCAAGCTGGCCCGCGAGGAGATCTACTTCGGGCGCAGCTTTACCCCCGACGAAATCCTGGCGGCGGTGGATGCGGTCACCCCTGACCATGTCCAGGCCGTGGCCCGAGAATTCTTCCAGCCGGATTTGCTCGGGGCCACACTGCTCGGCCCCCTCGACAGCCTCGAAATCACCCGCGACGACCTGGCCTGCTGAACCGCCGGGGAGTGAAAAGCCCCGGTTGGCCCAAATCGCGCAGCCATCTTGTGCCCCCGCCACCTGGAGCCGACATCCCCTGCTGTAAACCCCATACATTCAGTCATATAGAGCGCCCCCTCCCGGGCCGCAAGGGAAGGCCGTGTGCAAACAAACGAGGCGGAGGCGTGAAGGCCGCCGCCGAACTTATGCCGCGTCGCCTCTCGTCGGGAAACGAAATGGTGGCCGCCGGAGCCCTGGCCGCCGGCTGCCGCTTTTTTGCCGGCTATCCCATCACCCCCGCCTCGGAAATCTACGAGGTGATGATGCGCGAGCTGCCGCCGCAGGGCGGCCTGGCGCTCTCCGCGCCGGATGAAATCTCCTCGCTCTGCTACTGCGTGGGGGCCAGCCTGCGCGGGCTGAAGGCCATGACCGCCACCTCCGGCCCCGGCTGGGCGCTGATGATCGAGACGCTGCAATACGCGCTGATGACCGAGACCCCGTTGGTGGTGGCTCTGGTCCAGCGCCTGGGCCCGAGCACGGGCGGCGCCACCCAAGGCGCCCAGGGCGACGTCTGGCTGGCGGAGTTCTCGACCTCCGGCGGCTACACCGTGCCGGTCTTCGCTCCCAGCAACGCCGCCGAGTGCTACGCCCTCACTCTCGAAGCCTTCCGCTGGGCCGAGCGGCTGCGCACGCCGGTGGTCGTGCTCTCCGACAAGGAAGTGGGGATGACCAGCGAAGTGGTCGAAGACGAAGCGCTGCCCCGGCCCGCAGAGGCCACCCGCCCGCGCTTCGCCGGCGACCGCGACTACCGATCCTACGGCTTTGCCAGCGCCGAGGAAGTCCCCGCCTTCGCTCCCGTGGGCGGCGACGTCAAGGTCACCGTCACCGGCTCGGCCCACGACCAGCAGGGGCGCCTGCGCAAGAACTCTCCCGAAGTCCTCGAAGTCCTGCGCCACCTCGAGCGCAAGATCGCCGCCCACGCCGATGAAATGGCGCTGGTGCGGCCCGACCTCGACCCCGGCGCGCCGGCGTTGCTCATCAGTTATGGCGTGAGCGCGCGGGCGGCGCGCCAGGCGGTGGCGGGGCTGCGCGCCGAGGGCGTCCGGCTCTCCTTCCTCCAGCCGCTCACCCTCTTCCCCGTTCCGCGGCGGGAGCTCGACTGGGCGCTGGCCGGCGTGGACACGGTTATCGTCGCCGAAGAGAACCTGACCGGGCAGTACCGGGCCGCGCTGGCGCCGTATCTCGGCCACCGGCGCGTGCTCGGGGTCAACAAGATCGGCGGGCTCATCAGCCCCGGCGAAATCGGGCGCGCCGTGCGCGCGGCGGAGGGGTGATGGCGGAACAGTCGAGCCTCTACCTGGCGCCGGACGCGGCCCTGCCCTACTGCCGCGGCTGCGGCCACGCCCTGGTGGTGCGTCACTTGAGCCGGGCGCTCGAGCGCCTGCAACTGGCGCCGCGCTCGGTCGTACTCACCACCGACATCGGCTGCGTGGGCCTGGCCGACTCGCTCTTCCCTTACCTCCACACCGTGCACACCACCCACGGGCGCTCGACCGCCTTCGCCACCGGCATGGCCCTGGCCGAGGCCGTGCTCGAGCCGGCGGGGCTGAAGCCGGTGGTGATGATCGGCGACGGCGGAGCCATGATCGGCCTGCTGCATCTGGTGCACGCCGCGCAACTCAACGTCGACGTCACCGTGCTGGTCCACAACAACTTCCTCTTCGGGATGACCGGCGGACAACACTCCGCGCTCACCCCGGAAGGCTTCGTGACCTCCACCACGCCCGCGGGCAACTGGACGCCGCCGCTCGACCTGGTCCAACTGCTCGCCGCCGCCCGCGCCGGCTTCCTCGCCCGGCAGTACGCCACCGACGCCGACCTGGCCGAGGTCATCGCCGACGCCATCGCCCACCCCGGCTTCGCCATGGTGGAAATCGTCGAGATTTGCCCCGCCTACGGCGCCCGCCTGAATCGCCTGACCGGCGGCGGCTTGAAGGAGCTCGTCGCCCGCCAGGGACTGACGATGGGCCGGCAAGTGGCCGACGCTCCCCGGCCGACTTTTTCCGAGCTCTACCGGCAGCAGCGCGCCGCCCTCGAAAAGAAAGCTGCGGCCGCGGAAGTCGTCCCCCTGGCCGCGCGGGCTACGCTCGAGCGCGAGCGGCGCGTGGTGGTGGCCGGGAGCGCGGGCGAGCGCGTGCAATCGGCCGCCGGCCTGCTCTGCCGGGCGGCGCTGGCCGCCGGGCTGTACGCCACGCAGAAAAACGACAACCCGGTGACGCAAGGCACCGGCTTCTCGCTGGCGGAAATCTGCTTGAGCCCGCGGCCGATTGACTACACGGGGATGGAACGCCCTGACGTGGTCATCGTGGCGAGCGCCGACGGCTGGAAGGAGCTGGCGGCCAACGGAACGCTCGAGCGCTGCCGGGCGGAGACGCTCGTCGTGCTCGACGACGGCTTGCTCGAGCTCTTCCCGGCTGCCGCCAGCGCGCGCGGACGCCGGCTGGCCGCGCCGCTGCGCCGGCGCGCGACTGCATCAGGGGCGGCTCTGGCCGGACTGGCGGCCTGGCTCGCGCTCGACCCGGTGCTGCCGGCGGAAGCCTGGGACGCGGCGCTCGCAACCCTCTCCGAGGACCGCCGCGCGCAAGCGGCCGAGGCGCTGCGTCGGGGCCGCGAATTAGCGGACTCCACGCAGGCGAAGGCTTCTTGATTCCTTCCGCTTGATTCTTTCAGGCCTGGGCGAGCTCTTTTTCCAGGCGGGCGATGGTCTGGTCGAGCCAGGCGAGCAGTTTTTCTTCCGCCTCTTCGCGCCGGCCGCGAGCGTCGAGGGAATCCACGGTATTCCCCTGGGCGTCGAGGGGGATGTGGCGGCAAGGCATCTCGCGGTCGCGGCGCTCTTCCGGCACCAGGTCGTACCAGAAGCAGCGGTCACAGGGCTCGAGGTCTTCGCTCTTGTTGACGTTCAGGCAGGTGACCGAGTCGCGCAGGTGGGTGGGCTCGCGGCGCGGGTTGCGCACCGAGGCGTGGTAGCCGCCCCGGCGGACGAATTCCCGCTCCAGCTTCAGCTCCTCCAGCATGTGCTGCTTCTGGGCCCGGTCCACGCGCGTCCTCTTACGGCGCCGGCTTGAGGGGGAAGTTGACGCCGGTCACGGTGGCGTTGTCGCCAATGGTCTGGTTGAGCTTGCTCTTGGTGACGAAGCCGGTCTTGGAGGCCCGCAGGGTGTAAGTCCCCTGGGTAATCGGCAAGCTGTAGGTGCCGTCGACCGCCGTGGTGGTGGAGTTGACGACGGTGCTGCCCTGGAGCGCCTCGATCAGCACGCCGTCAATGGGCGTGGTCGTGCCTTTCTGCGTGACCGTCCCCTGGAAGAAGCTCTGCCGGTAGAGCTTGAACTTGACCCTGGTCAAGGTCTGGCCGGAAGCGACGGCCATGCCGGCGCGGGTGGTGTCCAGGTAGCCGTCGGCGGGCTTCGAGGCCACCAGGTCGTAGGTGCCGGCGGTGACGGGCAGCGAATAGACGCCGGCCGAGTTGCTGGTGGTGGAGAACTTGAGCACGGCGCTTTGGTAGGCGCCGACGGTGGCGCCGACGACGGCCTGCTTGGCGGCGTTTTTCACCTTGCCGGTGAAGATGCCCGGGGGCGCGTCGTCGTTGGTGATGGTGCCCACGCCCTGGGAATCGCCGATGGTGGCGCCGCCGCCGGTGGCGTTGGAGAGATTCACGAAGAAGGTTTCATTCGACTCGCCCAGCGTGTCGCCCAGCACCTGGACGGTGATGGTCTGGGTGCTGTTGCCGGTGGTGATGGTGACCTGGCCGGAGTTCGAGTTGTAGTCGGAGCCGGCGCTGGCGGTGTTGTCGGCGGTGGTGAAGTCCACGGTGACGTCGCCGCCGGCGGTGGGGTTGAGGGTGACGGTGAAGACGGCGTTCACCGTGCCGGCGTTGCCCTCGGCCACGGTGACGTCGTCAATGGTGAGCGTCGGGACGGGGGGCGGCAGGGCCGTGCGCCAGGCGCCGCGGCCGTGGGTGAAGGCGAAGACGTTGGGGGTGGCGCCGACGTTGCCGATGGCCAGCGCCTCCACCACCACGTGGGCGAAGCCGGTGTCTTCCACCGCCCAGTTCGCCCCGCCGTCGGTGGTGGAGAAGACGCCGAGGTCGGTGCCGAC
>Ga0073934_10005643_pt1 | contig 19058 bp, 22 predicted proteins | sample LarsenN4metaG_FD_76834 | JGI IMG/M metagenome (GOLD analysis project Ga0073934, IMG submission 76834) | Hot spring sediment bacterial and archeal communities from British Columbia, Canada, to study Microbial Dark Matter (Phase II) - Larsen... ... | reverse complement strand
TGGATGCGCTCGAGGTCCGCCCGCGAATAGAGGCGGATCCGCCCCCGCGAGCGCGAAGGCACGATGAGCCCCACGCGCTCGTAGTAGCGCAGCGTCTGGGCGTGGACGCCCAGCATCCGCGCGGCGACGCTGATGATGTATGCCGGCTCCTCGTGGTCGATCCCGTAGTCCTCGTTCATCGCCCCAGCTTCCACCCCCTAGCGCCCCGCGAGAGGCCCCGCGTCGGGGACCCCTCCCATCAGCACGTGCGTCTTTCGCAGCCGGCCGCCGCGCAGGAAAACGGCCTCCGCGCTTTGGCCCGCGGGCACGGCGTCGATGGCGCCCTTCAGCGCCTCGAGCGAGGGCACGTGCGCGCCGCCGATGGCGACCAGCACGTCCAGCGGCCGCAGGCCGGCGAAGTCCGCCGCCGAGCCGGGGTGGACGTCCACCAGCAGGACCCCGCGCGAGACAGGCAGACCGAAGCGGCGCCGCAGTTCGGGCCCGATCTCCGTGATCATCCCGCTCACGCCCAGGCGGCCGGGGCCTGCACGCTCCTGGCGCTCCTGCTGGCGGGCAAGCACCTCCAGCACGGCCGCCGTCGGCACCGCGAAACCGACGCCGCGGGCGAAGGGCATGACCGCCGTCGTTATCCCGACCACGCGTCCCTGGGCGTCGACCAGGGGGCCGCCGGAGTTGCCGGGGTTGATGGGCGTGTCCGTCTGGATGAGGTCCCTGACCTCGCGTCCGCCCAGAGGCAGCGACCGGCCAACGGCGCTGACCACGCCTGCCGTTACCGTCCAGCTCAGCCCGTAAGGGTTGCCGATGGCCACGACGAGCTGGCCCACCCGCACCGGGGCCGACAGGAGCTGCGCCACCGGCAGCGGGCCCGCAGCCGCGACGCGCAACACGGCGATATCGACCGCCGGGTCCGCGAACTCGACCGCCGCCGGCAGGCGGCGGCCGTCCGTCAGCACCACGGAGAGCGCGTCTGGGCCGTCGGCGCCCGCGACGACGTGGGCATTGGTGATCGCGCGGCCGCGGGAGTCGAAGATCACGCCGGAGCCGGAGGACTGGTAGCGTCCGCCGCTGCCGGGCGGCGCGGGCGTGCGGCCCCGCCGGCCCGCGGCCGCGCGCACCGCCGCCTCCACCTTCAGCACGGCGGGACCGGCGCGCTCGGCCGCGCCGGACACCGCCGCCGAGTACGCGTCCAACGCCGCAGATTCGATTCGCTCGTAAGTCATCTCGTTCCCTGCTTCTTTGGTCCTCAAACGCCTGCCTCTCTCAGCTGCTCGAAGAGGCGGCGCTCCTTTTCGCCCACGGCCTTCGGCAGCCGCACCTTGATGCGGGCAAAGAGGTCACCCCGCCTCTGGGGGTTGCCGAGCTTCGGCATGCCCAGGCCCGCGAGCCGGAACGTCTGGCCGTTCTGAGTGCCGGGGGGCAGCCGCAGGGCCACCTTCTTGCCGATGGCCTGCACTTCCACCTCGCCGCCGAGCACCGGCGTCGTCAGCGGGGCCTCCACGTCTGTATAGAGGTCGTCCCCCTTGCGCTCGAAGCGGTCGTGAGGCCGGACGCTGACCACCACGTAGAGGTCGCCGCGCTGGCCGTTGAAGGAGGCGCGGCCCTCGCCGGCGATGCGCACGCGGGAGCCGTTGTCGACGCCCGCGGGGATCTTCACCTCCAGGCGGCGCTGCTCGCCGTGGTCGCCCGGGACCAGCAAGGTACGGGTCGTGCCCGAGAACGCCTCCTCCAGGGTGACTTCGATGGGCTGCTCGACGTTGACGGGTGGGGCCTCGAAGTGGAAGCCGCCGCCGCGCCTGCCGGAGCCGCCGCCGAAGATGCTGCCGAAGATGTCGCCGATGTCGAACTCCGGCCCCATGTCGACGCCCGCGCCGCCGAACCGGAAGCTGCCGCCGCGGCCGCGGGCCCTCTGCGCCCGTTCGATTTCGTCGGCGTGCACCCAGTTCTCGCCGTAGAGGTCGTATTTGCGGCGCTTTTCAGGGTCGGAGAGCACGTCGTAGGCGGCGTTGATCTCCTTGAACAGGGCCTCGGAGGCCTTGTCGCCCGGGTTGACGTCCGGGTGGTGCTTGCGGGCCAAACGCCGGTACGCCGAGCGAATCTCCTTCTGGCTCGCATTCCGGTTGACTCCCAGGATCGCGTAGTAGTCCTTAGCCACGGCCTGACCTCTGATGCACGCCCAGTCTAGCAACCACCGGGCAGACCGTCAATGATACCTGCATAAGACTTGATAAAAAGACTATCAAATATCTTGACAAGGATGGGGCAGCAGGTCTAGGATCGGGCCGGAAAGGCCGTGAAGCCCGCCCCGCGGGCCACGGACCGAAAAACAAGAACATGGAGGAGGAACGAACATGACGAACTTGACCCGTTGGGACCCGTTTGCAGAGCTGAGGACGACGCTGGACCGCCTCTTCGACGAAGGGTTCTCGAGGCCGTGGCGGCTGATCCCGAGCCCCGCCGAGTACGAGGCGTCCATCCCCGTCGAGGTCTCCGAAACCGATGAGGAGGTCGAGGTCAAGGCGGCCCTTCCCGGCGTCCGGCCCGAGGAAGTGGAGGTCACGGTCGCCGACGACGTCCTCACGATCAAGGCGCAGCACAAGGAGACGGCCGAGGAAAAGAAGCGCGACTACTACCGGCGGGAGCTCCGCTACGGCGCTTTCCACCGCGCGCTCAGCCTCCCGGCCGGCGTCGACGCCGACAGGGCGGAGGCGACTTTCGAGAACGGCGTCCTCAGGCTGCGGCTGCCGAAGGCGGAAGCGGTCCGCCCGAAGCAGATCAAGGTGACCTCCGCCGGCTCTATCCCCGCGGGGGCGGCCTAAGCCAGCCGGGGCAACAAGCGATGGGGGCGCGACGGCGGTCGCGCCCCTTCCGTTTCAAGGCACCAGTTCAAGGCACCAGGCCCAGGACGGACGGCTCCGTCTCCAGGCGCCACAGCCGCTCCAGGAGCGGCCCCGCCGCTTCGCCCAGCGACGGCCTCGTCAGCGCCAGGAACTTCGCCGAGAGGCGCTCGTCCGAGATCGGGTTCCGGGGCGACCCCGTTGCGTGCTCCACCCGCTCCTCCAACCACGTCCCGTCCCGCAGCCCAACGCGAAGGACGCAGGCGTCCTCCGGCATCGAGGCGTCGACGGTGAGGCGCGTGGCGCGGCGCAGCCGGTCGACGCCGTCGTCGCCCACCACGGCGGCCTCGAACTGCGCCGGATAGGCGGCGCCCTGGAGAAGGGCTGCGGCTATGCAGTGCTGGACGCTGAACTTCGCCTCCAGCCCCGTGCGGGGCTCGGGGCGGTGCGTGAGCTCCGGGACGAGCGGATTCACCACGGCCTCGATCGCCGCCACGGAGCCGGCGTCGAAGCCGGGGCGCAACCGGATGGCGATGGCGGCGTCGATCGCCGGGTGGGTGACGAGGCAGCAGGCGTAGGGTTTGAGGCCGTCCTGGAAGATCTCCCAGCGTTCGCCGAGGGCAGCGGTCGCGCGGGAGAAATCGACCTCGGGCGACAGGACCGCGCCGAGGCCGCGGCGGCCTTCGAGGATGGCTTCGGGAGCCGTGAAGCCATCGGCGGCGAGGAGGGCCGCGGTGAGGCCCGCCTGGGCGGCGCGGCCGGCGTGCAGCGGTTTCGTCATCGTGCCGAAGCCTTCGCGGACGCCCGCGGCCTGCGTCCCGGCGATGCCGAAGGCGCGGGCCATGGAGCGCGCGTCGAGGCCAAGGAGGCGCCCGGCCGCGGCAGCGGCGCCGAAGACGCCCATGGTGCCCGTGATGTGCCAGCCCTCGTCGTAGTGCCAGGGATGGAAGGCCAGGCAGACGCGGCTGCAGACTTCGATGCCCAGCGCCAGCGCCCCCAGGAGGTCGCGGCCGCTCGCTTCCGCGGCTTCGGCCGCTGCCCAGGCGGCCGGCAGCGCCGGCGCCGAGAGGTGGACGAGCGTCGGGAAGTGCGTGTCGTCGTAGTCCTCCAGGTGGGCGGCGAAGCCGTTGGCCAGCGCGGCGTTCGTCGGAGAGGTGCGCAGACCGGCGCCCCACACCGTCGCCCGCGGGGCGCCGCCCTCCTCGGCGAAGACGTCCAGGAGGATGCGCAGGGCCGGGTCCCTTGCGGAGAAGACGGCCACGGCGAGGGCGTTGATGGCGGCCCGCTTGGCGGCGTGGACGACGCCGTCCGGCAGCGCGTCCGTGCGGGTCTCGGCGGCGAAGCGGGCGAGGTCATGGGTCACGCCCATGGGACGGGCTCCTCAGGCGCCATGGCCCCGATCCTAACCCGCCGGACGCCCGCCCGCGAGGCCGGTCGTGCGGCGTCAGGCCTCGTTGATCGCCCTGCGCAAGTTCTCGGCGAACTCCCCGACGAACGAGTCCGCCTTGCGCTTGATCAGCGGCTGGCCCAGCTCGGCCAGGCGGCCGGCGAAGTTGACGTCGGCGGTGACCTCGACCTCGGTGCGGCCGCCGTCCAGGTCGTTGAGCCTCGCCTCGACGTTAGCCGTCATGCTCGCCCCTACGCGGCGGTCGCGCCCTTCGCCCCTGACCCGCCAGGTGCCCTCCTCGGAGCCGCGCTCGACGTGGGCCGTCCCGCCGACGTTGAGCCCCAGCGGCCCGATGCGCACCCGGATCGTCCCTTCGAAGTTGTCGTCGCCGAGGTCCTTGACGGCCTGGATCCCCGGCACGCAGTACGCGGCGCGCGAGAAGTCGTCCAGGAAGGCCCGCACCTTGGCCCGTGGCGCGTCGACGATGACCTTGTGCTCGAACCTCACCGGGACCTGCGTCCTGGTCCAGGGCGCGGGGCCTCCGGGCTCGCGCCGTCCAACTCATGCCTTCGGTCTTCTGCCATGCCTTTGCCTGTTCTACATCAGCACGCGCTCCAGGGCGCGCCGGGTGAAGACGACGGCCATGTCGCGCTTGTATTCGGAGGAGCCGCGGAAGTCGTCGAGGGGGTCGACCTGGGCGGCGACGGCCTCGGCGGCGCGGCGGATGGCGTCCGCGGTCACCTGCCGGCCTTCGAGCGCCTGCTCGACGGCCGTGGCGTGGACGGGCGTGGGGCCGGCCGCGCCCAGCGCCACGCGCAAGTTGCGGGCCACGCCGTCGACGCGCTCCGCCTTCGCCGCCACCGCGACGGTCGCGTAGTCATCGGCGGTACGGGGCAGGAACTTCAGGTAGACGGTCCTCGCCTCCGAGGGCACCGGCGGGACGATGACCTCCGTCAGCAGCTCGCCCGGCCGGATGGCGGTCTCGTAGTAATCGGTGAAGACCTCCGCGATCGGCAGCACGCGTTCGCCGCCGGCCTTCGACAGGAGCTTGACCTTCGCGTCGAGGACGATGAGCCCGGGCGGCGGGTCCTGGGCGGGGTCTGCGTGGGCGATGCCGCCGCCGACAGTCGCCGCGTTCCTGATCTTCACGGTCGCGACGTGGCGGTAGACGTCCGCCAGCAACGGCGCGTGCTGCCGCACCAGCGGCGAATTCTCGACTTCGCGATGCTTCGTGAGGGCGCCGATGTGGAGGCCGTCGGCCTCCAGGCGGATGCCGGAGAGGCCCGGCACGCGCGCCAGGCTGATGAGGTGGTCCGCCTCCAGCAGCGACTGCTTCATGAGGACGACGAGGGCCGTGCCGCCGGCCATCGCGCGGCCGTCGTCCTGGTGCTCGTCCAGGAGGGTGAGGGCTTCGTCCAGGCTGGTAGGCGAGTAGAAGTAGAAGTCGCGCATCTCAGGCCTGGCCCGAAGCCTTCTGCACGGACTCGATGATCTGGTAGTAGCCGGTACAGCGGCAGAGGTTGCCCATCAGCCACTCCTTGATCTCGTCCTCCGTGGGCTTCGCGTTCTCGTTGAGGAGGGCCGTGGCCGCGACGATCTGTCCCGGCGTGCAGATGCCGCACTGGAAGCCGCCGCATTCGATGAACGCCTTCTGCACCGGACTGAGGTTCTCCGGCGTCCCCAGGCCCTCGATGGTCGTGATCTCGGCCCCGTCCGCCTGGACCGCAAGCGTGATGCAGGAGGCAACGATCTCGCCGTTCAACATCACCGTGCAGGCGCCGCAGACGCCGACGCTGCAGGCCTCCTTCGTCCCCGTCAGGCCGACGTCGTAACGGATGAAATCGACGAGGGTGCGGCGGGCCGGGACCGTGCGCTCGTACGGCTGGCCGTTGATCGTGAGGCGGATGGGGTGGGGCGCGCTTGCGTTCATGCCAGGCCTTTCCCTGCTAACTCGTGGGCGGGCGCGCAGATCGTAAGGCAGGCCCGCGCGCGCGAACAAGGGGAGAGGGAGGCCCGGGCCCCTCAGGAGGGGGAGTTGGCCCCCCAGCCCCTACGCTTGCCCGGCGCGGCGGCGCGCCTTCGGCCCGCTCTGGCTGCCGTGCTTGAGGACCGTGATCTGGCCGTTGCCTTCCATGTACGCGCGCTTCACCTGCGAAAGGTCCTCCACGCCCTGCGTCCGCAGGTGCGTCATGAGCTCTTCATGGGTGATCAGCTCCCGCGCCATGTTCCGCCGCAGCTCGACGCCGTCGCGGACGAGCTCGAGAGGCGGCGGATGCACCAGGCGGCCGATGAACTTGTAGCGGTGGCCCAGCCAGTCCAGCGTGAAGCTGCAGAGGAGGATCGTGGCTACCAGGAGGAGCCCGTCCGGGATCGACGTGTAGTCGTCGGACATGCCGTTCTGGGCCGCGTCGGCGATGAGCACCAGGACCAGCAGGTCCGGGATGCCGACGGCGCCGGGCTCCCGCTTGAGGATGAAGCGCAGGAGCGCGAACAGGGCGAAGTAGGTCAGCCCTCCCCGCAGCAAGACCTCCAGCAGGGGCAGGTCTGGGTCCAGGATCGCCTCCCAGTCCATTCCGGGACTGAGTGTGCCACCCATGGGTTGCCGCATCGTTGACGCCCAGACGGCAGGCGCTGCAGAAGCGTGTAGCTCTCAGGCCGCCGGGCGGCTTAGAGCGCGGGCGCTATCTGGGTCGCGATCGTCTCGAGGTGGGGGAGGTCGGTCGGCGCCGGATGGAGCATGAGGTGGGTGAGGCCGGCATCCCGCATGCGGTGGAGCGTTTCCAGGCAGCGGCCGGCGCTGCCGAAGACGCCCCAGGCTTCGGCCCTCGCCTCCGGCCGGCCGTAGAAGCCGTCCAGCCATTTCTGCATCCGCTCCCGGGCCCGCGCCTCGTCCTCGTCGACGGAGATGTAGACGCGCTTGGAGAGCGGGAAGGAGGCCGCGTCGCGCCCCTCCTCGCGCAGGATCTCGCGCATGCGGCGCAGTTCCACGAAGAAGTCATCGATGTTCGTTGACCCGGCGCCCATCCAGCCGTCGCCGTGGCGGGCGGCGCGGCGCTGCGCGGCTTCCGTGTGCGCGCCGAACCAGAGCGGCGGGTGCGGCTTCTGCACGGGCTTCGGCTCCATGCCGACGCCGGCCAGCCGCCAGTAGCGCCCTTCGAGCGTAGCGCTCGGCTCCGTCCACAGCGCCTTCATCACCCGCACTCCCTCCAGGAAGCGGCCGACGCGGTGCTCCTCCTCGATGCCGAACGCCGGGTACATGCGCGTGCTCACGCCAAGGCCGATGCCCACGGTCAGGCGCCCTTCGCTCAGGTGGTCGATGGACGCAAGCGACTTCGCCAGCTGCACGGGATTGCGGAGGTTGGTGACGATCACCGCCGTCCCCAGCCGCACCCGCTTCGTGATCGCCGCAAGGTACGCCAGCAACGAGACGGGCTCCAGGACGGGGAAATGGCCCGTAATCTGCTCGATCGTCCACAGGTCGTCGAAGCCGCCGGCCTCCGCTTCGCGGGCGAAATCGGCGATGAGACGGAGGTCCAGCTTGCCGTCTTCGAAGCCCTGGGGAAGGGCCACGCCTAGTTTCAGGCCGCTGCGCGCCGGCATGCCGACAATATACGTCCGGCTGCCCGCGAAAGGCGACGCCGGCCTTGCGACGCCTACTTGGGCAGGGCCATGACGGGCGCGATGTCCCCTTCGAGGAGGGCAGACCTTCCGCCGTCGTGGCGGAGGGCCCGCCGCAGGCGCCTCCAGGCGCCCTTCATGACCGCGACCTGGGTGGGCTGCTCGTCCCGCGCCCACGCGTCCACCGCCCCGCCCGGCTCATCCCGGACGATGACCCTGCAGAACGCATCGAGGCCGTGTTGCCGGAGTATTTCCGTGGGGCCGGCGAGCTTCTCCAGCACCTCCCCGGAGACGCGGGCCTGGACGTCCTCGTCCGTCTCGTAAGCCGGCGCCTCGGTGCCGGTCCGCGGCGCCGCTAGGCCTTGAGGCGGCACGTAGAAGTTCGTCGTCACCTGCGGCCGCGAGCCTACGATGAGGTTGCCGGGCTGGCCGACGACGGCCAGGACGGCAACCCTGTCGCCCGGCTCCGTGACTTTCGTCACCGCCCGGAAGGCGCGTTCGGCGTCGTCGACATCGTCGAGCAGGAACAGGAGACGTTTCATGAGCCACCTCCGCTGCCGGCATGTTCCGGCGAGCCAGAGGCCAGGCTAGGGCGGCCGCGGTCAGGCGCGCGTCACGCCGCGGCGGCAGCCGATCAAGCTTTCATAAACCCCCGCGCCGCCGGAGCGCGTCCTGGCGGCAGTGATGGCGTTCCCCCGCGACCGTCGCGCGAAAAGCGCCGCGCGAAGGGCGAACGACGCGGCCGCTGCCCGCTACGGGCCTTGCGACCGGGTGCGGCGGGCGATATAAGCCGCCGCCTCCGACCGGCGTCGCAGGTTCAGCTTGCTGAGGATGCTGGAGACGTAATTCTTGACGGTCTTGTCGCTGAGGAAGATCTCGGCCGCGATCTCGCGGTTGGTCTTACCTTCCGCAATCAGCGTCAGGATCTTGTTCTCGTTCTGGGTGAGCTGGGAGTGCCTGTCCGCGGGGGCGCCGGACGCCATTTCCCGCATCTGGTCCAGGACCCGCTTCGTCACCTGCGGGTCGAGCAGCGATTCGCCGCGGCCGACGGCCTGGATAGCATCCGCCAGCTGATGGGAACGGACCTGTTTCAGGAGATACGCGGAAGCGCCCGCCAAGATCGAGGCCATGACTGCCTCGTCATCGGCGTAGGAGGTCAGCATGATCATGCGCGTTTCCGGCAGCTGGGCCCGGATCTCGCGGCACGCCTCCACGCCGCTGCCGTCCGGGAGCCGCACGTCCATGACGACGACGTCCGGCTTGTACTGCATCGCCATTTCCACAGCCTGGGCAACGGTGCCCGCCTCAGCCACGATGTTGAGCCCGTCCCTCCGGTTGAGGAGGGCGCGCAGCCCCTCGCGGACGACCTCGTGGTCGTCAACGACCATTACTCTCAGCTCGTCAGCCGGCATCTCATCCTCCTGCGACGCCGCCGACTGGTATCGCGACTTCCACCTCCGTCCCGCCGCCCGCCGCATCGCGGACGGCCAGCTTGCCGCCCATCGCGGCCGCCAGCGCCTTCATGCTGGCCACGCCCTTGCCCCACCGCACCTTTTCCCAGTCAATGCCGATACCGTCGTCAACGATCCGCAGGATGACTTTATCACCTTCCTGGCCCAGCTCGACGGCGACGCTGCGGGCGCGCGAATGCTTCGCCACGTTGGCCAGGGCCTCGTCAGCGATCCGGAAGAGCTGCGTCTTCCGGGCATCGTCCAGGGCGGGCGCTTCTTGGCCCAGTACGCTGAGGTTTGTCTGCATGAGCGTGCCCGCGGAGTGGTGGTGGAGCAAGGCGAGCAAGGTCTCCGGGAGGCCTGACCCGGCGCCGGGCCGCGGCTGCAGCCCGAAGATGAAGTCCCGCAGGGCGGCGATGGCCGCGTCCAGGGCCTCGATCGACTTCTCGATTTCGCGGCGGAGGCGCTCCGCGTCCTCGACGCAATCGAGGCAGTTTTCGAGACGCAGCCCCACCCCGTACAGGGTCTGGATGACGCTGTCGTGCAGGTCGATGGCAATCCGGTCGCGCTCCTCCATGCCACCGGCGTCCTCTCCGAAGGCCGCGCCCATACGCACAGAATGGGGCGCTTTCGGGCGGTGGTGACAGGGCTATTCGGCCCCAGAACCAGGAAACGGGCTTCAGGGTTGCCAGGTCTCCAACCGGTAAGCGCTGTCCCAGAAGCGCCACTCCAGCCGCGAAGCGTATTCGAACGCCCGCCGCATGCCCTCGCGTTCGGCATCGTCGGCGGCGGCAGCGGCCCCTTCCGTGACCTCAATCGCCCGGTCGACGCTGCGACCGAACTCTTCGCCGGCGTAGGTCTCGATCCAGCGGGCGTAAGGGTTCTTCGCCAGGCCCGCTTCCGCCCGCCGGCGGATGTCGCTCCCCACTTCGCGGTAGATCCAGAAGCAGGGCAGGAGCGCCGCCAGGGCCTCGGCGCGGCCCGCGAGCGCGGCCGTCGAGAGCAGGTAGTGCGTATAGGCGAAGCAGGCCGGCGATTTGCCGACGTCCAAGGTGACCCCGAACTCGCGAAAATACGTTTCGTGCAGCGCCCGCTCGACGACGATCGCGCCGGCAGCGAAGCCGAGGAACGACTGCATCTCGTCGACGCGCGGCAGCCTCGCCCCGGCGATGGCCAACGCCCGCGAAAAGTCCTGCAGGTAGAGGGCGTCCTGCTTCATGTAAAACGCAAACCGCTCACGCGCCAGGCTGCCGTCCGCGAGTTCGCGGATGAAGGCGTGATCGAGTATGGCGGCGTAGATGGGCTGAATGGACTCCCAGAGGCTGTCGGTGAAGCGCATGACGGTTACAGGTTACAGAGTCCGCAGCCCGGGAGGCAGGGGCCGCCCGGTCCGGCGGGGCGCTACCTGCGCCTGGACGCCTCCTCCAGCCTGAACGCGACGATCCTGCGGACCAGCGCCAGCGGCAGCGGCTTGCCGAGCGGGAATTGGACGGTGCCTTTCCCGCCTTTGTAGGCGGCCAGCTCCTCGAACCCCGGCACGCCGCGGGGCGCAGGGTAAATGGATGTGTGCGTCTTGTAGCCCGCGATGTAAACGACGTAGCGGCCGTCCAGCTTGAACGCCGGTATGCCGTAGCTGATCGCCTCTTCGGCGCCGGGAAGGACGGCGCGCACCTCCTTTCTCAGCTCTTCGAGGGCGCGCTGGTGCTCCGGAGGGAAGGAGGCGATGTAGCCGTCCACGGTCTGAAATTTGGGGCGTTCCATCCCGCGAGCCCCGCCTTTCGGCGAATCTCCGCGGCGCCAGGGGCCGCGGGCCCTTCCGGACGCACGCATTCTTGCCCGCGGCGCCCGCGCCCGCAAGCGAAAGCCGCGGGCCCCGGCGCCGGGCGGGCGCTGCTTTCGAGCCGCGGGGGTGAGTATCCGCCGCCCCCTAGACCGATGGCCGCTCCGGGCAAGCCGCGCACGCGGGCAGCATGTCCGGGGCGCCGGGCGGCTGCAGGCCGGCTGCCGAAAGCAGCCGCAGCGCCGTCCATAGCGGCAACCCGACGACGTTGCAGTAGCAGCCCGCATACGCCTCCACGGGCCGGAACCCTTCGTCCTGGATGGCGTAGGCGCCGGCCTTGTCGAAGGGGTCGCCGCCGGCTATGTAGGCCTCGACTTCTTCCGCGGCGTACGTCCGCATGCGGACGCGGGTGACCACGTGGGCGGCAAGGAGCCGGCGTCCGGGCACGCGCAAGGCAACGCCGGTAAGCACGCGGTGGGTGCGGCCGCGCAGCCGGGCCAGCATTTCCCGCGCCTCGGCGGCGTCCCGGGGCTTTCCCAGGACTTCGCCGCGCAGGACTACGATCGTATCCGCCGCCAGGACGGCTTCGTCCGGGCGTCCGGCGGCGACGTCGAGCGCTTTCTCTCTGGCGAGGCGTCGCGCGAGGCTCCGGGGCGAGGCCGCGGCCGCGCCGTCCTCATCGACGCCCGAGGCTACGACCTCGAACGCGAAGCCCAGGCGGGCGAGGAGCTCCCGCCTGCGCGGCGAAGCGGACGCGAGGACCAGCCTCACGGCCGCCGCCTCAGGCTGGCCACGCATTCGATGTGGAACGTCTGCGGGAACATGTCCAGCGGCGTCACGTCCAGCAGGTCGAAACCCCCGTCCACCAGCAGGCGCAGGTCGCGCGCCAGCGTGGACGGGTCGCAAGAGACGTACACCAAGCGCTCGGGCGCCAGGCTCAGGACGGCGGCAATGGCCTGCGGGTGGCACCCCTGCCGGGACGGGTCCAGGACGATCGCGTCCGGCCGCTCCTCCAGCCCCGGCAGCACGTCTTCGACCTTGCCTTCGAAATAGGCGACGTTGCCCAGGTCCGCCGTGTTCGCCTTCGCGTCCGCCACGGCGGAAGGCGATTCCTCGATCGCCAGGACTTGCCGCACCATCGGCGCGAACAGGACCGCGAACGTGCCGACGCCGGCGTAAGCGTCCACCAGGAGGTCCTGCGGCTGGGGCGCCAGCTTCTCGCGCACCAGCTCCGCCAGCCGCTCCGCCTGCTGGGTGTTCGACTGGAAGAAGGAAGACTTCGAGATCCTGAAGCGGCGCCCCAGGAGGGAATCGTGGTAGTGCTCCCGCCCGGGCGGCGCCGATGGCTCCCGCTCCCGCATGTCGGGCTCCACCAGGAGCTCGCCCGTGTTGACGCCGTAGCGCATCTCCACCTGATGGAGTCCGGCTCCCTTCCCTTGCAGGAGGGCCAGCGTCTCGTTGATGCGCGGGTGGGCGATGAGGCAGCGCTCGATGGTCAGGAAGCGATGGCTGCCGCGCTGGACGAAGCCGATGTCGCCGCGGCGGCCGGCGCTCATGCGCACGTGATTCCGATAGCCCCAAGGATCGGCGGCAGGGACGGTCTCGGCCACCGGCTGCTCGGCGAACTTGCCGATGCGCCGCAGCTGCTCCACCACGACGCGGCGCTTCAGCTCCAGCTGGCGCGGATAGGCGACGTGCTGCCACTGGCAGCCGCCGCACGCCCCGAAGTAAGGGCAGGGAGGCTCGACGCGGTCCGGCGAAGCCGACAGCACCTCGACCACCCGCGCCTGGGCGAAGTCCGGCCGGCGGCGGTAGACCTCGGCGACTACCCGCTCACCGGGGATGCCGTATTCGACGAAGACGACCTCGTTCTCATGCCTCGCGATAGCGTGGCCTTCGTAGGCGATGTCCACGAGGTCCAGGGTCACGCGCTCGGGCTCGATGAGGCCGTGGCGCTTGCGGGACCGGCGCTTGCTCATGCTCTACGCGTAACACAAATCCGGTGCGCCTGTCAGCGTACGGCAAGCGCACGGGAGGCCGGCGCCGGCGCCGCGGGCGGCGCTACATCGTCAAGTCGATCTCGCGCAGCGAGGGGCTGACGGCGAGCGGTGCCTCCGTGAGCGCCCGGACCTCCTCCGGCGTCCAGCCCGGCGCCACCTCCTCGAGGACGAGGCCGCTGGAATCGACGCGGATGACGGCGATGTCGGTGAAGACCTTCTTGACCACGCCCACGGCCGTCAGCGGATAGGTGCACTCCCGGACGATCTTCATCTCACCGTCCTTGGTGGTGTGCTCCATGGCCACGAAGAGCTGACGGGCGCCGGCAGCGATATCGGCGGCGCCGCCGACGCTGCCGACGGCGCGCCCGGGACGCATCCAGTTCGCGAGGTCGCCCTTCTCCGAGACCTGCAGCCCGCCGAGGACGGCCACGTCCAGGTGTCCGCCCCGCACGATGGCGAACGACTCCGCCGAGTCCATGAGCCATGCGCCCGGGATGGGCATCACCGGCTGGCCGCCGGCGTTCATCATGTCCGGGATTTCGATCTTCCCGACTTCCTGGGCGCGGCCGATGCCCAACAGGCCGTTTTCGGCGTGGAAGATGACGCCCTTCTCCGGCGGCGTGAAGTCGGCCACCAGGTTGGGGATGCCGATGCCGAGGTTGACGAAGTAGCCGGGCTGCAGCTCCTTCGCGACGCGCATCGCGATCAGCTCTCGCGGCAGGCGGTCCTTCTCGATGGTCACGGCTGCCTGCCCTGCACGAGCACCAGGCGGTGGACGTAGATCCCCGGCGTGACGATCAGCTCCGGCGGGATCTCCCCCGGCTCGACGATCTCCTCGACCTCGGCGATGGTGACCTTCGCGGCCATGGCCATGGGCGGGTTGAAGGCGCGGGCCGTGTTCCGGTAGACGAGGTTGCCCAGCTTGTCGGCCTTGAGCGCCTTGACCAGGGCGAAGTCCGGGCGCAGGGCGCGCTCCAGCACGTACTTCCGCCCGTCGAACTCGCGGACTTCCTTCCCCTTCTCGAACTGCGTGCCGACGCCGGTGGGCGTGTAGAAGGCGGGGATCCCGGCGCCTCCCGCCCGCAGGCGCTCGGCCAGGGTGCCCTGGGGCACGAGTTCCAGCTCCGTGGTGCCTTCGGCGAAGGCGGCCTCGTAGGGGCTGACGCCGCGCCGCGTCGTGGCCGCCGCCGGGAAGGAGCAGATCACCTTGCGGACGCGCTCCGGCGGCACGACGAAGAACGGCTGCTCCGGGTTGCCCGTCGCGCCCTGGGGCACGCCGTTGCCGATGAACGTCAGGTCCCTGGCGCTCCCGCCGGCCACCGCCCGCAGGAGGTTGATCGGACACCCCAGCGCGGCGGAGAAGCCGCCCAGCGCGATGGACGCGCCGTCGAAAATATCGCTGACGGCTTCTTCGGGCGAATCGAAGACGGGCCGAATGGCCATCCGAATGCCTCCGCTCAGCAAGCGAGATTAGCATGGGGGCGCGGCAGACAACAGGCGCAGGGCTTGCGCGGCCCGCGCTCCCTGTTGCATGTTGCGTGTTGCGCCATGGCCTACAACTACGACATCGCCGTCATCGGCGGAGGGATCATCGGCTGCGCGACGGCGATGCAGCTGTCCGCCAAGTACCCTCGCCTGAAGATAGGCATCGTCGAGAAGGAAGGCGGGCTCGCCGCCCACCAGAGCGGCCACAACAGCGGCGTCATCCACTCCGGCATCTATTACGCGCCGGGCTCGCTCAAGGCGACGAACTGCATCACGGGCGTGCAGTCGCTGCTGCGCTTCTGCGACGAGAACGAGATCAAGTACGACCTTTGCGGCAAGGTCATCGTGGCGACGAGCGAGGCCGAGCTGCCGAGGCTGGAGGAGCTGCACCGCCGCGGCACGGCGAACGGCGTCCCGGGCCTGCGCATGATCGAGGCGGAGGAGATCCGCGAGATCGAGCCGCACGCGGCGGGCATCCGCGGCCTGCATTCGCCGCACACGGGGATCATCGACTACACGGAGGTCACGCGCGCATACGCCCGCCACGTCGAGCGCAACGGCGGCGAGATCGTCCTCGGGGCCCGGGTCATGGCGGTCCACACCGCCGCCGACCACATGCACCTCGAGACCACGAAGGGCGACGTCCAAACACGCTACCTGGTCAACTGCGCCGGGCTCTACGCGGACGCTGTCGCCCGGATGATGGGGATATCGCCGGGGCTGCGCATCCTCCCGTTTCGCGGCGAGTACTACTACCTGCGGCCGGAGGCGCACCACCTGGTCAAGGGCCTCATCTACCCGGTGCCGGACCCGGAGTTCCCCTTCCTGGGCGTGCACTTCACGCGGACGGTCCACGGCGGCGTCGAAGCCGGGCCGAACGCGGTGCTCGCGCTGGCCAGGGAAGGCTACACGAAGACGCGCGTCCGGCCCGCCGAGGCGTTCGCCGCGCTGAGCTATCGCGGCTTCTGGAGCATGGCCCGCAAGTATTGGAAGACGGGCGCGCATGAGGTCTACCGCTCCTTCAGCAAGGCCGCGTTCACCAAGGCGCTCCAGCGCCTGGTGCCGGAGGTCACGGCCGAAGACCTGACCGCGGGCGGCGCCGGCGTCCGCGCCCAGGCCGTCGAGGACAGCGGCCGCCTCGTGGACGACTTCCGGATCGTGGAGACGGAGCGCGCCGTGCACGTCCTCAACGCGCCCTCGCCGGGCGCGACGGCATCGCTCTCGATCGCCGCGAACATCGTCGCGATGGCGGAGCGCAACTTCGGGCTGGACGCTTAGCGGCGCTCCTGTGCCCGACGACTACTACTTCGACGAGCGCATCGCCGAGGCCTACGACGCGGACGTCGCGGCCTCGGCCGCCACTCAGGAGGACATCCCCTTCTACGTGCGCCTTGCCGAGGAGGCCGCGGCCGCCGGCCAGGCCGTCCTCGAGCTCGGCTGCGGCACGGGGCGAGTCGCCATCCCCATGGCGCAGGCAGGCGCCCGCGTCGTCGGTCTCGACAACTCGCCGGCCATGCTGGCCGTGGCCCGGCGCAAGGCGGAAGCGCTGGGCGTCACCGGAGTCTCCTGGCTAGAGGCCGACATGGCCTCGTTCGAGATCGGAGAGCGCTTCGGCCTCGTCGCGGTGCCGCTCAACTCCTTCCTGCTCCTGCTCACCGCCGGGGGCCAAAAGGCGTGCCTGGACGCCGTACGCCGCCACCTTCTGCCCGGGGGACGGCTGGCGTTGGCCATCTTCAACCCCGGCACGATCCAGATCGCCCGTTGGCGGAGGGAGGCCCGCGACGTCTGGCTGCGGTTGCAGCAGCCGCCGGGGGCCGGGCGCCGGGGGCGGGAGGAAGTGCGCATCCAGGTGCGGCTCTCGGAGGACGGCGCCGTCATCCAGCGCCTCGCCAAGAACCTGCGGCTGCGGTGGGTCTACCGCCGCGAGATGGAGGACCTGCTGACGGGCTGCGGCTTGGAGGCCGAAGCCCTGTACGGCTGGTTCGACAGGCGTCCGTTCGCGGAGGACAGCGAGGTCATGGTGTGGGTGGCGCGGCGGCCGGCGGATCATCGATAGAAATCCTTAATTCCGCGCATGCCAAAAAATAAGATGTCTTCAGCTTTCACAAGCCTTGACAGCCTCATTAACACACTTGTAATGTGTTCATACTTTCACAAAGTGCTCCCCAGGCCGGGGCTGAAGGGATTTCAGGGATTATGGCAATGCAGATGGCGCTTCCGAGGATATGCCCCCGCTGCAACGGCTCGATGATCATCGAGCGCGACTGGTACGGCTCCTACAGCACTTGTCTCTGCTGCGGTTTCGTCAAGGAGGCCGTGTCCTCGCCCGCCATCGACCTGATGCTCGAGGACGAGGAAGGCAACGGCCGTCAGCGCCGGCGCCAGCCGTCCCACGGCAAGCTCAGGCTGTAGACGCGCCGTAAAGCAAAACGAGCCCAAGTCCCGCCTCCCTAAACGGGCCCTCGCTTCGAGGGCCCGTTTTCGAGCCCGGAAGGCGGGCCCGGGCCCCGAACCGGGCCGCCTGTTCCGTACCTCCGGTTCCCGTTACTATCGTCGCAGTCTTGTCCGGCGCCGGTCGCCGTCTGGTCTTGGGGAGGGACGTCCGTGGGCGTGACGCGTGAGCTGGCCGAATTCGCGGCTGGAGCCCGCTACGAAGACCTCCCGGAGGCCGTCGTCCACGAGGCCAAGCGGGACGTCATCAACGTCCTGGGCGTGGCCCTGTACGCCTCCCGCGACCCCTCGCTCCAGGTCTTCATCAGGCACTTCGAAGCCGAAGGCGGCCGACAACGCGCCACGGTGTGGGGGGCCGGCCTCAAGACAACGCTGGCCAACGCCGCCCTCGCCAACGGCTACACCGCCCACCTCGAGGACTACGACGACACCCACTTCCCCACGGTCATGCACCCGACCTCCCCGACGCTGCCGGCGGCCTTCGCCCCGGCCGAGGAGTTGGGACGCAGCGGGCGCGACCTCATCGCCGCCGTCGCCCTCGGCATCGAAGTATGCTGCCGCATCTGCGTGGCGGTGCACCCCTGGCACTACGACGAAGGCTGGCACATCACCGGCACCATGGGCGTGTTCGGCGCGGCCATCGCCGCTTCCCGCATCCTCGGCCTGGACGCGGAGGCGACGCAGCGGGCCCTGGGCGCGGCCGGCACGCAGGCGGCCGGCGTGCGCGAAGCGTTCGGCACCATGGCCAAGCCCTTCCACGCCGGACGCGCCGCCCAGGCAGGGCTGGTCTCCGCCTTGCTGGCGCAGAAGGGCTTCACGTCCGCCCCCGCCATCCTGGAAGGGAGACGCGGCATCGGCGAGGTCATGTCGCCCGGCCGCGATTTCTCCAGGGCCACGGACGGCCTCGGCCGGCGCTGGGAAATCTTCAACAACGGCCTCAAACCCTACGCCTGCGGCGTCGTCAGCCATCCGGCCATAGACGCCGCCGTCGCCCTCCGCGCCCGCCCCCGCTTCGACGCCGGCGCCGTCCAGGCCATCGAAGCGCTGGTACATCCCCTCGTCCCCGAGCTGATGGGCCGGCCGGAGCCCCGCGCCGGCCTCGAAGGCAAGTTCAGCGTCCAGCACTGCATCGCCGTCGGCCTCATCGATGGCGCCGCCTACCCGGACCAGTTCAGCGACGCGAAGGTAAACGACCCCCGCGTTGCGGCGCTGCGGGCGAAGGTCCGCCTCACGGTCCAGGAATCGATGCCGGAGGATGCCTGCGTGCTGCGGCTCACGCTCGCGGACGGCAGCAGCCTGGAGGAGCGCATCGACCACGCCACGGGGTCGCCCCAGAACCCGCTGTCCGACGACCGCCTGGCCGACAAGTTCCTGACTCTCGCCTCGCCGGCGCTGGGAGCCGCCGGGGCCCGTTCGCTGCTGGACCGCCTCTGGCGCCTGGACGAGGCTGCTTCCGTTGCCGGGCTGGTCCCCTAGCCCCGGCCGCCTCGCCGTTTTCCTGGCCTGCGGCTCCGCCCTCCTCATCGCCTGCGCGTCGGCGTCGGCGCCGGCGGACCGCGCGGCCGGCGGCGCCGAGAGGAGCAGCGCCCTGGGCGTCCTGGTGGCGACGGTGACCGCCGTGCCCACCCTGCCCGCTCCCACGGCCGTCCCGGCCGCGACGGCCGCCGCTCCGCTGCCCGCGCAGACGCCCTTCCCCACGCCGTCCCCGCCCACGCCCGCGCCCCCCGCTCCGCCGCTGCCGACGGCGACGCCCAACCCGACCTCCACCCCCGACGGCTCGCCCCCGCCGGCGCCGACGCCGACGGCCGTCCTGGCGGTGCCGCTCTCCGGGCCCGAGCGCTACGTTTACGAGGCCCAGAACGAGGAGCGGTCGCGGGCCGGGCTGCCGCCTCTCTCCCTGGACCCGGCGCTGGAGGCGATAGCCCGCGCACGGGCGCACGTCATGGCCGCGAACGAGCTCTTCTCCCACTACTCGCCCGGGGGCCAGACGGTGTTCGACCTGATGGCCGCCGCGGGTTACGCCTACGGCGACGCTTCCGAAAACATCCACTT
>Ga0073934_10005642_pt1 | contig 19059 bp, 22 predicted proteins | sample LarsenN4metaG_FD_76834 | JGI IMG/M metagenome (GOLD analysis project Ga0073934, IMG submission 76834) | Hot spring sediment bacterial and archeal communities from British Columbia, Canada, to study Microbial Dark Matter (Phase II) - Larsen... ... | reverse complement strand
GCATAATCCTCATTGAGATCAGAGAACGTCTGCTCAAGATCATACGCTCCCACGTTTAATTTCTTCCAGTAACCACATTTACTGCACTTAACATGCCAAATATCCATTGATGTAATAAATCGCATAGATGATTAATAGATGTTCCTATACATGAACTTCTTTTAGAGCTAGATCTATTTCTCTAAATCTATCGATTATAGTTTGCTTGATTTTAGTAGGGATCTTTTCAACCTCAATAGCACCGATCTTCTCTCCTTTCTTTACCATTTCCAAGTCAAAGTATATGGTTGCCCCTTCTTCTCCCTGCATCAACTTATTATGGTCAATCAATACAGGCATTATCCTATATAGTTCAATTATCATGCCTTTTAATTCCTCTACAAGTTCATCTCGCTTCCTTGCCATCTGCACATACTCTGGTTTGCTCTTCTCAATATCATCCACTTTACGTGTTAATTCATAATACAATTTTTCATCGTTGTAAAGCAGTGCAAGCATTTCTTCAATGCTTAGATTTGCTATCCCCCTTTTCTTCATCTCCTCCTCGAGAATAGTATTTTCCTTGCTTGCTATCTCCTGTTTTATGTTAGCGAGCTTTTCGTCAAGCATCATTATCTCCGTCTGAATATTCTTGATTCTGTTATCCAATTTGTAAAAGAGCAATGCATGATATTGTATGCCTAGATAGCAAGACAAACTATAGTTTTCAATAGGAGTCGTAAATAATACATGTAATCGCCGTAGATCATCTGTATCAGTTCTCTCTATTCCCTGTGAAGACCAATTCTTAAGGTTCCTTGAAAGCATTTCATAAAACATTGCAGCATTATGCGGATCGAAGGTATCCTGCTGTGTTACACTAGCATCGGTTAGCATCACGCTAACCTTCTTCGTCTCTATCTGTTTCTTTATCGCTCCAAGATATCTTTCGCTTATGCTTTCATACAACTTGTTTAACTGCATTGAAAATGCATCGGTGTAGCTGTTTGGTATTCGCACTATTGCTCTAACAAATATGTATTAAAAATTCCTTTGCCTTAGATAATTAAGGTTAAATGGAAATTTCTCTATAAGCAACTTGTGGTAACGAATCTAACACAGGAAGCAAAGGCAAAATGGGCTGAAGCTATTGCTGCAAGGGATCCTGAGATAAAACTGCGATTGTTAAGAGAATTTTATTCAGTAATGCCTAAGCATAAATCAACAGAGAAACTTGAACTCTCCATTAAACGACAAATAGCATTGTTGCAGGAAGAGGTGGAGAGGAAAAGAGCCAGAAAAACTGGAAGCACAAAACAGGAATGGACAGTGAAGAAGGAGGATGCGTTGCAACTTGCTTTGATAGGAAGACTGTATCCATCAATAAACTTGTTCAACGCTTTAACTGGCCTCCATGTAGATGTATATCATACGTTAATGAAACCATTAGTTGGTGCATTTAGAGCGCTCAATATTAGATCTCAGGTAATACTTGCACCTGTAGATGAATCCATTGGAGATGAGAAGAGAGATCGCTTCATCAACGTTTCAAGGAATGCGGATGCATTGGTAGTTTTGGTTGATGAGCCAAATTATGTCAATAAAGTTACCAAGTGGTTTGAAGAGAGAAATATCGATATAACATCGAACAGGCCAAAAGTGGAGCTTGAACACACACCTCATGGTGGAATAAGGATTGTTGGCAAATCAGAGAAAGTTGGTGAAAGTGAAGTATTTGATTTCATTACTAGTTTCAAGATAAGAAATGCGGTAGTTAAACTCTCAAACGATGCTACAATTGATGATGTTGAGGATGCCATATTTGGTAGAGTTAGCAGGAAATCCATCTTCGTTCTTTCGAAGGATCTTTATGTTCCCGTTAATAACGCTGTCAAGTTTTACGGAGATAGCGAAAGGTTCATGCATGATCTCATCAGATCACTGGGGCTTATACGCGTGTTTACGAAAAAGGTTGGGAGCGAACCTGTGCAGGAACCAATACTGCTTAACAATGGTTCAAAAGTTATAGACCTTGCGGAAAGGACCCATAAGGATTTCGCAAGGAACTTCAGGTTTGCAAGGCTCTGGAGGGAAAGTTCGTTAATAAAAGTCGGTAAAGATTTCCGCTTGAGAGATCTTGATGTAGTAGAAATACATGCCTAGCGCTTTGCCTCTATTACAAACAACTCTTCAAAATCCAGTTTCTTCCTCCCAGCAATGTTAGTTCTGAATCCAAGTTCGCGCATATGCAATAATAATCCATTATAGTTTGCCAGTGATGATGTTACAAACATTATCACACCATTAGTTTTTAGCAATCTAACAGCATCTTCCAACATCCTCAACGTAGTTTCTATACCATCCTTACCTCCATCAACAGTGACATCATCAATTTGTTGCGACGGGAGATACGGCGGATTTATCACTACAAGATCACACATTATATTTGTTATAACAGAGGCAGAGTCGCAACAGACCAGCAAGGTACTTTTTCCCTTGCCCTCTTTTATCGCATAGTAATCAATATCTGTAGAAATAACCAATCTAAAATTCTCCTTCAAGATATTACTCACATATCCTGGACCAGCAGCTATTTCCAACACACTCTCACCCTTGAGATTCCTTACACAATCTGCAAGGAGAAATGTATCATCAGATGCTTTGTAGTAATTGCTTTTGTCTCCGATCAATTATACCCGCCAACTCAATTGCTTCATTCGGTGTTAATCGTTCTACACGTTTGTCGATATCGATATCATTAATCTTAAACTTCCTTATAACATTACTAATCCTCTTGCCTCTGTAGGAGAAGAGCAGTTTCAATGCTTTAACGATATTGATATCAACTTTATGCTGTGGAACAATTTTCAACAACACTGAATCCACCTTTGGTCTTGGATTGAAAGAGTTTTTGCTAACATGCATCACAATATCCATGTTGAAACAATGCTGTGCAAGTGCTGAAATCGCTCTATAGTTACTACCTTGACTTGAGAGAATTTTACTAGTAAATTCTTTTTGCAACATAACTATCGCCCTATCAAACTTCTTCGCAGCGAGCCATTCAATTGCCCTTCTGCTTCTCGAATATGGGAGATTTGATACAAATACATCAAAGTTAACATCAAATTTGAAGCCATCACCATGTAACAACGTAAGATTGTCATATCTTGCGAGATCCTTTATTATCGTTATATCTCTATCAATTTCACATGATATCACTTTTCCAGCTCTTTTGCAAAGTTCAGCAGTAAGAATACCGTTACCCGTTCCTATTTCATATACAACTTCATCTTTCCGTATATTCGCATTTTCTATTATTACATTTAGCACATTTGTATCTATAAGCAGGTGCTGTCCTAACCTTCTCCTCTTGTTCATCTTCGTACGAATATGTTCATGCGAGCGTCGCCAGATATCTCTTCCACTATTCTTTTCGCTATTAGCTTTGCAGGATCTCTAAGCCCAATTCTTGTCTGTAGATCATTGAAGTTTTCAAAAGGTTTCTTGTCTCTTTCAGTAAGTATACTCATCAGGTATGTCTTCCCTATACCAGGTATGAGCTGCAGAGAGTGTATGCGTGGGTTTATAGGCTGCGCGGCGTTTATGTAACCAACGAAACGCTTCTCATTGTTTTTAACAAGTTTTTCTATCGTTACAGGCAACTCATTTTTAGCTGTTGCTGATAAACCATTGTAATCAAGTCTTCCAAGTACACTAAGTATCTTATCGCGTCCATCCTTACCTATGTAGACACGTTCACTAGGTTCAAATGACACATTTGGTACCCCAAGCAATTCCAGAAGAGTAAGTCTTTCTTCACCAACCGCCTGTACGATCGTACCTTCCCTTCCCCTTATTGTGGTAGACCTTCCCCTCACAGTAACATCAAGAACATACGCATATTCTTCATATTTCCTTGGCTGGTGTGCTGCGCCTTCCAATCACAACACTGCTGCCTTTTTCTAGGCGTTCTCCTTGATAATTTTCAGCATCTTTTCCAAGGTGTCGGTAAGTATTAGTTTCTTCCATCCAAATGTGAATGCACGCAATTCTTCTATACCGGTTGGCATAATGTTAACTATTTCAGCTGCCTCCGTTTCCGTCAAGCTGCATTCTTGCACAAGTTTTTCTCTAATCTTCTTAGCCTTCTTGCCATCAATTTTCGCAAATTTTGTTACATAATCATGCGTCCATCGTTGAATCTGATCCATATTCTCAGGTTTAGCTTTGTCAAGAATCTCCTTTACTTCTGGTAAAGTGATTACAGTTTTCTTCATCATATCAGTCAATTTTTCACCTCAATGGCTTCACGTGATTAAGCCTGGCAGTAACCGTCTTCTCTTTATTCCCAATATTAACCTTAACTGTAATTGTTCTTCTCCCAACACTATCAACAACTCCAACCTTTCCCTGAAATCTTCTGTAAGGCATGCCCTTATGCTCACTGGGATCAATATCTACTACAATTTTATCCCCAGGCTTGTAATCATGAAGTAGGTAAGAAAGACCCCTGACAACAGTTTTCTGCAAAATATATCTGGTCTTTCTTCTTATACCTCTCGATTTAGCCAATTTTAATCACTATCTCTTGATATTGCTTTAATTTAACAGTTATGTTACCTTCAACCTAACTCTTGCTCTTCTTGGGTGTTTCGTCCGCATCCTCAACACCTTTCTCGGTTAGGTGGAACAGGACTTCACGCTCTGCATGATAGGGGCTATCGACCATCCTTGCTATTCTATTCTTACCAGACCTCTTGAGATATATTCTATATGTGCTAGTGTGTGCCACCACATGTCCGCCAGTCGGCCTGAAGGGATCTCCAAAGTATGTGTCTGGTGATGCTTGGATCTGGTTTGTCGCAACAGCAGCCACATTATATGTTTCAGCAATTCTAAGCAACAGGTGCATAAACTTGTTCAAACGCTGCTGCCTTCCTGCAAGTGTGCCTCTTCCAAGAAATTCTGCACGATAATGGGCAACAGCAGAATCAACTATCAATAACCTTGCACCAGTCTTATCTATGATGGGTCCCACATCTTCTATGATAAGTTCTTGATGAGCACTATTGTATGCTTTTGCAACGACAACATTTTCCAAGGCTTCATTTGGATCCAAATCTCTCATTTCAGCGATGCGATAGATACGCTCTGGTCTGAACGTACCTTCAGTATCTATGTATATTGCACCAGCCTCAAGACCACCTTTATTCCTTGGCATCTGAACCATCACACATAACGTATGGCAGATCTGCGTCTTGCCAGTACCATATTCACCATAAATTTCTGTAATTGCTTGGGTTTCAATACCACCACCAAGCAGGTCGTCAAGGCTATTGGTACCCGTGCTGATACGCTCTATTGATTGTCTTTTCTTGTAAATCTCTGTAGCGGTAACAAAGTCCTTCTCCAAAACTCCAAGCTCAACTAGTTTTGTCCTTGCTCTATTACATATTGAAGTCGCTTTATCAACATCAAGCCCTGTAGCATCTGAAACGCCCAGCGGGCCTCTCACAAGAAGATCCATTATAGTATGAATACCCGCTTCAATCAGTTTCTGTTTGGTTACAGGCCCAACACCTTCAATATTGTCTATCTCCAGCTCTTCGTTCATGCATTATCGATGTTTGGTTCATGATAATAAGTCTTATTGTAATAATTTCCTAGTCAATTGTTTAAACTAAAGTTTATAACAAGACAGAAGGACAGCTACAAATAAATGAAATTATTGCTTTTGTCACTAATACTAGCATTTTCAATATATACAGTAGCAAATGCCTATGCTGTTGAAAATATTCCATGGCCAATGTTCAAACACGATCCACAGCATACTGGCCAGAGTCCATTCAATGGAAGTGAAGAGAACACCTTACGATGGAGATTTCCAACAGACGGGAGGATACAGGGCTCTCCAGTAGTAGGATCTGATGGCACAGTTTACTTCGGTTCTCATGATTCCAACCTTTATGCAATAGGTTCTAATGGCAAGGAGAAGTGGCATTTCCCTGCCAAAATGAATATAGATTCTACACCCGCCATTGCTCCAGATAGCATCATATTCTTTGGCTCATGGGATATGAACTTGTACGCAATTGCTCCTTCTGGGGAGGGCATATGGAGAGGTCAGACTCATGACCGTATTTCTTCATCGCCAGCCATTGGATCTGATGGCACAATTTACTTTGGAGCTGACGACAAGTTTCTTTATGCAAGTTCTCACGATGGAGTCCAAAAGTGGAGTTTTCGGACCGATGATAGGGTATTCTCTACTCCAGCGCTGGCATCTGATGGCACAATCTATGTAGGTTCATTTGATAACAACCTTTACGCAATCAATCCTGACGGTACAGAGAAGTGGCGTTTCAAAACCAACGGCTTTGTGTTTTCATCACCCTCTATAGCTCCAGACGGCACCATTTACATTGGTTCATACGATAGGAACGTGTACGCAGTTTATTCCAATGGAACCATGAAGTGGAGTTTCCCCACAAAAGGTGTTGTACAGGCTTCCCCCTCTATAGCTCCAGACGGCACCATTTACATTGGTTCACATGATAACAACCTTTACGCAATCAATCCTGACGGTACAGAGAAGTGGCGTTTCACCACCGGTGATCTAGTGGTTTCATCAGCAGCAATAGATTCGGATGGTACCATTTATGTTGGCTCGGTAGACACATTTCTTTACGCAATCAATCCTGACGGTACAGAGAAGTGGCGTTTCAAAACCAACGCTAGAATATTTTCATCGCCAGCCATTGGATCTGATGGAACAGTATACATTGGCTCTGTCGATGGTAGCCTATACGCCATAGGCGAACCACTGGAATTTAATTTGCCAAGAACCGGAAGTATCAATGAAAGAGTTGGTTATATAGGAACAGAAATGTACGTTATCTCAGCAAATGTTCAGGCGAACGAAGTTAGTATTGAAGTTGTGATTAAGAATATAGATACGTCGTTTAGAAATTTTGAACCCAATTCATTCACACTTATAGATGCAAATGGAGCAGAGTATGAACCAGATCCTGAAAAGAGTACACTGAGAAATATTAGGGTTCAGAGCAACGATGTAATAAGAGGTACGCTGTTCTTCGAATCTAATACTGCTGTTGAGCTGGTGTATCAGGATGTGAGGGGGGTAAAGTTGAATGTTGATCTAACCAAGACCAAGAATCCCCCAGATCAAGTTCCGGTACCATGGCTCATGCCAGGCTCCAATACTGGTAAGAAGATTATAGGTGATAAACTAGAGCTCACAATACTTGATGAAAAGTTCCTCGAATCGGATCCCCAGAAGTATGTAATCCGTATATCATTGAAAAACAAGAGTGCAGATGAAATAGAATACAATCAATCATTTGCTTACATAAAGGATACAGATGGGAATGTCTACCTACCTGATACCTCCAACGCTTTTGCAGGAACTCTGAAACAGGATCAGACGGTTAATGGCGAAATATGGTTCACAGTTCAAAGCAACGTAAGCAGTGTTGCTTTTGTTTACGATGATCTGGCAACCAATTCATACTTCGTCGTACCAGAATTTCCATTAGCCATTATTGCTATAATAGGTGCCGTTTCCCTACTGGCTGTATTATCTAGATTCCCTGTACAAAAAATATAGCCTTACTTCTTCGCCCAATTCTGTCCCGGCTTTCTCTTGAGCTCAAAACGCTTCATGAAATTCATTTTGTTTCTTACCCTAGCATTAAGGCTGGTTCTTGGCCTAGCCTGCAGTTTTGGGGTTTGGCTTCTAACCTTCCCTGCTTTAGTTAATGAACCATGCGTTGGCATGCAATTTCACCCTTGAACATGCAATATATGCATTACTACCAATATCTAGCCTTTACCTTTTCAACGGCTCTTTCATGCTCTGGGCCCTTTCTTCTCGCCCAGCTCTCCATAGCTTTCAATGGCACACCACCCAAGGTTCTTGCAAGAATGGCGAAGAAGTATCTCTTTATTGGATCGTTCTGCCCCACCTTGTGCATGAATTTTGCTATACCATACTTGAAGTTGTGCTGCCATGTCTTGTACATAACAGCAAGCTTTCCAGGATCCATGGAGTTTCCAATATCATAAAAGTTTGATTTTTCAAGCAAACCAATCGGGACAAATGTTAATGGTGTAACGGTGAACTTTGAGTCAGGCTGCTCCTTCTCCAACTCATTGATCAGGTTCACAGTTTCCCAACTATCCTCCTCTGTTTCATTATTATCAAGACCAAGTATCAGGGTAAATGCAGGTACCCAGTAATGCTCATTCAATACCTTGACACCAGTCTTGACAACCCAGTGCCACTCCTCTGGCCTGAATGGCGCAAGTTTCCTATCGGCATACTTTCCTATCAGTCTAACACTTCCAGTCTCAAAACCGCACTGTATGCCTATATGATTGTCAGGCCCAGATCTGATTATCTCCGATATTTTTGGAAGGAGCTGTTCATCCGCTATTGCACCTGCAAGGGTTCCATGTGTCGGGTTTGTATGTGAAACACCTGTATCCATTATCGCTTTGAACAATTCTATCAACGCATCCCTATTGGGCTGCATATCCTTCGTTGTCCTTGGATTCAATCCATAGACGAAGATATCATCGCTATGAATCCAAGCATTCCTTAAACCTGCCTTCTTCATATTCACCATGATCTCCTGTTGCACCTTTTCAGGAGGATAGTAACGTAATGGTCTCAATGTGACGTCGCAGAACTTGCATCCTCTACCACAGCCACGCATAACCTCTACCATTCCATGTATGCTTGGCTCAACTATGTTCGGGATCTCATCAATCTTCGGCTCATCCCAGTAGTGTATGAATCTACCATAATGCTTCTTACCATTACCATTTCCAAATTCCTTTATCTCTACCTTGAACTCGCTCTTCTTGAATGGGTTTGCTTCATCGAGTTCTCCATTTATCAAAGTATCAAAGAACCTTCCAGCAACACCATCAATTTCTGGGGCAATACCTCCAAGCTCTCCTTCTACAATAGCATACAATCCATACTCCTCAATCTTCTTTGGATCATAGTTGTACTGCCATGTTCCCGAAGCACCGACAATAACCTTCGCCTTACTTCCAGTTCTTGCCTTTGCATCATTGATTCTCTTATGCAATTCAGCACAATAGAATTCATCGTATGATGTATGCCTCCTACCATAGGTGAAGGTCATTGTAACTGGACCCATACCGAGCGGATCCATTTCATAAGTGCCAACAACTTCAGTTTCTGGACCAATGAACTTGTCAACGTAATCTGGATGGGCTACAACTACATCCTCTCTTTTGTAGCCATCCCTGATCAATCCAGCTTCTACTTTCCTTAAACCATAAGGAGCAAAAGGAGCAACACCATTGTTATGATTTATTGGGTTGCAGATAAAGTCGAAAAGCATCCTCGGAGTAACCTGATTCTTGAACAGCCAGTACCAGAATCCAGACTCACGGTTTGGATCCAGCGCTGGTGCACAGCCGAAGAATGAAGCCAACGATATGCCTCTATATGGAGACATTAGAGTCCTATCAGCAGTTAAAACAACCTTTGGAGAGCCCAACACCCTTCCAACACGAATAATTTATAGCTCGATATAAAACTTGTGAATGTTTGCATTCGTATACACTACCACATATCCATCATTCTTCCCGATTTGTCCCTTGCATGTGCACCAAACTCAGGTATTTTAAGAACAGTCTCCCCATTCATTGCAGGTCCATCCCTGCACACAAGATACTTTCCAATGCAACAACTACAACATATGCCTATACCACACTTCATTATCCTCTCCAGACTTGCTTGTGAAGGAATTTTGTAAGAAAATGCCATCTCCAGCACCTTTTTCATCATCCTCTCTGGTCCACAGGTATACACCATATCCAACCTGTTGTGTTTCATTATTTTCGTTGCAGCATCTGTCGCAAACCCCTTCATTCCATAGCTTCCATCTTCCGTAGTTACAATAACCTTGTTCTTCACATTCTTCAAAACACGCTTAGCAAGTTTTTCAAAGATAACCTCTTCCTTTGTCTTTGCACCCATGATCAATATAACATCAATTTTCTTACTCTTCTTTTTCGCCAATACTTTTGACAATCGCATTAATGGAACCAGTCCAGTACCTCCTCCAACAAGCAATAATTTCCCATCAACAATATTGAAGCAATTACCATAAGGTCCTCTTACACCTAACGTGCTTCCAACTGAAGTGTTGTAAAGGGCAGTGGATGCATATCCATGTTTCCTTATCGTTAGCGCTGCATAACCATCTCTTTCAGATATCATAACACTCATGGGGAGTTCATCGATCCTTGGCAACCATACCATTGCAAATTGCCCTGGTTTTGCAGATGCACATACTTCATCCTCGAAGATAAGTGTGCGAACCGTAGGGCTTTCATCAACCACCTCCTCCACCTTAACAGTTCTGATGCTGTCAATACTTGTGCGCAATTCCCACCAACTCCATCACGCTCTTCATTCCCTTCTTTTCTAAATATGAGGAAAGTCCTCTAATGATGTTGGAGAATACCTTCAACCATTTATCTCCAATCACACTGCCCATCTGCACCGCACTAGCACCCGCCAGCATGAACTCTACCACATCCTCCCATGAGTACACACCACCACATCCTATCACTGGCATGTTTAGATTCTTGGAGATTTCATAGACACATCTTACCGCAACTGGCTTTATGGCCTTGCCAGATAAACCTCCTATTCTATTGCTAAGATAAGGCATCCCACTCTCGATGTTGATTGCCATTGCACGTATAGTGTTGATTGCTGTGATAGCATCTGCACCTGCTTCTTTCGAAATCCTAGCAGTCTCAATAATATCACTTGCCCCTAATCCAACCTTTGCAATCACAGGTTTCTTTGTATTTGCTTTTATTCCCTTCACAATCTTATACACAAGTTCTGGATCGTCCCCGACCTCCAGTCCAACCTTTTCAACATGCGGACATGATAAATTAAGTTCGTAGGCAATAATATTGAGACTATCGAACTTTCTTACCATCGATACAAACTCATCTTCAGTAGATCCAACCAAATTCACTATTATTGGCACATCAGCGTTATTTCCTATTTCTTTTACAAAGGCATCAACGCCTGGATTAGATAGTCCAACAGCGTTAAGGTATCCACATTCAACGGATACTACAGTTGGGTTCTTGTAACCTTCTCTTGGCTCAATACTTATTGATTTTGAAACAACTGCACCCGCACCAGACTCGTAAACACGCTTGAGTACTTCATAGGATATGCCAAGGATTCCTGAAGCAAGCATTGTGGGATTCCTTATACGTATACTTCCAATCTGCACCGCAAGATTAACGCTATCTTCCAACACGCATACCAAGAAAATATTACAATATAACGTTTAACATGGTGCTACCTTTTTTAAGAGCTATATGCTGTTTGCTTACCATGCCTAGATGCACCATATTGCTGCTTGAAGCTGGTATAGTTGCTCTTGATGATAATGAAAATGTCATCAGTTCATACAGGTTTGGTGATGATCTAGTCAGGCCGTACAGGGCAGTGAAGGATGGAAATCTTTCTGAGCAGCTAAGAAGTATGTTTGATACCCTCAAGTCCAAAGGATATGATTCTGCCGTTTCCAATGACGAAGGCTTGGTTACTATGCTTTCAAAGAGTGGTATAAACACCTCATTGATGAGCAATGAAGAGCAGATGAAGGCTCAGGAGAGAAAGGTGAAGGTAATGATCAGCGCTAATTTTGCACCCAATGAGTATGAGGCTTTGGGTTTGTTAAGGAAGTTTGCGATCGATCTATCTTCAATCAAGGTTGGCGAGGTATCTGCAAAGCGTGACTCCCACATTATTCAGTCAGTAAATGCGATGGACGAGCTTGATAAAGTCATCAATCTATTAGGTTCAAGGCTGCGCGAATGGTACGGCTTACATTTTCCCGAACTTGATGCTTTGATCCAGAACCTTCCAACATACTGTGATATTGTTTTGATTGGCGCAAAGGATTCTTTGGATAAGGAGAGGTTGATGCAGATAGGAATTCCTGAGGACAAGGCAGAGCAGATAGCCAACAGAGCAAGAACAAGCAGCGGAGGCGATATTACTGATGAAAATCTTGCGACGGTGCAGAAATTGGCACAGGAGATAAGGAACCTTAATTCAATACGTAATGCAGTAACGTCGCACCTTGAGCAGGAGATGGATGCGGTTGCGCCCAATGCGAAGGAAATCCTTGGTGCAACTATAGGTGCAAGGATGATTGCAAAGGCAGGTAGTTTGGAAAGATTGTCAACAATGGCAGCAAGTACGATACAGGTCATCGGTGCCGAGAAGGCACTGTTCAGAGCACTGAAGACTGGGAGCAGACCGCCAAAGCATGGTATAATCTTCCAACACCCGTTGATTCATTCAGCACCAAGGTGGCAGAGGGGAAAGATAGCAAGAGCCATTGCAGCGAAGGTTGCTATCGCCGCCCGTATAGATGTGCACAAGAGCAGCAAGGACTCGAGCATAATGGCCAAGCTCAATGAAAGAATTGAGGAGATAAGGGAGAGGTACAAGGAACCGGTGGAGAGGGAAGAGCATGAGGAGAAGTATTATGCTAGACCGGAGAGGAGAGGGAAGAAAAGTGAGCGAAGGAGGAGGTTTGAAGAGAGGAGAAGAAGGTTTGGCAAGAGAAGAAGATAGCATACGATGGATAGATCTTGATGGTGAGAGAAGGGTTTGCACGGAAAATCTTGCAAGAGGAATTGATGTTTATGGAGAACGCTTGGTTACCATCAAGGGCATTGAGTATAGGGCATGGGACCCATTTCGCAGTAAACTTGCCGCTGCAATAATCAAGGGCTTGAAGCATTTACCCATCAAATATGGGAGCAAGGTATTGTATCTGGGGGCATCAACTGGCACAACTGCAAGCCACATATCTGATATTGTTGGAACGAGCGGACTGGTTTTTTGTGTGGAATCATCGGCAAGGGTTGCAAGGGAATTGATAAGCAGGGTTGCTGCACATAGATCAAATATCATACCAATAATTGAGGATGCTAGAAGGCCAAACGCATACTTTTCTGTCACAGGCAAGGTGGATGTTGTGTATTGTGATATTGCTCAGCCAGATCAGACCGAAATTGCTATTGCAAACTGCAAGATGTATCTGAAGAATCATGGCTACCTTATACTTGTGATAAAGACAAGAAGCATAGATGTAACTAAGGAGCCAAAAGACGTTGTTAAGGGTGAAGTATCAAAATTGGAGGATAGTAACTTCAAGGTTGAACATGTAATTAATTTGCAACCATTTGACAAGGATCATGCTATGGCGCTTGCCCGTTATGTTTAAAATCATATATCTTCATCTGCATATGCCCATTCAACATTTCTCTTACAGGCTTCCAAGAACTTCTGGCAAACTCTGGCGCTTTCCTATGCCTTTTTATCCATTTGTTTAGATACTTCATTGTTCTCTCATCGGACGGATAACCACTTCCTATGTTACCAAGTTTTTTTCGCAACTTTGCTATCTCTCTATCCCTCCTAACCTTGGCAAGTATGGATGCTGCAGAAACTACAACATTCTCCGAATCGGCATGATGCCTTGAATCAACCCTTGTATCACACTCTAACGCTGACTGTATGGTCTTCCCGAACCTTCTGGCATTAACATCACATGAATCAACATATGCTATCTTTGGCCTCAACCTGTTTATCGTTCTAGCCATTGCAGCAGCCTCAAGGGAGTTAAGGGCCTTTCTTGCCACAAAGGAATCTATATCTGCTGGCTTCAACACCTGAAAATGATAACCATCAATTATCCTCATAATCTCCCTATAGAGCCTTTCCCTCTCCTTTGGTAGGAGTTTCTTGGAATCAGTTACACCTATCATGTGCAAATACTTGGCCTTCGATCTCTTTATTTTAACACCAGCAACAACCAATGGACCAAGAACTGAACCCCTACCCGCTTCATCTATACCAGCAACAATCATCCTGCCATCCCATCTAACAATATGCGCGGTACTTTATTTCTATTTTGTATAGTAAGTTCAATCATAAAACTAGCTTTTTCTTTACATCGATCAATCACTGGATGTTTCAATCTTTTATGAACAACAACAACTATTTTTTTATTAGAATCAAGCATTTCATTAACGCAATCCACAAACTCTTTCGATTTAAACTCCATAGGACCCAACTCATCACATACTATAACATCCGCCTCCATCATAGTCTTTCTCAAAACATTGACTGCAAACCTGCACCCCTCAATATTTACACTATATTTTCCAACCTTGGGACCGTTACCATGTACATCTGCCAACAATGCTCTATCATTGCTGTTTACATCAACAAACTCGAAGCCCATCCTAACACCATCCTTTCTAATTTCTCTTGAGAATACACCTCCAACGTTCAACCCTTTCTGCTTGAGTAAATCAACTAGGCGCATAATGGCAGTTGTCTTCCCCGAACCAGGGTTGCCAGTTACTATGAATAGTGGCAATCGCAAATTGATTGTTGAATAAAGCATTTAAGGTCTTTCGACGCTAGTTAATACATGGTCGATGATTTTATTCTGGTGATAAATGAAAAGCGCCTACGCTCCAGATTAAAGGCGCTGCGTAATTTCTACAAAGAGATTCAAGTGAATGGAAAGTCAGGCATAGAGCGTGGAGAAGTGCTCATGCACCTTGATTACTTTAGCAGAATAGTTGTGGAACTGGGCAGAAGGTATGGCACAGAAATGATGATCAACGATGGCCTTACGCATATAAAAAATTACAAAAATGAATTGGGTAAGGCTGATCCAGATCCTAATGTTATGCATCAATCGTACTTGGGTTTACGTAATGTGTTGTTCGCTTTAATGCCACATGTGTAGCGATAAACGTTCTTATCTCATCATCAAATTGTATCAATTATGAAGAGTCTGCAGACTATCGTTGAGGGTAACACAAAACTAGTTGTGCCTGCAGATTCATTGACCCATGCAGTTCCGCCTAGGAGCCCAGCATTTTTCAACCCTAATGCCAAGCTGAGTAGGGATCTATCGATAGTTGCATACAATGCGTATACAAAAAACTTGTACACACGGAGCATGGCAGATACTCTTGCTGGTGTTGGTGCAAGAGCAATTAGGGTTGCGAATGAAGTGAAGGAGCTTGATGAGGTTTACATCAACGATGCAAATCCAATAGCGATCGATATGGCAGTAGAATCAAGCAAAATTAACAGCGTGGAAGGTAAGTGCAGGTTCAGTATTAATGAAGCCTGCAAGTTTCTCATCGAACATTCATCAAGAGGATCAAGGTTTGGTATAGTAGATCTGGATCCCTTTGGCACGCCAGCACCTTACATTGACTGCACATTGCGTGCAGTGGATGATGAAGGCATGCTAAGCATAACAGCCACTGATACACCAGTTCTCTGCGGGATATATCCGGATGTATGCATAAGAAGGTATTATGGAAGATCGATCAATGTAGAATATGGAAATGAGATTGGCTTGCGCTTATTGTTAAGTTTGATCTCAATGACCGCTTCTAGGCTTGAGTCTGGCATAAAACCTCTTTTCGTGCATAGCACAAGGAACTATCTTCGTATTTACGCGAGGGTAAATGTTGGCAGTAGATATGCGAAGGAGATGCCAACAAAACTTGGGTACATATATCATTGCTTTATGTGTAGCAACAGAACCTATGCAACAATGGATGAGGATCATAAAATCTGTGAAAAATGTATGAAACCTATGAAGCATGCTGGTCCTCTATGGATAGATGGCATCTTTGATGCAGATTTTGTTAACCAGATGATTCTCTCCGTAAAAGATTGCGGTATCGATAAGAAATGCGAAAGGTTGCTTTCCCTCGCTAAGGATGAGACCGCAATGCATCCAACATACTTCTCTGTAGATAAAATTGCAGAGCGCGCAAAGGCAACACCACCTCCAATACCCAAACTAATAGAAAAACTACATTCATCGGGATTCATCGCAACCAGAACAAGTCTGAGACCAACTGGATTCAAGACAAATGCTAAGCATGATGAAGTTTTAGATATTTTCAGATCCCTTGTAACCTAGGCATACTATGTAAATCTCACTGCTTGCCTTCTTGCTTGCCTTCGGCTTGTATAATTTCACCTTGCTGAACTTCGTCTTCAGACTATCCCTTAACTCGTTCAGCATACTACCCTCAAATGCCTTGAAGACAGCGTTACCATTTTTAACAAGTATCTTATCTGCTACCGATGCAGCATTCTGCGTCATCGATATCTGTCTTGCATGATCCACCTGCCATACGCCTATTATGTTTGGTGATAAATCAGAGAGAATAAGATCAACTTTCCTTCCCATTGTGGAAAGGATCTTTTCTGGAAGGGAGGGATCATTAACGTCTCCTTGCATAGTATGAATATTTGGCAATGGTTCCACAGGATTCTTATCTATACCCAGAACCTTTCCTCTTCCCCCAACAAACTTCCTCGCTACCTGTAACCATCCTCCAGGAGCAGATCCAAGATCTACGACATACATTCCTCTATGTATCAAGTGATAGGAGCCATTAATCTCCATTAACTTGAAAGCTGCTCTGCTTCTATAACCACGTTCCCTTGCTAACCTTCTGTAAAGGTCACGTTTAGCCTCTTGTAGGCGCATGTTTCTTTTCCGCACTTATGTTAATTAATTGTTCTGCCCTGCCTGGCTCAACTTCCCTAGTCAATTCATTGGTAACCCAGTTTTCTATAAGCATACATGTATTGGGACTTACCGCACCATCAATAGAGCACATATGTTCGACAGGGCATGTCAAACATGGCGCCTGTTCAATGCATGTAGTATCAACTGGAAGTTTTATAGCAACAAGTTTGTATGTCCACCTACCATTTTCAAGAACCCTTTCACGCTTTATCAACGCCCTCCGTTCCAACCTTATTGATAATCTGGAGCCATCTCTACTTGTAAGGTCCAGTCTCTTCCATAACTCGCTCTGCAGAATTCCATCCTTACCATTTTCTGCAACTATACGGAAAACTTTCGACGTCAAATCCTCAATAGAATCATCTTCACTCAACTTAAAACCCCGCTAGATCTATTACGATCCACTTGTAAATAATCCTTTAGTTTTTATTTTCGATGTGAAAATTGCTCAACCATTCGGTAATTAAATTTGGGAATCTCATAATGTTAGAACAGACATGCTATAATAGGTTAAATATTCCCCGTTCCAAGAAACTTTGCAGGATCAATTACATTTGAGACAACATATATGTTTAATTTCGTTGATAAACTCTCTCAAAATGTTGATATTTAACAATATAAATCCCCTTTTCTATAATATTTCAAATGGGCTGTCTGCATATGACAAGAAATAAAAGGGATAAATTACACTATCTTAAGAAGATGCAGACGTTTAGTTCAAGATTTTTCGTTATTGCAACGATAGTTTTGGTAGGCTCTATGGTGATACCTTTAAGCTATGCACAGCTCGATATCGATAGTGGACTTGTTAAGATTACTGCAAATAGCTGGAAGACTATTACAGTGATAAAAATAGAAAATAGTAAGGACAACATTTTCAATATCAAACTTGTCTGGCTTACACTTGACAATGGTGTCATCAAGGCCATCAAGGCACAAGATGGTTGGAATGGAGAAAAGTCTTCAGACTCTAAAGTTCAATTTAGTACTGATGCAAATGTAATAAAACCTGGTCAGTCCGCAAGATTTGGCATAAAAACAGATCAAAAAAATCCGATCTTCAAATGGCTCATAATAGATGAAGATGGTGACGAACTTGGAAGTGGTACACTAGATGTTGTCAAATCAATGAAGCAAAGGGAAGAAGCCTCAAAGCCTGCACAAACAAATAATACTAATCCACCACAAAATAACACTAGCCCACCTTCTTCGACTAACACTAGCCCACCTACACCTACCAAGCCAGCAGCAATTGCAATAACTCCTGAAGTGCCAAAGGCTGGTACCACTGTTCGATTGCTCGGTGAAAACTTTATGCCAGATTCTAGGATAACAGTTCTGTTCGATGGAAAGTTAATAGAGACGCTGAAGACAGGATCCGATGGAACAGTCAAGGATAGAATAAAGATTCCTAGCGGTGTAGTTAAAGGAGCTCACCAGATATCCGTATCAGACAACACTGGTAGAGCTGCAAATCTTTCAGTAACAATTGCAGTGGAAGAGGAAACAATTCGCTTCACTGTAGGTACCGATCAACCCTCATACAAACGTGGAGATCTCGTGAAGATAGTTGGTGTTGGAAGAATAGGTTCTGCGGTTTCGCTCAGAGCAATTGATCCTGCTGGAAATTCCATATTTGCTTCTGCAGTTCCAGTAGATAAGAATGGAAACTACACTGCGTTGATACCCTTGAGTGTGACAGCTGTGACAGGTGAATACTTGGTATCGGCATTGCAGGAAGGCCAGACAATCACAACCTCATTCAAGGTCCTTACTGAGGGAGGCACGGAGATGTCAATTATCACAGACAAGTTCGAATACAAACAGGGTGAGAGTGTGGTAATTTCTGGGCAGGCAACACCAACCAAGGATGTTGGTATTAGAGTTTTGGATCCTAATGGAGTTGAGGTATTCACAATTACGGTGAAATCAGACGCCGAGGGTAAATTTAGTGCTACAATGATATTGCCTGCAGGAACACCACTTGGAAAGTATTCCGTCGCAGTAAAGTCAGAGAAGGAAGAGATATCGCTGAGTTTTTCCGTTGTTAGAGGATCAATTATTCTTACAGTTATGACTGACAAGAGCGAGTATAGGGATGGAGAGTTGGTAAGAATAACTGGAAAAGGAAAACCTCTTGATAGAGTATCGATAACCATTCTGACACCAAAGGAAGATCGTATACCAATGTCTGCAAACACCAAGGAAGATGGAACGTATAGTGCTCTATGGCTTATCCAGAAGACTGCAGACGCTGGTACATACAAGATTATTGTTCAACAAGGAGAGTCTAGTGCAGAGGCTTTCTTTGCAGTATTCTCCTAACTTTATCCTATATACGACATATTTGATCTGTCAAAATCCTTGATCATTTCAAAATCCT
>Ga0073934_10005641_pt1 | contig 19063 bp, 14 predicted proteins | sample LarsenN4metaG_FD_76834 | JGI IMG/M metagenome (GOLD analysis project Ga0073934, IMG submission 76834) | Hot spring sediment bacterial and archeal communities from British Columbia, Canada, to study Microbial Dark Matter (Phase II) - Larsen... ... | reverse complement strand
TGGAGTGCGGTGCGTCCCCGCACCGCTTTCTACCAGCCCGAGCATGCCAGCACCGTTCCCAAACTCCCACGCACCACCCGCTCCCACTCCCACCCCGGTTGAAACTTCCGCGAGGACGCAGCGAACTCTGGGCACGGGTGCGGGACGAGATCGCCGCTACGCCTCGGCGCGCTTGTGGATGCCGATCCGGTTGCCATCGGGATCGATGATGACCGCGGCTCGGCAGCGAGGCATCTGGAAGGGCTCCACTGCAAACCCGACATGGTGGGCCTTCAGATGCCGCACGGCCTCATCGAAGTCTTCAACCTCGAGCACCAGTTGCGGGCCATCCGGGGAAGGTTTCATGAACGGCTCGTTGCCGATGCCGAGCGTGTGCGGGCCGACTTCGTACTCGACCCAGAACTCGTGTCCATTGACGGCAGAGCTGGTACACTGCAACCCCAGCACGCCCTCGTAAAAAGCGCGCGCACGCGCAAGCTCCGTCACCGGATAGGCGACGAATGCAAACTCGATGACTTTCATGGCGGTCAGGTGGATGCACGACCAGCGTCCCAGGCGCTGGGTGCCTCGAGCAGATCGTGCCCGGCGCTATGGGCGGACCAGCGGCTCCAGGCTGCCCGGCATCGGTTTCTGCTGCACGATGGAGCCTTCGAATGTGATTCGTGGGTCGGTCACTTTCACGAGTTCGTGCAGCTCATACACGTTCCGGTAACCGTATCCGTACAGATTGATGTAGGTCGGGATATTGAGGGCCATCATCAGCGGCTTTGCCTGGGCCGCCAGTTGGTTTGTGATTGCTCGATCGGGGGCCGGCCGAGGAACGGCGATCTTCGATGCGAAGTCGATGGGGTTGCCGTCGAAGTTGTTGTTACAATAGATGAGGATCTTGGTGTCGAACGAGGGAATCACCTTGGCCAGGTTGTCCTGGGTGAAATCGGTGAACGCGAGGTGACGGGCCCCTTTAAGGTGGATGCGCTCGAAACGGAATGCGGAGCGGGTGTCGAGGATGAGGACGCCCGGCTCCTTGCTCATCGCGAGGAATGTTTCGAGATCGATCAGGCGGCTTGCGCGATGGTTCTCCACTTCCGCGACAAGGCCCTTGAAGTCTTCGAAGCTGACCCTCGCCTTGGGGTAGGCTTTGCCCTGAGCAAACCCCGCCGTGGCGCTGGCGATCAGCAGCAGTAGTGCGGATGTCGTGACTCGCATGGCGGATCCTTTCTGGGTGGTCGGGTTCTGGCGTCTCAGCGCTCCGATTCGGCCGCGGAGATCTCCTCTTCGGAGGGTTCGGGTGAGGGGAGGGCGTGGAACTGGAGTTCGTACAGGCGGCGGTAATGGGGGGAGCTGGCGAGGAGTTCCTGATGGGTGCCGGTTTCCATCACGCGGCCCTGATCCATCACGACGATGCGGTCGGCCCGCAGGATGGTCGAGAGGCGGTGCGCGATGGCGATGACGGTGCGGCCTTCGGACAGGGTTTCGAGGGCGGTCTGGATCTTGCGTTCGGATTCCGAATCGAGCGCGGAGGTGGCCTCGTCGAGGAGCAGGATCGGGGCGTTGCGGAGGATGGCACGCGCGATGCTGATGCGCTGTTGTTGTCCGCCGGAGAGCCGCGAGCCTTTGTCGCCAACGACCGTTTCGTATCCCTCGGGCTGTTCGAGGATGAAGTCGTGCGCGAACGCCTGGCGCGCGGCCTGTTCGATCTCCGCGCGGGTGGCGTCCGGGCGTCCGTACCGGATGTTGTTCGCGATGGTGTCGTGGAACAGGAAGACGTCCTGGTTGACCAGCGCGATCTGGCGCCGGAGCGAATCGAGGGTAATTTCGCGCAGGTCGCGTCCGTCGAGGGTGATGCGTCCACTTTTGGGGTCGTAGAACCGGAGCAGGAGGGAGAGGACGGTGGTTTTGCCGGCGCCGCTGGCGCCGACGAGGGCGGTGGTGGTTCCGGGAGGCGCGGTGAAGCTGACCTTGCGCAGCGCGGTGGAGCCTTTCTGGTACGCGAAGGTGACCGCCTCGAAGCCGATCTCGCCGCGGCAGCGGTCGATGGCGACCGCGTCGGGCCGGTCGGCGATGGCGGGGGGGCGGTCCATCAGCTCGAAGACCTTGGTGGTGGCCGCGATGCATTTCTGCATCATGATGTGGATGCGGCTGAGCGATTTAAAGGGGGGATAGAGGAGGACGAGGCCGCCTTGGAGGGCGAGGAAGGTACCGGCCGAGAGTTTGAAGTACCAGACGTAGAGGAGGGCGAGGCCGACCCCGAACGAGGCGAAGGTTTCGACCAGGGGTCCGACCAGCTCCATCGCTTTGCGCCAGCGCATGATGAAGCGCAGCATCTTGCGGTTGGCCTCCTCGAAGCGGGTGCGTTCGAACGCTTCCTGGCCGTTGGCTTTGACCACGCGGATCCCGGAGAAGGCCTCCTGCATGACGACCATGATCTGGCCGGCTTCATCCTCTTCGCGGGCCCCGGCTTTCCGGACTTTTTTGCCGACGATGACGACGGGGATGATGCAGGCGGGGAAGAGGATGAGGGCGATAAAGGTGAATTTCCAATCGATCCAGAGGAGCATGGCGAGAGCGCCCAGGATCGAGAACGGCTGGCGGATGAGATCGCTGGAGATGGTGGTGAGGGCCTGCTGGGCCATGCGGGTCTGGTTGAAGACGACCTGGATGAGCTCGCCGGTTTTGGCCTTGTTGTAGAACTCCATCGACTGTTGGAGCAGGCGGGAGAAGAGCTGGACGCGGATATCGTCGAGCACCCGGAGGCTGACCCAGAGCAGGTAATAGGCGTTGAGGTACGAGAAGAGCCCGCGCAGCAGCATGATCAGCGGGATCATGGCGCAGGCGAGCAGGACCGTTTGCAGGGGGACACCGCCGGCGGTGGCGTCGGCGGCCGCTCCGGCCGTGCTGTTCCCGCCCAGTTTCGCGAAGAGGCCACTCCCGGCATTGCCGCCGGGGAAGACGACATCGCCGACATGTTTGGTGGCGAAGATGAGCAGCGAATTGGTCCCGGCGAAGAGGAGACCAAACAGCATGCCCAGGAAGAACCGGAACCGGTACGGCTTGAGGTAGGAGATGAGTTTCCGGTACGGACCCGAGGAAGCCCGCATGAGATCGACCGACGACATGTGGGCCATGTCGCGCCGCGAAAGGTGGGCGGTGGGGTTGGGTTCGGAAGAACTCACGGACCGGGAACGCTACGTCATCGCTGCCAGAGACGCCAGAGCCGTTTGAGTCCCGCGACGAAGCGGGTATCGGGTCCGGAAGGGGTCGGGATCGGCCCCTTCTCGATGAGGATCCGGGTGAGGGCGAGGCTGGCGAGGGTGAGGAGCGTGACGGCGCCGAAGTAGAGGCTGTAGGCGTTCCAATCGACCGCGGCCTGGGAGTGGAAAGTGCGGAGGGCGTCGATGGCGGCTCCCCATGCCACCGGGGTGGCGGCGAGGGCGAGGCTGGTGAGGACGGTGAAGAGGGCGAAGAAATGGTTGCGCCCCATCGGGGGCATGGAGGCCAGCATGAGCCGGGTGTTCCCGAGCTGGTAAAGGGCGCCGGCGATCCCGCCGAGGAAGTTGAGGGCGGCGACCATCGCGGCGGCGGGAGCGACCAGGCGGGAGGCGAGCAGGAACCAGCCCGCGGCGACCGCCACGAATGTCCCCAGCCCGATCCGGAGCAGCGGTTTGCTCCCGAACCGGTCTGCGGCGCGGCCCGCGGGCAGGAGGGCGAGCATGGCGGCGAGGAACCCGGCCGCGGAAAGCAGCAGGATGCGATCCTCGGGAAATCCTGCATACGCCTTCTGCCAGGCGACGGTGAAGACGCCGAGTCCGCCCATCGCGAAGACGAACAGCAGGTTGTGGATCAGGAGGCGGGCGAACGGCGGGTGGCGGAGAATGGCCTTCCAGGGGACGCTCTGGGCGGAACGGCGTAGGGCCTCCTGGGTTTCGACATCGGGGCTGCGCGCGAGAAAGGTGAGGCTGGCCACGGCGGCGCAGGCGCTCAGCAGGAAGGCTGCGGCGAACCGGACCGGGCCGGGCGCGGGTCCGAGCATCCAGCCTGCCAGGAGCAGCGCCAAGAGGCTGCCGGTGTGTTGGAACGCCTGGTCGCGTGACAGGAAGCGGCCGCGCACGGTTTCGGGGATCAGCTCGGTGATCCAAGGGAGCCAGGCCCCGGCCGCGATACCGCGCAGCAGGCTGAAGCCGAAGATCAGGGCGGTGAGGATCCAGAGTCGCGCCGGATCGGGAAGCGCCGTGAGCAGCGGGAGCGCGGCGATCAGGAAGATGAGCACCGAGCGTGCGCCCCAGCCCGCGAGCACGAAGCGTTTGTATCCGAACCGCGGAATCCAATGGGCTGCCGGGATCTGGAAGAGATTGAGGAGCGGGGTGATCCCGGCCAGCACGCCGAGCCAGGTGGCGGAAGCACCGAGCGACTTGGCGTAGAGCACGAGTGTGGAGCCGAGGGTGATCTGGAAGCAGACCGCGTTGAAGAAGCTGAACCCGTTGAGATTCAGCGCGCCGCGCGGAAGCGGGTCGTTGGTTGGTGTTCCGGTGTTCACCATCCCTCCACCTCTGCGCGCAGGATTCCCGGATCAAACCCCGCAGCGCGCAGCGTGGCGAGCCCGAGGGCACCGTCCCGCTTGGCGAGCCGGACGCCGTCGGGACCGAGCACCAAGGGGCAATGCGCGAACTCGGGCGGGTCCCATCCGAGCGCCCGGTACAGCAGGATCTGGCGCGCGGTGGAGACGAGAAGATCCGCGCCGCGCACGACTTCGGTGATGCGCATGGCATGATCGTCGGTCACCACAGCGAGCTGGTACGCGGGCAGATCATCCTTCCGCCAGACCGGGAAGTCGCCGAAATCGCGTCCGGCCACGAACGTGTGGGGTCCGCAAAGCGCGTCCGCGAACGTCACGCGCTCTCCCGGCGGAACTCGGAACCGCCAGGTGACCGGGACCGCATCCGCGAGGCTGCGGGGTGTGGCTTCGGGCCGGCAGGTGCCGGGGTAGGGAGGTTCTTCGTCCCCGGCGTGCGGAGCGCCGAGGGCGAGCTGGATATCACGGCGGGTGCAGCGGCAGGGGTAGAGGGTTCCGTTGGCGAGCAGCTGCGCGAACGCGGCGCGGTAGCGATCGAGGCGCTCGCTTTGACGGTAGGGACCGAACGGACCGCCGCAGTCCGGACCTTCGTCCCAATTGATGCCAAGCCAGCGGAGGTCGGCGAGATGTGCCGACTCGAACTCCGGCCGACAGCGGGGACGGTCGAGATCCTCGACCCGGAGCACCAGGGAACCGCCCGCGCGTCGGGCGCGGCACCAGGCGGCGAGGAAGGTGCGCGCGTGCCCGAGATGCAGGGGGCCGGTCGGGGAGGGGGCGATGCGACCGCGGTAAGGGCCGGCGCGCGAAGGGTCGGGTGCGGCGGCGCGCGGGCTCGGCGCTGGAGGTCGGGGGTTCAAACTTGGCGGTTGGATGTTGGGCGGGCGCTGCTAGATTTTGAAGCATGATCCGCACGGAGAGTCTCACCCGCGATTTTGGACCGCTACGCGCGGTGGACCACCTGGATCTGGATATCCCGCGCGGCGAATTCTTCGCGTTGCTCGGCCCGAACGGTGCGGGGAAAACGACGACGTTGAAGATGCTGGCCGGGCTTTTGAAACCGACCTCGGGCCGTTGTGTGGTGGCGGGGCACGATGTGCTGCGCGAACCGGAGGCGGCGAAGGCGCGGACCAGTTTCGTGCCCGATTTCCCGTTTCTGTACGACAAGCTGACGCCTGCCGAGTTCCTGCGGTTCACCGGCGAGATCTTCGCGATGGACCGGGGGCGGGTGGCGGAGAACATGCGGGAGGTGTTCGCGAAGCTGCACCTGGAGGAGCATGCGGGGCAGCAGATCGAGGGGTTGAGCCACGGCACGCGCCAGCGGGTGGTGATCGCGGCGGCGCTTCTGCACGATCCCGAGGTGATCATCATCGACGAACCGATGGTCGGGCTGGACCCGACGCACGCACGGGTGGTGAAGGACGAGTTGAAGGCGCGCAGCCGGGCCGGGTGCACGATTCTGCTCTCCACGCACACGCTCGACATCGTCGAGGAGATCGCCGACCGGATCGCGATCCTCAATCACGGCCGCATGGTCGCGTGCGGGACGCTGGCGGAGTTGCGCCAGCAGACTGCGAGTTCGGGGGCGCTCGAGGAGATTTTTCTTTCGCTCGTGCGCGAGGAGGGGATGGCCGGGGGAGTCGCCGGGGCCTGATCGCTTCGGGCCCGTGCGGAGGCCGCCCGAACGCCACGCCGCCGCCGCTTTCTTGCATCGGAGGGGCAGCGTGTCTCTGCCCGGTATCGGTCGCCCCTGGGCGAGTCTATGCTGCGGGTTTCAGCCAGCGATCGAACCATTCCGCGGTCCGGGCGATGGCGGTGCGCCGGTGGCTCCAGGTGGTGAACACGTGGTCGGCACCCCGGAGGACGAGGTGCTTTTTCGGGGCGGCGGCGTTCGGGAAATACTCGCGGAATCTCTCGAGGAAGCTGGGGAGGTCTTGGTCCCCTTGGATCTGCAGCTTGGGCATGGCGAGCCGGGCGTAGGCTTCGGGGACATCGATCCGGGGCCGATCGCTCCAGAACTGCGGGCCCGGCTCCAGTGGGTTGCGGGAGCGTCTGCCCGGAGGGCGATCGTTGCGCCAGGAGCGAAAGGAAGGGACGCTCGACCAGGTGACGAGCGCCCCGACTTCGGGATGTTCGACGCAGGTGCAGATCGAGACCGCACCCCCGAAGCTCAGGCCGAGGACCCCGACGGCAGGATACCGGCGGGTGGCCCATCGGATGAGGAAATGGAGATCGGCAATCTCGGTGTTGGGCGACATGTCGCAGAACTCCCCTCCGCTCTCTCCCGAACCCCAGAAATCGAAGCGGAGCGCCGAGATCCCGCGGCTGGCGAGGGCTCGGGCGGTCTGGACGAAGAGGCGTCCGTTCTCGACTTTGGTCCCGGTGAACCCGTGCGCCATCAGGACCAGGCGGTGCGGGGAGGCGGCATGAAGGACGGCGGCCAGAGGGCCGTTGGGTCCTTTGAGGCGGAGGGGACGTTCGGGGGAGAGGGGTTCGGGCATCGGTTGGCATCTAGCCCAAGCGGTCCAGTCGGGCAACCCCGAGCGATGCGCGGGGATGAGGAGAAGCAGAAAGGAGGGGGTAGGAGAAGCGTAGGCACCGCGAGCTGGGCGACTGAAGTCGCCCTTCCGACGTGGGGGTGTGGTGCGGCGAGGTCTCTTGCAGGAGTCGCGGGTTTACCCGCGAAGCGCGGGGGGCGTGGGTGGCGAAGCGGGTGCGTCGAGTTTGTGGGCGTCCGGGCGTGGCGTCAGTGGCATGGCGCGTCGCGGCTGAAGCCGCTACTCCTGCGGGGATGGGCGGTGCACCGATTATTGGAGAGGCGACTTTAGTCGCCGGGGTGGGGTGTGGGGGCATAAAGACGCAGAAGGGGGTGGTAGGAGAAGCGTAGGCACCGCGAGCTGGGCGACTGAAGTCGCCCTTCCGACGTGGGGGTGTGGTGCGGCGAGGTCTCTTGCAGGAGTCGCGGGTTTACCCGCGAACCGCGGGGGGCGTGGGTGGCGAAGCGGGTGCGTGGAGTTTGTGGGCGTCCGGGCGTGGCGTCAGTGGCATGGCGCGTCGCGGCTGAAGCCGCTACTCCTGCGGGGATGGGCGGTGCACCGATTATTGGAGAGGCGGCTGAGGTTGCCCTTCCGACGTGGCGGGGTGAGACGGGGGCGCGGATCGGGCTTGCGGGTGGCGGGAGGGTCGTGCTACCCCCTTGCGTCTCATGATGCGGGATTATCTGCCGATATTGCTTCAGGCCCTGGTCGCGATCGGGTTCGCGGTGTTTGCGCTCTCGTTCAGCGTGATCCTCGGGCGCTCGGGCCGGAACGTCGGGGCGAAGGACTCGGCGTACGAATGCGGCATGCCAGCCGAGGGGCCGGGGCATTCGCGGTTCAGCGTGAAGTTCTACCTGGTCGCGATGCTGTTCATCCTGTTCGATATCGAGATCGTGTTCATGTATCCGTGGGCCGTGGTGTTCCGGGAGTCGATCGCGGGTCCGGGCGGTGCGGCGATCCTCTGGAGCATGCTCGGTTTCGTGGGGATTCTGATGGTCGGGTATGTGTATGCGCTCCGCAAAGGGGCGCTCGACTGGAGGCGTTAATCCGTGGTTCACCATATCGTTCTGTTCCGGTTGAAAGAGGGGCTTCCCGCCGAGCGCGTGGAGGAGATGATGGCGAAAACCAGGGCCCAGTTGCTCAAGATCCCGGTGGTGCTCGGGGTGAAGTGCGGCAAGCGGATCGAGTCCTCCTGCCCGTACGAGTTTTTCCTGTCGGTCGATGTCGAATCGATGGACAAGCTCGCGATCTACCGCGAGGACCCGATTCACATCAAATTCGTGGAGGAGGTGATCAAGCCCAACACCTCCGAGCGGCTCGCGTACGATTTCGAGATGGAGCCGGGCAAGGACGTCCGGTATTCTTGAGCCTTGCTGCCTCGATGGCGGGCTATCCTCCGCCGACCCGCGTCCCTCGCGATCACTCCCGCCAACCGTGCAGCTCCGAACGCCCCTGAACCCGCTGCTCCCCCCGCGACTCCCTCGGCTCGATGCACTTCGCGGGGTCGCGATCCTGGGGGTGATTCTTTTTCACATCTTCGGTGCACTCTACCTGTTTGAAGTGCCTTCGTTCGACCCGGCGACTGGGAGGCCCGATCTTGTGGCGCATTACGGGGGACGCCTTCCTGCGTTGCTTTCTCCACTCCGGGTTGGGGTTGAAGGGGTGATGCTGTTCTTCGTGGTTTCCGGATTTTGCATTCATCTTGGAACGCTTCAGTGGTGGCGAAGCCAAGGCGAGCGGGGTCGGTGGGGTGTGTTCTTCGCCGAATTCACCGTCCGTCGGATGCTGCGCCTGTATCCGGCGTATCTCGTGGCGCTTTTGATTTTCAGTTTCTGGTTCTGCACGGAGCGGGTGGATCTTTCGGATTCGGCGGATCGCTTCCACTTCGTGTCGCATCTCTTCCTCTTTCACAACCTGCTCCCCGAGACTCGGCTCACCATCAACGGCAGTTTCTGGTCGATCGGGACTGAGGTTCAGCTCTACGCGGTTTACCCGTTGCTTCTCCTGTTTATCTGGAACCGGCTGTGGATCCCGTTGGTGGCTGCAGGGCTTTTCCTGTTCACGTGGTTTTATCTGAAGGTGATGCCCGGCCGTGCACTGTTCATCGTGACGCAGGTTCCGTTCTCCTTTTGGATTTTCTGGGGGCTTGGCGCTTTGCTGGCGCGGGGTTGGGTGGAGAACCGCCCCATCCTCGGGTGGTACGCGCCGCTTTGGCTGCTCGGCCTTCTCGGCGGGCTTTTAGTGGGGGGGTTCTACTGGCAGCCGCTGCTGCACTGGGAATGGATCGTGCGGCCGTTGTTTTTCGTCCTCGCGACCGAGCGCTTCCTGCAGCGTGACCGCGCCGGTGTTCCCTTGAACCGGTTGGAGCGGCTCCTTGTTTTCGTGGGCATTCCGTCCTATTCTTTGTACCTGATCCACCAGCCCCCACTCGGGTTTGTGATCGATTGGCTGAAGCGTTGGGCCTGGCAAGAATCGCCTTATTTGGTGACGGCGGCCGCGTTCCTCCTGGTGCCGTTGTTCCTGCTGGCGCTCGCCCTGCCGTTCTATCGATGGATCGAAGTGCCGTCCCACCAGTTTGCGCGTGCCGCCGGGGGACGGCTGCGTGGATGGTTGGCGACGCGATGCGCGGCCTTGCCGCGGCCAGCTCGGGTCGCAGCCCGGGAAACCAACCCGGGCGATCCGACGTGAATCGACGAGCCTTTTGCTTGCGGCTTCTCGCCCTGTTCCTCTTCACCCCCGTCGGATTGGCCGCTCCCGGGGCGGGCGCTGCCCCGCATCCGGTTTTGCCGAAACATGCGGACATCCTGTTCCTTGGCGACAGCATCACTGCGAGCAGCCCGTATCTCACCGTGCTCCAGTTGCTGCTGGCGACCCGCGAGCCCGGCTTGGGGGTCCTGGTCCACAACGGCGGGCTCAACGGGGATACCGCGGCCAAAGGCCTGGCGCGCTTGGGCTCGGAGCTGGCCGACCGCAACTTCACCGCTGTCGTCATCGGGTTTGGGATGAACGACGTGCAGCGTTTCACCTATCGTGACGCTGCAGCCACCGCCCTAACGCCGGGCCAGGCGCGGGCGGCTTCCCGCTGCGTCGAGTCGGTGGAACGCATCGCAGCAAAGCTGAAGGAGCGCGGGATCGAGCCGATCCTGATGTCGCCCCCGCTCTTCGATGATATGGCCCTCGGCCTCAGCGGCGAACGCGCGTTCGGCGTGAATCGGGGCCTCGGGCAGGTCCGGGATGGCCTCGTGCGAATGGCGGAGGCGCAACGTCTCCGGTGGATCGATCTGCTGGTCCCGGGCATGGAGCTCACGGCAAACCGGCACCGCACGCAGCCAGGCTTCACGCTGACCACGGACCGGGTCCATCCAAACCGCATTGGGTCTGCCTTGATCGCGCTCCAGGTCGCGGTGGAGTTCGGCATCATCGATCAGGCTCCGCTGGGGGAAACCCGGTTTGTAGCAGGGCAGCCGACCCATGTTCGCGCAGCGAAGGTCGAAATGCGCTCGGGGTCCGGGCCTGGGCGCTTCGAGTTCGTCCTGCGCCCACAGCGGCTTCCGGTTCCGCCTGACGTGATCGATGTCGAGTCCTGGCCACTTTTCGGGTTCCCTCATGCCAACCGCTTTGTGGTGGCAGTAGAGGGATTGGCTGCCGGAACCTACGCGCTGGCGATCGAGGGGCAGCCCGAGATTCGTGCCGATCACAAGGCATGGAGCCAGGGGGTCGATCTCGCCGCACGAGAGGGATGGCCGATGCTCGCGGCGGCACGTCGTCTAAGCGATCTCGTCGCGGAGCGATCGGAACTGGTCCGCGACCGGCTCCGCCCGGTGCAACTGATCGACTGGATCGTGCAGTCGCGGCACCGGCTCGCGGAGCGCCCCACTCTCGAGCAGGTGAAGGAACTTCTGCCCCGGACGCGGCTCTCGGCCTCGTGGGAGATTGACGCGGCGCGGCGGTATGAAGCCGAGCGACTCCGGGAGGCGGCCACACGGGCGCGCGTGGCGGAAATCGAGTCGCTCCTGCGCACCTCCGCCCCGTTGCCGGAGATCCGCTGTCGTTTCGCTCCGGTTCCCTGACCGTTACCGGGCTCCGGCTGCGTCCAAAAGCGCAGTTGCCGCACCGGTCCAGGAGGGTGCGTGCTTCGATGCCCGCGCGGAGACCTCCTTGCGCAGCTCGGGATCGGTCCAGGCCCGCTTCGCGCGTCGGACCGCGTCGTACAGCGCCTCGGGCGAATCGCGGTAGAACAGGAACGCCCAACCGCGGGGATCGGACGGGTCGAAATCGCGCGCGAGCGGGTGCAGTCCGGGTGCGGCACGACCGATCACCGGGAGCCCGGCGGCGAGCAGGGCCGGGAGGGGAGCCGCATCGGGAGCGGGGCGTCCGATGGCGAACCCGAAATCGGCGACGGCGTAGGGCGCGGCCGGGTCCTCGGGATCGACGCGTGCGATTTTCCCGGGGTATTTGCGCAGCGCGACTTCCAATGGGGCGCGGTGGTTATCGGGCGGCGAGCCGGTGATCAGGAGTCGGACATCATCCGCGAGCAGGCGGTCGAGGGCCGGTGCGAGCAGTTCCATCGCGGTGGAGTCCGGGCCGGGAAGGAGGAACACCGGTCCCGCGGGATCCGGTGCGAGGCCGAAATCGGCGAGCGCGGGCCGTTTGCCGCCCCGAGCCCGTTTCGCGGGGATGACGGGGATCGGCCCGTGTTGCACGACGCGCAGGGCGGCTCCCTTGGCGCGCAGCGGCCCTTCGAGGCCGCATCCGCCGCCGGGCCGCAGCACGTTCTGGAATTCGACCGTGCTCGGGAGCGTGACGCTGTCGGCGGAGAGGATGCCGGCTTTCAGGAAATTGATACCGCCGTGAAACTCGAACGCTTCGGGCGTGAACCATTCCGGCCCAAGGTTCGTGAGGGCGAACTCTTGCGATCCGAAGTGGCCTTGCCAGGCGGTCCCGTGGAGGGTGAGGACGGTCGGGATCCCGATACGGGCGGCGCGTGCGAACGCGGCGGCAGGTGCGGCCGGCCAGTCGTGGAGCAGCAGGTGTTCGGGCGTGGGGCGCAGGCGCCGGGCCAGTTCGACGACCGCTTTCGAGAAGAGGAGGAACCGGGCGGGGTTGTCGGGGTAATCCCCGCGCCCATCACCGTAGATCCCATCGCGGTCGAGCAGTCCGGGGGCATCGACGAGGAAGATCTCGAACCCGCGCGGGTCGGTGGCGTGCAGGAACGAGGTGCGCACCGCAGCCGCACCGAGCGGGAGATCGATCGCTGATCCGGCGGGTTCGGGGTCGAGCACGCGGGATCCGGCGAGGCCCGCATACGCCGGGAGCGCGACACATACCGCATGCCCGAGGTCGGCCAAAGCGGACGCGAGCGCCCCGACGGCATGCCCGGTGGATCCGGCGGAGGCGTGCGGGGCGAGCTCGGCGGAAGCGATCAGAATGCGCATGCCAGCATTTGCAGCACCGGTCCGGCGTGGGGTCAACCCTTCTGGACGGCGCCGCGCTCCGCGCGGGGTTCCTCTTCGCGCACGGCACACGGCACGATCACGGCGTCGCGCATGCCGTGGATCAGTTTTTTGTCGGCGGGACAGATGGTGGCGAGGACGCCGCCGAGATGGGGCGGCGCGTCGCCGTCGAGGAAGTAGTAAGGGCAGAGCCGGACCCGACCCCGCATCCGCTGGGGCGATCCGTCGGCGGGGTCGAAATACGGATGGTCGATGAGCCGGGTGTGGTGAAAGCGTTGGAGGATCCAGGGCTGGCGTTCGAAATCGTCGAGCGCGGTGCGGATCCCGGCTTCCCACTCGGCGTGGGGGAGGTCGGAGCCGACCAGGACGCCGCGGCTGCCCCAGGCGCGCTCGGAGAATCCGCTGACCTTGAGCACGAGCTGGCGTTCCTTCTGCGTGAAGGTGGCGAGCTCGCTCCATGCTTGGATGTCGAGTCCGGGGATGACCGCGTGATGGGGGAGCGGGGTCGGATCGACGAGCCAGGTCTGCGGGATGATCTCGCGCAGGGCGTGCCAGTGGCGGTCGCCGAGTTCGCGCCGCCAGAAATCGCGCAGCGGGCGCATCCAGAACAGGGCGGCCCAGAGCTTTTCCTCGAGCTGCGGTTTCGGCGGCGGGGTGAGATGGAACGTGCCCGCGGCAACCTGGTCGAGCAGCGGACCGGTCGCGGGGAGATTCGGGAGATCGAAGAGCTCGAAGAACCGGTAGGCGGCGCGCGGTCCCGCGTCGGGCGGTGTCCAGTGCGCGGGATCGGCGACCTCCCAGCGGGCGGGCGCGTGACGGTCATTCAGGTGCCGGGCGATCCAGTGCATCTCGGGGCGATAGGTGCCGGCTTCATCCGAAACGAGCAGGGTGCCGCCCTCGGGCAGGAGCTTACGGAAACCGTCCAGCATCCCGTCGCGTCCGCCGACGATGTCGTATCCGCCGGTCGCGTAGGTTTCGTTGAGCCAGCCGGTCAGGCCGATGCCACCGGGGACGCTGTCGAGCTCGGTGACGGCAAAACCGGTATCGGTCAGGAGAAGATCCGGGCGGATCACGTGCGGCACGGTCTCCGCGAGGGCTTTGGCGCGGCTGACCGCGAGCAGCGCTTCCGGTTTGCCGGCGTCGAGGCAGCGGGCGATCCAGCCGGGTTGTTTGCCGCGGAGGCTGAGGCGGTACAGGAGGTTGCAGGCCCGTTGGAACTTCGCGAGGCGATGCCCGAGTTTCTCCAGCTCCTCGACGACGGCCGCGGAAAGCGGGAACGGTTCCGGCGAGCTGCGCCATTCCTTTTCGGCAAACAGCCCTTCGGGCGGCGGAGCGGCCCGCAGGGCATCGGGTGTCAGGGGTTGCGGCACGCGGAAGGGTTGCAGAGGTCGGGGACGGGATCAAGGGGCGCGCTGTGCGGGGATTATCGGGGCGGCGACTTCAGTCGCCAGGGTGGGCGGCGGGGATAGTGGGAAGCGGAGGGAGGGGGTAGGGGAAGCGTAGGCGCCGCGAGTTGGGCGACCGCAGTCGCCCGTCCGGCGTGGGGGTGTGGTGCGCGGACTGTTGGAGCGGTGACTTGAGTGGCCGGGGCGGTGCGGGAAGGGCTCTTGCAGGAGTCGCGGGTTTACCCGCGAAGCGCGAGGCGCTGAGCTGGCGATGGGAATGTGTGGGGTTCGCAGGTTTCCGAGGCGTGGCATCAGGGGCGTGGCGCGTCGCGGCTGAAGCCGCTACTCCTGCGGCGTGGCGCGGGGTGCGCCCTGCCTAGTCCGGACCCGGGAGCGTGGTCGCTCCGACCCACTGCTCGCCGGCCGCGGCGATCGAACTGCGAGCGGGAGAAACGGAGATGGCGGACAGGATTGCTCGCGTACCCGGATTGAGTCACACTGATTGCCACCTGCCATGGAAACAATCGCATCCATCCGCACGAAAGCCCGCGAGGGGCAACCGGTCGAAGCCGAGGCGGGGTGTCAGGTGGAGCACGTGGCGACGAAGAGCACGCGGGATGGTAAACCGTATCTCGATGTCGCGCTCGTGGATGCGACCGACCGGTTCTCGTTGCGGGTGTGGAGCGATCATCCGTCCTTTGACCGGATCTCCGATTTCGAGCGCGGGGTGTTTGTGGCGGTGGGCGGGGAGTTCGCACTTGGGGCGTTCGGGCTGGAAGCGAAACGCTGGCGGATCCGCAAGCTCGATCCGCCGGAGGTGGAGGCGCTGGTGTCGGGTCCGGCGGAGTTGCGGGAGCGTCAGGACCGCGATTACGCGGACATCGGGGCGCTGGTCGTTTCGTTGTCCGACCCGCGGCTGCGCGGGTTGTGCGCGCTGTTTCTGGAGGAGATGGGGCCGCGGTTCCGGCGTTCGGCGGCGGCGCGCAATTACCATCATGCGCGGCGGGGCGGGTTGGTGGAGCACGAGGCGCAGATGATGCGGTGCGCGGACGCGGTGGCCCGCATCTATCCGGCGCTCAACCGGGATCTTCTGCTGGCGGGCACGCTCTTCCACGATTGCGGGAAGCTCTGGGAGAACGCGGTGGAGGAGGCGGGGTTCGCGATGCCCTTCACGTTGCCGGGCGAGCTGATGGGGCACATCACGATCGGGATCGAGCTGGTCAACGCGCTCTGGCGGAAGCTGCTCGCCTCGGAGGCGGCCACGGGTTGGGCGGGGCTGGAGCCCGCGGCGGAAGAGGTGCGGCTGCATCTGCTGCATCTGATCGCCTCGCACCATGGCGAGCTGGAATTCGGGTCGCCGGTCGTGCCCAAGACCCCCGAGGCGGCGGCGCTGCATTACATCGATAACCTGGATGCGAAGCTGGAGATGTTCGCGGGCGGATACGGCAGCGCGGCGGAGCTGGCGCCCGGAATCCTGGAACGGGTGCGGCCGTTGCCGGGGAATCTGGTGCGACCGTTGCCGGTCGTGCCGGGCAATGCGGATGGGTTACCCGCGGACGCGTAGGTTGCGTTTCGTAGAACCGGCCGTGGCTGGTAGGCACACGATCGGTCCTCCGGACCGGCCGTGGTCGGCGAGCCCGACCTGTCGAGGGGAAAGTATGCGTGAGCAGCGTCCTGCCGGGAAAGCGGAGCCACGCCGGGGACTCGCTCCGCGCTACCACCGGCACCTCGGCAGTCGCTTTTCCCTGAACTCCGCACGCGTTGCTCGATCCCGGTGCGGCCCCTTTTGAGAGATGCTGCGTTCTCGCAGCGCCTTCGTCGCGTGTGGCCTGGCCAAGGTGATCGTCGTGTTTGAGGGGGGCTTACGATCCAGAGAGGCGTTCTGTGCGGTGGGTTGTCCGGAACCGGAGTGTGCGATCCACGCTGGTTGAGAGCGGCGCGGGGACGCGCACGCACTCCAGAGCGCTGCGCGCTTCAAGCTACCGCGCTCGCCTGCATACGGCGCAGCCGTTTTGGAGTGCGGTGCGTCCCCGCACCGCTTTCGACCAGCTCAACCACGCCAGGCCGTTCCCGATCTCCGACGCACCGGCCGCTCCCGCGCTCACTGTCCGCGATCCCCCCGAGAGCCCCGCTGAGCGGGGATTGGCAAGGGGCGCGCCGTAGTGAAGCGGAGCTCGATCATCTGAAACCGAGCCTGGAGCTCACGGGGCGTTGGGATCGTGGACCCGGACCCTCAGGAACTTGTGCGGGTTCCCATCGATCGGCACGCGGACACGGTAGGTGTTTCCGGAAACGTATTCCGGAGTCACCTCGCTCCAGATGCCGGCGAGTCCGGTCTGCGTTTCGCCGGCGAAGCTGATGAGCGGGTGCCCCGGCTGGTACAGGTTCATCGGCTGGACGGTGAACTCGAGGATGAGCCAGTCGGGATCGGGGATGATCGTCGGGAGGTTCGGCGAATCCGAATCCGCGACGGTCGGGTCGAGGCCGAAGAGCAGCTCGGTAAGGTTGTCGAGTCCGTCGGGTTCCGCGTCGTAGTCCCGCGCAGCTTCCGGGCTGCCCGGCGTGAAGTAGGTTCCGATCCAGGCTTCGTAAGGCGGTTCGCCGATGCCGCCATGGATCACTTCGAAATACGGGTCAGGTCCGATGGGGAACGGATCGTCCGGGGGATAGATGCTGAAGGAGCGTGCCCTCCCGAACACGTCGTTGACGAAAATCCGGATCGAGTACGTTCCGATGGGGAGCGCGGCGGGAAGCGTGAACGTGACCGCGTAGTTTCCGGTCTGGCTGTTGCCGTCGATGAGCTGGTTGGCGTCGAAGAATTGTCCGGCGATTTGGGTGCCGGTGGGGTTGAGGAGATCGACGAACCCATACTGGAGTCCGCCGAGGTCAGTGACGGTGAACGTGACGGTGAGGTTCGCCGAGCTGCTGCCGAGGTCGATGGGATCGGGGGTCGGGATGAGGGCAGTGACGAGCGGTGGCTCGGTGTCCTCCTGGCCGAAGTTGAGGACGTCCACCGAGCCGACCCGGTCGGGACCGAACTCGCTCTCGCGCCCGCTATAGTCCCGGAGCCGGACCGAGCAAGTGTAGTGACCCTCCATGGAGAACTCCGGGAAATCAATCCAGACGGTCCATTCGCCGGTCGTCCCATTGTAGGTCCAGGGATGGAGGTAGAACTCGCGTTCGATGCCGTCCGGGTTCCGGACGCGGAACCACCCTTCGTACGGGCCCGCGTAATCGTCGGTCACCGTGAGGGTGACCTGGATGGCGTCGGCGCTGAAGGTGGTATCGATGACGCGGCGCTCGAAGCTGACTCCGAGCAGTTCGGGTGGGGAGAGATCTTCGGTGCCGGAGTTGGTGATGGTGACGGTCCCGTTGCCTGGGATCGGGAGCGGTGTGCGGATGAAGGTGGGGATGTACGCTTGGTCGAAGAGTTTGACGACGAAGGTTCCGGTGCCCGCCGGGAGCGCCCAGCGGATGTCGAATGGGACGGTGTATGTTCCGGCCGCGGCGGAGCCCGCGGTGCGGTACGCGTCCCAGAACCCGCGGCGCAGCCCGGCGACGATTTCGCCGGTGGGAGAGCCGAGGTCGATATCCCCGAATTGGAAGAGCCCGGGGGCGGTGATCTGGAGAGTGAGGTTCCCGTTAACCTCGGAGAATGAGACATCCGCGGTGCCCGGAGTCATCGTGAGGCTGTCGAGGCTAAGGCCGGAGGGTGACGGGTTGATGTCGAGAAACACCTCCCCGGTCTGCCAGTTGGCGACCCACCCTTGGAAATAGATGGTCTGGCCCATTTCCGCACGGAAATCGAATCGCCAGAAATCGTCGCCGAGGTAGAGCAGGTCATCGAGGGAGGTGCCGGTGTACGCGACGATGCTCCCGAGATAGTCGCCGTCGAAGGTGATGCGGTAGTATCCGGTGGAGGGAGCGGTCCATTTCCACCAGAGCGTGCGTCCTGCATCTTCGAGGTCGTCGTTGGCGGACCATTGGTAGTCGCGCGGTTCGCCCGATTCGAGGGTCGCTCCCTCGACATAGGTGCTGTGGCTGACCGAGGCGTCGCTGCCGAGATCCTCGGCGTCTGCGAACAAGTCGTTGGAAGGCCGGATGACGCTCGATTCGGGGAGCAGATTGAGTGTGATCGAACCCTCGCTGCCGTACCAGCCCATCACGTTGATATGATAGGTCCGGTTGGCGGTGGCGTGAAAGCCGGTTTGGCTTTGGCTGCTGCTCTCCGCCTGATCGTTGAAAGCCAGCAGGCGCAGCGCTCCCAGGCTGGGGCCTTCGAACACGTGGAGGATCGTATCGAAATCGCTGCCGAAAGTGTTCACCTCGACATAGCCATCCGAGGGTGCGGTCCAGGTCCACCAGACCGACCGTTCGCCGATTCCGCCGAGGTCGTCCGACTGCGGCTCAAACGCCTCCAGGGTGGCGGCGGTGTTGGTTCCGTTGACGGTCGCGTTCAGGGTCGCCGGGAGGATGGGGGTGGCATCGGCAAAGTTGTCATTGGGCGGGGCGGAATGCCACGGTGCTTCGAGGAGCGAGAGCTCGATGACACCTTCCTCTCCGAGGACGCCGTGGGCGACGATGCGGTAAGTGACTCCGGCCTCGGCATAGAAAACGCACGAGCCCCAGGACGTCCAGGCCGTCAGCTCCAGCGAGCCGAGGGTTTCGCCGGTGAATACATAGACCAGCGTGCTGGTCGGGCTGCTCGAAGCGTCGAGTTCGTAGTACCCGCTCGCGGTCGGGGTGAACGTCCACCATAGGGAGGCCCCGCCTTGGTTGTCCGGGTCGGGCTCGTCCGGTTGGACCGTGGCCCCGGTATTGTTTGCGCTGATCGAAGCCGGCAGGGAGGAGGGGTCGATCTCTAGTGCGCCGCCGAACGGGTCGTTGGCGGGCGGGCGTTGGGAAATCTGGAGCAGGTATTCGCCCTGCTCCCCGTAGTTGCCGTCCACTTGGATGTGGTAGGTGGTACCCGCCGACACCGGGAACTCCAGCACGCGCGGATCGAAGTCGCCCCCGGGATCCGAGGCCATCTCGGTGAGGTTCCCGAGCGAAATGCCGGTGTAGGCGTGCAGGGAGAGGTCCCAGAACGGTTCGCCCGGGATCGCCGCGATCCGGACGGTC
>Ga0073934_10005640_pt1 | contig 19070 bp, 15 predicted proteins | sample LarsenN4metaG_FD_76834 | JGI IMG/M metagenome (GOLD analysis project Ga0073934, IMG submission 76834) | Hot spring sediment bacterial and archeal communities from British Columbia, Canada, to study Microbial Dark Matter (Phase II) - Larsen... ... | reverse complement strand
GTGACAGAAGCGCAGGTGCAATAAAATCAGGCGGTACAACCCGCCGTGCCGCAAAGATGGTAGTTCTTGATTTAGACCATCCGGATATTGAAGAATATATTAACTGGAAAGTTATTGAAGAACAAAAAGTAGCGGCGCTTGTAGTCGGTTCAAAACTTTTAAACAGACATTTAAACCAGATAATAAAAGCATGCCACAGCGTACATCCGGAAGACGATGGATTTGACAGAAAGAAAAATAAAGCACTCGCCACTGCAATAATTGAAGCAAGAAAAGATTTAATTCCCGAAAATTATATTGAAAGAGTAATTCAGCTTGCAAGATTCGGCTATAAAGAAATATATGTACCTATTTATGATACAAACTGGAATTCAGAATCATATTTTACCGTTTCCGGACAGAATTCAAATAATTCCGTAAGAGCAACAAACGATTTTATGAAAGCGGTTATCAAAGATGATGACTGGAACCTATACTGGAGAACCGAGAAGAAAAATGCCAAAAAGAATAACAGAGAACCGAAACCTTCTAAAACTTTAAAAGCAAGGGATTTATGGGAACAAATTGCGATGGCGGCATGGCAATGTGCAGATCCCGGAATACAATTTCATGATACGATAAATGAATGGCATACCTGTCCTGGAGGCGGAGAAATCAGGGCTTCAAATCCCTGCAGTGAATATATGTTCCTTGACGATACTGCATGTAACTTAGCTTCTCTCAATCTTGTAAAATTTTATGATGAAAAAACTTCTACATTTGAAATAGAAAAATTCAGACATGCAGTAAGACTCTGGACAATTACTCTTGAAATAAGCGTTTTAATGGCTCAGTTCCCAAGTAAAACCATAGCAATAAAATCATACGATTACCGCACACTCGGACTCGGTTATGCAAATCTCGGAGCGCTTTTAATGAGGCAGGGAGTTCCTTATGACTCTGATGAAGCACTCGCAATTACCGGTGCAATAACAGCTATAATGCACATGAGAGCTTATGCTACATCAGCAGAGATGGCAAAAGAACTTGGTGCATTCAGAAAATATGATGAGAACAGGGAATCTATGTTAAGAGTAATAAGAAATCACAGAAGAGCCGCATATAATGTACACAAAAATGAATATGAAAATCTCTCAATATATCCGTTAGGGATAAATAAAAAATATTGTCCTGATGATTTATTAAACGCAGCAAGAGAAGACTCTGATTTAGCACTTGAGCTTGGTGAGAAATATGGTTACAGAAATGCACAGGTAACGGTAATAGCACCAACCGGAACTATAGGGTTATTGATGGATTGCGATACAACAGGAATTGAACCTGATTTTGCACTTGTTAAATTTAAAAAACTCGCAGGCGGTGGTTATTTCAAAATAATCAATGAGTCAATTCCGATTGCACTGAAAAATCTCGGTTATACTAAAACAGAAATTGAAGATATAATTAAATATACACTTGGAAACGGAACTCTCGCAGATTGCCCCGCAATAAATTCCAAAACACTTATTGAAAAAGGTTTTACAAAAGAAGCTTTAAAAGCTGTTGAAAAACTTTTACCGCAGGTATTTCATATAACTTTTGCATTTAATAAATATACTCTTGGTGAAGATTTTTGTAAAGATGTACTTCATTTCACGGATGAGCAGTTAAATGATTTTAATTTTAATCTTTTAAAGGAAATAGGTTTTACAAAGGAAGATATTGATAAAGCAAACGATTATGTCTGCGGAACAATGACTGTCGAAGGTGCTCCGCATCTGAAGAAGGCACATTATCAGGTTTTTGATTGTGCAAATAAATGCGGTGCGAAAGGAACAAGATTTATTGCTCCTGAAGCACACGTGAAAATAATGGCAGCAGCACAGCCATTTATCTCAGGTGCTATTTCTAAAACCATTAATTTCCCTTCAGAAGCCACTGTGGAAGATATGAAAAAAGTTTATACAATGTCATGGAATCTTGGACTAAAGGCAAATGCACTTTACAGAGATGGCTCAAAACTTTCACAGCCGTTGAATACTGTTACTGACGATCTTGATACTGATTCACTTGAAGAAAAACAGGAAGCTACTCCGCCTAACGATATAGTAAAAGTTGTAGAAAGAATGATTCACAGATATATTGCGAAGAGAAGAAAACTTCCTTTCAGAAGAAAAGGATATACACAGAAAGCAAAAATCGGAAATCATACAGTATATCTCAGAACAGGTGAATATGAAAACGGACAGCTCGGAGAGATATTTATTGATATGCACAGGGAAGGAGCCGCTTTCAGAAGTCTGATGAACTGCTTTGCTATTTCGATTTCACTTGGATTGCAGCACGGAGTTCCTCTTGAAGAATTTGTTGATGCGTTTGTTTATACAAGATTCGAACCAAATGGAGTTGTAACAGGAAATCCAAGCATTAGAATGGCAACATCAATAATTGATTATATTTTCAGAGAACTCGCAGTAACCTATCTGAACAGAAATGACCTTGCTCATATTGACGCTGAGTCGGTAAAAACAAGTCCTATTGACAGAATAACCGTAAATGAAGAAACCGAAGAATTTGATGGAGAAGTGATAACCTGGGAAAGAGAAATATTAGAGGAAAAACAACCCACTTTAAAAAAATCAAATCCTCAAAAACCAGAGAAGGATAATCCCGTAAAACCCTTAAATATTAATTTAGATATTACTGCCAAGGATAACGGAAACGGGACTTCGGTGAAGAGAAAGTCCGAACAGGTAAATATTTTTGTATATGAAGAAGCAAAGATGAAAGGATATACAGGCGATATTTGCTCAGAATGCGGACAGGCAACAATGGTACGCAATGGAACATGTCTGAAATGTGATTCATGTGGTGCAACAAGCGGATGCTCTTAGACAGATAAAAAATGATACCAAATATATTTCACTTTATATGGTTTTTACCTGAATCAGGAGGTAAACCATTTTCACTTTTTCATTATATTGCAATAAAATCGGCTTATGAAATCAATAAGCCGGATAAAATATTTGTATATAATAATAAACCTCCGGATTCTGAATGGTGGCATAAACTAAATGGAATGGTAGAAGTTATTAAAACTGAACCCCCGGAAGAAATATTTGGTAATAAGTTATATCACCTTGCCCATAAAGCAGACATTACCCGAATTAATGTTTTACGTGAAAATGGCGGAATATATATGGATCTTGATACAATTTGTAAAAAACCTTTTACTCCTTTGCTGAATTATAAATTCGTAATGGGAAAGCAGGGCAGGTTTCGTAAAATGGGATTAGGAAATTCAGTTATGCTTGCAGAAAAAAACGCAGAGTTTCTGTCAATATGGATTGAAGAGTATAAAACATTCCGCTCAAAAGGACACGATAAATATTGGGGAGAGCATTCAATCAAGAGACCTGAAATTCTCTCAAAGAAATATCCTCAATTAATCCATATCGAACCTTATGACAGTTTTCAGTTTCCACTCTATTATTCTTTTTGTCTGAGAAAATTATTTGTTAAAAACCTTGATTTCAGAAATGCTTATTGCCATCACTTATGGGAAAACGGTTCTTATGAATTATATCTGAAGAATTTAACTGTTGAAGAAATAAAGACAAAAGATACAACATATAATAAACTTGCAAGAAAATTTCTTTAATTAAATTATAACATATATGGCTGATGAAAAAGATTTAAGACTCAAATCACTTGAAATAGCTTTGAGTCAGATAGAAAAAGATCACGGTAAAGGTTCGATAATGAGGCTTGGTGATAAACCTATTTCAAAAATTGATGCAATATCAACAAGTTCAATTTCTCTTGATACAGCACTGGGAATCGGTGGAATCCCAAGGGGAAGAATAACAGAAATATACGGACCTGAATCATCGGGAAAAACAACAGTATGTTTACATGTTATAGCTGAAGCACAGAAAGCAGGCGGCTTAGCAGCGTTTATAGATACAGAGCACGCACTTGATACTGCCTATGCAAAGAAATTAGGCGTAGATGTAAGCAATCTTTTAATATCTCAACCGGAATACGGGGAGCAGGCGCTTGAAATCTGTGAAACTCTTGTAAGAAGCAATGCTCTTGATGTTATAGTTGTTGATTCTGTTGCGGCACTTACTCCAAGAGCAGAAATAGAAGGTGATATGGGAGATTCCGTTATGGGAATGCAGGCAAGACTTATGTCACAGGCATTACGTAAACTTACAGCTGCAGTATCAAAATCAAATGTTTCACTGATTTTTACAAATCAGCTCAGGGAAAAAATTGGAGTAATGTTCGGAAGTCCTGAAACTACAACAGGTGGAAAAGCTCTTAAATTCTATGCTTCCGTAAGATTAGACATAAGAAGAATAGGAGCAATTAAAGACGGTGAGACAGTTATAGGAAACAGAACTCGTGTAAAAATTGTAAAAAATAAAGTAGCACCTCCGTTTAAAGAAGTTGAATTTGATATAATGTATAATGAGGGAATTTCAAAAATCGGGGATTTGATAGATCTTGCAGTAGCTCAGGACATAATAAAGAAAAGCGGCGCATGGTTCACAGTTGGTGAAAACAGAGTACAGGGCAGAGACGGTCTTAAAAAATATTTGACAGAAGATAAAGCTGCTTATGACTCAATTCTTCTTCAGGTACAGAAAGCAGTTGGAATATTGCCGGCAGACCCAGAACCACAGGAGGAAGCTCCCAAAGAAAAGAAATCAAAATAATTATAAATCAAGCCCGCTGTCATAAGCGGGCTTTTTTTTATGAAAATAACCAGGATAGAAAAGCAGAAGAAAAGAAGCAACCGCTATAACATTTTTCTAGATGGTGAATTCGCATTCGGGCTTTATGATGATACAATATTAAAATACGGATTAAGAACAAATGACGAATTAAGTCCGGATAGGATAAATGAAATGCGGGAAGAAGACGAATACACTTTCGGGAAAAATGTTGCATATAAATTCCTTTCATACAGGCAGCGTAGCGAAAAGGAAATCAGAGCTAAGCTGAAAGAAAAAAAAATTCAACCAGCTACTATCGAAAAAATAATAAAATATCTAAGAGAGTTGAAATATCTTGATGATGAGCTATTTTCAAAAATGTATCTGCAAAGTCAGTTGCTGAACAAACCGGCAGGGAAAAGACTTCTGAAAATGAAAATGCTTGAGAAAGGCATATCCAAAGATACTGCTGATAAGATATTAAAAGAAAATTATAATGAGGAAGATGAAATAAAAGCTGCTAAACTTCTATTGTCAAAATATACAAAGAGGATAAAGAAAAAAGATGAGAAGGAAATAAAAAAGAAGTGCTTTCAATATCTCATTTCAAGGGGATTTGATTTCGAGATAGCAAAACAAGTAATCGGAGAATCAGATGATTGATTATTTTTTCTTAATATGTCCCGGAACAGTTCCAAAAACGTAATCCCATAGCGGATTACTCACTCCAAAAGCCGTTTTCTCGTCCTGAAAATGATGTCTCATGTGATATTCCCTTAAAAACCTGAATATTCCTTTTTTCATTTTAAAATGATGTGTTGCATAATGAATGGAATCATATAAAACATATCCGGTAACGAGTCCCGCAAAAAAAGTCAGATATAAATTTCCAAACAAAACCTTGAAAAGAAAATAAAATCCAACAGCAAGCGGAGCGCTAATAAGCAATGGCATTACAAGGCGTGTACTGTCATTCGGATAATCGTGGTGAACGCCATGGACAAGGAAATGGATTTTTTTCCCTGCTTCTGAAGTCGGATGAGTATGAAAAGCCCATCTGTGAATTGTATATTCAAGTAATGTCCAGATTAATAATCCGCCTGTATAACCAAGTATTCCATTAATAATATTTATTCCTGAAAATCCGAAGTAAAGAGAAACAAGTATTACAGGAACATATACGACAACAGGAGTAGCAGGATGTATATGTGAAAAATATTCAAGTACAGGATTTTTAAAAAGTCTTACAGATTTATCTTCTCTTGAGACAATTTTTGCCATAAAAAATTGATTTACTGTAATATAAACAATTTCTTTTTTTTAAAAAATTCCGGAAAGGAATTCTGATATTGTAACTTTTTTGCAAAAAAATCCCTCAGGAATTATTAATTACTTTCTTTATTCCTGAGGGATTTATCAATATTATTTTATTAAAAAATCAGAAACTGTAGATGAACGATAGCAATCCTCTTACGTTTGTAACAGTCTTGCCATTAATTACTTTTCCTTTATCGTTATTATCATTTGTGCCGAATGAAGCCATTGTAGTTTCCAGCTCAAATGCTATCTTGGTTTTACCTGAGAATATAGCAACTCTCGGCGAAATCCTGAACTGATAATCAACATTAGTAGCTCTGCCGTAATATGTTCCGAGGTTGTTATCAGTTGTTCCAAGATTTTTCAGATAACCGGCAAAAAGACCTAATTCAAAATCCTTTACGTAGGAAATTTCAGTCCAACCTGTAAAAACATTAACAGGAGTATATGTTTCTATATTTGTATTAGTATCAATTGATTTTACAGCATATCCGCCAAGCATCGTCTGATCAGCAAGGTTGTTTCCATAAACACCTTCAATTTTAAAAGTAACATTGTCAAATTTAAGTTTACCAAAAGCCATTGCAGAATAGCTCGTTAGCTTTTCAGATGTTATGTAGTTTTTAGTAGTAACTGTTCTTGGCTGAATAACTTTTAACTCTCCTCCTAAGCCAAAAAGGTTATCGCCTGATTTGTATTGTAATTGAAGATTTGCATCAGGAATTCCCGCATTTCTCATATATGATGAGCTTAAACCAGCAGGACCCGGTGAGAGGAAATCTCTTTCCATAGCCAAAGCGGCAATAATGCTGAGGTTACCTGCTTTTTGTGTTAAACGGAGTTGCGGGTTTCTTGCAAATGGCTGAAAAGGAGCACCGGTATTGAATGAAATAGTTGCAGGGGCACAATCAACAACGAACATAGGATGCCAGAACTGACCGGCAAGCAGAGAGGTATTTTCCCAGTCAAGTTTTACAAATGCGTGACGAAGTCTGAAACCATTGAGATCCCCGTCTGATGTACCGAAAAATTCACCTTCAACCAAACCAGAAGTTTTTGCATCAAAAAAATCTGGACCGGTAATTTTTCCGGTTATTCTTGTCTGAATATTTAAAAAATTAAAATTCGGTTTTGCATTTATATCCTCTCCGTTTTTATCAAGTACTTCTTTTTCAGGAAAGAGTAAAAAATGACCTTCTCTTACGGATTGAGTTTGCCTTGAGTCATAGAAGAAATCTGATTTTACAAAACCGCTGAAAGATATTCCAAACCTGGAATCATTCTTTTCCTGCGCATTTGCAGTGAAAGTTGATAAAGCTAAAACAGAAATAAAAATGAGTAAAAATAATTTTTTCATAAGATTAAATTTTAATTTTTCAGATGAACAAAAATATCAACAAATAAAACAATTAAAAACATAGTTTTATATCAAATCTGATAAATGTCAAATTATCAACGAATATTTCCGTAATATTCAAATTTAATCCCAGCTTCCTGAATAAATGCAAGTATGCAAATCACCTGATAATTGATTCTTTCGTCGAGGGGCAAGGTGCGGAGAGTTTCAATTGTATAGGAAGGAATCTTTAGTTTATCAATAATATTATCCATTGAATGATTTTCCTTGAAAGGGAAAGTCTGAATTCTGAATTGCTTATCCTGTTCTTTAATCCTTTTATTTATTTCGTATTGTGCACTTACAAGAAACACAGGTCTTTCTTCTGAATTTGTTATAATCGTTTGTCCGAATGATTTATCCTTTTGTCTTTTATAGAGATTTTCATCATATTTTGTCCATGCTTCGTGAAGATTTATTACTACATCGGGATTAATCAACGCAACCAGATCCATAAAATCCTTAGCAAGTCTTTCTTCATATATATCCGCATTCGGGTTACCTGGGAAAACCTGATTCAAATCAATATTAACTCCTCTTACGTTTTTCTCAAATGCCTGAATATTTACCATCGGCACGAATACAACGGTTCCTTCAAGCACGTCAATGTATTTCATAACAGTGTCACACGCAAATTTACCTGCAACCTCATCTCCGTGAATACAGGCATCTATAAGGATTTTTGGGTATTCATCATCAGTTCTCAAAATATAGTAAGGAGTTTCATAAACTGTTTTTTCTCCAAGCAAACCGTCAATAATAAAATGAGTTTTTGGAATTTCAGGTGATTTTTGTGCCGATGCTGTTCCTGTGAAAAATAAAACAGGGATTAAAATAATTTTTAATATAAATTTCATCATTTAATATAATAATATACTGTTAATATTCAAATATTATAATTAATTATAAATTAATATTGCCTGTATTGTATATAAAAAAGAAACACATTAATTTTAATAAAAAATCCAGATGAAAAAATTATTTATAATATTAGTACTTTTATTTCCGGTAATTACTTTTGCACAGTCTCCGTTCAGATTTGTATTCATAACGGATATGCATATTCAACCGGAAAGCAATGCACCACAGGGCTTTAAAAAAGCGATAGATAAAATAAATGAACTTAATCCGGATTTTGTGATAACAGGCGGAGATAATATTATGGATGCACTTGGCGTTGACAGGGATAGAATGAAACTTCAGTTTAATTTACTTGATTCAATGTTTAAACTTTTCAGGATGCCGGTTTATCCCACAATTGGCAATCACGATGTATTTGGAATTTATCCGAAAAGCGGAATTGATCCGGCTGATCCGGAATATGGAAAAGTGGTATATGAAAATAAATTTGCAAAGAGGTATTACTCATTCAACCACAAAGGCGTACATTTTATGATTCTCGACGGAATATCAGTAAACGAGGAAAAAAGAAAATATTACGGCAGAGTTGATTCGGAGCAAATGGACTGGATTAAGTCAGATTTAGAGGGATTGGATAAAAATACTCCGGTTGTTGTATCAATTCATATTCCGCTGATGACTGTATTCGGGCAGATTATACAAAGTGCAACAACTGGCAATGACAGCAGTTATGTAATAGCAAATGCAAAAGAAGTTCTGGAATTATTTAAAGACCGCAACCTTAAGCTTGTACTTCAGGGACATCTTCATTTTTATGAAGAAATTAGTCTCTATAAAGCTACTTTTGTTACCGGAGGAGCTTTGAGCGGGAAATGGTGGCAGGGACCAAATATGGATATTGAAGAGGGCTTTTTATTGGTTGATTTTGACGGCAAAAACTTTAATTGGGAATATATTGATTATGGGTGGAATCCGTTATAGTTTGTAAAGTTTATCAAGTTTGTAAAGTTTATCAAGTTCATAAAGTTTGGAGGAGAAGTTTTTTTCTTGTAGCTACGCTCGTACGTAGCACCAGGAAGTAAAATCCGGGATAATCCTTAAAAATCCGGGTTATCTGTGTTCAGGGTTATACTATGGTTTAATATCTCGAACATAGAGCTCGGGAACACAGATGATGCGGATTGGACAGATTTTTACATATTTTTCAGGGTGATTTTAAGCATTCCAATGTTTTTTTTGGTTTGAAAAAGTGCTATAATATTGGCATATTTAATGTTGGAATCGTTTAGAGAGTTGCTCGAGTGGTTTAAGAGGCACGCCTGGAGAGCGTGTAAATACGCAAGTGTTTCGCGGGTTCGAATCCCGCACTCTCTGCAAAGTCTGCACTTACATTTCTTTAAATAAAAATTTTCCCTATATTCCTTAAATTTTTTAAATAGATTTTTATGAGAATAATTTATTTTATATTTGTTGGTTTTATACTTATAACGTTATCCGGATGTTTTCATAAAAATGTAATGAAAGACGATGCGGATAATGTAACTGAAGTTATAATGACATCAACTCCTGAAGGGGATGTTCTTGTAATGACTGAAGAAATATTTCAGGCAACTTCAAAACAGAGTAAGGGAGGATTAAGGCAGACTACAGGTTTTACAGAGTACAGACTCACTTCATACAATGTTGCAACAGGAAATATAATAAACAGAATTGAACTCGGAGAAAGAGATGATAATTATTCAGCTTTTCTCGGAGTATCGAATTCATTGTTATGGTATGTTACAATTGATAAGGAAGTTGGTCTTCATTCAAGAAATCCAAGAACACTCGAAATAGTAAACAAACAGGAAGATATTGTAAACGCCAATCCTTTCCTTGCAAACAATTTTCCTGAAGTAAAATGGTATGATTTAAAAAATTATTACGGAATGGATTATGCGACAGGAAATATTATGCTAACAGATCTTTCCGGAAATGTTTATAAGCTTGATACAAAAACACTTAAAGCGGAAAAATCAAATGAAAAAATTGAGAAATTCAAATCAGATGAAAATATACTCTGTTCATCAGGTAAATTTAATACAGAAGATTATTTTACTTTAAGGTATGATAATCCACGCAGAACCCTGAGTTATAAAAACAAAGATTTCAGAAACCTCAATTTTCTCGAAGGTCAGTTTTTATGCTCTTCAAACCGTATAGATGTAAAAACCGTATATCCGGAATTTTTCGATCCAATAAACAAAGAAATTCAGAAGTTAATAAATAAATCTGATTCTCTTGCAGAGGTATTAAATAACTTTGAAGAAAATGAGGTAAATAAGCGATACGGAACGAAACGTTCACTGGAGATAGATCTTGATAATTCGAACAGAAACTTAAAATACAAGCTCGATGAATTAAAACGGAATCAGGATGATTTTAAAACAGTTATAAGCAGCGATAAAGGGATTTTTATTTATCATCGTTCAACAACTACTGATACTGCAAAAGTGCTTATATCAAAAGTTAAATTTAAAGATAATCCACCTGCCGCAGAACTTATCTGGACTACGGAATTACCGGGAATTTTCTTTGAACCGTCAAAGGTGTTCGAAAAGGGGGGATTTGAATATGTATTTTCAAAAGGAAATCCGGATTTGCGGACTCAGAGAGCCGTATTTCTTAATGATAAGCTCATCTTAGTTCTGATGCTTAAAGCTGTATGTATTGATTTATCTTCCGGAGAAATTCTCTGGACTTTTACAATTTAAAATTATTAATTAAAATTAAAAAATATGAGAAAATTATTTGTTTTTATTTTATTTGCCTCGTTGCCTGTTTTTTTTCTCGGTTGTCCATATAATTCTAAAGTCGCAATTGACAGTCAGCCAAAATTAAAAATTGATGAAAGAATGATTGGAACCTGGGGTATATCAGATACTGCCCTTACATTTTATGAATTCAGTAAGCTTAATGACAATGAATATTTAATCAAAGAATATTCAAAAGATAAAGATAAGGAATCAAAACTTACTGGTAAGTTTTCTGCTTTTCTTTCTGATATAAACAATGTTACTTTTTTAAATGTAAAACAACTTCCTGAAGATGGGAAGGTGGCTATAATGGGTGAAGAATATTATTTTTACAAAATTGTATTAGAGCCGGGTGTTATTATTTCAACTCCTGTTACAAATTTTATCAGAGAAGAATTTACAAGTTCAAATGACCTGCGCAATTTCTTCAAAGAAAATATGAAAAACAGTTATTTCTTCCAGGAAGATACAAGGTATATTAAAATTAAATAATTACTTTATATATTTATTATAATTGGCTTTATATATATAAACTTACGGTTAGAGAATATTTAACCGTAAGTTTTTTTTACTTGTTAGTTTTTAAAAAAGAATTTATTTTGATATAACTTAAGAAAAAACAAATCTATCCCGTGTGAAAACAAAACGAACTGTTTTAAATATTGCCGGGGCTATAGTTTTTTTAATGGCGGCTATTATTGCCGGCTGTGAGATTAATCCTTTGAGCCCGCCGAGTTGGTTTATCAATGCAAACCTGCCTCTTATTAACAAGACATATACAATCATTGATTTACTTGAAGATGAACCAAATATTTTTTTCACAAATGAAGGTAATGCGTATTTCAACAGCGAATCAATGACTACGCAGAAGTTTGCTAAAGATTTAGTCCAAAACGGATTTGGACCAACAGATGTTTTTCTGCCTTCTAATCTCGGGGATTCCGCATTGGGCTTGACTTTAGACGATTCTACCTTTATTACACGGCTTGATTTTGAACCGACTTCGCCTCCGGGTGAATTGATTCTGACATTTAATCCATCAGGTTTTCAATATACGATATCAATTACTGTTGAAAATCTTTTTAATATTACAAGCGGTTTACCTTACTCTGTATCGAGAACTATTAACGGAAATCCTGTAACTGAACGGGTTGAACTTTCAAATTACAGAATAACAAATCCTGTACCTTCAAATAAACTTAACTTCAGAATAGGAGTATCTTCCGGAACACCTGGTATAATCAGTTTTAATTATCATGTAACACGCTTTGCTATTAAATATGCTTCCGGAAGAATTAAACCTGAAAATCTTGGCTCTAAAGATACAGTTATTGATAAACCTTTCGGAGATAATAATGTAAAAGGTGCGTTGAATCTTGCATCCGTGAATGAACCTAAAACTTATCTTGTAGTCAAGAGGACAAAAAGCAATTATCAGGTTGATGTTAAAAATATTCAACTTCGCGGAGAAAATTTCTTTGGCCGTCCTGTGTATTTCAGGTATCTGAGATATGATACCACCGGTGCACCTCCTCAGCCGATTGATTCAGTCTTTAATTTGCGATTACAAAAGGGACAGGATTCTGCTGTATATTTTGTTAATCCGAGAAACAGCAATGTATTACAGTTTGTCGGAAATATTCCGAAAAGAGTAATTCTTACAAGAACTACTGTTATAAATCAGAATTTTGACCTTGGTGAAATAGATAATACTGACAGTATATCAGTATATTTCACGGTTGAAATTCCGCTACATTTCAGTATAATAGAACCGACAACATACAACGATACAATTGATAACAGAATTACGTCATTTAGCGACAGGGAAAAAATTAAAAAGGCAAGACGGGTTGATATGGAAATGCACCTCACTAACGGAATTCCGATTCTTGCCTATGTTAAATGTTACGTTGTTGATTCGCTTGATAATACACTATTTGATTTAACATCAATTATAAATAACCAGGTGTCTGATACTGTAGAACTTCCCGGAGCTCCTGTTGATGTAAACGGATTTGTGAATAATACCACTTTCAGGGTTTATACCGGAGTACTTGACAGCAATTATATAAATTTATTGCTGGATATGGACAGGATTATTTTCAGATACAGGTTATATACTGATCCGAATATAATACCTGCTCCTGACGGGCGGGTTCGGATCAGGGCTACTGATTATGTAAGAAATGCTACATTTGGAACTATAAACTATAAAATTGTTCCGTAACTAAAATATTTATGATTAGGAAGTTACTTATTATTTTTACTGTTGTAATTTTATTTTCATCTGAATCTTATTCTCAGTTTGTTTATAGCGTGAGAAGTCTTGGAATGGGTAGGACAGGTGTTTCAAATATGTTTTCACTCGATGCTTTTAATAATAATCCTGCAAATCTAACACGCGAGAGGGCAGGGGAAAACAGCAGAATTTATATCGGATTGCCGGCAACAGGTTACTCAATGTCAAGCAGATATTTTTCTGTGGATTTTTACAATAATTTTTTAACCGGAGGTAATGAGAGAATACTTACAGAAGATGAAAAATTTGAACTCGTAAGGTCTGCTTCAGATAATCCTGCTACTTTTAATGGATTTATAAGCTGGGGCTCTGCATTATGGCATACAAAAGCGGGAACTTTCGGTATTTCATTTGATGATAAAATCGGTGCTAATTTAATTGCAAGCAAAGATTTTATGGAACTGACAGTATATGGCAACGAAAGAAACAGACTTTACGATTTATCTGAATCAGATTTCGGTTTTTCATGGATAAGACAGCTTAACATCTCATATTCAAACAGAATAAAAAGTTCAAACAAAAAAGAATACGGTGATTTCTTTTTTGGGTTTTCTGTAAAACCACAACTTGGTTTTTATTACGGACAACTTTTAAATAATGATTATACATTTTATACCGACAGTGTTAATGCATTAAAGGGAACAGGTGGAGCTGAAATAATCACTTCTGCCGTTATGGATAACGTCCGTCAGAAACTCAGAGCAAGCTGGAAACCTGCGGGATGGGGACTCGGATTTGATTTAGGCGGTAGCATAAAAGTAAAAAATTTCCTTGGAATGGGAGCATTCGATTTCGGACTTAGTATTATTGATATTGGATTTGTTAAATGGACTGAGAATTCGTACAGAACAATTCTTGACGGAGATTATTTTATAACAAACCTGTATAAAAGAGAACAACTTGACTCACTCGAATCTATAATTGAGGGTAAAAGAACTTATGAAGAATTTACTACGATGCTTCCAACGCACGCCAGACTTGGATTTACATACAGATTGTGTCTGCATAAAGTAGGCGAAGACCGCTCTGCTGATGACAGACTTGAGTTTATGAATTTTTCAATGGAATACATTCAGGGCTTTACAAATAAAAGCGGAGGAACAACCAGGCCAATTCTTGCAACAGGAGTTGAATTAGTGATTGGTAAGGTATTATGTCCGAGAGTAGGTGTTACGGTCGGGGGCAGAGAGAAACTTATTTTTTCAGGCGGTCTTGGCATTGATACAGGTCCCGTTGTTTTTGATATTGCTACTTCGCATATCCAGAGTGTGGTTTATCCAAAGAGTTCCGGCGGTTTTTCAGCTGCAGCTTCAATTAAAATCAGAATAAAATAGTTTTCTTTTCCTACGGAGTTGCATACAGACCCCATAGGGGTCAAATGTTTGTGGCAAAGAAATTTATATAACCTAAAACCTTAAAATTAATAACCCGTTTGTACCGTGGGCTACTAAAACTTTTCCCTTAAAATATTGAATACTTTTGCACTCACCGCCCGGCTCATAATAACCGAACGCTTCAGGATAAACAGGGTTAAACAAATTAAAAACTTCCGTTCCGGCATTACCCTCTGCTGTAAAAAAAAAATTCGGTGAATGGTCAACTGCTTTTACGGATGTATATGTGTTTGTTGAAGACATATAAAACGGTTGTGCAGGATTTGAAACGTTTATAACCGTAACTCCGGCATTTCCATCAGCAACATACATCAAACCATCTGCAACCTTTATATCATAACATGCACCAGGAGTTGAAAAAGTCGAATACTTAAATGGTGAAGCGGGATTAGCAACATCAACTATTTCAATTTTAGTAACAGATTCAACCAAATATGCAATGTTGCCGACCACTTCAATTCTCTTAACAGAATTTACAGGTGAATAATTTGAAAGTTCCTGAACCTCTCCCGGAAGATTATTCAGGTCAAATATTTTAAATGCGGTTCCTGCGAAAGATGCATAAAGTTTTCTGTTTTTTGAAACGGCAGAAGTAACACCGCCGGAAAAAGAAATCAAAGTATCCAATACAGGAGCACCGGGATTGGAAATATTTAAAACGTAAAGACCGTTTATATTATCGGAAATGAATGCATAAGTACTGCCATTTATAGTATCTGGATAAACTTCCTTCACATAACCAAAAGTTTTATAGTTATAAACTATTGCGGGAGATTCGGGATTTGTAATATTAACAATCTGCAATCCGTTGGCACCATCTGCAACTAAGGCATATTGTAACCCGGAAATTTTAACTCCTTTTACAAAAACCGCATCGCCGCCGGTATTAACCTGCCCGACAAACCACATACCTGTTTCATATTCCGGAGGTATGTAAGGGTCGTAATCATCAATTGCCAGATCGCAGCGGAGATGAATCACGCTTAGCAGGAGTATTGCCGGTATTAATATTTTTCTTAATAGATTTTTTATCATAGCTTGTTCCTATTCTGGAATATGGTATTTGTCCTGATTCGCTGTTTATGATAAAAGCATTTTTATGTGAAAAATTAAGTGTAGCTTTTTGATATGCGGGACTGCCTCCATATTGGTCTCTTGCTCTGTCGAGCATTGTGCAATTGTTTATATTAAAATCTTTCCATTTAATATCACCAATAGGAAATCTGCATCCGGGAGGAGTATAGACCACTTCGCCGATTCCGTTTTCAAAAAAAACTTTTAATCCCATACAGTTAGGACACGGACCATCTGCAGTTCGCAGCCATAAACCGTCAATGTTATAACATCCTACATAACCTCCGTTGCAGGTTGTGTAATCTATAAGTTTACATTTTCTTTCTTCAACGTTAATATCATATCTGCATAAAAAAATACTGCCTTCAATCTGTGCAGTATAGTTTCCTTTTTTTAATATTACGGAAGCAGCAATATTTGTATCGCAATTTGGAGTAACAGTCCATACTATCGAATCATTTAAAGTCTTATCAGATATTTTAATTGTTATGGGTCCGTCAATTTGCTGTGTTCTGAAAAATGTAATTTTCCCGTTACCTTCTCCGTATGGATTAGGAGTTGGCGGAGGGGGAGGCGGGGGTGGATCTGTAATGCCTGTTCTGGAATCACAGGCAGCTAAATAAGCAAAAAGCACCGCCAAAATTAAACCTGGTAAAATTCTGATTAGTACTTTTTTCTTCATTATTTTATAAAATTCTTATATAGTAGTTTATTATATTTTAAACTTCTACATATTTTTTTAGTTCCCTTTCCAAAAAGTTTTGAACACGGAGCACATAGATAAAATTTATTTGTAAGGATTTTCCCATAATATTGACGCTTCCGCGTCGGAACAAATTATATTAAAAATCAAGATTCATTGCAAATGTTATCTTTTATTAATAACTTATATTTATGCCTATTGCAGAATTAAAAAATATAAATATATATTATGACATTTACGGTGAAGGTGAACCCCTTGTATTAATTGCCGGACTCGGTTCCGATTCGGTTAGCTGGTTCAATGTAATTGATGATTTATCACAGAATTTTAAACTTATAGTCTTTGACAACCGGGGGTGCGGACGCTCGGATTATCCAACCTATGATTTTACAATTGAAGATATGGCAAAAGATACAATCGGACTTCTTGATTACCTGAAAATAGACAGAGCAGATATACTTGGTCATTCAATGGGCGGATATATTGCTCAGGAAATTGCGATTAAAAATCCGGAACGGGTAAAAAATCTAATACTGATAGGCACTGCAGCATATACAAATTCAAGAAATAAAAAACTGTTCACGGAATTTTCCAGTATCCTGAAATCTGAAGGATATTCGGAAGAGTGGTTTAAGTCATTTGCTGAATGGCTTTTTACGGACGAAGTACAATCCGATACGTCATTTATTGATTTATTCGTCAGTAATGCTATGAAGTATCCATATCTGCAAAAGCCCAAAGGATTTGAGTTACAGGTCAATGCATTAAATTCATTTGATTCACGTTCTCAGCTCCCGCTTATAAAAGCAAAAACTTTAATTTTATCAGGGAGAGAAGATATTTTAATCACAACGGAAGATTCGCTTTTCCTTTCGGAAAAAATCACTAACAGCACTTTGCAATTTCTCAACAACATTGCTCACAGCATTCAGGTGGAAAACCCAAAAGCTTTTTCGGAAGCAGTACTTGAGTTTCAAAAGATAAACAAAACCGAAAAAACATAAATTTGTAGCATAAATAAACAAATAATGGACAATCGTTTTAAGGACATAATTAGGCTAATAAAACAATCTCGGACTAATGCCATAAAAGCCGTTAACGCTGAACTAATTAACCTTTATTGGAATATTGGAGAATATGTCAGCAAGAAAATTGGACAATCTGAATGGGGCGACTCAGTTGTGACTGAGTTAGCAAAATATATACAAACCCATGAACCTGAAATAAAAGGATTCTCCGACAAGAATATTTGGAGAATGAAACAGTTTTACGAGACTTACATTGACTTTCCAAAACTCGCACCATTGGTGAGAGAAATTAGCTGGACAAATAATATGCTTATATTTTCCAGATGTAAAACTATCGAAGAAAAGGAGTTTTATCTTAAACTCGCTAAACAGGAAAATTACAGCAAAAGAGAACTTGACCGACAAATATCTGCAAGCTTTTTCGAGCGAACAATGATTGGCAACTCAAAACTCTCACCAGCGGTGAGAGAAAGTAACGAAGACCTCATAAATACCATCAAAGACAATTATGTATTTGAATTCTTGAACTTACCTGAAACTCATAATGAAAGGGATTTGCAACGTGGATTGGTTAGACAGATAAAAAACTTCATTCTTGAACTTGGTAAAGACTTTTTGTTTGTAGGGGAAGAGTACAAATTAGAAGTTGGTAATAGTGACTTTTTCATAGACCTTCTTTTTTTCCACCGTGCACTTCAATGCTTAGTGGCTTTTGAACTCAAAGTCGACAAGTTTAAACCTGAACATTTAGGACAACTGAATTTCTACTTAGAAGCATTAGACAGAGACGTTAAGAAAAAAAATGAAAATCCGAGCATTGGAGTTCTGCTATGCAAGGACAAAGACAGTGAAGTTGTAGAATATGCATTAAGCAGAAGCCTTTCACCAACAATGGTTTCAGAGTATAAAACCCAACTACCTGACAAAAAACTTTTACAACAAAAACTACACGAACTATTTGACAATGAGACAGACGAGAAATAAAGCCACTACTCCATACAGCAAAGCGGAAAAATGTTAGAAGTCAATAAAATAAAAAGAAAGTAACTCCGAGTATAGAAACCTATTTTATTTCATTTTCACTTCATACTTATCACGAACTCCAAATCCGCTTATCTCTACTGTATAATTTCCGGGTAATATGTAATACTTTCCGTTATCGGCTTTCCTGATTTTTTCGTTTACTTCTTTTGTGTCTAATCCGTATTTGAAATAATTCAATCCGGCAACTGCCTCAAAATCAAATTCCGAAATTGTTCTTTCTTCTGTTTTGATTTCAATTTTTACGGTTCCGCTTGCGGAGGAGTAAAAAGGTATTTCGACTGAAGGCGTTTGCGGCTCTTCCCATGCATAAGTTTTCATACCCCAGTTTTTGTTGTAGTCAGGGAATTTGAAATCAAGAATTTTTAATCCTGATGAAATTACCTCAGGAGTCAATGCCTGAATATCTGCAACTTTTGCAATGAATACCGACCTTCCGTGAGTTCCGATTAATAATTC
>Ga0073934_10005639_pt1 | contig 19072 bp, 32 predicted proteins | sample LarsenN4metaG_FD_76834 | JGI IMG/M metagenome (GOLD analysis project Ga0073934, IMG submission 76834) | Hot spring sediment bacterial and archeal communities from British Columbia, Canada, to study Microbial Dark Matter (Phase II) - Larsen... ... | reverse complement strand
CAGTCAGATTCATCATAATAATCATTGGTTTGTAGCATTAGATCTACAGCGTTCCGAGCCTTCTCATTGGCAGTAATTCCTATACATTCAACCTTATTCTGCTTAAGAATATCAACAGCCTTTAGTGTGGTTCTCGTTCTCCAGCTATGACTGAGAACAATAGTAACTGAATTCTTCAGGAGTGGTGTGTAGTGAATCATATCAAACGCGTGAATCGCTTGAGCGTCAAACCCAAATACTCGTAATACAAATTCACCGTATATCGCGGCGTGAAAGGAAGAGCCGCAGCCTGTAAGGTAGATGCGTTTTCGCTTCATCATATTTACTGCTCTTTTTGCACTCTTTGCACAGTTTTCTATTGTAAATTGAATCGCTTCAGGCTGCTTTCTTATCATCTTATACATGTTATACATTTCGCTATCTAGCGAACTGACAATAAATTAAAACTTATGAAATTACTAGTTTTCTATACGTTTACAGTTATGCTGCTCTTACTGCTCTGGCTCGTATGCTCTTCACTATACCCAATGCAAGCACCCATATGCCTGCCCCAAGAATAGGTGAACCCAGTGCCACATTGCCTCCTGCAATAGGCATTATTCCGCCAATCATAATCAAGGCACCGTTTACCAACAGTAAGATAGACACAAGTGAAGATCGTTCTTTCCTCGAGATAAAGAAGGCTATTGTAGACATTATAATGGGTGTAACGCCAAACAATATACCCCTAGTCTTAGTATCGATAGGAAGAAATCCACCTTCTTCCTCGCCTTGCTTTGCACTGGCATCTGCGCCGTATATGATTAGTAGAACCAGTGATGCTATAACAAGACCTTGAGCAATTCTTACAGCCATAAAGATCATACGGAAGCACTGTTAATAAATCTAATGAAGATCATTGGATCAATAGATCATATTTCATGTGTTTACTGACGAGATCCACAATATCGTTTGTATTTAGATTCTCCACGAATGGAATGTTTCCTATCACGAAGACGCCTGTCAACTCATGGATGATCTCGCCTACGGTAGTCTCCACTTTACTGTTGCTCCTTAGACCGTTTATTACGACGCCTGAGATATCAAGTCCAGACTCTTTACATGCTTTAACAGTTAACAGCGTATGATTTAATGTACCAAGGGCCGCCCTTGATACTATAAGGACAGGAAGTTTCATCTCTTTTATCATATCTATCACAAAATAATCCTTCCTTATTGGAACCATTATCCCTCCTATTCCTTCCACAACAACGAACCCGTGTTTTTCTGATAAACGTCTGAATGCTGAAAATATACTCTCCAGCTTTACATCAATGTCCAGTATTTTACTTGCAGCAAAAGGAGAGGCTGGAAGAGGAAGGAAAACTGGGTTTATCTCATCGTCAGGATCTTTTGAACCTGATAGTTTTGCAAGTAATTCGGCATCAGCAGACTTGATGCTATTTTTTCTTGGAACACCGGTTGCGATGGGTTTCATGACTCCCACATCAATCCCGTCTCTCCTCATTGCACCAGCAATGCCAGCAGCAACAACAGTTTTGCCAACATCTGTATCCGTTCCTGTTACAAACACACCTGTCATATATCGTTATAAGCAGTATTGGTAGAATTTAACTGAATTGAATCTTAAAGATTTGGATAGGAAGTATGTTTGGCATCCGTATACGCAGATGAAAGATTGGCGAAATTTTGATGTCAGAGTGATAGAGAAGGCAAAAGGCTCATGGCTGATAGATAGTGAAGGCAAGAAATTTTTGGATGGAGTTGCAAGTATGTGGTGCAACACATGGGGACATACCAGAAAGGAAATAGTGAATGTTATGATAGAGCAGGTAAAGAAGCTACAGCATTCCACACTGTTCGGTTTGGCAAATGAACCCTCCATCCTCTTGGCACAGATGCTGGTAAGGGAAGCTAGAGGAATGTCAAAAGTATTCTATTCCGACAATGGTTCTACTGCGGTTGAAGTAGCGTTAAAGATAGCAATGCAATATTGGCGCAATGTGGGTAAATCACATAAAACGAAATTCGTTGCTTTGGAGAATGGATATCATGGCGACACTATAGGGGCAATGTCAGTGGGATACATCCCTAATTTCTTTGCGAATTACAAAAAGATGTTATTCGCTGTTGAAAGAGCTCCCTCTCCATATCTATACCGAAGGCCTAAGAGTATGAGCAAGGATGATTTTGTATCTCACTGCATCGATTCCATGGAGAAATTATTGAAGAATCATGATGATATTGCTGCAGTAGTGATGGAGAGCGGGGCACAACTTGCAGGTGGTGCCATAATATATCCAGATGGTTACCAGAAGGAGATAAAGAAACTGTGTGAAAGATATGACACTTTATTTATTCTAGATGAGGTTGCTACGGGCTTCGGCAGATTAGGTTCTATGATTGAATACATTGAACAAAGATCAACGCCAGATATTGTTGCTTTTGGCAAGATGCTTACAGGTGGTTATTTACCATTAGCAGCAACACTAGCGTCGGAAGAGATCTATAACGCGTTCCTAGGGGAGTTTGGTGATTACAAGCATCTATTCCACGGTCATACATTTGCAGGCAACCCAATCGCATGCGCCACCGCGATTGCTAACTTGCAACTATACAGGAAAGAACGATTGGTTGAAAGCATAGGCAAGAAATCTAGAGTGATAGAGAAGCGGTTGAGAGAGATAGAACGTATGGAGATAGTTGGTGATGTTCGGCATAAGGGAATGCTTGTTGGCATAGAGCTTGTGAGTGATAAGAGAAGTAAGAAACCATGTAAGGTGAAGAATGAGAAAATTAATTACCTCATAATGAAGGAATCGTTAAAACGTGGTGTATTTCTAAGACCTCTAGGTCATATCATGCTACTGATACCGCCATTGGCTATTTCAAATAAAGAGTTGGATTTACTTCTTGATGTTGCTGCAGAAATAATAAAACACATCCAGAAGAAGGTCTGAAGCGCTGTAAACCAAAATTTTAATTACAGGTTTACAGCAGATCATGTATGCAATCTAGCGTTGAATTAATTTATTCTTGCATGAACAAAGTTCTGTCTGGCAAGAAAATTACCATGAAAGAAGCAGCGGAACTTCTCAAACTTGATGATAAGTATATACCGGAACTTACCATGGCTGCCAATAATATATGCAGAGAGATGAATGGTGATGAGGTTGATGTGGAATCTCTGATAAATGCAAAATCTGGTAACTGCGCAGAAGATTGTTTTTTCTGTGCACAATCAGCACATTATAAAACTGATATAACGAAGTACCAGTTTCTAAGCAAGGACACCATTGTTGATGCCGCCGCAAGAGCGAAGCAGGGTGGTGCCAAAAGTTTCTGCCTTGTTTGTGCTTGGAGAGAACCCACGGAACAGAACTTTGAGGAAGTATGCGAGACAATAAAAGCCATAAAAGAGAAGATTGGAATTGATGTGAACTGCTCCTTAGGCTTTTTGACGCAGGAACGTGCAAGGAAACTAAAAGAACTGGGAGTGAAAAGGTATAATCATAACCTAGAGGCATGCAAGAGTTTCTTTGATAAAATCTGTGGTACTCATACATACTATGATAGGGTTAATACAGCGAAAATTGCAAAATCAGTTGGTTTGGAGCTGTGCTGTGGAGGAATATTGGGTATAGGAGAGACCAGAGAACAAAGATTGGAGCTTGCGTTCGAGGCAAGTGATTTGGAGCCAGACGAGTTTCCAGTAAATATCCTGATACCCCGAGAAGGTACACCGTTGGTAGGTATGAAACCTTTGGATCCCATGGGAGTGATAAAAACTATCGCTGTTTATAGATTCATACTTCCAAGAACAATAATCAAGATTGCAGGAGGAAGAGAAGTTCACTTGCGCGAATTACAATCACTTGCACTTCTTGGTGGAGCAAATGGCATAATCACAGGAGGATACCTTACGGTTGGAGGCAACGAGGCCGAAAAGGATCTAAGGATGATAAGAGAACTTGGCCTCAAAGCATGAGACTCCTGATTTTAAAGATGGGCTGAAATCCCTGCAAGGGGCTAATCTCTATAGACGATTAATTACCGTAGATAACATAGGTCCTGTTGCAAGGGTTAATGGTAAAAAAACCATACTCTTATGCTCGAATGATTATCTGGGACTTTCGCAGAATAAACAAGTGATAAAGGCCATATCTAGCGCAGTAAAAAATGGTGTATCTCAATGCAGTTCAAGACTGGTAGCTGGCAACACATCAACTCTAGAAGAACTTGAAGAGGGTCTCGCTAAACAGAAACATTGTGAGAAAGTTCTTGCATACCCTACAGGATATATGGCGAATCTAGGAGTCATCTCAAGCTTTGCACGTGAGGAGGATCTGGTAGTTAGCGATGAATTAAACCATGCGAGCATAGTGGATGCGTGCAAACTGAGCAGGGCTACGGTAAGGGTCTTTAAACATAATGATGTTGAAGATCTACTGACAAAACTCTCCAGTTCTGAATATAGAAAGAAGTTGGTAGTCACAGAAGGAATATTCAGTATGGATGGTGATTGCGCAAAATTGAAAGAAATGGGCAAAATTGCCCGAGAGAATAACGCTTTATTCATAGTAGATGATGCACATGGCGATTTTGTCTGCGGAGCAAATTTTAGGGGAACTGCAGAATATATGGATGCTGAAAAATATGTTGGCGTTCTAGTAAGCAGTTTAAGTAAAGGTCTTGGTTGTTTTGGAGGCTATGTTGCTGGTACCAGTGATATGATAGAGTATTTGATCAATAAATCAAGGCAGTTCATATATACCTCTGCATTACCATCGATATTTGCATCTGCCGCACTAGTTGCATTGAAGATTGCCGTGAAAGGTTCGCAGCAGAAAAAATTATGGGATAATGTGGAAAAATTCAGAAAAGGCTTGCTAGCTACGGGATTGAAAGTGAACTCACCAAGCCATATAATGCCTATTATAATAGGCGATGAAAGGAAAGCAGTAGATTTTTCCAAAATGTTGTTAGAAAAGGGTGTTTTTGCACAAGCAATACGCTATCCTACAGTGCCCAAGGGAAGTGCAAGGATAAGAGTATCCATGACATCCTTGCTTGATGACTATATCGATGATGCACTTGACGTGTTTAGGAAGACGGCTGAAGAATTGTCACTCTTGTAACCATGACCCTGAAGATCATGGTAACACAAGTTGTTATAAACCTAACAGTGAAGAGGTTAGTGTGACATTTATCTCGAAATGGAACAAACAGGAAAAGCCTAGCATTGCAGAGAGAATATTACGTACTATCAAATCTCCTCCAGCACTTAAGCCTAGGATAGAGGAAGCACAACGAAAGCTGCAAGTGCAGATAGTTAGGCTTGATACTGTATCTGCAAAGTTAAGGGAAAAAGATCAGTCATTATTCAAAAGGGTGATTTCGGCTGTGCAGCAGCATGATATGGAATATTCCGCAATACTGTCAAATGAACTGGCGCAGATTCGCAAGATAAGTAAGATGGTGAATCACGCTAAATTGGCACTGGAGCAAATTCAGATCAGATTAAGCACGATAAATGAATTAGGTGATGTTGTTGTTACTCTTAACCCTGCTATGGCAGTAGTGAAGAATGTAAGATCTGGCCTTATTGGTATGATGCCACAGGTAGATAATGAAATGGACGAAATTTCACAGTTGCTAAGTGGTATATTGATTGAATCTGGACAGGTCCCAAATAACAATATAGAATTTACATATCACATGCATGATACAGACGCGCAGTCGATACTGGATGAAGCAGCATCAGTTGTAGAGGGTCATGTAAAGGATAAACTACCAGATCTACCAAAGACTATAAAGAGAGAAAAGCCCTTGGAAAATGTTAGCGACGAGGAGATGCTCACCTAGACTTGGCAATCTCCTGCAGTGATTTCTTGATCCGAGATATGGTAGGATAACTATATCCACGCTCTCGATAGTTCTTTATCATAGCCTTCCAGTTCTTTAATCTCCACTTGGCCTGCTCTGGAGTTAATAGATGAATCTCACGCTTTATCTTGCTCTTTCTTCCGACCATTAGGAAACCGCCTTTCTTCGCAATCCATCGTTTATGGATGAAGTGTAAACCTGCAAGTATCTCATCTATTGGCATTACAGCGAAATACTCCTGCAATTCCTTGAGTTCCTTATCGCTTACAGGTGACTTGGCATTCACCTGTATTGCAGAGGCAGAGCTTTGAACCATAACACTCTTCTCCGATGTTTGTTTATTAATATTTCAAAATTCGAATTTTGAAAAAAAGCTAAAATAAAGTAAACCAAATTCGAAAGATCAACATTTTGGCATAAATGTGAAAAGTTAAACTGACAATTGAGGTTATAGCATTTGCAGAGCAGGTTTGTGCATGGTGAGCTGTATCTTTTGCAGGAAGAGGGTATGGTATAGACGCGATCTGAGCAATCCTTTTGCTAGGAATAGTGAAAAGACCCATGCATATGAATGCCCAAACTGCAAGATCCTGCTTATTGTGAAGAATGAAAGCGATAGGAAGAGCAGGGGTACAAGGCAGTACTGGGAAGATAAAACAATCGTAAAAGGCAAAGTTATGAAAATTCTGGTCAAGAATGCGATGTAAGGTCATGATATACACACCCTATACTTACGAATAACCCGATCTTTCCACTTTCTAGGGGTATGTATGTTATGAACATACAAACAAAACTAAAACATCTAGGTATGCAAGTGAAAGTATCCTTATTCACCTACTGTAAAATACATACCCAAATTCTGCTAGCAAAAGGAGCGTTCGGTAACAGCATAATCATATTAGACACGATTTTCCAAGAAGATATGATGAAAAGTGAGCACTGACACCATGGTGTCTGGTCTTACAAAATGCCATGACAACTGTAGATCATTGAAAGATTGTATATTCTATTGGAAAGTAAAACAATCTTTTCAGTAAAGAACTGATACCATTGTATACCCTACATGTATATAATTCCTTTATATACGGGGCCTAGAGCTCTTCGCACGCAGGGAGCAAAGCCTTTTCTATACTAGCGGTAGATTTGTCAAAAAATACCAAGGAAAAATCATTCTATCATGAAGAAAGATTCCTCTGCCAAATTGAGTATTCAAAATATTCTTTCAATACAAATCTTTCAAAATTCGAATTTTGAAATATGATGAATGCGCCGCCGGTCGGACTCGGACCGACGACCCACTGGTATCTACCAGATTAGCTAACAGCCAGTTGCTCTACCATGCTGAGCTACGGCGGCGACACAGCAGTTCATAAAAGCTTATGATTTATTCTTTTCCTATTGTAAATTACATTCCCTTTTCTCTGGAATAGATGTACAATCCGTCCAAAAAGACTCTCGGATCCTTTCCTTTGATCCTTGTGCCCAGCTCAACATTGGCAGATGTTTGCGATACATCTTCCAAGCTCGAACCCTTTATTACAAGATCCTCACCATCAACACTAACCTTGCAATCACCAATTATGTCAATAACTCTTGGCGATCTTTCACCAAAGAAGTTCTCTATAGATATTTGCTTTCCCTTGATTTTGATTGATATTGGGAAGTGTGCATAAACTACTTTCAGTTTGTATGTATATCCGTCCAGCACACCAGTGATCATATTTCTTATTACAGAACGTGTTGTGTTGGTAACAGCCAGATCCTTCTTTCTATTACCATAGGGTTTGATCACGATCTTCTTGCCATCAATGCTCAAGTTAACGGGGACCTTCTCAAAGTTCTTCTTTACGGTTCCCTTGGGACCACTGACCTCAAGGACGTTATCAGCAAACTTTACACTTGCCTTATCAGGAATCTCCAGATCTGTCACTATATCTTCTCTTGTTTTGCTCTTACTCTTAGTAGACGTAGCCAACTAGGATCCCCCCCAGACCTTTCTGCTGTGCCTCATGGTGCGACATTACCCCATTGGGTGTTGATACGATGAGTATACCTCTATTGTAAGAGGGGAGATATTGTCTCTCCCAGCTAGTATATTGATCCTTATTTACACTAAATCTAGGTGTAATTACACCACATTTGTTGATCTTGGCAAACAATTGAATTTTGAACTTACCGCCCCTGCCATCCTCAATATACTCATAACCTTCAATGTACCTATGATCCTTCATTACCCTCAAAACTTCCTTGGCAAAATTAGATGCTGGGGCTACTATACACTCTCTCTTCTTCCTCATCTCATTATTATACACGGTTACAAGCAAATTGGAGAGTACATTCTGGGCTGGCATATCAATCACTCGTATTTCTTGAATCCTAGCTGCACCGCAACCTCTCTAAAGCACTGTCTGCATAAATTAAGATCATAGCTTCTCACCATAGCATTGTAAGACCCGCACCTTCTGCACCATCTGGAACCCTTGCCAAACTTCTTCACTTTTCTATTTGTTGCCTTATAATCTCTAATCTTTACCATTTAGATAACCTCCACATACAACTTTTCTCTAAAGAACTCCATTGCCTCCTCTCTTGTTATTCTATGTTTCGTTCCCACCTTAGAAGGTAATTTGCTTCTTCTTGCAACCCGATAACCTGGCCTCTCTAGAGCAATAGAAACATCCATACCAAAAATACCAATCTCTGGCTTGTACTTTACACCAGCAATATCTATATGCTCTCGTATGCCAAATGATACATTACCAAAATTATCAAATGATGATGCCTTTACCTTATTGTTCTTTGCTGCAAGCAATTTCTTAAGCACCTCAATCGCTCTTTCATTGCGCAAGGTAACCAAGACAGCTATTGGTTCACCCTTGTGAATGCCAAAATCTCTAATGGTGCTCTTAGCAAGTCTGCTGGTAGGTTTCTGTCCAGTTATCTCTTCCAATACTTTTGATGCCCTTTCTATCGGATCTCCTGACTTGCCAACACCGATGTTAATTACAACCTTGCCTATGCGAATAGTTCTCATGACATTTTCCTGTTTAAGTGTTTGTGTCATTTTTATCACCTGATCGTTATTAGGGGTTTGTCTATACCCACAACCATTATCATATCCACAGGTAGCTCAACCTTTCTATTCTCAAGTGTCAGCACCACTCTTTTTGGAAGTATAAAGGTTCCCTCTCTTACCTCCCCAATCTTACCCACAGTGCCGGCATTTTCACCGCTTATTATCAATGCTGTAGAACCCTTCTCCAGCTTCACTGTGTTAGTGATCTTCTGCTCTGGTAATGTGATCAGGCAAGTATCGTTAACATTCATTTTCTGATCATCTACAAGTGTTCTTCCATCATGAAATCCATACTGCAGTTTTTTATTCTTGGTAGTAAGTTTTCTTATCACCTTGCACAGTTTTAGGTTCTTTTCCTCTTTCGGTATCTCTATGGGTTTTACAATCACTCCATCTTTTGGCACCATTCTATACGTTTTATCTGTAGAAGTGATTTCAATTACGTCCATCAAACCAACTGGGAAATTAACGTCTTTTCTAACTATACCATCAATCTTTATCTCGCCAGTGGTTACCACATACTTTGCTTCCTTCATAATATTCACAACCTGCAACAGATCTCTAAGGACTATGCCTAATGGATACGATGTTTCTACAAGATGAGGTCCGGGACTAACCTTTGGAACAAAACGCTTCTCCTTTCTAGGAATCTCCCAGAACGCTGGCGCAACCTGCCTCTTCATTCTTGTATCTCTGCCCATTCTTCCCATTTAGCTCGCCCCCTTCCTCTTTCGTTCTAGTATTGATTGTCTCCACTTATCATCCAACTTCAAACCAACTATCATAACATTTGAAGCATGAATAAGCACAGGAACGTTACCGCCACGAACCTTTTCTCTCTGAATACCTTCTATAGCAAGCTTTCCACCCTCTGTATGAACCTTGTTTATCTTTCCCTCAATTCCCTTGTATTCTCCCTTCACAACCTTAACACTATCACCTTTTATCACTCTTACACTCCTTGTCCCATATTGTGCCCTCAACTCTGGTGATAAATGTGCACCCACGTGAGCAGATCTTCTATGTGCAGGTGCATTGTAGATCTGTTCCAACCTGGTTTTTGATGGTTTCACCATTTCAATCACCTATATTATCATTGGAGCCAAATTAGCTATCCTTGGCCACCTTTCTGCAGCTTCAACCGCGACCGGTCCCTTTATATCAGTACCTTTGATCTCTCCTTCAGGCGTAACAAGAACGCCAGCGTTATCTTCAAATGTAACCCTTAATCCTCCAAGTCTCATTATCGGATATTTCTGCCTAACAATAACAGCTCCAAAGATCTGTTTCTTCAATTCAGACGGACCTTTCTTCACAACAACTGTTACAAAATCCCCGACAGCAGCTGCTGGCATCCTAGATAATCTTCCCTTGTACTTTGTAACTTGAATTACTTGTAAGACCTTTGCGCCTGTGTTATCTGCACACACAAGTTCTGTATTCACTGGTATGGCCCTTGTTACGTAGGGCTTGAACTCCTCTACTCCTTTGGCAGAAACTGCTCTACTCTTGCTTGCCCCCATCTTTTCCTTTCACCTCAATAACTACGAAAGACATGGTCTTACTAAGAGGCCTGCACTCAGCAATTCTGACCTCATCCCCTTCCTTGGTATCAATACATGATGGAAGATATGCATGGATCTTGCTTCTCTTCCTTTCATACCTCTTATACTTTGTAATCAAATGAGGGTATTCACGTTGTACAACTATCATCTTCTTTGCCTTGGCACTAACTACTTTACCTGTAAACAACCGTCCCCTTACACTTAGTGCGCCATGGAAAGGACAGTAATCATCCTCGCACTCCTTTAATGGCGCGTTAACTGCAATTCCAATATTTCTAGCCATATCATATCAACCTCTGTATTCGATCCTCAGGTCTACCCACAAGATCGGTACCATTAACCACACATGTAACATTATCAGAAAGCTTGAGCATCAACTTTGTAATGGGCTTTGGAATCATTTTTGATTCACCGTTAACATTCAGCATCAACATCTTCCTAGTTTCATAAACGATATTTCCTGATATGTTCATCAATGTTGGATCTTTACTCTCAACTATCTGTACCTCTATTCCTATAAGTTCATGCGCAATTAGATTTTGTGGAGTGATATTCATATCTTCTTCCCTCTTTCTCTAAGTATTGTCATCACTCTGGCAATATCACGCCTACGATACCTGACCTTTCCACTGTCTTTTCTTAATGTACCTTTTGCAGCCTCAACCGTTAACTTCCCGAGTTCAGCCTTCAACTCTGAAAGCTTATCCTCCAGATCCTTGTCATTCATTTCTCTCAGATCCTTAAGCTTCAGCCTCGCCATCTCCATCTTCCTCCACTTCTACACCTGTCTCTTCAATGATTTCAAACTCTGGCGGTATTGCATTCTTGTATGCAATCTTGATCCTAATACCATACATGCCCATATTCAGCAATACATGAGCGATAGCCTCCTTCACAACACGTTTCGCTACATCCCCACTCTTTGGCACTATTCCCATCGTATACTTTTCAAAATGTGACCTTTCGCTTCTTAATTTGCCAGAAATAACTATTTCAGCACCAAGTGCACCAGCGTTCATTATAGTGTTAAGTGTCCAGAATGCAGCACGTCTAAATGCGGTGCCCTTCAATATTTGTTGGGACGTCCTATTTGCCATTATTCTAGGATTTAGCTCAGGAATTTCTACCTCAAGCACAGAGATCTGGGGATTGCTCAAGCCAAATCGCGTTTCCAGCTTTTCAGTAAGATCTTTTATGCCAGCTCCTTTTCTTCCAATAACTAGACCGGGTCTGGTTATGTATAATGTTATTCTAGTTCCAACAGGTGTCTTCTGCACATCGACTCCTCCATAGCCAGCCTCTGCTAGTTCTTTTGCTAGAAACTCGTCTAGCTCCATATTCCTATAGTAATTCTTCATCACGTTTTTTATCGCAGACATACTACTTCTCCATCCCCACCACTTCTACATGCACCAATGTGTTGAACTTAGGAGAGTTGCGACCATATGCTCTAGGTACAAATCTCCTAATCTTAACGCCGGGATAGGCATTAACATGTATCAATTTCAATCTATCAAGATCCATTCCTTTATACTCTGCATTAGCTTCCAAGTTATCCAACAAACGCAAGAATTCTCTAGAGGTTTTCACAGGAAACCTTCCTGACGGAAAACCTTGCAGATTCGATCTGTGACCGACCTCATTCTTGTATCTCCTATAGGCAACAGGCTGTTTCTTCGTAACTACACTTTCTAGAAATTCCCTTGCTTTATTCAGATACATGTCCTTTATGGCAAGCGCAACTTCCCTAGCATGCTTATGAGAAATGTCAATTTCTCTGAGGCTGGCTCTCACGTGTTTACTTTTTTCAAAATTTTGAAAAGAATAAGAAAACTGTGGCATAAAAAATCACTTCAGGGGGACATAAAGGCTCGAACGTGAGGCTCCTACACCGGGAGCACCATGAACAACGCGCTTATTGGTCATAGCGTATTCACCCAAATAATGACCGATCATTTCTGGCTTAATTTCAACAGGTGTAAAGTCCTTACCATTATGCACATTTATGGTAAGACCGACCATGTAAGGCAAAATTATAAGATCACGTATATGTGTCTTGATTGAGTTTTTTGAACTCTTTGCTGTCTTTATCTCTTCAATTAATTTGTGTTTTTCTTCTGATAAACCCCTCGTAAGAGATCTTCGCTGTCTTGATGGCAAGATAGCTAGCAATTTGTCCGCAGGCATTGCTTGAAGTTCCTCCAATGTGTAGCCTCTATAACGAAATTCTCTAACCATGTAAACACATCACAATCCAAGCTTTTATTAAATCTACCGTATTCATTTTACACCAGTCCTAGCTTTGTGGCAAGATCTCTTGCAGCACCTTCTTCTTTCAATTTAACGAATGCTTTCTTTCCATATATTGTTCTCGTAGTATTAACAGCATCAACATCAACGTTGTAAAGTACTTTCATTGCTTCCTTTATGCTATTCTTATCAGCATCATCATGCACTATAAAGATTATCTTGTTTTCTTTCTCTATAAGTCCTAGCGTCTTTTCTGTCATGTATGGATGCGTGATTAGCTTATTTGCTTGTTCAGCGTTCACTTGCTCACCAACTCCATAATCTTCAATACTGGACTTGAGACCGTTTTCAGGTTCTCCATAGCACTTTTAGACCACAGCACAAGTCTGCCCGGATGAGAACCTGGTGCCAGATGTAACACGCTAAGGTTCTTTACGGTAGCGGTATCAACGCCCAAAATTGCACCTGCAGCTTTGCTGACACCTTCATCTTTGTCAACGACTATTAGAACACCCTTGCCAGCACGGCTTACTCTTCCCCTTCTTCTAGGTTTACCACTTCTCTTCTTCCATCTGTTTCTGATACGCTCCAGATCATCGGAAAGATTCAATGCGTTAATCACATTCAATAATTCTTTAGATTTGCTTATGCGAGATACATCGTCGCTTACAATTAATGGTAGTGTTGAAACTTTATCCACAACATGTCCTCTGGAGGCAACGATTTCTTTAGATGCTGTAGCTGCTATTGCACTACATAACGCAAGTCTCTTTTCCTTCTTATTCAATCTCTTCACAGTATTTTTGTTAGATACTGGCGGATGAGCTTGCCTTCCTTTTATAACACCTCCAACACCAGCCGCCATACCCGCCCGTGGAAAACCAGAACCCTTGACTCTTGCCATTCTTGCAATTCCAAGACCAGTGTTTCGTGACATCGCACTGGTCCTTTCACCAGCAAGCGGATCTCTGCCCTGCGGTTGAAATGATTGTGATTGCAAATGCACAAATGCCTTTTGTATAACATCTGGTCTGAATGGAGTGGAGAATACTCTCGGTAACTCTATCTTACCGATCTGTTTGCCGTCAAGTGAATAAACTGGCACGCTCATTGTGCAACGACCTCAACTATCTTGGGCTCTACAGCTTTAGCAGTTTTTGCTCTTATCGGATATCTTATCTTTATCAGCCTCCTAACTGTTCCGGGTACGGAGCCCTTCACTACAACATAATCACCCTTAAGCGTACCAAAGTGACTGAAACCTCCAACATGATTAAGCGCCTGATCTTTTTCTGTAGTATTACCAATCATCAATATTCTCTTGTTATATTCAAGTCTCTGATGCAATCCTCTCTGCCCAGCTCGAGGAACTGTATACATTATAACCGCAGGACTAATTGGACCAAGTGTTCCAAGTGCTCTTACACTCTTCCTAGATTTATGTTGTTTTTTCTTTACACCCCATCGCGTGATAGGACCTTCAATACCCTTACCTTTTGTTATTGCGCTAACATCTATATAAGAACCCACTTGAAACAGATCCTTAAACTTCACTTCTTTTCCCAACAAATCTTTTAGATAATCGAACCGTCCTTTGATATCATCCCCACCAACACCTATTTCAAAAACAAATGGTTTCTTCTGGGATAAACCACTATCTCTTGGTGTTACGGAGCCTATTGCCATTAATACAGAAGTCTGTGCTAGTTTTTGCTGCGCTTTACTCAACGTTGTTTCTAATGAAGGAGGCTTGGCACGTGTCTTGCGAGATATTTCTTTAGGAAGTTCTGACGCAAAAACGTCAAAAATAGATCTGAGACCATAAGGAGTTTTTTCATAGCCACGAAAACCAATGATTTTAACCGGAGGGGTTGAAATAACTGTCGCAGAATTAAAAAGAGGCTTGCCAAAATTCGGTGTTTTCTCTCTATCATCAATGGTAATAACATGTATATTTGCAACCTTGAAACCTCCAAAGCCCAAAAGAGTTGGTTTCTCAACGTTAATGCTAGGCCATGTCCTTACACGAGATTCAAAACTTTTAGCCCTAGCCCTAGGCAGATATGCAAGACTACCTCTCCTAGGTGCACTATGTTTTCTATGACCCATTGGGCGTGTTCATATTATCCCCGTTATAAATTTATAACGTGATTATACGACTAATTTCTGACACTACAATTTCTGATCGTATTTTTGCGCACTGAATAGTATGCAAAGATGAGAATTGCTAGCGATGCGATCTTTAATGGAATTTGGTAAGTCGTTGCAAATGATGTTGCGGCTATACCAGCGCCTCCAAGAGATGATATTATGGCAAATCCCAACGATGAGCATCCACATGCACCACTTGCGGTTGCTATGAATGAGCCAGAGAGCCATGTAGTACTTTGTTTCAGTTTTGTGCCATTGATTCTGGACGAATAAACGTTCATACTAATCACTATCCCCAACAATGCAACTACAGCTATGGAGAGAGCAAAATTCGGATATGTATCTGGAGGAACACTAAATGCAAAAAACGGTGAGAGGAAAAGATATTCGTCAAGCATGTTGAATATTATGAAGAACGTAACAGATGTTGCAGCAGCTATTCCAACATAGGTTCCATTTGAAAACACGATTCGCATCACACTTGCATTGCTCATCCTGAACCCACCAATATTTTATCAATAACCTGCTTAAACACGCTGAATGGTTGTGCACCTTTTACCATCTGAGGTTTGCCATCCTTATCAATTATTATGAACGTTGGCGTACCACTTACACCAATAGATTTTCCTTCCACAAAATTTTCTATCACTCGCTGTTCGTATTTCTTGCTATCTAAACATATATTGAATTGCTGCATATCCAAACCGATGTCTGAGGCGAACTTCTTTATGTTATCAACACTGAGCCAGCCAGAGTTAATTGCCTCTTGCTGATTGTACAGATGATCGTGCACTTCCCAATACTTATTCTGTTCTGCTGCACAATGAGTTGCCATAGCACCATTCACAGAATCAGTGCCATAAACAGTGAAATCTTTGAAAACAAGTTTAGCCTTGCCAGTGTTTATGTAATTCTCTATTATCAATGGTTTTATCTGAGTGGTAAATCTCATACAGTTCGGACACTGATAATCTCCGAACTCGATGATAGTTATCGGTGCATCAGAAGAACCTAACTCTGGCGAACCATTCAGTGCTAATGAATACAATGTTTGTTTATCATTAGAACTTTCTGGTAATGTTGTTTCCTGCTGAAAATTTGTACTAACAGTAGAGATCGTGTAGACACCAAATCCCACACCAATTGCACCCATCACAATGGCCATGATAGCAAAACCTTTCTTTTGATTCAATGTTATTGTTACCTTGTTCTATCAATAAATATATTTCCTACAACTATTCAAAAGAGTTTCAATTATTTGTAAACAAGTAATTTAGCAATGAGAGGCAACAAATAACAGCCTCTTCAAGTCTAACAGTCGCAGTTGCCTGTTTAGGAAAGAAGTTAAGAAAATATTTCGTGAACTCTCTTGGATGCTTACCTTCATCTTTAAGTATAGATCTCAAACCACGATTTGGTGAACCAAAGACAACTAGTGTACTTGGAGTGCTTCTTAGTTCCCTAGTAAGTTCCTGCTCAACTGCCCCCAATGGTTCTCCTTCCTTCGATGTCATAATGATTGATCCTTTAATGCTATTCAGGAGATCCGCAAGACTTTGAACCTCCTTTACTTCATAACCCCAATATTCTTTGATCTCTTCATTAGATATCGCTTTGCACCTTAACTTTGGATACTCTGAAACGAATCTAATAGTAATACGTTTTCCAGTAGGTGCAGAACCCTCCACAGGAATTAGAGCGTTTAAACCAGCATCGGCAAAGTACTGCCCTTTTACTTTTGCAACCACCGCTTGTCTTATCTCTCCAACCTTAATTTTTGAAGGATCTACAGCAGGTTTATGATGGGGTACTTTGAGTGGATGCAGTAAACCTGCAAATTGTAATTCCTCTCTCCTAGGATACAATCTTCTCCTTAGATATTGAGGGGTATCTAAGAATTCCAGTAGTAGTTTCAATAATCTCCTATCAGCATTATAATCATGTTCTCTATCTCTATAGATGAAAACCTTGTTTACTCTGAATATTGAAAATGCCCTTGCTAACTGTGCGATCTTTACGCTCCTATCTCTCTTTGTTTGTTCATCCGCAAGTGCAGAATCTGGTATTGCAACCCAAAAATCCAATATTTTTCATCTTTCCACTGATTGTTATAAAGGTTTAAAGTTTGTTCGCCTTTGATAAACTATGCCATCAATATTTGATAACGTGTTAAAACATGAAGGATGGAGAAGCAGAACTATTAACCTGATAGCATCAGAAAATATAACAAGCAAAGTGGTGAGAACTGTTCTTGCGAGCGATCTTGGGCACAGATATTCGCTGAAAGGTAGTACCACTAAAAACAACTTCTACATGGGTACCAAATATTTGGAGGAGATTCTTGATAATGGTACAATGCTTGCTAAAAGAGTGTTCAATGCAAAGCATGGCCCTATAATCACTAAATCTGGTCGTAGTACACTGTTCTGCTCTTCACAAGCATCTATATCGATTCTAAATCTTTCATGATCAAATGGGATCTTGTGAACGCGTAGGTTTAATTTGCTTGGTAGGAAATCTGTTGTATAGCCAGGACATCCTCCATCTCGCAAACTCAAACTCATTATTGAATCATATTCACGTGTCAGCAACATCAATACAACCATAGCAGATACATGTCCAGAAACCGGTCTAAGATCTCCATCAACGATTCTATTCCCAACGCCTTGCACAAGATAGCGAAAATTTGCAATGAAATCGGTTCAGAATTAATCTATGATGGTTCACATGTGCTGGGTTTGATAGCGGATAAAGCATTTCCAAATCCATTGGCAGAAGGTGTGCATATTCTGCTGGAAAGCACACATAAAAGTTTCCTCAGTCCACAAGGCGGTATAATTTTAACAGATAAAGAATATGCTATAATCAGTAACTATTTGCCATTGCGAATAATAGATAATCCACACTTCAATAGAATCGCTGCGCTATCAGTTGCAATAGAAGAAATGCTGGTTTTTGGAAGGAAACATGCGCGACAGATTGTATTGAATGCTAAAGCACTCGCAAGAGCACTTGACAAAATGGTATTGAAGTTCTAGGGAAGAAACATGGATATACGGAAACACATCAAATATTGTTAAAACATTTCAATGGCGATTACGAATTTCTCAAAGCGTTGGAATCTGCCAATATTATTGCTGACATTGCATTACGATTAGACACATGTGAAGTGACAAGGCTTGGAATGAAGGAAAAGGAGATGAGGTATATAGCTGAGCTTATAACAGATGTGTACAGAACAATGAAAACAAAATCTTTCAAAACTCGAGTTAAGAAAATAAAGAAAGAAACCGAGGAGTTTGTTAAAAAGTACGCTACAATATTTTATGTGTTTGATTCGATCTAGGCTTTCTTCTCTCTAGCCTTCGCTGCATACTTCTCTATTTCATCTTCTTCGAGCTTACGCATCCTTCTATCCTTGTTGTCTATTACGGCGATTTTAATATGCTTGCTTCCTGTCTTGTCTTCACTTACCAAGTATATTGATTGGGCTGCTAACACACATGCATCTTCAAGAGTGACATCCTTGCTGTAATGCTTCTCCAGAAATTCAGTGACCTGATCATGTCCTCCACCAATAGCAACTGCATCGAACCCAATGTATGTACCACTAGGATCAGTGAAATAAATATTATTTCCATTTTTATCTACACCTGCAATAATAAGTGCAACACCAAATGGTCTTACGCCAGCATATTGAGTAAACTGCTGAGCAAGGTCTGCAAGGCCCTTAGCTATACCTTCCACATCAATGGCTTCATCATAGACCAAACGGTTGCTTTGTGCTGCAAATCTTGCATGGTCTACTTGGATTCTAGCGTCGGGAATGTAGCCCGCTGCCGCCACACCTATATGATCATCAATTTGAAATATCTTCTGGGTCAAGGCTGCGCTCTGAAGTTTCCTTGCCTTTTCTTCTACAGCAATAACGACTCCATCTTTGGCTTTTATCCCTAGAGCTAGGGTACCCCTCCTAACAGTTTCGATTGCGTATTCGACCTGATACAATCTACCGTCTGGTGAGAACATAGTCGTCGCTCTATCATAACCGGCTGCTGCAGGTAGCAAATCGGATTCTTTCATTTTAAAGAGTCATTTAAAAGTTTCTTATTCGATAGACTGATGTGGAAGAGGAGATAAGTTT
>Ga0073934_10005636_pt1 | contig 19078 bp, 22 predicted proteins | sample LarsenN4metaG_FD_76834 | JGI IMG/M metagenome (GOLD analysis project Ga0073934, IMG submission 76834) | Hot spring sediment bacterial and archeal communities from British Columbia, Canada, to study Microbial Dark Matter (Phase II) - Larsen... ... | reverse complement strand
GCAGCCCGTGGTCGGTGGGGAAGCCTGCGCGGATGCGGCGCTGCTTGGCCTTCAGGGCCTCGAAGGCGAGCGGCGCGGGCTTCGGCTTCGCGGGCACGAGGGCGGCCCCCCTAGCGCAGGTCCTTGAGCACGCGGAGCGCGGCGTTGCGCCCCGGGGCGCCGGTCACGCCGCCGCCGGGGTGGGCGCCCGCGCCGCACAGGTAAAGGCCGGGCACCGGCGTGGCGTACTGCGCGGCGCGCGGGTGCGGGCGCATCGAGAACATCTGATCGGGATCCAGCCTGCCGTGGTAGACGTCGCCGCCGGTCAAGCCGAAGCGGCGCTCGAGGTCGAGCGGCGAGAGCACCAGGCGGCCGACCACCAGCTCCTTGATGTTGGGGACGTAGCGGGCGATCGCGTCCACGATGCGGTCGGCCGCGTGCTCCTTCACGTCGTCCCACGAGCGCCCGCGCGACAGGCGGAAGGGGTAGTGCTGGCACAGGAGGCTCATGATGTGGCAGCCGGGCGGGGCCAGCGTATCGTCGAGCGCGGTGGGGATGAGGGCGTCGATGATCGGCTCGTCGGGGAGCTCGCCCGCCGCGGCGGCCAGATAGGCGTCCTCGAAGGCGCGGTAGGACGCGGTCATGCTGATGAAGCACTGGTGATGCACGCCGATGCCGGGTGCGGGCAGGCAGGCGAACCGGGGCACGCCCTTCAAGGCGAGGTTCATGCGGAACGAGCCGGACTCCTGGCGGAAGGCGCGCAGATCGGCGGCGAAGGCGGGGTCGAGATGCTCCTCGCCCAGCAGGGTGAGGAAGGTGCGCTTGGGATCGGTGTTGGCCAGCACGACCCGGGCGCGCAGCTCCTCGCCGCCTTCCAGGCGCACGCCCACGGCGCGGCCGCCCTCGACCAGGATGCGGGCGACGGGGGCGCCGGTGCGCACCGTGCCGCCGCGCTCGGCCAGCGCGGCCGCCATCGCGCGGGTGATCGAGCCCATGCCGCCGCGGGCCAGCGCCCAGGCGCCGCGCTGGCCGTCGATCTCGCCCATCGAGAGGTGCAGCAGGTTGATGGCCGAGCCGGGCTGCTGCAGGCTGACGAAGGCGCCCGCCGTGGCCGACGAGGCGTAGCGGATCTTGATCGCCTCGCTCTCGAACCAGCGGTCGATCAGGTGGCCGACGCCGGTGGTGAAGAGCTGCACGAAGCGGTGGCGCAGGTCGGGATCGAGGTGGCGCAGGTCGTTGGCGAGGCCGGCGACGCGCATCAGGTCGGCCAGCCCGCCCCCCGCGAGCGCCGGCGGCGGCCTGAGCATCTGCTTGCGCACCACGTCGGCCAGCGCGCGGACGATGCGGTGGAAGTCGGCGAGCGCCTCCCAGTCGCGGTTGGAGAAGCGGGCGACGGCGGCGCGGTCGGCGGCCTCGTCGCCGGTCATCAGGAGGTGGCGGCCATCCAGAAGGGGCGAGAAGCCGCCCTTGAGCGGGATGGTCTCGAAGCCGTGGCGCTTGAGCCCCAGGTCGTGCACGACCTCGGGCAGCAGCAGGCTGACGACGTAGGAGGCGGAGGAGTTGCGGTAGCCGGGGTGGAACTCCTCGGTGACGGCGGCCCCGCCGACGATGCCGCGGCGCTCGAGCACGAGGGGCCGGATCCCGCCCTTGGCGAGGTAGCACGCGGCGGCGAGGCCGTTGTGCCCGCCGCCTACCACGATGGCGTCGAAGCGGTCGGATGCGCTGGCCATGCGGTGCCCTCCCCCGGGGCACGACAGTGACCGGGCGGGGGGCGCGTGGCAAGATCGCGCCGGGGACGACGGAGGGGCGGGATGGCGGAGGACGTGCGCGCAGAGGCGTGCCGGGCGTGCGCGGAGATCCTGGCTCGTGCAGCGTGCCTGGAACGGTGGGCGGGGCGGCGCAGGACGCCTTGGTTTCGGGTCCTGACCTGGGCGGCGGCGGCGGCGATGCTGCTGCTGAGCTACGTCCTGGTGTTCCAGCAGGAACCTGCTTGGGCGGCCACCGCGGTGCACTACCTGGCGCTGGCGGCCATGGCCGGCGCGATCGCGACCTGCGCCCTGCCGCTGTGGTACGAGGGGCGCGGGCCGTGGCGCCATCTCTGGCTGGCCCTGGCCGTCGCGGTGGTGGGGCTGTGGGCGTGGAGCGTGCTGGAAGCGGTGGGCGCCCTGCCCGTGCGCCTGGGCACTGTGATGGCGGCACTCGACGGCACCATGGTGTTCATCCTGGCCGCGTTCGCGCTGTGGGTGAAGATGGGCCGGCGCGAGCGCGACTTCCACGCGATGGCGCGGACGCTCGAGCACCTCAAGGGCGTCTGCGAGCGGGCGCTGCCGGCGCTGGGGAAGGCGCGGCCCGACGAGGCGGCGGAGCGCGATGCGGCCACGGTGACGGAGGGCCTGCGCAACGCGGGCCACGATCCCCTGCCGTGGCCCTGGTCGCGGCGGATGCCGGCGCTTCGGTCCACGGCGGCGGCGCGGGTGGAGCAACTGGCGGCCGGATAGGCTGGGCGGCGGAACCGCGCAGGCATGCTAGGGTCGCCCTCTCAAGCTTGGGAGAGGGAGCATGCCCGGGACCAAGGAGATCGTGCTGACCACCTGCCCGCGCGACTGCTATGACGGGTGCGGCATCGCGGTCATCAAGCGCGACGGGAAGATCACCAAGGTGCTGGGCGACCCGGCGCACCCCACGGCCAGGGGCGCGCTCTGCGGCAAGTGCGCGCTGGGCTACAACGGGGTGTTCCTGGATGCGGGCGCGCGCCTGACCCACCCCTTGCTGCGCACCGGGCCCAAGGGCCAGGGCCAGTTCCGCCGGGCCACCTGGGACGAGGCGCTGGAGGTGGTGGCGGCGCGGCTCAAGGCCATCGCGGCGCCGCCCGGCGGGGCGGCACGCATCATCCACGCGCACTACACGGGGACGTGCTCGATGATCGCGGGCGGCTTCCCCATGCGCTTCTTCCACCACCTGGGCGCCACCGAGGTGGAGCCCGACACGGTGTGCAACAACGCGGGCCACGCGGCGCTGGGCTATGCCATCGGCACCTCGGCCGACGGCTTCGACCCGCGCACCGCCAAGGACGCGGCGTGCATCCTGGTGTGGGGCGCGAACCCCTCGGCCTCGGCGCCGCACGCGCACAAGCACTGGCTGAAGGAGACGCCGGCCAAGGTGGTGGCGATCGACCCGGTGCGCCATCCCACGGCGGCCGAGGCGCACCTGCACCTGCAGCCGCGCCCGGGCACCGACGCGGCGCTGGCCTTCGCCCTGATGCACGTCATCCGGCGCGAGGGAAAGCTCGACCGCGCCTTCCTGGCGGCGCACTGCGTGGGATGGGACGAGATCGAGCCGATGCTGGACGCCTGCACGCCCCGGTGGGCCGAGGCCGAGAGCGGCGTGCCGGCGGCCCGGATCGAGGAGGCGGCGCGGCTGTACGCGGCGGGGCCGGCGCTTCTGTGGCTGGGCCAGGGGCTGCAGCGCCAGCCGATGGGCGGCAACGTCTTCCGCGCCTGCGTGGCGCTGGCGGCCGCGCGCGGCAACTTCGGCAAGCCGGGGGCGGGCGTCTACTACCTGAACGGCGGGCGCACGCGCGGCATCCAGGGCCGCCACGTCTCGCCGCCCGAACTGATCCGCCCCGACCAGCCCAGCAGCTTCAGCCAGATGGACCTGGCGGCGCGCCTGGAGGATCCGGCGAAGGCGGCGGCCTTCATCACCTGGAACATCAACCCGGCGGCCTCGAGCCCCGAGCAGGCGCGGCTGCACAAGGCACTGGCGCGCGAGGACCTGCTGACGGTGGCGATCGACCTGTTCCCCACCGACACGACGGACTATGCCGACGTGGTGCTGCCGGCGGCGAGCTTCCTGGAGTTCGACGACCTGGCGGAGTCCTACTTCCACCTGACGCTGGGGGCGCAGGCCAAGGCGCAGGAGCCGCCGGGCGAGGCGCTGCCCAACCAGGAGATCTTCCGCCGGCTGGCGCGCGCGATGGGCTTCAACGAGCCGCTGCTGTACGAGAGCGACGAGTCCATCATCGCCAACATCCTGCGGGACAGCATCTTCGACATCGACTTCGAGACCTTGAAGGAGAAGGGGTGGGTGATGCCGCCCGAGCCGGTGATCTACTGGGCCGACCTGAAGTTCCCCACGCCCAGCGGCAGGATCGAGCTGGCCAGCGCCGCGGCCGAGGCGGACGGGCACCCGCGCGTGCCCCAGCCGGTGGTGGACGCGCCGCCCGCGGGCGGGCGCCTGCGCCTGCTGTCGCCGGCCGACGCCTGGCTGATGAACGACACCTATGCCAACGACCCCAGGGTGGCGGAGCGGATCGGGGCCGAGCCCAGCGTGACGCTGAACCCCGAGGACGCGCGCCGGCTGGGCGTGGGCGAGGGCGACCGGGTGGAGCTGGCCAACGGCACGGGGCGGCTGGTCATGCTGGCCAGGGTGGCCGACGTGGTGCGGCCCGGCACGGCGCTCTCGCACAAGGGCCGCTGGCCCAAGCGCGAGGGCCAGCGCCTGAACGTCAACGCGCTCAACCCCGGCACCAAGACCGACATGGGCGAGAGCAGCGCCGTGCACGGCGTCGAGGTGAGCGTCAGGCGGGTGGGCTAGCGCGGGCCGTTCAGCCGCGGACGCGGTGCCGCCGGGCGGCGCGGAGACGGTAGGCCGCGGCCAGGCGGGCGGCGCGATCCGGCGCGAAGAGGCCGGCGTCGCCGGGACCGGCGAGCGCGAGCAGCCGGTCCTCGGTGGCGGCGTGACCCTCGAGCGTGCCGTCGGCCAGGATGTGGCGGATGGCGAGGCCGCGCCCGGCGAGGCGGCGGGCGACCAGCAGGACGCGGTGGCAATCGAGCGGCTCGCGCTCGGCGCACATGAGGGCGAGGGGGCGGCGGGCGGCCTCGTGCTGCACGGCGTCGAGCGCGGCCTGGAAGGCGGGCGCCGCCGCCATCGCTTCGTAGTCGGGCGTGCCGCCGGGGGCGAGGGCGGGATCGCGCGGCCGGCCGCCCAGCGCATCCCCCTGGTAGACGTAGCCGATGCCGGCGGCCTCGAGCGCCGCGGCCAGCGGCTTGCGGTTGAACTGCGGGCAGAAGCGCGAGGCGGGCGTGCTGCGCACGTCGGCCAGCGCCGCCACGCCCGCCCCGCGCAGCAGCTCCACGAACCGCCCGATGGCGTGGTTCGAGTGGCCGATGGTGTAGAGGGCAGGGGCCGGCATGGGCGCATTCTAGGCCGCCGCGGCCAGCCGCGGGGCATGGGCGCGCGCTCGCGGCTCCCTTGCGCCGCCGCGGGCGGGCGGGCGAGAGTGCCCTCGCCTTCGACGGGAATAGGGGCGCCATGACCGACGGGCCGCAGGAGACCTGGACCATCACGAAGCCCGCCGCGCGCGGCAAGGGCGGCGTGGTGGCGAGCCAGCACTACGAGGCGAGCGCGATCGGCGTGCGGGTGCTGCGCGAGGGCGGCAACGCGGTGGACGCGGCCGTGGCGATGGGCCTGGCCATCGGCGCGGTCGAGCCGTGGATGAGCGGCATCGGCGGCGGCGGCTTCATGATCGTCTGGCAGGCGAAGGAGAGGAAGGCCTGGTGCGTGGGCTTCGGCATGCCCTCGCCCAGGGGGCTGGACCCCAAGCGCTATCCCCTGACCGGCACGACCCGGCCCGGCGCCTGGTGGCCCGAGGTGGAGGGCGACCGCAACCTGATGGGCTACGAGTCCGTGGGCGTGCCGGGCGTGGTGGATGGCCTGGCCACGGCGCTGGAGCGCTTCGGCACGCGGCCCTTCGCCCAGATGGTGCAGCCGGCGGCGGCGCTGGCCGAGCGCGGCATGACGGTGGACTGGTACGCCACCGCGCGCATCGCCGGCGAGGCGAAGCGGCTGGCCGGCCACGCGGAGAGCGCCCGCGTGTTCCTGCCGGGCGGGCTGCCCGCGGCGGCGGACAGCGATCAGGGATTTCTGCGCCTGAAGCTGGGCAGGCTGGCGGAGACCTACCGGCGGCTGGCCCGGCACGGGCCGCGCGACTTCTATGAGGGCGGGCTGGCCGCCGACATCGCCGCCGACGTGCAGGCGGGCGGCGGCGCGCTGGGCCTGGACGACCTGAGGGCCTACCGCGCCACGGTGGCGCCGGCGCTGAGCTTCCCCTACCGGGACGTGGACGTGCATGCCGCGGCGGGGCTGAACGCCGGGCCCAGCCTGAAGACGGCGCTGGACCGGCTGGGAGCCGGCTGGACGCCCGGGCCAAGACCGGACGCCGCGGCCTTCGCCGCCTATGCCGATGCGCTGGCGCACGCCTATGCCGAGCGCCTGACCAGGATGGGCGATCCCGGCCTGCCGTCGGGCTGCACGACGCACCTTTCGGTGGCGGACGGCGAGGGCAACATGGTGGCCCTGACCCAGACCCTGCTGTTCCTGTTCGGCAGCATGGTGATGCTGCCCCGGACCGGCATCCTGCTGAACAACGCCATCGCCTGGTTCGACCCGCGCCCGGGCACGCCCAACGCCATCGCGCCCGCCAAGTGGCCGCTGACCAACATGTGCCCGGTCGCGATCACGAGGAATGGCGAGGGGCTGATGGCGGCCGGGGCCTCGGGCGGGCGGCGCATCCTGCCGGCGGTGATGCAGCTGGCCTCGTTCGTGGTGGACCACGGCATGGACGCCGAGGCGGCGGCACACCACCCGCGCATCGACGTGAGCGGCACCGAGCTCGCCACCTGGGACCCGCGCCTGGGGCCCGACGTCGCGGCGGCGGTGGGGCGCAGGCTGAAGGCGCAGCCAAACCAGCCGCGCACCATGCCGGTGGGCTATGCCTGCCCCAACATCGTGGTGCGCGAGAGGGCCGGCGGGTTCGCCGCGGCGGCCTTCGTGAACTCCCCCTGGTCCAAGGCGGAGGCGGCCTGATCCGCCGATGAGCGCGACCATCGTGGCGGCACCCGATGCGCCGGGCGGGCGGCCGCGCGGCCTGGCCATCGCCCTGGCCGCGGCCTTCCTGTGGAGCCTGACCGGGGTGATGGTGCGCCTGATCGAGGCGGCCTCGACCTGGCAGATCGTCTTCTACCGCTCGCTGTTCATCGCGCTGGCGCTGGGGCTGTACCTCGCGTGGCGCTATCGCGGCGGCGTGGTGCGGGCGTTCCGGGCCATCGGCTGGCTGGGCGTGCTGGCGGGCTGCCTGGTGGGCGTGGGCTTCACCGCCTACCTGACGGCGATCACCAACACGACCATCGCCAACGCTAGCTTCCTGGTGACGACCACGCCGCTGATCGCCGCCCTGCTGGCGCGCGTGGCGCTGGGCGAGCGGGTGGCGCGGCGCACCTGGATCGTGATGGTCGTGGCGCTGGCCGGCGTGGCGATCATGGTGGTGGAGGGCTTCGCCCTCGGCGGCTGGATCGGCAACCTGGCCGCGCTCGCGGCCGCCGCGTGCCAGGCGGCCTATACCGTGGCGCTGCGCCGGGGCCGCGCCGTCGACATGACGCCGGCCCTGTGCTGGGGCAGCGTGGTGGCGACCTTTCTGGGCGCGCTGTTCGTCGAGAGCTTCGCCATCTCGACCTACGACGCTGGGGTGTGCCTGATGGTGGCCCTGGTCTCGACCGCGCTGGGCAACGTGCTGTTCGTGGTGGCCACGCGCTATATTGGCGCGGCCGAGCTTTCGCTGCTCTGCCTTTCGGAGGTCGTCATGTCGCCGCTGTGGGTTTGGTTCGCCTTCGCCGAGAGGCCCACCGAGTGGGCCCTGCTGGGCGGGCTGGTGGTGCTGGGCGCCGTGCTGCTGCACGTCGCCGGGCAGGTGCGGGGGGCGGCGCGATGAGGCGCCGCCTGCCGCTGCAGGCGGCGATCCTGGCGGTGTGCGCCGTGGCCGTGGGGATGTGGGCGTGGCATTTCCCGTACCCCTCGCCCCTGGTCAAGCCGTTCCTGCCGGCCAACCTGCGCTGGCCCACCGCCCAGGTGGTGGAGTGGGCCAAGCAGGGCAACGCGGACGCCGACTTCCTCGCCTACTTCATGCGCGATCCCGAGCGCACGATCCCGGCGGGCAACAACATCGTGGCGCCGGCGGATGGCACCGTGCTGGGCCTGCACGAGAAGGACGGGGTGCGCTACGTCGTGATCTCGCTCAGCGTGTGGGACGTGCACGTGGCGCGCAGCCCCTTCGACGCCACGGTGACCGCGATCGAGGAGGGCGGCGTGCCGGGCGGCTCGCGCGAGCCGCCGCTCTACTGGCTGGACGGCAAGCTGGCGCCGGCCTTCAAACGCATCGACATGCAGACCCCGCACGGGCCGGCGGTGCTGTACCTGATCACCAGCCTGCTCTCCACGCGCATCGAGCTGGGCGTGGAGCCGGGGGCGCCGATCGCCAAGGGCCAGCGCATCGGGCGCATGCTGTTCGGCAGCACGGCCGTGCTGGGCGTGCCGGCGCGATACACCTTCGACCTGGAGATGAACCAGCGCGTGGTGGGCGGCGAGACGGTGATCGTGGACCTGGATGCCGCCGCCGCGGGCGGCTAGGGGTGGGGAAGCGGATGTCGTGGTGGATCGTTTTCTGGGCGGCGTGGCTGGCCGTCTTCGTGGTGGGGCTGGACCTGGTGTGGCGCCTGGTCGTGGTGCCGTTCTCGGTGCTGGCGCCGGTCTCGGCGGCGGCCTGGGGCGGCCTGGGGCTCGCCATCGCGTTGCTGGCGCGCCGCCGGGCGCGCGCCTCGGGCACGGACGCCGGGCGCGGCTTGACACCCCCGCCCGGCCGCGCCTAAGAGGGTCCTCCCGATCGTGGACGGCCCCGCAGGCGCGGGGCGGCAAGGGCGCTTAGCTCAGCGGGAGAGCACTGTCTTCACACGGCAGGGGTCGCTGGTTCAATCCCAGCAGCGCCCACCACGATCTCTCCGGACGATCCCAGGCAACCCTTTCGTGCACGCTTCGCGGTTCGGCGGGGCACTGGTTCCGCGTAGCATGGCGGGTCAGCGACGCAAGAGGCGCCCATGACCACCCCCACCATCCTGACTGAGCGGTTCGACCGGGCGCTCTTGTACGCCACGCACGTGCACGGCGGGCAGGTGAGGAAGGGGACGGGGACGCCCTATGTGGCGCACCTGATGGCGGTGGCGGCGACCGTGCTGGAGTACGGCGGCGACGAGGACCTGGCGATCGCCGGGCTGCTGCACGACGTCGTCGAGGACCAGGGCGGGCGGGCGCGCCTCAACGACGTGCGCAACCGCTTCGGCGCGCGTGTGGCGCGCGTGGTGGAGGCGTGCTCGGACAGCCTGGCCGAAGGCGGCGGGCCCAAGCCGCCGTGGAAGGCGCGCAAGGAGCGCTACATCGCCCACCTCGGCCACGCCGACGAGGACGTGCTGCGCGTATCGCTGGCCGACAAGGTGCACAACGCGCGGGCCATCCTGCGCGACGCGCGCAAGGACGGCACGGGGCGCGCCATCTTCGATCGCTTCAGCCAGCCGCGCGATGAGACGCTCTGGTACTACCAGACCCTGGCCGCGACGTTCCGGGCGCGCCTGCCGGGCCACCAGCTGGCCGACGAGCTGGGCGAGATCGTGGGCGCGATGGCGGCGATCTAGCGGCCGGGCCCTACGGGAGCGCGGATACGCCCAGGATCCGCGCCCCCGCCCCCCGGCGGCCGCCCGTCCGGCCGCGGCTCTGCGGCCTCAGAACGACGCGGCCGCGGCGGCGGCGCCCGAGACGAGGCGGATGTGGTTGACCAGCTCGTGCGTCACGCGCCCGGTGACGGGCAGGCCGTGGTCGCGCTCGTAGCGCCGGATGGCCTCGCGCGTGCGCTTGCCCACGATGCCGTCCACCGGCCCGGGGCGATAGCCGCGCGCGGCGAGCTCCTGCTGCACCGTCACGACGTAGACCCGCTGCGTGCCGGCGGCGTGCTCCGCCGGCTCGGCGCGCGGCGCGGGCTCGGCCGGGATCCAGGCCGCCGGGTGCGTCATGCCGGCGTCGGCGACGGCGCGCGGATTGCGCACCGGCGGGTCGGTGAACTGCAGGTGGTCGAGCAGGGCGAGCGTGGCCTGGCCGTCGGCTGGCAGGCCGGCGTCCTGCTGGTAGAGCAGGATGGCGTCCCGCGTGCGGGCGCCCGCCACGCCGTCGGCCCAGCCGGGATCGTAGCCGTGCACGGCAAGCTGCCACTGCAGGTCGGTGATCTGGGCGCGGGTCAGCGGGCGGGCGGGCTGGGCACCCGCGACGGGCGTGGCCGGCGCCGCCGCGGCGACGGCGGCCGGGCGCCAGGCGGCGGCCAGCGCCTGGGCCTCGGCGATCTGGCCGGGCTCCATGCGGGTGGCCAGGGCGTCGCGCGCCGTGGCCGCGTCGGGCTGGCCGGCCGCGGCGGCCAGGTTCAGCCACATGTGGGCCCGCACATAGTCCTGCCGCACGCCCTGGCCGTCGCGGTACAGGAAGCCGGTCAGGCGCTGGGCGCGCGGGTCGCCCTGCCGGGCGAGCGGCTCCAGCTCGGCCAGGGCCGTGGCGTAGTCGAGCGCCTCGTAGGCGACCATGCCCTCGTAGAAGTCGGCGCGGGCGGGGGCCGCCGCCGCGAGGGCGGCCAGCGCCGCACCCGCGGCGAGCAGGCTTCGCACGCGCGCGGTGGCGCGCGGCACGCGGTGAGTCCGCTGCATGGCGTCGTCCCCTAGCCCGACACGCGCCACGAGCCGTCGGCCTGGCGGCAGGCGGTGCCGTAGCCGGTCTGGGCGCGGCCGTCGACGACGATGGTGGTCTGGTATTCGCGGCAGAACTGGCCGGAGGCGGTCTGATAGGTCGTCTGCGGCGTGGTGTAGCCGTAGTTGCCGCTGTTGGGGTTGCTCCAGCGCGACGCCTGGCCGTCGGCGTAGCGCTCCAGCGCCGCCTGCTCGGCGAGGTAGGCATGCTGCTGGTCGACCTGGTCGAGGCCACGGCCGATCTGGTTGCCGATCAGGCCGCCCAGCACGACGCCGGCGGCGGTGGCGGCGAGCTGGCCCTTGCCGCTGCCGATGTTCGAGCCGGCCCAGCCGCCCAGCGCGGCGCCGGTCAGCGTGCCGAGGGTCTCCTTGGTGCCGTAGTCCGAGCCGTAGCCGCCCTGGGCGCAGGCGCCCAGCGTGGCGGCGAGGGCGAGCGCCGTTGCCAGAACGGTGGCGCGGTGGCGAAGCGACGTGGTGGTGGTCTGCATGGCGGGCGTCCTTTCCTCCGTTGCGCCGGCGGGCGACTGCCCGTCCGGCATGGGACGCACATTGCAGGAGCCCGCCTGAACCCACCCTGAGGGCGCCGTTCAGGTGGCGTTCAGGTTCGGAGGCCGGAAGGAGCAAAGGTGCTCTCGCACCAACCCCTCGACCGTCTTGGCCGGGCGAGGTCCCGGCCATGACGCGTTGGAACGATGGGTCGCGAACAGCCTGATCAGGCCGCTGCCGGCAGGGCGAGGGTGGCGCGCAGGCCCCCCAGGGGGGAGGCCCCGAGCGTGGCGCTGCCGCCGTAGAGTTCGGCGATCTCGCGCACGATGGCGAGGCCGTGGCCGCTGCCCGGAACGCTCTCGTCCAGCCGCTTGCCGCGTCCGAAGACGGCCTCGCGCTGGGACTCGGACAGGCCCGGACCGTCGTCGTCCACGGTCAGCACGAGGGAACCGGCCTCGGCAGCGGCCGCCACGACGACGTGGGTCCTGGCCCACTTGCAGGCATTGTCGGCCAGGTTGCCCAGCATCTCCTCCAGGTCCTGCCGCTCGCCGCGGAAGGCCAGGCCGGGGGGCACGCGCACCTCCAGCGCCAGGCCGCGGTCCGCATGGATGCGGGCCAGCGTGCGGCGCAGGTCCTGGGCCACCTCGGCCACCTCGGTACGGGCGCCCAGCACGCTGCCCGCCGCGGCGGTGCGGGCGCGCGCCAAGTGGTGGTCGATCTGGCCGCGCATGACGGCGGCCTGGCGGGCGACCGTCTCGGCCAGCGGCCCACCGGCCGCCGCGGCCTCGTTGGTCAGGACGGAAAGCGGCGTCTTGAGGGCGTGGGCCAGGTTGCCGGCCTGGGTGCGGGCGCGTTCCAGCACCTGGGCGTTGTGCGCCAGGAGCGCGTTGATCTCGTCGGAGAGCGGCGCGATCTCGGTGGGGAAGCGGCCCTCCAAGCGCTGCGCACGGCCTGTGCGCACGGCGGCGATGGCCTGGCGGACGCGGCGCAGCGGCTGAAGGCCGAAGCGCACCTGGATGAGGAGGGCCAGCAGGAGGCCGCCGCCCAGCGCGCCCAGCGACCAGGCGAGCGTGCGATTGAAGGCGCGCACCGTGGCCTCGATCTCGGCGCGCGGGCCGGCCACGGCGAAGCGCAGGCGTTCCGCGAAGCCGGGCAGGGCGATGTCGCGCTCGAGAAGGCGCAGGCGCTCGCCGTCAGGCCCCGCCACGTCGCGGGCTGCGGCCTCGGCCACGGCGGGCGGGCCGCCGCCGGCCAGCGCCTCGTCCCAGAGCGAGCGCGAACGCAGGATGGGCCCGCCCGCGTCGGAGACCTGCCAGTACCAGCCCGACAGGGGCCGCTCGAAGCGCGGTTCGCCCACGCCGCGGGCCAGCACGAGCGCGCCGTCCCGGCCACGCTCCGCCACGGCGACCAGGCCCTGCAGCAGCACGTCGAGGCGGGCGTCGAAGCCGCGCTCGACATCGTCCTGCACGATGGCGGAGAGGGCGAGGCCGCCCGCCAGCAGGGCCGCCACGATCCAGCAGGCGGCGCCCAGCACCAGGCGCAGCGCCAGCGAGTTCATGGGCCGCCTAGCCCGCCTCGCCGGGGGGCGCCAGGCGGTAGCCCAGGCCGCGCACCGTGGTGATGTAGCCTGCGCCCAGCTTCCTGCGCAGGCGGCCGACGAACACCTCGATGGTGTTGGACTCCCGGTCGAAGTCCTGGTCGTAGATGTGCTCGGTCAGCTCGGTGCGCGAGACGACCTTGCCCTGGTGGTGCATCAGGTAGTCGAGCAGGCGCAGCTCCTGGGCGGTCAGCTTCACCGGCGTGCCGTCCACCGTGACGCGGCCCGTGCCGGTGACCAGGCGGAGCCCGGCGCACTCCAGCTCGGCCGAGACGTGGCCGGCGGCGCGGCGGATGAGCGCGCGCACGCGGGCCAGCACCTCCTCCATCTGGAACGGCTTGGTCACGTAGTCGTCGGCCCCGGCGTCGAAGCCGGCGACCTTCTCGCTCCAGCGGTCGCGCGCGGTCAGGATCAGGACCGGCATGGCGCGGCCCGCCGCGCGCCAGCGCTTCAGCACGCTGACGCCGTCCAGCACCGGCAGGCCGAGATCCAGGATCACGGCGTCGTAGGGCTCGGTGTCGCCCAGGAAGTGGCCCTCCTCGCCGTCGGCCGCCGCGTCCACCGCATAGCCCGCGCCGGCCAGCGCCGCCTTGAGCTGGCGCGCCAGGTCCGGATCATCCTCGACGACGAGCACCCGCAACCGACCAGCCCTCAGCCGCCGCCCTGGACGTCGACGATGCGCCCGCTGGCGCCGTCGACCCCCACATCGTAGACCTGTCCGTCGTCGCCCAGCACCTTGATGCGGTAGAGCCAGCCGCCGCCCTGCTCGCGGAGCTGGGCGTCCAGCACCTCGCCCTTCACCTCGCGGCGCACCGCCTTCAGGATCTCCTTCAGCGGCTTGACCTCGCCCGATTCCACGGCCTCGCGCGCGCGGTCCTGCTCGCTGTCGGCGTGCAGGGGCGCGGCCGGCGCCAGCAGAAAGGCGGCCAGGAGGGCGGCGATCAGGCTCCGTCGCATGCCGCCCGTCCTAGCAGGCCCCGCCTGAACCGGGCATGAACGGCCTCAGCGGGCGAGCCAGCCGCCGTCCACGGCCAGCACGTGGCCGGTGACCATCGCCGCGGCATCGGAGGCGAGGTAGAGGACGGCGCCCTTGAAGTCGGCGGGCTCGGCCAGGCGGCCGAGCGGCGTCATGGCCTCGATCCGGGCCGCCACGGCGGCGTCGGACAGCAGCTTCTCGGTCAGGCGGGTGCGGGCGAAGGTGGGGGCGATGGCGTTCACCCGCACGCCGCGGGGCGCCCATTCCACGGCCAGCGTGCGCGTGAGGTTCACCACGGCGCCCTTGCTGGTGTGGTAGGCGAGGTTCGGGTACAGCGGGTTGCCCACCATCCCCATGATCGAGGCGATGTTGACGATGCTGCCCCGCCCGGCGGCCAGCATGGCGCGCCCGGCCTCGCGGCAGCACAGGAAGGTGCCGGTCACGTTGACCGCCATGACGCGGTTCCAGTCGGCGAGGTCGAGCGTCTCGCTGGGCGCGCGCTTGGCGACGCCGGCGCTGTTCACCAGTATGTCGAGGCGGTCGCGCCGCCCGGCCAGGCCCGCGAAGGCGGCGGCGACCCCCTTCTCGTCGACGACGTCGAGCGCCAGGGCCTCGGCCGAACCGCCGGCGGCCCGGATGGCCTGCGCAGCCGCGTCTCCGGCGGCAGCGTCGACGTCGAGCAGGGCGACGTGCGCCCCGGCCGCTGCCAGCGCCTCGGCGCAGGCCTGCCCGATGCCCGAGCCGCCGCCGGTGACGGCGGCGACGCGGCCCGCGAGGCCGAACAGCGCGGCGGGCCCGGTCATGGACGGTGCCGGGCGGAGACGGCGGCGGGGCGGTTCACGGGCTTGTCCTCCCTGGTCCCGGACGCGGGGCCGGGGAGTGTAGCGGCGGCGGCGCCCGCCGTCGCCGGGATCAGGCGGCGGGGTCGCGTGGAGGATGGGGCGGCATGGCCTTGGCCTCGGCGGCCGTGCGGCAGGCGGGGCACAGGCGCTCCTCGACCGCCTCGGCCTGGAAGGGGCCGGCGCAGATGCGGCACACCCGGCGCCAGTTGACGGTCCGGTTCGTCACCAGGACGCGGTTCGGCTTCTTCTTCCTTCCCAGCATCCGTCCAACCCTCCGCGAGCCCGCCGGGCGGTGCCAGGGGCCCGGTCGGTTTCTGAACTACGCGCGGGCGGGCCGGGTCATCCCGATGGCGGGATGCTGCGGCGGGATTAACCGGGCGCGGGACGCGTACTTCTGGGCAGGCGCGGCGTCCCTCGTTCCCGATGGTGCCGCGCCCGCAGCAGGCGGAGGGCCGGGAGGCTGGACCGTCCGCCTGTCCGTCGCGCGTCCTCCGGTCAGGAACGCCCCGCGCGCGGTGCCTCCCGTGGCGGGCGGTCCCTCTCCCGGACGCCCGCCGCTTCCGCGCGGATGGATGCAGGGGACCAGCCGACCCTGCGGGCGGATTCGCGCAAGCGGCCGTTCAGGTGCGCAGGGCGTCCTCGAGGGCGCTGGCGGCCTCGCCGGCCTCGGACCCGGCTACGATGGCGTAATCCACACCGCCCTCGGACCAGTAGGTGACGTCGACCTCGCCCATGTCGATCGAGTCCTCGCCCGCTGCGGCCGCGTCGGCCGAGGACAGCAGCAGGCTGACGCGGTTGCCGGCCTCGTCCTCGTAGATGAGCTGGGCGAGCTCGCCCCCGTCGTGGCCGCGCAGGCGCACGCCGACCAGCGACAGCGCCTCGTCGACCGGGGGCACCTCGACCGGCCGGCCGAGGAACAGCGCGATCGTGCGCTCGACGAAGGCCACGTCCTGCGATGTCCACACCACGGCGGCAGTCGGATCCTCGGAGAAGAGGATGTGCGCGGCCGCGGCGTCCTGCACGAAGGTGGGCAGGCCCGCCATCTCCATGTCGCGCAGTTCGCCGTGGGCAAACCACCCGCCGGCCAGCAGCACCGCCACGGCGGCCGCGCGCCGCGCCCAGGCCATGGCGCGCCCCAGCGCGAGACGCCGGGCCAGTCGGCGCTGCAGGGCGCGGGTGCGGTCGAGCGCGGCGCCGTCCGAGGTCCGCGCCAGGCCCTGGCGCAGGGCTTCGGTGTGCAGGGCATAGGTGCGCAGGCGCTCGGCAGCGCCGGGATTCTTCTCGAGGTAGAGCGCGACTTCGCACTCGCCCTCGGGGTCGAGCTCCCCGTCCAGGAAGGCGTGCAGCCGCTCGTCGCTCATCGTTGGCGTCATGGCCGGTTCCTCACGAGCCGCAGCCTGGGCGCGGGTGCGCCTTCGGCCCCGTCGTCCTCGCCCGCCACCATCGCGCGCAGCGCCTCGCGCCCGCGGGCCAGGCGCGACATGAAGGTGCCGAGGGGCAGCTCCAGGATCGCCGCGGCCTCGCCGTAGCGCAGGCCATCGATGGCCACGAGTTCCAGCGCCTGGCGCTGCGCCTCAGGCAGGCGGGCGAAGGCGTCCAGCACCTCGCGCACCAGCAGGCGGTCGACCTGGTCCGGCGGGGCCGCCTCGCCCGTCAGGGTCAGCGCACGCACCCTGCGCACCGTGCTTTCGCGCCGGTAGGCCGAGAGATGGAGGTTGCGGATGATGCGGAACAGCCAGGGCCACAGGTCGGCGTCGGCGCGGATGCTCGGGGCATTCTCGATCGCCCGTTTCAGGCACTCCTGCACCAGGTCCTCGGCGGCGTCGCGATCGCGCGTGAGCGCGCGCGCGTAGCGGCGCAGGCGCGCGATGTGCTCGCCCAGCTCGGCGTGCAGGCGGCCGACGCTCATGGTTCCGGTTCCTCCGGAAGGAATCCTACCTTGGAGAACTACGTCCCGCAGACGGAAGTAGTCCTCCAGGTATCCGGCGGGATGATTCTTCCCGCCCGTGCGTATCTCAGCCGTGGAAGACGCGATCCTTCCGCAAACGGGTGGCTCCGGCGGGCAGGGCTCTGCAAGCGTGCGACGCCGGAACACCGCCCGACGGCCGGCGTCGCCTCGATCCCCCTTGGCGCCGCAGGACCAATGTCCGCGTCGATCGCAACGAGCGATGGGCGGCCCGCTCCCGGGGCCGCCCATCTTTGCCGCCCCGTCATCGATTCGTCATTTGACGCCCATCCATGCATCGGGAAATCTCGATGAATGGATGGCACGCAGGCGCTGCAGGCCCTGAGCGCGCTGGCCCAGGGAACCCGGCTGGATGTCTTTCGCCTGCTGGTCAATGCGGGGCCGGAGGGCCTGTGCGCCGGCGAGATCGCGGCGAAGCTGGGTGTGCGTCAGAACACCATGTCGACGAACCTGGCCGTGCTGGCGCGTGCCGGCCTGGTCAGGAGCGAGCGCGAGGGTCGCAGCGTGCGCTACGCGGCCGACATGGAGGGCATGCGCGGGCTGCTGGGCTTCCTGATGCAGGACTGCTGCGGCGGGCGGCCCGAACGGTGCCGGCCCGTGCTGGACGCCATCGCCCGGGCATGCTGCTGAAGGGGTAGACCATGAGCCAAGCGGTGAAGAACGTCCTGTTCCTGTGCACGGGCAACTCGGCCCGCTCGATCCTGGCCGAGGCCATCCTGAACCGCGAGGGCAGGGGGCGCTTCAAGGCCTACTCGGCCGGCAGCCATCCCAAGGGCGCGGTGCATCCGGGCGCCCTGCACCTCCTGAAGAAGCTCAACTACGACACCGGTTTCGCGCGCTCCAAGGACTGGGACGAGTTCGCCAGGCCCGGCGCGCCGGCGATGGACTTCGTGTTCACGGTGTGCGACCGCGCGGCGGCGGAGGTCTGCCCGATCTGGCCGGGCCAGCCCATGACGGCCCACTGGGGCGTGCCCGATCCCGCCGCGGCCGAGGGCAGCGAGGCCGAGCGGGCGCTCGCCTTCGCCGAGGCCTATCGCATGCTGTCCAACCGCATCTCGATCTTCGTCAACCTGCCGCTGTCCAGCCTCGACCGGCTGTCGCTGCAGAAGCGGCTGGACGCGATCGGCAAGACCCAGGACACGCCGGCCAAGGCCGGCGCCTGAGCATGGCAGGGGAGGAACTGCCGCGCCGCCTCGCCGCCGAGGCGGTGGGAACGGCCCTGCTGCTGGCCACCGTGATCGGCTCGGGCGTCATGGGCGAGACCCTGGCGGCAGGGAACACCGCCGTCGCCCTGCTGGGCAACACGATCGCCACGGGCGCGATCCTGGTGGTCCTCATCACCGTGCTGGGCCCGGTGTCGGGCGCGCACTTCAATCCTGCCGTCACGGCGGTCTTCGCCCTGCGCGGCGAGCTTGCGGCACGCGACGCGGTGCTCTACGTCGCGGCCCAGGTGGCGGGGGGCATCGCCGGCGTCGTCGCCGCCCACCTGATGTTCGAGCTGGAGGTCGTGCAGGTCTCGCAGAAGGTGCGCGCCGGCCCGGCCCAGTGGTTCGCCGAATGGGTCGCCACCTTCGGCCTGATCGGCACGATCCTGGGCACGTTGAAGGCGCGGCCCCAGATGGTGGCGGTCAACGTCGGGCTCTACATCACGGCGGCCTACTGGTTCACGGCCTCCACCTCGTTCGCCAACCCGGCCGTGACCATCGCGCGCAGCCTGTCGGACACCTTCGCCGGCATCCGTCCGGCCGACGCGCCGTGGTTCATCGCCGCGCAGATGATCGGGGCGCTCTGCGGCATGGCGGTGTGGTCGCGCCTGATCGGCGAGCGCCGCGCGGACCGCTCCGCCGTCCGGCAAGAGCGCGAAGCCGAGTAGGCTCTATACATTGCCCCTTGACATATTGTCCCTCAAGGCATAGGTAGGGGGCATGACGACGAGAACCGCACCCCTGCGGGCCGTGCCCCGGGCCGAGCTCGACTACACGAGCCGGGCCTATTGGGCCGGCACGATCAAGATGAGCCTGTCCAAGTTCTTCATCCTGTCCGTGCTGCACGACCGGCCCATGCACGGCTACGAGATCGCCCGCGCCGTGGAGCGCACGACGAACGGCTGCTGCTCGCCGACCGAGGGCACGATCTATCCCAGCCTGCGCGAGTTCGAGGAGGGCGGCTACGTCACCTCGGAGGCCGAGGTGGTGCAGGGCCGCAAGCGCAAGATCTACACCCTGACCGACAAGGGCCGCGAGGCGTTTCGCGTCGCGGTGGATGCGTGGACCGAGGTGACGGAGGCGGTCAAGGGCGCGCAGCGCGCCATGGCCGCCTGCTGCCCCGTGCCGCGCGCCTGACCACTATCTTTTTTTCGCTTAACCCATCACCCTTCGATGCATCGAACCTAGGAGACCGACGATGACCCTGGATGTGCAACAGGCCCCCGACGCCGCCGAGGCGGGCCGTCCCGTCGCCGCGACCCGCGCCGCGACCCTCGATTCCCTGCCCGTGGCCGTGATCGGCGCCGGCCCCGTGGGCCTGGCCGCCGCCGCGCACCTCCTGCAGCGAGGACTGGAGCCCGTCATCCTGGAAGCCGGCCCCGCCGTGGGCGCCGCGGTGCGCGACTGGGGCCATGTGCAG
>Ga0073934_10005634_pt1 | contig 19084 bp, 19 predicted proteins | sample LarsenN4metaG_FD_76834 | JGI IMG/M metagenome (GOLD analysis project Ga0073934, IMG submission 76834) | Hot spring sediment bacterial and archeal communities from British Columbia, Canada, to study Microbial Dark Matter (Phase II) - Larsen... ... | reverse complement strand
GTCGCCGCGTTTGATCTGCTGGTCCGCCTCCGCATGGTGGATGAAGGGCTGTCCGCCAAAGACGCCTGCGACGCCGTGCTGCGCGAAAACATCCACGGCCTGGAGATTGATCCCCGCTGCACCCAGATTGCCGCCTTCAACCTCGCCCTCGCCGCCTGGAAATTTCCGAATCTCCCCTCGCCCTCTGGGAGAGGGGCCGGGGGTGAGGGAAACGCGGAGCCAATCGGCTTCCGCATTTTACCACCGCTGAACATCGCGTGCTCCGGCCTGGGCGTGAACGCCCGGAAGGAGGACTGGCTGGCCCTGGCCAACGGCGACACCCGGCTCCGCAGCGGCCTGGAACAGCTCTACGACTTGTTTCAGAAAGCGCCGGAGCTGGGCAGCCTCATCAACCCTCGCAACATCAAAGACGACTTGTTTGAGGCGAAGTTCACAGAATTACGACCACTGCTGGCCATAGCGTTGGAGTCGGAAAGGGCCAAGGGCAACGCCGACATCAAGGAAATCGGAGTAGCAGCCCAAGGGATGACCCAAGCAGCTCGTTGCCTGGTTAGTCATTACCACCTTGTGGCAACAAACGTCCCCTATCTGAAAAGCGAAAAGCACAACGATACGCTTAAAGGCTTCTGTGAAGGAACCTACGGTGATGCCGCAGCCGACCTTGCAACGGTATTCATTCAACGCTCTCTGGAGTTCTGCGGCGAGAGATGCACCGCAGCCCTCGTCACCCCGCAATACTGGTTCTTCCAGGACGCCTACAAAGGTTTTCGCCGAGGAACGCTCATCAACCGATCCTGGGAGATAGTTGGGCGACTTGGGCCGAGGGCCTTTGAGACGATCACTGGGGAGGTAGTGAATGTGGCTCTAGTCGTGCTCACCGCCTCCACACCAGCGGATGGTCACAACATAGCTGCCGTTGATGTGTCGGATTGCGGCACCGCTGCGGACAAAGCAGCACGGCTCACTGATGTTTCACTCCGCACGCTTTCGCAAGCAGGTCAATTGGCCAATCCTGATGCCAGATTCGTCATCGAGATCGCAACCTCCACTAAGTTGCTCGAAGTCTTTGCTGACACCTATCAAGGAATCAAGACGGGGGATGACAATCGCTTCCGGTGCCTCTTTTGGGAAGTAACTGACTTCACAAGATGGCGGTTCTTCCAGAGCACCGTGGCTCGCAGCACAGCATTTGGAGGCATGGAGGGCGTCGTCGATTGGGGTGAAGACGGATACAACCTGGCCCGGCGACAAGGATTGCGTGCCTTGGGGAAGCGAGGCGTAGCGATCAGTCAAATGGGCAACCTGTGCTGTGCCTTCTACCTGGGTGACATTTTTGACAGCAATATCTCACCGATCACACCACGGAAAACTCAGTACTTGGCTGCTTTGTGGGCTTATTGTTCCTCCCAGGACTTTGCCCGGAATGTTCGGATGATTGACCAAGCTCTCAAACCAACAAATTCATCATTCGTCAAGATTCCGTTTGATCTAGCCGAATGGCAGCGCGTGGCGGCGGAGAAGTATCCGAACGGCCTGCCCGAACCTGATTCCAACGACCCGACGCAATGGTTGTTCAACGGGCGGCTGGCGGATTCGACCGCGCCATTACAGGTGGGCGTGGCGCGGTTGTTGGGCTACCGCTGGCCGCGCCAGACTGGCCAAACCATCTCCGGTGCTCCGCCCGTGCCGGACGATGGCCTGGAGAAACTCGCGGACGAGGATGGCATCGTCTGCATCCCGTCCGTGCGCGGCGAAGCGCCAGCGGCAGAGCGGCTCCGCGCCCTGCTTGCCGCCGCCTACGGCAAGGCATGGAGTCCGGGTAAGCTGGACGAACTGCTGAACGCCGTGGACTACGCCGGGTCGAACCTGGAGGACTGGCTCCGCAACGGATTCTTCGACCAGCACTGCAAGCTGTTCCATCACCGCCCGTTCATCTGGCAGATTTGGGATGGCCGCAAGGACGGCTTCAGCGCCCTGGTCAACTACCACAAGCTCGATCACAAGCTGCTGGAGAAACTTACCTACACCTACCTCGGCGACTGGATCAAGAAGCAGCAGGAGGCGGTCAATAACGAGGAAAGCGGCGCGGATGATCGTCTGCTCAGGGCTTTGCAACTCCAGGACAAGCTCAAGCTCATCCTCGAAGGCGAGCCTCCCTACGACATTTTCGTCCGGTGGAAGCCGCTGGAGCAGCAACCCATCGGCTGGCATCCCGACCTGAACGATGGGGTGCGTCTGAACATCCGCCCGTTTGTGATCGCGGATGTCCTCCGCAAGCGCCCGAACATCAAGTGGGGCAAAGACCGTGGCAAGAATCCGCCCGGTTCTCCCTGGGGCGAGGAGCGCGACAACGACCGGCACCTGAGTTTGGAAGAGAAGCGAAATGCGAAGTCAACTCGAAGGACATGACATGAATTGTTTCAAACTCATCAAGACGGTGCTGGACGAGGCGTATGCTCAGATTCCTGGATCAGACGACGATAAGAAGAAAGCCATCAAACGCGAGTTTGTGCAGCTTCGGGCGGGCTACGCTAACCTGAAGAACAAAGGCTGCCTGGACTACAGCGATCCCATTCGGAGGTTCGCCTACATCTACAAATACACGTCCACGCACGCCAGTTACGTCTGTTCTCTCATGACGGGTGCGAACACTTATTTCGGCCCCTTCTTCAAGAGAGACGCGCTCACAATCTCAACGGTAGGTGGAGGCCCTGGCAGCGATTTTCTTGGCATCTTGAAGTTCTGCCAGGCGAACAACTACAAGCCGGAAATCAAGTGCTTGCTGTTGGATCGTGATCCAGCTTGGGGCGAGTCATGGATGGACGTTGACAAGAAGCTCGGAGCCTCATTCAGGTTCTCGACGGTTTTCCAACCCTTCGATGTTACCGATCCCAAGACCTACAACTATTTTCGTAAACACTACGCCTCGGACATCTTTACTCTCGTTTACTTCATGTCTGAGGTCTATGCGAAGAAGGTGCAGGCTGCCGACTACTTCAACACCCTTTTCCAAAACATCCCCAAGGGCGCTGCCGTGCTGTTCTTGGACAACAAGACCCCTGAGTTTTACGGATGGTTTGATGACCTCGCCGTGAAGCACGGCGTGGACATCAAGGCCAAGTGCGAGGCCACGATGACCGTGCCGCTGAGCGAGCAAAAGAGCGACTTGGGCAAATACTACACCATGTTCAAGGACGACGAATCCCCCAAGATCAAATCGGACGTGGCATACAGGATCGGGATCAAACGATGATTATATCTGTCAGCTACAAAACCGACATCCCCACCTTCTACGGAGAGTGGTTCGTCCGGCGTTTGCAGGCAGGCTACTGCAAGATGCTGAACCCCTACAACCGCCAGGTTATCCGTGTGAGCCTGGCGCGGGAGGATGTGGACGGTTTTGTTTTCTGGACCAAGAACGTCGGTCCGTTCCTGAAGCATCTCGGTGAAGTGCAGTCGCGGGGCTACCCGTTCATCATCCAGCACACGATCAACGGTTACCCGCGTGAACTGGAGAAGGCGGTGGTCAATGCCGACCGGTCGGTTGAGCATCTCAAGCGGATCGCTGACACCTTCAGCGCGGCGGTGTGCGTTTGGCGCTACGACACGATAATCATCTCGTCGCTGACGCCAGTTGAGTTCCACTTGCGGAGATTCGAGCAGTTGGCGAAGGCCCTGGAGGGAGTGACCGATGAGGTTGTGATTTCCTTCGTTCATCTTTACGCGAAGACCTTGAGAAACATGCAGGATGCGGCGGAGGAGCACGGCTTCACCTGGACCGATCCATCCCTGGAGGAGAAGCGCGACCTGGCCAGCAAGCTGGTCGAAATTGCGCGTGGACATAAAATGCAGCTCACCATTTGTTCCCAGCGGGAATACTTGGTGGAAGGGGCGGGCGACGCTCGCTGCGTGGACGCGGTAAGGCTGGAGCGTGTGGGTGGACAGAAAATTCGTGCGAGCTTGCGTGGTAACCGCAAGGAGTGCGGCTGCTTCGCCTCACGGGACATCGGCGAATACGACACTTGCCCTCACGGCTGCGTTTACTGCTACGCCGTGAGGAATCATGAGCTGGCACAACGCCGGTTCAAGCAGCACAAGCCTGAGTCTGAGTTCTTGTTCGAGCCGGACTTTCCAGTCACCGAGAAACCTGCCGTTGACGCTGACCAGCTGGGCCTGTTTGACACGAAGCCGAAGAAAGCATGACCGTTCTCGACGCCATCATCCAATCGCTTAGCCGGGCCGGTGAATACAACCGGGACGACCAGGTTGCGCCTGCGGTGATCCTGTGGCCGGACAAGGAGCGCCAGTGGGAACCGGTGCTGCCGGTGCTGCGCGAGCGGTTGCCGCAACTGCTCACCCTGGGGCCGTATGCCGCCAACTGCAAAACCGGCCCGGCGATCTGGCTTCGTTGTATGATTGGCCGCACGCTGCCGGAGGCCAACTGGTCGGAGAAGACCATCCCGATCCTTTACCTGCCCGGCGTCAGCCGCCAGGAACTGCGGGCGGTCGCCGAGTGTCCGCCCGCGTTGATGCCGCTGGCCGAGCTGCAATATCGCGGGGCCTTCTGGTCCCAGGTAAATCACAAGGACTGGACCGTGCTGGCGTTCCTGCAATCAGCGGACGGGGGCCTGAGGCTGGACGTGGCGCGGGATACCGCGACGCTGGACGCGATGAAGACCGCCCTGGTGAAGCTGGTCGCAACGGACATCCAAGACCTGACCGGCCATCGGCTCGAAGCTTCGGATTTCCATGCGCTGCTGTCGCCCGATCCAGTGCGCGAAATCTTGGGCTGGATGAATGATCCCAAGGCTGCCCAAGCCAAGCTCACCGCGCAGCAGTGGGAAGCCTTCTGTCACTCGTGCAAAGACAAGTTCGGTTTCCACCCCACGAAGGACGGCCCGCTTCGAGCGGCGGAGATGATGGGCCTGCGCCAGGGGAACTGGGGCCAGGTGTGGGATCGGTTCCGCGAAGCGCCCAAGCGTTACCCGAACCTGCCCGGCTGGCTGCGGAAGGCGAAACCGCAGGACGATGACCTGTTCCTCAAGGAGAGCGATGAGGTCTGGCCGCAGTCGAACGAAATCCATGAGACCGCCCTCCGCAATGTCCTGAAGGGCTGCGCGGGCAAGACGGCTCAGGCAGTAGTAGAGCGGATCAGGGAGATGGAAGCCGTCCACGGCAAGCGCCGGAGCTGGGTGTGGGCCGAGCTGGACCAGGCCCCGCTGGCGGTCGCCCTGAAGCACCTGACTACGATGGCCGAGACCTGCGGCAAGCCCGTGGCCGGGGGTGCCCTGGATGATGTAGTAGCAGGCTACGTCAGCGGCGGCTGGTGCGCCGATGCCGCCGTGGTGGACGCGCTGGGCGTCGTCGAGAAGAAGGACGACATCGAGGCCGTCCAGGCAGTCATCCGGGCGGTCTATTTTCCCTGGCTGGAAGCCAGCGCCCTGGCGTTCCAGAAGTTGGTCAAGGCGGGCTTCGCGGCGATCCAGCCGAAGGCACCCGCCAGCGTCTCAGACGTGGCCAAGGGCACGGCGATCCTTTTCGCGGATGGGTTGCGCTTCGACCTGGCGCAGAAACTGAAGGCCAAGCTGGCGGAGAAAGGGTTGCAGTTGGAGCTGACCTGGCGGTGGACGGCGCTGCCGACCGTGACGCCCACAGCCAAGCCAGCCGCCTCGCCCATCGCGGAATTGTTTACAGGCGACGAGGGCTGCGAGGAGTTCAGGCCCCGGATCAAGGACGGCGGCAAAGACCTGACCAGCGAGCGGTTCAAGCAACTCCTGGAGGAACGCGGCTGCCAGGTGCTCAGCGACAAAAAGTTGGGCCAGCCGGACGGCGTGGCCTGGCTGGAATATGGCAGCATTGACAGCACCGGGCACAAGGAGGGCTGGAAGCTGGCCAAACGGGTGCCGGAGGAGCTGGAGGGCCTCCTAGGGGCCATTGTGGGCCTGCTGGAGGGCGGCTGGAAGAAGGTCCGGGTGGTGACCGACCACGGCTGGCTGTTGGTGCCAGGGGGCCTGCCCAAGCTCGACCTGCCCAAATACCTGGCCGAGACGCGCTGGGGCCGGTGTGCGCTCATTAAAGCGGGGGTCCAGAGCGAACTGCCCTCGGTGCCGTGGCATTGGGCCAGCACGGTCCATGTGGCGGTGCCGCCCGGCGTCGGAGCCTTCAAGGCCAGCCTGGAATACGCCCACGGCGGCTTGAGCGTGCAGGAATGCCTAGTGCCGGAGTTGACGGTCAGCTCCGCCGCGCCGGTCGAGGCCGACATTGCGATTGTGTCCGCGAAGTGGGTTGGGCTGCGGTGCCGCGTCCAGGCCAGCGCCGGGGCCGTGGGGCTGTTGGCCGACATCCGGGAGAGCATCGCCGACAAGGCCACGTCCCTGGTCGCCAAACCCAAAGAAATTGAACCTGACGGTCAGACCTCGTTGCTGGTGCTGGATGACCGGAAGTCGGGAGCCAAGGCGACGGTCGTCCTCGTGGACGCCAGTGACACCGTGGTCGCCAAATTCCCGACCGTGATTGGAGAATGATTTATGGAGCTTGATGCCATCGACAAACTCGCCGCCAAAGCCTTCGAGGGCTACATCGTGCGGAAGGATTTGGTCAGGAAGTTTAAGGGCCAATATCCGGTGCCCACTTACGTCGCGGAGTTCCTGCTCGGACGCTACTGCTCCTCGACCGACGAGAAGGAGATTGAGGAGGGGTTGCAGATCGTGCAGCGCCAGTTGGCCGACCGCACCGTGAGGCCCGGCGAGGAGGAGTATTTCAAATCCAAGGCCCGCGAGACCGGCTCGATCCGCATCATTGACATCATCACGGCCCGGCTGGACGCCAAGACCGATTCCTACGTGGCCGAGTTGCCCAGCCTCCGCCTGCGCGACGTGCGGATCACGCCCGCCCTGGTTCAGCAGCATGACCGGATGCTCACGGGCGGATTCTACGCCGAGATCGAGCTGGTTTATGATGCGACCATCGCCGAGGAGCAGTCCGGTCGGCCCTTTGGGGTCGAGAGCATCCGGGAGATTCAGCTATCGAAGCGCGATGTTCTGGAAGCGATGTATCGCGGGCGCGAGCTGTTCAACCTGGAGGAGTGGAAACGGTTTTTGATCCGCAGCATCGGCCTGGAGCCGGACGCGCTGACGCCGCGCAATATGGACGTGGTGTTCCTGCGGATGGTTCCCTACGTCGAGCGGAACTACAATATGGTCGAGTTGGGGCCGCGTGGCACGGGCAAGAGCCATCTGTTCCAGCAAGTGTCGCCCTACGCGCACCTGGTGTCAGGCGGGAAGACCACCGTGGCGCGGATGTTCGTCAACATGGCCAACGGCCAGCGCGGCTTGGTCTGCCAGTATGATGTGGTGTGTTTCGACGAAATCTCCGGCGTGTCGTTCGACCAGAAGGACGGCGTGAACATCATGAAGGGCTACATGGAGTCCGGGGAGTTCAGCCGGGGCAAGGAGAGCATCCGGGCCGATGGAGGCATCGTGATGGTCGGCAATTTCGACGTGGACGTGCAGCACCAGCAGAAGATCGGGCACCTGTTCGGGCCGCTGCCGCCAGAGATGCGCGACGACACCGCCTTCCAGGATCGCATCCACTGTTACGCGCCCGGCTGGGATGTGCCCAAAGTTTCGGCGCAGCTTTTTACCAACCACTTCGGCCTGGTGAGTGATTTCCTGTCGGAGTGTTGGACTCATCTTCGTAAACAAAGCCGACTCACGGCGCTCCAGGGACGGGTGTTCTTCGGCGGGGCGTTGAGCGGGCGCGATACCACGGCGGTTCAAAAGACCGTGAACGGCCTGCTCAAGCTGCTTTACCCAAACCCGGATACGCCGATTCCCGACGAAGCGCTGGAATGGGCCGTGCGGCTGGCGCTGGAATGCCGCCGCCGCGTGAAGGAGCAGCAGAAGCGGATCGGGTCGGCGGAGTTCAGGAACACCCACTTCAGTTACACGCTCGGCCAGGATGGCGTGGAGAAGTTCGTGGTGACGCCGGAGCTTCAGAGCGAGGACAGCATCGGCTCCGACCCGTTGCCGCCCGGCCAGATTTGGACGATCAGTCCGGGCGGGCTGGACGAGAACGCCGGGCTTTACCGGATCGAAGTCACGGAAGGGCCAGGGTCCGGCGTGAAGATTTTGAACCGGCCAGCTCCGGCACCATTTTCGGAGAGCGTGCGCTACGCCGAGCAGAACTTGTATTCGCGGGCCAAACAGTTGACCGGCGACCGCGACCCCCGTGAGCACGAGTTCTCCGTTCAGCTCCGGGCCTTTGACGCCAGCAAGAGCGGCAACGCCACGGGCCTGGCGGTCTTGGTCGCTCTGTGCAGCGCCCTACTGCAAAAGAGCACCAAGGGCGGGCTGGTGGTCATTGGCGGGCTGAACCTGGGCGGCTCGGTGGACCCGGTTCACAACGCGGTCAACGTGGCGGAACTGGCCATCGAGAAAGGCGCGAGCACGTTGCTGATGCCGGTGTCCGCTCGGAAGCAACTCAACGACCTGCCCGACGACCTCATCACAAAAGTAAACATTCTCTACTACACCGACGCCCGCGAGGCGCTGCTGAAGGCGATAGTGGAGTGACTACTGAGAAATGGACTATTCAAAATGCTCACACTCTACAAATTCTGCCGCTACTCCGAGTTCGCCCTCGAAATGCTCGCAACGAGAACATTCTGGTTGGCTCACCCGTCCTCCTTTAATGATCCTTTTGACTGTAAATACACTCTCCAGTCAAATCCTCCGCCTGCCGACTTAGATGCTGTCATACAGAGGTTCGTGCCGCCCTCACAACGGCAGAGCTTTGCCAACCACAGGACGATACCGGCACAGCGACAGCGGTTAGTTCGCATCATTCACGATACGGTTGGGAAAATCTTTGCCGAAGTAGGTGTGTATTGTTTTTGCGAGCGATGGCGCTCGAATCTGATGTGGAGCCATTACGCAGATAAACACCAAGGATTGTGTCTGAAATTCTCGGTTGATCTCAAGGCTGTTGGCCCTGATCCCGCTTTGGCTCCGGTATCATACTCCAAAACTTACCCGGTGTTGAATGTCCGAGACCTTGTTGCAGACCTCGGCGGGACGTGCTACCAAGCCCTCTACTCGAAATCACCCCAATGGCGCTACGAAAAGGAATGGCGACTGGTATCTCCGACAGGCAGTCGCGCTGTGCCTTGGACTGCGTTTACGCTAAAGGAAGTCATCTTTGGCAAGCGAGTCAGAACCTCGTCAATCTCTCTGGTCAAGCTGATCCTGGCGAACCAAAATGTGAAATGCTATATGGCCGAACCTTCACAGGACTCCTACAAATTCAAGAAAGTAAGGGTCTGACAGGACGGACTCTCGCTCCTTCGGCCTGCGAGAAGGCGCTGCGGAAGATACCGGACACGAAAGCGGGGGTGACGGTGTTCATAAATCATCCTCCCTGTTTGACCTTGCCGAAGCCCTGATTGCCGTGGGTTTCAGTTGGCGAATCCTGGCGTCCAGGAACCTTGGCATCAGGAAGTGGAGCCGGGGGTAGAGATCGCGGCGTCACCGAAGCCGCTATGGCTGCACGTGCCAAGGCTGAGATCGTCGGCAACATCCAGGCTGACGTAGTGGAGCATCTGGCCTTCCTGCCCCGGCTGGAACCAGACCGTCCGCCAACCCTTGCCGCCCACTTCCCGCCCGGCTGATAGGGTGATTCGTGGATGTGGCCGCTACAGCCGAAAAGTGGCTGGGTGTCCTGGATAAAGCGTGTGATGCTCGGCGATCCCACCTGCCGACCGTCGTAGCAGATGTCTATGCCAAGGTCGGCGGGCGGATTGTGGACCAGCCACATGCTGCGACCGATTTCGGTGGGCGTGAGCTGCGACCGCAGGGCTTCGAGCCGGTTGTGCAAGCTCGGCTTGGCCAACAAGTATTCCCGCAGGTTCGGTAGCTCGATCCAGCGGCCCTTGGCGTCCAGGGTCAGACCCTCGCCGCAGAGCTGCACCGGGCAGGTGACGAAATTGTCGTCCGGGGCGCACCAGTGCTTGTAGCCGAACGGGTAGTCCCGGACCTTGTTCATGCCGCAGAAGACCAGCCCTTCCTCGCGGTGAACGCGCCCGTTCAGGTTCACGCACAGCCCTCGGCCCTGAAGGTCGTCGAGGCGCGACTCCAGGATGTGGGCGTCGTCGTTGCCAAGGTAGGTGAGGACCGTGAGCGGCCCGGCCTGTTTCATGGACCGGAGGTGCTGGGCCATCTCCGGGAAGAACGCCGCCTGCTGGCTGACCATCTCCACCTTGGGCAGGAGGTCGCCCGCGATCAGGACGAAGCGCGGCTTCTCCCTCTGGACGGCGGACACCAGGTCGCCCCACTTCTGGATGCGCTGGTGCAGATCGCTGGTCAGGATGAGCTTCATGTTCTTCGTCCACTTGGTCGTGGCCGCATTGTGTGCCTGGCGAGCCTGATTGCTCAAGCTCGGTCGGAGCAGGTATTCCTGCTGAACATCGCCTCTACAGGTGCCGATGTACGAGGTTAGCCGTCGGAATTGCGCTGGATGGCCGACCGGCCTCCGTGTACGCTGCCGGTGCTTGGACCAAGAAATGATGTAAACAAACTGACAACAGATTTGCGTAGCTTCGGCTACGGCCTCGGTAGAAAACCGCGAATTATTCTCTGTCGAGAGGCCAGGCCGCTGACCTCACGGGCCAAGGTCACGACGGCGCTCCGACGGGGAGCGCCGAGATCGTGCCGCTTGAGGGTCAGGATGAGGTTCACGCGGGGCTGTGCGGCCAGCTTTTGCCCCGCTTCATCATCAGCGACCTGACCCCTGGCGGCGGCATGGTCATGCTCGACCCGTTCCTGTCCAGCTTTGCGATGAACTCCTTTGTCACGCTGACGGCCACGCCAGCGGGCGGATGGATGTTCCTGGACTGGATGGGCAACGCCCAGGGCACGGAGCCGGTGACAACACTCCAAATGACCCGCGACAAGATGGTGGAAGCCCGCTTCGGAACACCCGTGACGGTTGCCTCATCTGGAAGCGGGTCGGCGAGCCTCATTCCGGCCTCCGCGCTGTATCCATACGGCACGTCTGTTCGAGTCGTAGCGCAACCGCAGCCTGGCAGCTACTTCACGGGCTGGTCGGGGAGCGCCAGCGGCAGTCAGAATCCACTGAACCTGGTGGTTAGGGACGCCAACCCCTATGTCCTCGCCTCCTTTGCGTCGCTGCCGGTTGGCCGGTTTGCGTTGACCGTAATTCCCGACGGCTTCGGTCAGGTTTCGGTCGCGCCCCGCGCCAACAGCTACACGAACGGCCAGACCGTCGCCCTCCGGGCCATGCCGGATGCCGGGCAGGACTTTCTGGGCTGGAGCGGCGACGCCAGCGGGACGGCCATCACGAATGTCATCGCGATGAACCAGAGCCAGATTATCACAGCCCGCTTCACCAAGCGCCCGGCACTGGGTATTGAGTCCTTGGGGGCAGATGGCGTGCGGTTGAACCTTACCGGGGAATTCACCGGTTATTACAACCTCTGGACCTCCACCAACCTGACCGACTGGGTGCCATTTCCGCCGACACGCCAATGCGCCTATGGCAGAGCGCAGGTGCTTGACCCGGCATCATCAAACCAGTGGAGGTTTTACCGGGCCGTGGCTCCGTAACAGAACACGGCCCCGTAGCCCTGCCAAGAAGGCAAACTCAAGGATTGACCAAGAAGTCCTTGGCGCTTTGCCGCCGCGCCCGTATCCGGGCGCTGATGGCCTGGTTGACCTGGTGATGGGCTTCCAGGAGGCGCGAGGGGATGCCCTGGAGCAGGTTAGCCGACATCTTCGAGAACCGTTCCCAAACGGGCCGGATGCGCTTGATGCCTTCGGCGGTGATGCGGACCCGCTTGGCGTTAAAATGAAGCCCTGACCCCGGTTCCGGCTCCGCGACCTCAACCAGGGGCGGATTGGTCCTGGCCAGCTTGCTGATGCGGCGGGAAAGGAGGCTGGGATTGTGGGTGAGGTAATTCTCCAGGTCTTTGAAGGCCACGAAGTCGTCTGCGTCGTGCGGCAGGTCGTCCCAGCCCAGTTCCCGGACCCCGTGGAGGGACACCAGCAAGTCGGCTTCCTCGACCGTGAAGCCGGAGCCTGCCACGGCCGCCTTGACCCCCTGGAGCAGGTCGCGCCGGGCGGTAAAGATGCTGGTCACGGTGTCGGTCGGCTCAAACTTCTTCTTCGTCATCGTTTCAGGATAGCCCAGGCGGTGGGGCCGTCAATGCTTTTGTTATTGACAAAGTAAACAACCAACGCTAGATTTCTGTAGATTTTATGAAGTACACCGTCCAACCCCTGGCCTCGGCCGACTGCGATTGCGACGATTGCAGGGCGGGCAGGCATCTGTACGAGTTGCTCCGCTGGCAGGAGGGTGAGTGGCATTGGGTCGCCACGAGCCTCAAGGGCTACGCGAGCGCGGCGGACTGCAAAGCCAACCATTATTGGGTGCTCGATTTCGAGCCTGGCGCGGTCTGGGATGACGGGAGTCCCATCGTGCCCCCTGTGCCAGCCTGCAAAGCAGAATCGGCACACAGCACCGGGGGCCTGGTCCGGCTGAACACACAGGCCCTGACGAAATCGTTTGAGTCCCTGGCGCGGCATTGGCCCTCCCCGCGCTCGACGGAGGCGGCTGAGGAAGAGAATCCCCAAGCATGAAGAAGAAACTCCACTGCGCCTATCTATTCGCCGACGGCCATGCCGTTTTCGTGTACGAAAAGCATGACCGCCAAGCCGGAGACATCCGCTGGGCCGAAATCATCGAGAAGTTCGGCCCCGAATGCCGGTTCGAGGGGCGCATCGTTTTTCACTGGGGCAGCAACGGCGTGCTCAACCTCTGCCGCAGGGCCGTGTGGGTGCGGGCCAAGGCTCCCTCCCTCCAGGCTGGCAGCGACCGCACCAGGGAACTGGGCATCCCGGTGGGCACCCTCGAAATCCAATTGGGCAGCGATCACCTGGAGAAGGTGTATTTCCACGACCTGGAGGGCGTGCTCGGTGCGCCCTACAAGTATCAGCCGGAGGTTGCCGAGCAGTTCGACCTGCAAGCGTCTCACTGGGGCGACTATCGGGTCGCCAAAATTCATCGCCTCCCCGCCAAGCTCCAACCTGTCCAGGCTGAGCCGGAAAAGGAGCAGGCGGCGGCATGAACCAGACATCTGAAAGACACCGGATATGAACCCCCAAGCCGATATTCAAAGTCAGGTCGGGGCGGACCCCACTGAGGACATCCGACGGACCCTGCTGGTGCAGATCAATGCCATGCCCGGGGAGCGGGCCGCGCTGGAAGCCGAACACGGTCAGGTCTGGGATACAAAGGAACTGGGGCGGGATTTCGTGGTTGTGGAGTTCATGGCTCCGTTCGTGGTCGTCAGGCGCAAGGCGGATGGCGTCCTCGGCAGCCTGATGTTTCAGCACCACCCGCGCTACTACTACGGTTGGCAGCCGGACAGCGCACTCAACTCATAACCGTTATGAGTCCCGAACAAATCAAGCTGGCCGACGCGGTGGCCGCGCTCCTGAACCTGAGCCTGGCTCCAGGGTTTGAGGACCATTGGTCCCGCACCTACAGCCTGCCTGACGGCGGCAGGCTCTACATCTCGGCAGGGCGGCAGCGAGGGCAACTCCACGTTTCGACCAGCGTGGCCGACAGCCTGCGGGAGCACCGGCCCTACTACCGCGAGGGCGAGGCTCCCAAAACTTCGATCAATGTCTCGGAGACGAAACCGGCTGAGCGGGTTGCCGCCGACATCCGCCGCCGCCTGTTTCCTGAATACGAGAAGGAATCCGCAGCCTGCGCGGCTCAGAAGGCCAAACACGATGACTACAACGCCCAGCGCATTCTGGCCCTGACCAAGGTCGCCGCGCCCTTTGGGGAGCGCATCCTGTGCGATGAGAGATCAGGGGAGCCGCGCCCGCTCTCGATTGACCGGGAGGATAAGTTCGACCTCACCGCCAAGCCCTTCTGCGAGTCGCTGCGGCTCGAAATCAGCGTGTCCCCGGAGGTCGCCGGGAAGATTGCGGCGCTCCTGGCCAGCCTGTAATCCGTATACACCATGCGAACCCTCTGGATGCTCCTGCTGCTCTCGATTGCGCTGCCTCTGGCCGTGTTGTTCTACGTGCCCGCGCTGCTCCTGGCCGCGCTGGTGCGCCCGCTGGCTGGCATCAAGGCTGACGACCAGGAGCGGGTCGAGAGGCTGCGGAAGTACTGCCTATGGGGCTGGGGTGCCCTGGTGTGCTTGTATGCACTCATTGACAGCGCGTCAGAAGGCGGGGCGGGAGGCTTCATCGGGTGGCTGTGCATGGAGGCGTGGCCCATTCTGGCCCTGGTTGGAATCGTCCTGCTCCCCCTGGTCATTGAGGTCGTGCGCGACATCAGGCAGGGGCATCCAGTGAGGGCCGCGCAGCACATAACCGCACCCGACGCCCTGAACGACCACAGCCATCCCATCGCCGCCTGGTGGGGTCAGAGGCTCTCCATCATCGGCTTTGTCAGCATCGGCGTGTTCCTGATGACGGTGTTTGCCGTGCTGATGGTGGACGGCTGGGAACCGCCTTGGAGCACCCTCCTGGGCATCCTGTTCGGCGGGAGCCTCGCCGTGGGCATGATTGCGCTCATTCTGGCCGTGCCGTTCGTAGCCGTAGCCCAGCACTCCAGGCAGCCTCAGCAGCCTGGAGATCAAACCAGGCACACGGGGGAGCCTCCGGGGTGCCGAGGCGAGCCGGGCGGGACAGCCGAGACGGAGCCTGGCGCATACACCGAAAGTTCCCAGGACAGGCACTGTATTGGAGGCACCCCATGCGCGTAAACACGAGAACGGAACTCAACCCCTGGACGGAGCAAGGCTGCCGGAGTCACCGCCCAACGCCAGCAGCCTCCACCCGTCTCGACCTGCTCAAACGCCTGCTGGCGGTGCCCTCTCAGTCGCTCCAGGAGGAACAGGTGGTCGCGTTCATTACCGACTATGTAAACGAATCTGAGGGACGCCGGGGCCGGTGTTGGTCGGACGAGCATAACAATGTCTACATCGTGAAAGGCCAGGCGGAGCACTACCCCTGCCTGGCCGCGCACATCGACACCGTTCACCCCTTGAGGCCGGTCAGAATTGTAGACGAAAACGGTATCCTGGTCGGCTATGACCACGACGGGGAGCGCAGCGGCATTGGGGCGGACGACAAGGCCGGAGTGTTCACCTGCCTGGAACTACTGCAAAGGTTCGACAATCTGGCCGTGGCGCTGTTTGCCGCCGAGGAAATCGGCTGCAGGGGGGCCTACTCGGCTGACGCCGCCTTCTTCCAGAAGGTGGGCTACGCGCTGGAGTTCGATGCTCCGGGTCATGGCCTGGTTTCGTATACATCTGGAGGCGTGAGGCTGTTCCAACACGATGGCGAGTTCATCCAGAGGGCGCTGCCGGTGCTGAGTCGGCATGGCCTGACGAATTGGCAGCGGCATCCGTTTACAGATGTCATGGCTCTGCGGGAGCGGTTCACGTTCTCTTGCCTGAATCTCTCCTGCGGCTACCACAACTGGCGCACCCAGCACGAATACCTGCGGCTGGACGATGTGAACGCAGCCGTCGAAATGGGCGCGGCGCTGGTTGAGGCCCTGGGCGAGCGCCGCTATGATTTCATTGCCAGCCAGCCCGAAGCAACGGAGCCGCCATCTCCCGTGACCTCCCTGTGGCCCACCGAAAGCACACCCTGTTCCTGTCTACGCGCATGAAACGCAAACCCAAATCCGGCCATCAGAAATCCGGCCCTGTCAACGCACGCGACTTCATCCTGGAAGTCCCACCGCCGCCTCCCGTATACTTGCAAGTTCCCTTAAAGGAGGTCGGCGACGTGCTGACCCCGGAGCGGGCCCGTGAATACATTCTTGAACACCAGTTTCCACCGGTTTGGGGCCAGGAGTTGGAGGGAGAGATTCGGCGTCGGCTCGCGCAGGCGGGGATGCGCTGTACCCTGTGCCGATGCCTCGGCGAGCATCCGGTTGTTGAGATGCGCATGACCAAAGCCCCCGACCGTCCAATGACCGTGCGGGAGTTCAAGCGGCTGATTCGAGGCATTGCGGGCCAACTGGGCCTGCGCATCGCCCCCGACAGTCTCGTGGCGTCCCTAGCGGGCCAGCGGGTTGAAGCCGCGATGGTGCTCGAAAACCCAGCCGCATGATGGCTGTGGGGCTGGGTGTGATTGGTATTTAGGGCATGAACGAAATGGTGCAACGTGTGCTGGGCGGAAACAGGTCCATCCTAGACGCCCTCGACGAGTCTTTCCCAGGTGATTCGGCGGCGGCGCGGGACTTCATCCTGAACAACCCGCGTCCCGATGTGGAGGTCGCCTTCGAGTTGGGCCTGCATGAGGCGGGCTTTGAAGGCGCATACTGCCACGCCCTCGATCAGAACCGGGGCATGGTGATTTGGCTCAAACGCAGCGGCGATTACGAGGAGTTCTTCGGCCCCCTGGCCCGTGTTCTTCGGGCCATTGCTGCGGAGCACCACCTGAGAATTCCATCGGGCAGCCTGCGTGGCAGGGGACAAGGCAACCGCCTCCGGGTGACATTCCTCCTGGAACCGGCGCGTCCGACGATTGAGCATTACTACCTGAACGCGGAGGGGCAGGTTGTGCCGGGGAACTGGAAGGGCAAGTTGTGTGCCGCCGCCTTGCAGGCCCCGCAGGGCCACGGCTGCGCGGCTGAAACCGACCGTCGATTCGTTTTGGTGAACAACGGCTGGCTGACTCAGGCCCAGGCTGTCGCCGCCTGGGCAAGATGCAACCAAGGCAAGTCAGTGGTCGTTTACAATGTCGGCCCGCGCCAAAGACCACAGCGGCGGCGGTAAATCCCCTTCACTGCAAGCTCAGAGCCGAATCTTGAGTTGGAACTGGTCCTTCATGGCCAGGAGCGCCTCGGCGTTGCCCCTGGCGTCGTCCACCGGATTGTGGGTGTGCGGGGTCTTCCGCAGGTGCTTGAAGTTCTGGAATGTGTCCCGCACGAGGCCCTTGTAGAGCGACCCCAGATTTGTAGACGAATGTCCGAAGGGATTGGAGCCGGTGAAGTGGTGGAAATACCAGTTGATGAACTGCCAGTCGAATCCGTTGTTGTCGGAGATGAACATGGGCTGCCCGGATACGTGATCGCCCAGCCAGGCGTCAAACCGGCGCATCACGCCCTCCGGCTCCGGGAAGGCCAGGGTCTGCTCGCGGGTGAAGCCGCTGACCGCCAGGGCTTCGGGCTGCCAGCGGTCGGAAATCGGGCGAAGCTGGCCGTAGAACGTCTTGGAAAGGGTCGGTTCGACAAGGACCGCGCCAAAACAGATCATGGAATAGTCGCCGGGGTTCGGCCCGTCCGCCTTGATGTCCACCATCGCGTAGCTCATCACATCTTCCCTTTCACTCAGCCTGGCCAGTCTTCCCGCAGCATGGCATAGACGACCACGTCCTCAAACACGTCCCATTTGCGGATGGCCTGGCGATGCAGTCCCTCTTGTTGCATTCCGATTTTGGCCAGCACCCCCGCTCTGTCCCCATCGGGAACCCAAAGACCCAGTGCCGTGCAATGGATGGCAGACCCGATCGTGGCCGCTTCATCCGCAAGAAACCCAGCGAGGAAAACCGGGCCGATATTGTGTGGTTTCTTGATCGTCAGCATCCTGTTCTGCTGCGCGGGAGCGACGCGATGCTGACTCGTCTGAGGTAGGTTCCGGGCTACGCATGGCGGAAGGCAGAGCACCCAGAGCGAGTTCCAAAGCCTTCCCGCAGAGGCCAGCTTTCGCTTCTGTAGCGTAGTAGCGCCTGCTATGGCAGATGGGATGGGTTCCCTGCCAGTCTGATCGTATCAGCCCCGCCTTGGTCAATTTGCTCAGTGCGTTGCGGATGGCCCCCTGGGTCAGAAACGGGTACATGCTCTCCCAGACCCCGTAGTGGGCGGCAAACCTCGGCAGGGGCCGGTCCTCAGGGACGTTCACAGTGTATTCGACGATGACCCGGTAGAGCAGGCTCTCGGTCATGCCGATCAAAGCGGCCAGGTCCCGGTCGTACCAGGAGAGGCCCTCCCGCACCCTGTAAAGTTTCTTGTCCATCAGCCACAGTCGGATGCAATTGACACCCCGTTCCCAGTCCAGGAGCTTCAGGCGTTGGGCGCGGCGGATGAGGCGGCGGATTTGGCTTGGGCTGATGCCCAGGGCGTCGGCGAAGGCCCAGGTGGGGTCGTAGGTGTAGTTGCTGCGGCCCTCCCGGACCTTGGCATCGGTCCATTTGGCCACATGGAAGACCAGGGCAGCCAGGTGGATGCCGTGCTCTTTGGCCAGATGCCCGAAGAAATACACCTGCGGGTTCAGGGCGCGATCTGGAGCTTTCTTTCTGTATACCCTGTGCGTTACCACGTCAGTCCCGATCTGCTGCTGCCATATTTGCTTCCGCCAGTCATTCTCGCGTTCCTGCTCCAGTGCCCAAGGGTCTAGTTTTCTCATGCTGGCTAAGAACAGCTTTTTGGCGGGTCGTCCTGGTACACAAACCGATTGTTTTTGCCGCTTGGTAAGACCCGGTGCCGTTGTATACTGGGATTGCCGGAGCAAACGTCTCGAAGTCCAGGAAGTGGAGCGGGTATTTGAGCCGCTTCAGCCTTCTGTATACCAGAATGACCCCGTAATGATTGCTGGTTTTTAGTGATGACATCTCCAAATGCGTGTAGCTCTCAAATGCGCGTTCCATTACTCATGTACAGTACTCATAGTCACTCTTGGTCACCATATTCCAATTCCGCGACCAAGCCTCGAACGTCCCCCCTTCGGGGTGCCGCGAGAGCTTGGGTCGCAGTGGCAGCGCCTTCGGCTTTTGGAATTCCTGCCGCAGGAATTCAGCACACGTTCAGTCGGGTAGTTAATCCGTGAAGTTGTCTGCTCAAGATGTGTTCGTGGTTGCCAGACGGGGTGAGTGGAAGCTGGACGTGAATCTAGGCGCACTGGATTCGGCCAACTCTGCCATCTACTTTGGGGACGGCGTAGACGATTTGGACCGGGTGTCCGCCATCATTGCCAGTGGAACCAATCACGGGGCCAGGCTGCTGATTGACGTGGGAGCCCACGAGAATCTGAATC
>Ga0073934_10005633_pt1 | contig 19085 bp, 13 predicted proteins | sample LarsenN4metaG_FD_76834 | JGI IMG/M metagenome (GOLD analysis project Ga0073934, IMG submission 76834) | Hot spring sediment bacterial and archeal communities from British Columbia, Canada, to study Microbial Dark Matter (Phase II) - Larsen... ... | reverse complement strand
TTACGGCGCTCACACCGGTCAGCTTCGGAGCGGCCGGCCGCATCTGATAACCACCGGCCGTGCCGATTCCCGCTTGTCCCCAGCCGTCGTGACCCCATGTGCGCATGGTTCCGTTCTTCAGCAGCACAATTATGTGGCCCACCCCGGCGCTGACTGCCGCAGCTCCGGTTACTCCGGCCACAGGCACAGGATTTGGATTCTCGACCGACTGCACGTTCTGGCCGTTTCCCATAGTGGATGAGTCGTTGCCACCCCACACGCGAACGGTTCCATCCGCGAGCACGGCAACACCGTTGTTGCCTCCTGCGGAAGCCGATACAACCGGCGGGATGTTGATCCTTTTGGGTACAGGCGAAGACTGGGTGGTGCCGTTGCCGAGCTGACCAAGCGAGTTGTATCCCCAAGTCCACAGCGAACCGTCGCGCGCAAGCGCGAACATGTGCACCACGCCGGGATAGTCACGTTCGTTCATCGAGAAGGACGATATCGGAGGCAGCCCTTCAATCTTTCTGGGCACATCGGCCTTCTGAGATGTGTTGCGGTCGTTGTAGATGGTCCCCCACATCCAAAGTTCGCCGTTCTCCGTGACTACGGCGACTGATTCGAGAGTGGCCGTTATCTGAACTGCCTTAGGCAGCCCCGGCACTGGAGCGGGAGTGGGGGATCCCTCCCGGGATGGGCGCCGAGCGCCCAGGAGTGCTCGTCCCAACATATGGTTCTCATCCGAGCCCCACGAATACACGCTGCCATCCTGCAACACGGCATAGCTTGTCCACTGTCCTGCGGCGATATCGACTGCTGGGGCAGGCAATGCGATGCGAACCGGAGTGGTGAGCGTTGCACAACCGGCAACTCCGAAGTTCCCGAAGTGACAATCGCCCAAGCCAAGGACGGCGCCATCGTCCTGGAGAAAGAGAAAAAAGTGCTCTCCACCGGATATGGCCTTCTTGAAGCCGGCGTTCGCAGTGGCGAGCGTGAGGAGGAACAGTAACAGTCGGAACATCGAGGTCTGATTTTAGCGTGGCGCGCAACGGCCTGGGACCGGAGTTTGCCGGGTTGGCCGGTACGCCAGCTAGGGTGTCCCTTCCAAAGCGGTTCTTCGGGCCGCCCAACGCCTAAGCCGCGCGAGATTCGCGCTCCTGCGCTATGCGCGTGCGCCCTTGCATTTCCCGCCGGCCAGTCACCAGCAGCGAAAGTTGTGCGACGATCTCGCGCAGTTGGCAAGATTGCGCGTTCAGCTGTTCAGCCACCGCAGCGCTTTCCTCGGCCGCAGCCGCACTTTGTTGGGTGAGTTGCTCCATGCCGGCGACCGCGGAACTGATCTGCGCTGTACTGCGAGCCTGTTCCTCGCTGCCCTTGTGAACTTCATCCACCAGCGAGCGGACCTGCCCCGCACCTCCAGCCACAGCCTGGAATTCGAGCGCCACAGTATCCACACGGGTTTTACTTTGATTCGATTTATCGATGGAGGCGGCAATGAGAATCGAAGTGTCCTTGGCTGCCTGCGCGCAGCGTTGCGCCAGGCTTCGGACTTCGTCGGCAACGACCGCGAAGCCCATCCCCGCCTGCCCCGCACGCGCCGCCTCCACTGCTGCATTCAGCGCAAGAATATTCGTTTGAAACGCGATCTCGTCGATAGTTTTGATGATCTTGGCGATTTGACCGCTCTGCCCGTGCAAATCCGTCATGGCAACCACGGTTTGTTCGAACGACTGCGCGGTCCGGCCTATCTTGCCCTGCGTCTCGGCCACCAGTTCCGCCGCCATCCTTGAATGCTCGCTGTTTCGGGCAGCCAGAGCTCCGATTTCCTGGCTTGAGGCAGACGTTTCTTCGAGGGCTTCCGCTTGTCGCGAAGTTCCTTCCGCCAGCGACTGAGCCGAAGAGGAGACCTGACAGGCGGCGCTCGCAACCTGCTCGGCGCCCTCTGACAGTTCATGAATCGCGCGCGAGAGCGCGCGATTGATGCCACGCGTGGTCAAGAACGCCAGTACACATCCGGTTAGAAGCGCTATCACCAGCAACGACCCAGCCCAAGTCTTTGCCTGTGCCACCGATTCGACGGACCGCGCTGCAGCTTGATCACCGTAGGTATGGTTGAGTTCCACCAGGTTTTCGAAATCAGCGTCCACAGCGTCGACCACCGGTTCCACTTCCCTGATGAAGCGGGGTATGGCCTCCGCGGCTTTGCCCTCGGCAATTAGCGCCCGGGAGCCCTCCCATCCAGCTACCGTTTTCTCGTAGGCTGGCCGCAAACGGTCGAACACCCTTCTGTTTTCGGTGCTGACGATGTATTTTTCATATTCATTCAGGTTCCGGGTCACTTCGGCGCGTGCGAAGTCGATTTCGCGCACGGCGTTTGCCCGGATGGCGGCATCCTCCGTACTCAGGTATTGCCAGACGTGGCGCTGCAAGGACTGAAATGCGCCTTCCGCGCTCGCAATCGCCACCAAGCCAGGCACGGTCTGGTCTACCAGCACCCTCACACTTGCGTCAACCTGGGAGCTTGAGTAAAGAGATGACGTACCAAGAATCGTTGTGAATAGGACCAGGGTCGAACACACCAGGCCCACTCTTAGGCCGATCGTGAATCGAGTAGACATATTCCTTGGGCCTCCGCAAAAACAGCGTGAACGCGAACTTGAACGGAGCTTCGAAAGACGGGCGATCAATCTAGTCAGCAGCGGAGTCGCAGGAGGGCGCTTCCGAGCAGCACTAGGGCAAATACGCACTTCAGCCAAGCTCTCGATTCGTTAATCAACGGGAGCCAGAGGGCGGCAAGTTACACCGGACATCAGTCTGCAATCCCGGCGACGGAGTTACCCGCCGTTTTCAAAGTACTTCCATAAGCCTTATCGGCTCCGGCAGAAGGGGTTTCGACAAAAACTCTATGCTCTTTGCAGTGTTCTCCGATGAGGAGCAACAGAGAATTCACGGTGCCATCCTTTGCTGCTTCTCTTGTGCTCCTGATGCAGAGTGTGACTGCCCCGACTGCGAACGACGCCGGCGCCATCGCCGAGCCGGGCGGATTTCGACATATCACGTTGGGTCTGGAACTTCGGAACCGTGCTGAACTCACTGACACATTTTTTTCCGAGGAGACTAACCGTCTGTTGCTGCCACGCGTACGTCTCAACGCGGCGTTTCGGCCTACTTCAGCGGTGAGGTTTGTCATTCAGGCTCAGGATGTCCGTAGTATCTGCTTACGTTCCGGCTCCCTACGTTCCGATCTTTCCGACCCATTCGACCTCCGGCTGGCCTATTTTGCTGTGGGACACTCTGAGCAAGGCTTCGAGTTGCGCGCCGGCCGGCAGGAACTATCCGTGGGCGACGAGCGCCTGTTGGGCGCCGACTCCTACTGGGACTGGTTTGGCCCGGTCTACGACGCTGTGGGCTTCCATTACGCGCGCGGCGCTCTGCGGGCCCAAGCCTTCGTTGGACAGCGTGTTGTGCCTTCGACCCGGCAGCCCGATAGGTCAGATCGACACAACCGCATCGCGGGCGCAGTGATGAGTTGGACAACGCGTGGACAGCGCCTGATCGAGCCTTATCTAATCTTGCGTAGTGCTCCAGGCGTTGAAGAAGTCCCCTCAGAGCGGCAGACCTTCAGTCCCGGCTTTCGGGCACAAGGACCCTTTCTCGGCTCCGGCGACTATAACGTGGAAATGGTGTTGCAGCGCGGCCGGGTGGGCTTCAACCGGGTGTCAGCGTGGGCAGGGCATTGGGAAGGCGGCTGGAAACCGCTCGGAGCGGAGTTCAAGTTGCGTCTTTGGGCCGAACTCAATTACGCCTCAGGCGACCGCGATCCCGGGGACCGTGTCAGCGGGACCTTCGATGACCTCTGTCCGGCGGGTTTCAACCGTTTCGGGATCGAAGATCCGATTGCGTGGCGTAACGCGCTTTATCCCGGCGCCGGGGCCGAGATGCCGCTGTCAGGCCGACTCACCATGTTCGCCGGATTCCAACGTCACTGGCTGGCAACGGTTCAGGACGGCCTCTACCCTGGCGGGGAGGGTTACCTGGCACGCAATCCATCCGCAGGATCGCGCGTGGGTGACCAAACAGCACTCTCGATTGCTTTCGAACAATCCCGCCACTGGCGCGTGTTGGCCGGTTTCGGTGTGCTTTGGCCAGGCCCATTCCTACGGAACACCGGTTACAAGCGTCCCCTAGCGTCGGCCTACCTCGTCACCAGCTTCCAGTACTGATGAGTGGCCTTCTCCCGCACAACCTGGAACGGCAGCCCGCGGGTCTCGCAGTTGCTGGATATGTATGGTCAGCGGCCGCCATGAGTATCTCCAAAGCCCACGCGTGCAAATCCACAATCCAGAACAGCGTGCCACTTCTCGCACTTGGACTGCTTTCACTTGGCCTTCCCATGGCCACAACATCCCTTGTCGCTGTACGTTACAGTCTGGTCTTCCGGCCGGCGCCGTGCTCCACAACAATCCCAGCAGAAATATTTCACGCATGCGAACAGCATGGCGCGTTAGAACGGTCAACAACAGCCGTGGCAGTCAGGCGACGAAAGTGCTACAACCGAATCCGTGTGCAGTCGGAATGATCGGGAAAGTACCAGTCGCAAGCCGAACGGTATAGAACAGCGGCCAACCCGCGACCGGCCGACTGCTCGGCGTAAGTTAAGACTGACCAACCACTTATCCGGCGGAGCCTGTGACTACACGGGTCACCTGGCCGCTCTCGCTGACGCCATCGTAACCCACGATTTCGATGGCACTTCTACGGTTCATAAGCGTCGTCCTGCTTCTCAGCCAGCACTGCGAATCGTGGACTATTATGACAATCTGCTCATCAGTTCGGAGTACCTCGGGTCTGAGCGCAAACCGGAAAAGACGGGTTCCCGTGTGGCTCGACAACCTAGATCGTGTCTTCCCCAAGGGAGCGTGCTTGCCTGTGCCCCATGAGTGCCGCGTGACGTTTGGCGCATGGATGCGAATCGCACCAGGGGAAAACAAGTCACACTTTCTCGCCCGTATGCAGCTGCTCACTTGTGTCTACTGCATCTCCCATATCCCTGCCTTGCTGATGATCGGATCACCACGAATTCCTTAAGCAAGGCTCCAATCTCATCCTGTTTCTCCTGCTAGTCGTACAGGCCAGTGATATGTTGCTGTACGCGTGGGGCAAGGCGCTCGGCCGTCACAAACTGGCTCAGCATATTTCACCGAACCAGACGGTGGAGGGTCTGGTAGGTGGGACCGGCACTGCAGCTCTCTTAGGAGCCGGGCTGTGGTGGCTGACGCCCCACGATCCGTTGCAAGCAGCAGCTTTGTCCTTCGGACTTTGTCTCGCAGGCGTAAGCGGCGGTTTGGTGCGGTCAGCGATCAAGCGCGATCGCAGGGTTAAGGACTGGGGGCGGCTGATTCCTGGCCACGGTGGTGTGCTCGACCGGATGGACTCATTGTGCTTTTCCGGGCCGCTGCTATTCTACATGCTGCGGTAGCGGGCTAAACACCCGCTGGTCTCACGCAGCGGCAAATTTCTTGCGCCGCTCGGCCAATTCGTCATGAATCCGGATGTTCAGGTCTTTGCCGATCCTATAGGTCACCAGACAAATGAGACCGAGGGCCATTGCGATGGCGGGATAAACGCTGGCGCCGAGCCGGATACCGAGCAGCGCATTCTCGCTCTGCACCACGTTAGGCACATAGCCGTGAGCATCGATTACCCATGCGCTTAAAGCGCCACCTAGACTTAAGCCTGCTTTGAGGGCGAAAAGAATACCCGCGAACATGAATCCGGTGGCGCGGCGCGCAGTCTTCCATTCGGAGTAGTCGGCCACATCGGCGATCATCACCCACAGGAGCGGTACGGTGGGCCCCCAGCCGATGGCCCAGAGGATACTCAAAGCGAACATCAGGTTGATTTGCGCGGGTCCGACGAGAAAAACCAGAGCCGTAGCGATCATGGTCACGGACATGCCAGCGATGAAGACAGCCTTGTTGCCGAACCGGTCCGCTAACGGCTTCGAAAATAGGATGCCGACAATCTGAACCAGGCTGCCGATCACGAAAAACAGGCTGAGGCCGACAGCGGCGGCGTTCGACCCGTCCGGGCTCACCAACAAGCCCAGCGCATCGAGGACTGCTCTGCCACCGGTAACGGGCTCCGCCGAACCCGCCAAACCGAATCCCGCAAGAAAGCTTCTGATCTGCTGCTGGTCGAGGTAGTACGCGAAGAAATAGTTGGACGAACTGCCCCGCACCACCAGCATGGTGAACACCAGCAGAGTCAGCACAAACATTGCGATCCACGGTCCGCAGGTGAACACGTTCTTCAGATCGGCGCGCAGCGAGGACTTCTGCTGCGGATCGGGCTGGACTCGCTCACGTGTCGTGGCGAAGGTGATCATGTTCAGTAAGATGATCAGCCCGCCGAAGATTGCCATCGTGACCGCCCATCCACGAGCGGAATTACCGCCCCCGAGTTTCGCTACCAGCGGGAGAGGCAGCGCTTGAATTACGAATTGGCCGATCAGCGCGCCAATGAAACGGTAGCGGGCCACATTGTTGCGCTCACTCAGATCCGGCGTCATCACGCCCATCAATGCGGAATACGGCGTATTGTTCGCTGAGTAGAGCATCATCAGCAGTGTGTACGTGAGGTACGCGTATACAAGCTTCGCCTGCGGGCCGAAATCGGGAGACACATACACAAGCCAGAAGATGAGACCGAACGGGACGGCAGTAAACAAGATCCACGGGCGGAACTTGCCCCAACGAGTCTGCGTGCGATCCGCTAGTGCGCCGATCACCGGGTCGAGGATTGCATCGGCAAGCCGCAGCAGAAGGAACATCGATCCGACCGCGACGGCGGACAGTCCTACCGTATCCGTGTAGAAACGGGTCTGGTAGAGAATCATCGACTGGAAAAAGAAGTTCGTCGCGATGTCGCCGCACGCGTAGCCGACCTTTTCGCGTACCGCAAGCTTGTGTGCACTGGCAGCCATTCGAACCTCCTCTAGATCACTCGCAGCATGATTTTCTGCAAATCGCCATCGCGTGAGGAATTGCCGACCATCAACTCGAAATCGCCGGGCTCGACTGTGTAGCGCATGTTGATGTCCCAAAACGCGAGCAGCTCTGGCTTGATTTCGAAGGTGACGGTTCTCGTCTGGCCGGGTTCGAGGATTACGCGCTGGAACCCCTTCAACTCCTTGATTGGCCGTGTGACCGAACTGACACAATCGCGGATGTAGAGTTGCACCACCTCAGCACCCGAGCGTGTGCCAACGTTGGTGATGTCAATCGAGAGCTTCGCCGAGCCATCGCGGGCCATTCGCGTCTTTGAAAGGCGCGGTTCGGAAAATTGGAACGTCGTGTAGCTCAGCCCGAAGCCGAAGGCAAACAAAGGGCTCACATCGTCGAACAGGTATCCGCGCCGCGCGGAGGGTTTGTGGTTGTAGAACACCGGAAGATGACCCACGGACCTCGGAATAGTAATCGGAAGTTTGCCGCTTGGATTGATGTCACCGAATAATGCCTCCGCGACCGCCTGCCCGGTCTCCTGGCCGAGATACCAGCACTGCACGACCGCCGCCGTCTTATCCACGACGTTACCAATCGACAGCGGTCGACCATCGAACACCAGAGCAATCATCGGCTTTCCGAGAGCTGCCAGCCGGTCCAGCAACTCTGCCTGCCGGCCGATCAGATCGAGGCTTGCGCGGTCGCCCATATGTTTGAGCGACCATGCTTCCCGTGATGTTTGTTCGTTCCCGCCTATCGCGAGCACGATCACATCGGCCTTGCGTGCGGTCTTTACGGCATCTGCTATGAGTTTCGCGTCTTCCTCCGGATCAGACGGCAACACTTCATCCTGATTCCACGAGCCCGGCTGCGTGATCTTGCAGCCTTCCGCGAAGACAACTGTTGCGAGCTTGGCAACGCGGTCGCGAATGCCTTCGAAGACGGTGGAACAGTGCGGCGGCGTTCCGCTGTATCCCCCGAGCAACGGCCGGTTCGCGTTAGGACCGATCACAGCTATCGTCTTGAACGTCGCCGGATCCAAAGGCAGGACGTTGCCCTCGTTCTTGAGAAGCGTGATGGTCTCGCGTGCAGCTTGGAGGGCCAGTTCCGCATGTGCCTGACAACCGACCAGCGCTTCCGCGTGAGCCGGATCGACGTATGGATCGTCAAAGAGGCCCAGGCGAAACTTCCATAGCAGCATCGGCGCTACCAGTTCATCGAGCTGCGATTCCTCCAAAACTCCCTTGCGCACCAGTTCGACCAGGTGCAGATAGCAATCCGGTTCGGGCAACTCAATGTTGACTCCCGCTTCTACCGCAAGCGCGCAGGCTTCCTTTTTGTCCTTCGCCACAAAGTGGCCGTGTGTGTCCGGACGGTAGGACAGCTCCCAAATCGCGTAATAGTCCGAGACAACAAAGCCTTCAAAGCCCCACTCGCCGCGCAATACATCGCGCAGCAGCCAGCGATTGGCGTGCGAAGGCACGCCGTCAATCTCGTTGTAGGACGCCATGACGGAGATGGCGCCGGCGCGTTTAATGGCCTGTTCGAATGGGTAGAGAAATATTTCGCGCAGCAAGCGGTCACTGACGTTGGCAGGCGCGCAGTTCATGCCGGATTCAGGCTGCCCGTGCCCGGCCATGTGCTTCAGCGTGGCTATCAGTCGAGTCTTGTCGCGAAAGCTGCCGTCGCCCTGAAAGCCGCGCACGGCTGCTACGCCGAGTTGCGCCGCAAGGAACGGGTCTTCGCCGAATGTCTCTTCCACACGCCCCCAGCGCGGATCGCGAGCTACATCCACTACGGGTGTAAGCGCCTGGTGCGCGCCGCGGGACCGCGCCTCGGCGGCGGTCATCGTGTACAACGCCTCGACAAGTTCGGTATCGAATGTCGCGCCAAGTCCAATCGGCTGCGGAAAGCTGGTTCCTCCCACCGCCGCCTGGCCATGCAAGCACTCCTCATGAAAGATGACTGGGATGCCGAGCCGGCTTTCCTCGAGGAAAAAGCGCTGAATGGCATTGGTCACTTCCGCGGTTTGCCGTGGACTCAGGCCTTTGCCTGCATCGCTAGGTCGCCCGACCTGGCCCATGCCGCGGCCTTTCTTGAATGCACGACGAGCCTTGGTAATGTCTAATCTCCCGTCGGAGTCGACCAGCGTTTCCGCTTTCTGCTGCCAGACGCAGACCATTTGCGCTGCCTTCTCCTCCACGGTCATCCGCGACAGCAGATCCTTAGTCCGGCGCTCCGGCGGGAGCGCTGGATTCTTGTACGCGGGGAGAGCAGAAGAGGACTTAGCAGTCTTATTCATGAGCTACCAATCTATCGCATAAGGAACCCGGAAATCTGCAATAGAACGGCAAAAATCCATTGATCCCACAGGCCCTCTTTGATAGCATTCAGAGCGGCAGGAATTCATCTTCTCCACCTCCGGAGCGTTCATGAAAACGATCTTGATCACCCTCGCTTTGATGCCCGTGCTGTCGGGCCTGCAAGCGATCGCTCAACCCCCGCCGCAGATGTCGCCGGAAGAGCGGGCAGCTCAAGCAAAAGCTCGAGCCGCAGCCGCAATTGAAGCCGCCAAAGCTCCCGCTATCGAGGATTTCAAGCCGTCATCGCTGAACCAGCGCGGGAAGCAATTTCCGCAGGTCAATTCCGAAAGGCGGATTCGCGCACGTGTCGTTGCGCCCGATGCTCACAGCGTTGCACTGGACATCGGCGCCGTGCGGTACCCGCTTACCAAGGATGCCGACGGGGCCTGGGTTGGCACCTCCATCCCGCAGGACGAAGGGTTTCACTATTACCAACTAGTGATCGACGGTGCGCAGGTTCCGGATCCCGGCAGCCTGTATTTCTACGGCGCCAGCCGTTGGGGTAGCGGCGTTGAAGTGCCGGCAAAGGATCAGGATTTCTACGCCGCGAAGAATGTTCCGCATGGCCAATTACGCGAAACCCTGTTCTACTCCAAAAAGGCAGATACGGTCCTGCGCTGCTTCGTCTACACGCCTCCGGACTACGAAAAGAACACATCGAAACGTTACCCTGTGCTCTATCTGCAGCACGGCGGTGGTGAAGACGAGACCGGGTGGGGCAATCAAGGCAAAACCGGGCTGATCATGGATAACCTGATTGCCGCGGGCAAGGTCAAGCCGTTCATCATCGTGATGGCAAATAGTTATGTTCCAGGCGCTGGCTCGCCATTTGGACCGCCTCCCGGGACTGGTCCCGGGAGAGCGCCGGCCCCGGGCACGGCTCCTGCTACCGGCGGGCAACCCGCCGCAGGACCACCACGGGCGGGTGGAGGCCCGGGTGGTATGCCTCGTTTCAATTTCACCGCGTTCGAACGGATGTTGGTCGACGAATTGATTCCCTTCATCGATTCGAATTTCAGAACACTTTCCGACCAGAAAAATAGAGCTATGGCTGGCCTGTCGATGGGTGGGATGCAGACTCGCCAGATCACCCTCGCCAATCTGGATAAGTTCTCGCATATCGGCATCTTCAGTGGAGGCAGCATCGCGCTGTCCGACATCAAAGACACGGAGGCCTTCAAGAAGAAGGTTAAAGTCGTGTTCGTAAGCTATGGCAGCCGCGAGAACGGCGCCGCCGGGAAGGCCAATGTGGAAGCGCTGAAGAAGGCAGGCATCAACAGCGTTTTCTACGAGTCTCCGGAAACGGCGCACGAATGGCAGACGTGGCGGCGCAGTCTGTACCAGTTCGCACCGTTGTTGTTCCAGAACTGAAACACAAGCGTGACTGGAGTCCCGCGCGGGCTGACGCCCGCGCGGAGCTTCAACTCCGCTTTGAGAAGGGATCCGCGAGATACGCGCGTTCGCGGTACTCGAAGTAGTCGAAATCAGCGTGCCGTCGTGTTCCGCCTACGTCCTGACAGCACATCCCCACAAACGCGCCCGTGAAGTTTGGCGTTCCGGGCGCCGCTGCTTCGTCCGACAGAATGCTTGCGTCGAGCGGCCCCGAGAGGCGAATCCAAGCGCCTGCGGTTCCAACTCGGTATGCGAAGTACAGCCGCTCGAAATCAACCTCCACTCGCAAGCCGATCGGGGCTCCGGGCGAAACTGGAACTGGCGCGGAGAAGATATCCGATTGAACCTGGTCCGGCAGGCACGACATCACGCGAATGTGTTTGCCGTGTTCCGCATCGTACGAAACGAACAGATAGTGGAACTTACTGCTGTTGTAATAGCAGACCAGTCCCGCCATTTGCTGAAAAGCGTCCGGCTCAAACTCCATCAGGGTCTCGGCACTATAGCAGTGCGATTGCTGGCGGCGAGCGACCAAGGACTGCCGGAACACGCTCCCGATCGTTTCGCGACCGTACAGACGCAAGTATCCCGGACGATCGGTCAAGCTGAACAGCTCTTCCGGAAATGGACTTCGCAACCATTGGAAATCGAGCGGCAGAACCGGGCCATCGAAGTCCTCGTGCTCGGGCGCAGCCGGAAACGGGTGCTCCGGCAGGTCCGGCGCCGTCACTTCCACACTCGGTACACCGGTCCCGTCGGCGGTGCGCATCCAGTCGTCATCGCACCAGACCATGCGCTGAATGCCCGTCTCACGGCCCAGAGTACAGCGCCCGCGATTGCGAAGCGGACGGCCGCAGAGATAGACCATGTACGGTTCCCCCGCCTGTGTTTCGACGAAGTCGGCGTGCCCGGCGCGTTGCAGTTCGACATCCGGGCGATAGCGCGACGTGAGGACATACTTATCGGGATGGAGTTCGTACATCGCGGTCAGTTCGCGCGACCGTGCCATAGTCACCGCATGCCCCCAGCCAGTTCCGCCTTCCGCCGTGATGAGGTAATAGAACCCGTTTCGTTTATAGAGGTGCGGCGCTTCCGTGAAGCCGATTTCGGTGCCGCGGAAAATCAGGTGAATCGGCCCAATCAGTCTGCGCTCTGAATGTGAGTACTCCTGGAGCACAATCCCGGAGAAGCGGTTGAATCCTGGGCGATGGTCCCATCGCAGATTGACCAGATACTTGCGGCCATCCTCGTCATGAAACAGCGACGGGTCAAAGCCGCTGCTGTTCAAATACACCGGGTCAGACCAATCTCCGTCGATCGTGGGACAGGTTACGAGATAGTTGTGCGTATCGCGCAGCGACGCTCCCGCGGAAGCGCCCTGCGTGGTGCGGCCATAGCGTTTCACATCGGTGTAGATCAGCCAGAACAACCCGTCAGCGTAGCTCAGGCACGGAGCCCAGACACCGCACGAATCCGGGTCTCCAAGCATGTTTAGCTGGCTGGGGCGATTCAACGGGCGTGATAACAGCCGCCAGTGAATCAGGTCGCGCGAATGATGGATCTGCACTCCAGGAAACCACTCGAAGGTCGATGTCGCGATGTAGTAGTCGTCTCCCACGCGGACGATCGACGGATCGGGATTGAAGCCGCGCAGAATCGGATTCCGAATCAGGCCCAATTTATGAAACTCCTTGTGCAGTCTGCGGCTCGGTGCGCTCGCGTACCAGGGTCCACAGGATCGCTGCGCCCAGCAGGTCAAGCAAACCGAGACAGATGAAGAACGGCGTGTAGCCGACGGTGGTAACGAGCCCGCCGATGGCGAGCGAAAAGAGCAGCAGGCCAAGATTGCCGAACGTTCCCGCCATGCCCGCGGCCGTGGCGACCTCGTTCTTGCGGAACAGGTCTGAAGCCATCGTGATCACCGTCACTGAAAGCGTCTGGTGAGCGAAGCCCGCGAGACTGAGCAGCGCGATCGCGGCATAGCGGTTCTCGACAAAGCCAACAAAGCCCACGCCAAGCATCATGATGGCTCCCAAAGTAAACGCGCAGCGGCGCGCGTTCACCACGCTCATGCTGAACCTCTTCTGCAACCGCATGGCTACCATGCCGCCGAAGACGCAGCCGAAATCAGCGGCCAGAAACGGAAGCCAGGCAAAGAGCGCGATCTCTTTCAAGTTCATCCCGCGCACGCTGCTTAGATATAGCGGCAGCCAGAAACTGAGAGTTCCCCATGTGGGATCCGCCAGAAATCGCGGCAGCGCAATACCCCAGAAATTCGGTTGCTTGATGATGTGCAGCAGCGAGGGGCGGCCTCCCCCTTGCAGATGTTTTTCCTGCCCCGAGATGATGTAGTCCTTCTCTTCCTTTGCGAGAGCCCTGTGTTTCTCGGGTGACTGGTACAGCCACAACCAGAGCACGACCCAGATGAGCCCTAACGCTCCGGTAATGATGAACGCGAAGCGCCAGTTATAGGCGAGAATGGCCCACGCGACCAACGGTGGCGCGAGCATGGAACCGAACGATGCGCCAATGTTATAGATGCCGCCCGCAAGCCCGCGCTCCTTGGCCGGGAACCATTCCGCCGTCGCCTTCATCCCCGCAGGATTGGCCGACCCTTCGCTGAATCCGAGCAAGCCACGCAACCCCGCGAACGCTTGCCAGCTTCCCGCAAGGGCGTGCGCCATGTTCACCAGCGACCAACTGATGGCGAAGATCGCGTAGCCAATCCTGAGGCCGAGGACATCGAGCACATAGCCGCAGATCGGCTGCAGCATGATTGCACCCTGGAAGGTTCCGACAATGAACGAATACTCCCGCGCGGAGATATTCAGTTCCGGAAGCAATGTGGGAGCCGCCACGGCAAGCGTACTCCGTGTCAGGTAGTTGATCACCGATCCGAGCATGATCAGGCTGATCATCCACCAGCGCAAACCTTTGATAAATCCCATGATTGGTCAGTTAGGATCAGACGGGCAGTCGCACCTGGCGCTCATTATCTATCAACCAGGCTGATCGTGAAACCTTTCAGCGGTTTGTCGTCCGGGTCGAGGAAGCGGGCGCAGAAATCGGTGGCGCCGCCGCCATTCACAATCGCGGCACGGATCACATTCGGACCCTTTTTCAACGTGATGCGCTTGGAAACCCCGTCGTCGATCACAGTCTGGCGATCGCGGTAGATCCCAATCAACTCCTGGCCGTTGACCCACCATACGGAAGCCGAATTGGAACCAATCGCCAGCCGTACGCCGGGCATATCGCGCGGGCAGTTGACGACCGTGACCGCCCAGAAGAGAACGTTCGAGGTGGGCTTGTTGACTGCACGCGCATAGTGGAAGAGGTTCAAGTTATATAGCTTGGTGTCCATGGCGCGCCAAGTGAGCTCCGTTTCGCCGACCTTCACTTTGTCGCCGTCCCGAGGCACCACCGTGAACTGGTTAGGGAAATACTCTTTCTTGACAATTGCCTGGACTGCGGCATCGGTGAGTCCATTGGCGGGAATAGGCTCCAGGACAATCCAACGCTGAATGAATCCCGCCGGGTCAGGCGCTTTTTCCTTCGTCGTGACGCTTGTCAGCGTCGGGGCAGAAAAATCGGCAGAAAACAAAGCCGTGCCCGCGAAAAGCATTACCTGCAAAATCTGTTTCATGATTGAACCTCAAGGCGTCTTCAGCAGCCAGCGGAACTTCTCGCTTGCCGGATCGAACTTGGATAGGGTCGCGAAACTGCTACCCACCGCCGAGAGAGCGAGCGGCTCCTTGGAGTTCGGGACCGCTTTGGGCATGATGCGCCAGCTTCCATCAGCAAGCTGGTCAATGCGCCATAGTTGTTCCGCGCCACCGGTGAACGAGGGCAGCACCACCAATTCCGCTTCTTCGGTCGCTGCCAGCGTTCTGTCTGTGCCTGCAATCGTGATCTTGAAGTAAGGCGAGCCCATGAAACCGCCGGCGTTGGGCGCGCGAGTGATCGACCACTTCTGCTGAGCCTGCAGGAAGTAGTTATCCATCCGAACTCCAACTTTGCCTTCGGGCCAGTTCTTAGAGACCTGTGCTGCATCTTGCGCCGGAATAGGACTGCCTGTACCTGCGAACATGCCGCCTCCAGGACCGCGGGGCGGACCGCCTTCACCCGGAGGGCCTCCAGCGGGTGGTTTTGCTCCCGCTGCCGGAGGTCCGCCCGGCCCCCCTGGACCTCTCATGCGACGCCCGCCTACCGGCATTCCTTCCACTGCCATCTCAAGTGCCGTGCCTGTGCGAACGGATTCGATTTCGTAGACACCTTCTTTCAGGTTCTCGCCGGCTACAGGCCAGCCGTCGCGCCACTGCAATGGCCGAATGTCGAGAACGCTCGCGCCACCGCGGTCAAGATCAGCCTCCCAGTGCATGGAGAACTTCTGGACGCCCTGTCCAACGTCGATCAGGCCGAAATGGCCTGCACCGACGACACGCCCGCCCGAGCCCTGGAATAGCTTCCCTCCACCGAGGATCATGTCGATGCCTTCGTGATCGAGGTATGGCCCAGTCACTTTCTTCGAGCGGCCGACGCGGATGTTATAGCCCGAATCCGCGCCCCGGCAGCAACTGCCATGGGTCGCCAGCAGGTAGTACCAGCCATCGCGAAATATCAGGATCGAGGCTTCGCAGTTGATGGCAAGGTCACGAGGCTTCTCATTCGGGTTCTTACGCAGGCCCGTCTTGGGATCGAGTTCTACCAGCCGGATGTAACCGAAGTAGGAACCGTAAACAAGCCATAGCCGGCCGTCATTGGGATCGAGAAACAGTCCCGGGTCAATCGCGTTGCAGTCCTCGATCCCATCCGACCCTGCGACCACGCCGCCTTCTTCCCACTTGTAATCCGGCGACTCCGGATCGAGCGACTTTGTCCAGAGCATGTTGATTTCGGCTTTCGGCTGGGCGCCGACATTGCGCGCGACGTACAAGTAGTAGCGGTCACCGAGTTTGATCACGTCTGGAGCGAGACCGCGCCGGGGCGGTGAGACACCGCGCCGCCAGGTCCAGCCATCGTCTGAGACAAGCACCGAGCCTCCGGTGCCGTAGGTGTAGTATTTGCCGTTGCACATCACCAGGGTCGATGGGTCGTGGATGTTAACGACACCGTCGAGGTTCGCGGCGATCGTAAACACAGCCACCGCAACGACCAGCAAAGTGAAAATGATTGCTCTTATCATGAGGTCCTATCTCTGTCGCCGCTTCAAGATCTGCTCGATCTGCGGCCTGGCGACATCCAGTTTGTCAATGTTCTCCTGCAGCCAGCCGGTGAAATCGGCCTCAATCGCCTGTGTCCAATTGGTATCGATCTGGCCGGCCGTGTATTTGCCCTCGCGCAGACGCTGGTGACCGAACAAATCCCGCAAGTGCGTGATTTCCGCGTACTCAACCACCTGCTCCGCCAGATGCGGAGGGATGAAGATAACCCCTCCATCGCGGCCCAAAACCACGTCGCCGGGCATCACCGTGGCTCTGCCGATGCGGATCGGCGTGTTGATTCCGATCATGGTGGAATTCAGCCGCGCACCCGTGTTCAACGCGCCAAAGTGATGCGATGGATCGTAGGCGCGAACAAACGAAACAAAATTCTCGAGCTTCCTCAATCCATTGATGTCGCGGATGGCGCCGTCGTAGACAATACCGTTGCCACTTTTTGCGTAGATAGCATTGCCGACGTTGTCGCCGATGGAAGGTCCGTCTACCTTAAGCCCGAAATGGTCGCATACATAGACGTCGCCGGGCTGCAGCATATCTACGGGCCATGCGTTCTGGCCACCGATACGGCCGTCTTTGCGGCCTTGCGCTTCGATGATCTTCTGAAGATCGGGGCGCCCGGGTAACCACTGGGCGGTGAGTGCCCGCCCGACCAGAACTTTATCTGGATGAATGCTGAACCAGCCGTCCTCGTACTGGTAATTGAACCCGGCGGTGCGCAGGCGCGCCCACGCTTCTTCATGCGTGACCCGTTTCATGCGCCGCAAAATATCGTCCGACACTTTCGGGCGTCCGTCCGGAAAGCGTTCGCCTTTCCATTCAGGTGTGTACTGAATTAGCAGTTCTTTCGTCAGAACTCCGGGCTGTGCAAACGCCGAGCCCGCACAGAGCACAACGGCGAGAAACGCCGCCAGTCGCATCGTTATCCTCTCCTCGGTGTTGTCGGTTCAAACCACGGCGTGTCGGGCACCTGGGCTTTCTTAGCTGCTTCTTCGTTCATCTCGACGCCAAAGCCCGCCCGCTCAGGGAGCCGAATGAAACCTTTCTCGATGATTTCGCCTTCCTTTACCCAGTTCTTCCATAAAGGCATTGAATCGACCCAATGCCACTCCTGCACCAGGAAATTCGGAACCACCGCATTGACATGCGCCGTGGCCATGGATGCGATCGGCGATGTGACACAATGAGGCGCGAACGGGATGTAATACGTGTGCGCCATATCGGCGATCTTGCGGCCCTCGAGCAAGCCGCCGCACTTCGAAAGATCCGGCGTGATGACGTCGGCGGCGCGCTTTTCCAGCACCTCGCGGAAGCCATGCCGTAGGAAGAGATTCTCACCACAGCAGATCGGCGTGTTCGTGGATGCGCGAATGTCACGTAAGGCATCCACGTTCTCGGCTGGAACCGGTTCCTCCAACCACATCAGCTTGAACTGCTCCATCTCCTTGGCCGCACGCTTGCCGGTCGGCGCATCGTAACGACCGTGCATGTCCACCGCGAGATCCATGTTCTTGGCCATCGTTTCGCGGACGAAAGCGACCTTGTCCACCATGTTGGCGAGCTCGCCATGGGATGCAGTCCAATTCACCCGGTCGTACCGGTTGGGATCCATGGCCGCATCGACGTCGATCTTCATCGCCGTAAAACCCAGCTCTTGAATCAGCTTGAGCTTAGCCTGGGCACGCTCACTCCCACGCTGCATTGGCAGCAAGCCGGAATCGCAGTAAATGCGAATACGGTCGCGCACTTTGCCGCCTAACAATTGGTAAACCGGAAGTCCGGTGGCCTTTCCGGCCAGGTCCCACAGCGCCATTTCGATCGCTGTGAGCGCGGTCACATATTGGCCTGCCTGGGCGCCGGAGAAGATCCCGGAAGTGCGGATCCGCTCGAATATCGACTCAATATTCAGTGGGTCCTGATTGATCAGCATGCGCGAGAAGGATCGGATCAGCGGCACGGTTCCTACGGCTGAATCCGTGTTTTCGCCGTGCCCGAAAAGACCCTGGTCGGTGTAAACACGGACGTGTACCTGATATCCGTGAACCCGCACTTCGGCGGTGCGCACATCAGTGATTCTCAGCTTTGGCCGGTTGTACGGCGTTGTGACCTGCTGTAGCGCGTGGGAAAGGGATGGCAGTCCCGCCATCCCTGCGATTGACAGCAGCCCGTTCTTAAGCACCGCTCTGCGGTTTGCTTGTAGCATCGGACTCTCCAGGCCGCAGCCCCGCGCAATGCTAGAACTGCAGCCGTATCACCACCTGGCCGTTTCTCGGCGTTCCGGAACTCAGCGGGTTGATCCAGCCGAATCCGTTGGTGAGGTTACCCCGAGCGTCCCGCGTCGTCGTCGCGAACGGGTTGCCTGAACTCGGGTTGGCGTAAACAAGCCGGTTGAAAGCGTTAAAGAACTCCGCTCGAAACTGCAGCGTCATTCCTTCCCTCACCGTAAACATACGTCCGACGCTGATCTGTTCGTCAGGCCGTCTCTGGAAACGGTAGTCGTTGTAGTATGCCGCTGAGAAGCCCCACTCGCCGGCAGGAACGTCCCGCCATGCCGCCGGGTTCAGCAGCAGATCCTGATACGGATCGAAACAGTTACAATTCGGGTCCTTAAGGAACAGTGGCTGGCCCTCGACGCGGTTCATGCGCGTACCCCGGAAGACCAGGCTGTTCATCAGCGACGTTTGCGAGCCCGGCACCGGTATCGGAAGTCCACTGGCATAGCGCATGATGCTGCTCAGCGTCCAACCGCCCGTCGCGAAACGCATCCACGCGCTGGAACCCAATTTCGGCGTCTGATAGTTCACCGCAAACACCAGCACGAGCGGCTGCGAATTGCCCGAGATGTACTTCTGATTGCGGCGGTTAAAGACATCGTTGATGCTGCCGCCGCCACCGCCCTGGTCGTCCGAGCCGCGCACCAGTTCCTTCTGCCAGGTGAACGAAAGTGTGAAGTCCAAGCCCTTGGAGTGCCGCTTGTTCACCTTCACCTGCAGCGAGTCATACCAGTTATTACCCAGAGGCGCCCAGCGAACACCAAGGCCGCCAAATTGGGGAAATGGCCGCAAGCTCTGCGCGACGGTTTGCCCCATGGGAAAACCCGCGTAAGGGGGCTTGTTGAAACCTCG
>Ga0073934_10005632_pt1 | contig 19086 bp, 9 predicted proteins | sample LarsenN4metaG_FD_76834 | JGI IMG/M metagenome (GOLD analysis project Ga0073934, IMG submission 76834) | Hot spring sediment bacterial and archeal communities from British Columbia, Canada, to study Microbial Dark Matter (Phase II) - Larsen... ... | reverse complement strand
TCCACGGTTCCACGTGCTCGCCGACGTGCTCGAGGTATTGACGAGGGGCGAACTTGCAGGCCTCTCTTCCATCGCAATCCACCACGCGAAGCATCCCATCGTAGAAATTCACCTTGTTCCGCTCATCCACCATTCCCATGTAGCAGGTCCGATGCGTGTAGGCATCGGACGTGATCAGCTTCACATAGTCGGGATTCTCCAGGACGATCTTCTTGAAGACCTCCAAGGTCCAGAGGGCAAACTCCAGTCCGTCGTCCGCCAGTTGTTTGAATTTCGGCAGGTCCTCCGCCGCAAGGCCTTTGCTCACGCCGCCGGGCAGGCCAAGGACGGGGTGCACCACTTTGCCGCCAAAGTAGGCGATCAGCTCGCGAAGGCGCTTGCGCATGCCGATCACCTTCTTGCCCGCATCCAGCCCAACCTTCTGGATCACGCCGACAATGTTGCGCTGCGCGGGAGGCGCATCCGGACCGACAATAAAATCAGGACCCCCGAGCACAAAAACATGCAGCGCGTGATCCTCCAGCATGAAAGCGCTGTACACCAACTCCCGGATCTTGCGACCGGTGGCGGTCGGCTGCACCCCATAGAGGTCGTCGAGAGTTTTGGTGGAAGCCATGTGATGGGCCGTCGGACACACACCGCAAATGCGGCTGGTGATTTGGGGCATGTCCTCCGCGGGCCGGCCTTTGCAGAACACCTCGAACCCGCGCAGTTCAGGCACTTGCATGTAGGCGCGCTCGACATCACCGCGGTCGTCCAGGTAAATGTCGATTTTCCCGTGGCCTTCGAGCCGGGTAATCGGGTCGATCAGCACGCGGCGGCGCTGCGCCTGGGCGGCCGTGTTGGCCCGGAGGTTCCCTTCATTCCACGCGTTCTCAACAGCCGGGTTCATGATTTGACTTCCTTTCCTTTCGCACCGGCCGCGGGCAAGTCCACTCTGCGACGCAGCATGCTGGCGGCAAGACCGTACCGGTAGAACGAGCCGATCGGGTCGGGGATGCCTTCCAGCGTCTTGCTCACCTCGGGAGGGTCTTTCGCGGCAACGTTTGCGCAAATGGAGGACATCAGTTTCAATCCGTGGTCGCGCACCCGTGAGGTGGGTCCGAAACAACCGGTGCAGGGCATGTTTCCAGAAGTGCATTGCGCCCCACATCCGCTTCGGGTGCCCGGTCCCATGCACAAGATGCCCTGTGCAAGAAAGCACTTCTCGGGATCCGCCAACACCTGGTGGGGGCGTTTGAACTGGGTGAATCCGAGGTCGGCGGGCTTGCTGCGTTTTCGAGGGCACTCGTCGCAAAGGGCGATGTCGGGCGCGATCACGCTGCCCCTGGGGGGAAGTTTCCCCTCGAGCAGGGCTGTGAGGGCCGTTTTGGTGATGTTCGGAGTGGGCGGACAGCCGGGCACGTAGTAGTCCACTTCCACGACCTGGTCGAGCGCGCGCACAACGTGGTGGAGCTCCGGAAGTGTGACGGTGTGGCCGTTGTTCTTGAACAGGGTGGCCGGGCGGGTCTTGTCAGACCCATCCAGGGTCGGGGCTTGCTCGTAGTTGAACGAGAGGATCTGCTCGCGCGGAAACTGGTTTGCCAGCCCCGGAATGCCCCCGCTCACCGCGCAGGAACCATAGGCGATCAGGAACTGGCTCTTGCGCCGCAACAAATGAGCCATTTCCTCCTGCTCGGTTGAGCGGATTGCGCCGTTCAGCAGTGTGGCGGTGATCGACTTGTCCGGGATTGCCTCGATGTCGCGATACTTGAAATCCATCGCCACCGGCCAGAGCACGATATCGACGGCTTCAACCACGCCCAGGATATCCTCGGCCAGGTCGACCACGGTCTCTTCGCATCCTCCGCAAGACGCGCACCAATACAGAGCAATTTTCGGTTTAGGCATGAGCGACCTCCGGTTTGGCAGCGGGAGCGCGAACACCCTGGCAACCGCAGGTGGCGGCGCTTTCAGCGGAAGCGACCCTGTCCGCCAGATGCGCCATTTCCCGATCCCATTCCTGAAATCTGCCTGGCAGGCCCAATGGCCCGAGTTCCTGAAGCCGCGTGACCATTTCGTTCACGACGCGTTTGACCTTTTCGCCCTCGGCCGCGGAAATCCATTCCAGGCGAACACGTTCCTCTTCGATGCCCATGTCCTTGAGCATACGTTTGAGCATCTCGAAGCGGCGCAACATCTTGTAATTGCCTTCCACATAGTGGCAATCGCCGGGGTGACACCCTCCGATCAGCACACCGTCGGCGCCCTTAACCAGAGCATCAACAACAAACTGCGGGTCCACCCGTCCGGAGCACATCAGGCGGATGACGCGGATGTTCGAGGCATACTTGAGCCGCGACACGCCGGCCAGGTCCGCAGCGGTGTAGGTGCACCAGTTGCAGAAGAATGCGACCAGGCGCGGAGAAAACGAAGGCGAAGCTTGTTTGAGCGTGTTCATGGCATCATGAAGGCGGCAAGGCGGGAAGAGGAGACTGGAAGCAGGGCAATCGAGCATGTCGAATTGCGGAGGCGGCTTGTCCCGGGGGAGGCTGCCGCCCCCCACAAGCCAGGTCCGCCCGCCAGCAACACTGGTGGCATACAGTTCATTGTCAGATCGCGTCCTTGTTCGTCTTGTCGTCTCATTGTCTTTTAAGGTCCTGGTTCGGAGCTTCCGGCGGTTTGCCGGGACTCCGTGGCAAACCTCCCGGTCACGTTGGCGCCAGAATGCCGGCAATCTCGCTGAACACTTCGTCGTCCTCAAACAGGTGCTGAACGATCGAGCCTGACGGGCAGGAGGCAACGCAAGTGCCACAGCCTTTGCAGAGGGCTTCGTTGATGGTGGCTTTGCCTTTGGCCTCGTCGAACGTGATGGCGGTGTAGGGACAAAGCGGAACACAGGACTTGCAGCCCGAGCACTCCTGCTCGAGCACGAACGCGGTATTCGGCTCCTGCTCAACAAAGCCCTTATCAATGAGGACCAGGGCTTCCGCGGCCGCCGCCCCCGCCTGGGCGACCGTATCCGGTATGTCCCGCGGCCCCTGGCAGGCCCCGGCGAGAAACACGCCGTCCGTGAAGGTATTTACCGGGGCCAGTTTCGGATGCCGTTCGAGGAAAAAGCCTTCGCTGCCGCAGCTCATGTTGAACATGCGGCGGACAGCCTGGGCATCTGCCTGCGGCTCCAAGCCGGTGGAGAGCACGACCATGTCGACGGGGATTCGGCGGACGAACCCAGCCAGCGTGTCCTCCACGCGGATGACCAGCTTGCCTTCCTCTTCGGGCGTCATGGCCCAATCCGTCACTTCCCCGACTCGCCCGCGGATGAAATGCACCCCTTCAGTCAGCAGCTTGTCGTAGAACTCCTCGTAGCTTTTGCCGGGAGTCCGCATGTCGATGTAGAAATTATAGACCTCAGCATGTGAATGCTCTTTGAGCAGGTGCGCCAGCTTGAGCGAGTACATGCAGCAGACCCGCGAGCACCAGCGGTTGGTCTTGTTATCGCGGGATCCGACACAGTGAATGACGCCGATTGCCTGGGGGTGGCTGCCGTCACGCAACACCACTTCGCCGCCGGTTGGACCGGAGGCGTTAACGAGCCGCTCGACTTCCAGGGCGGTGTAGACATTGGGGAAAACGCCATAGCCGTATTGAGGGATGCGGCTTGCGTCGAAGGTCTTGAAACCGGTGGCGACGATGATCGTTCCCACCCGGATTTCGCGGGTTTCCTCCTTCTGCGTGAAATCGATGGCTTTCTTGTCGCCGCACGCCTCCACACAGGTCTTCTTGCACTTATCCGTCAACTGACCGCGTTTAAAGTTCAGGCAGACTTCCGGGTCGATTAGGACAACCTGAGGCGTCGCTTGCGGGAAAGGAATGAAGATGGGCTTGCGCTTTCCCAGGCCCTCGTTGAAGCGGTCCGGGAACTTCGGTTCCTTGTAAACGCAGTTGGAGATGCACTCCTGGCACCCGGTGCAAAGGTCCTCATTGACGTACCTGGCTTTTCTTCGGACGGTCACCGTGTAGTTTCCGACATAACCCTCGACCTTGGTCACCTCCGAATAACTCCACAGGGTGATGTTCTCGTGGGTGCCCACCTCGGACATCTTGGGCGTGAGGATGCAGGCGGCGCAGTCAAGGGTGGGAAACGTCTTGTCGAACTTTGCCATGTGCCCCCCGATGGAGGGTTCGCGTTCAACGAGATAGACCTTCTTGCCAGCCTTGGCCAATGTCAGCGCCGCGTGGATGCCAGCGATGCCGCCACCAACGACGAGCACGTCGGGATGAATGGGGACCTTTTTAACTTCAAGGGCGCGGTGATGCGCGACGCGGGCAATGGCCGCGCGTGCGAGCGCCTTTGCTTTCTCGGTGGCCTCGTGGCGGTCAGTGTGGACCCACGAATTGTGCTCGCGCACGTTCACCATGTGAAAGAAAAACGGGTTCAAGCCCGCCGCCTCCGTTGCCGCCCGAAAGGTGTGTTCGTGCAGCAAGGGGGAGCAGGAGGCTACCACCACCCGGTTGAGGCCGAACTCCCGGATGTCGCGCTGAATCAGCTCCTGTCCCGGGTCAGAACACATGTATTTGTAGTCGCGCGAGAGCACCACACCCGGCAGCTTCTCGGCATACCGCGCCACCGCCGGACAGTCGACCATCGCCGCGATGTTGTGACCACAGTGGCAAATGTAGAAGCCGACCCGAATTTCGCCATCTCGTTGTGGATTCATGGCAACTTTCATTTTGAAGCGGCAACGGAAGCTTGTGGCGCGCGCGCCGGTGGCGGCCGCCAGCTAAATGGAACAGCGGCCCGCTTGAAGGCCAAGTCCGCCTCCGGCAGCCCGAAGGCCAATCCCATCAACTGTGAGAAATACACGGTCGGCACCACGACGTTCCCATATCGGCGGGTTACCTGAGCGTGGTACGCGTCCAGATTGAACTGGCAGAGGGGGCAAACTGTCGCGAGGCAATGAGCCCCTCGCTTCCTGGCTTCGTTCAGAAGTATGTAAACCATGCGGATCCCCGCCTCGTGCACCGTCCCGGTCAGGCTGCCTCCGCAGCACTTGGTCTTGAGCGGGTAACGAATGACCGAGGCGCCGAGCGCCTCAAGCAACCGGTCCATGGTGGTGGGGTTATACTGATCGTCGAAGGTGGCGTAGGGACGGACGATTTGGCAACCGTAGTAAGGAGCGACCTTGAGGCCGGCCAGGGGGCGCCTGACTTTTTGCCGGATCGCGTCAAGGCCGACGTCGTTCAGCAGGATGTCCAGCGGGTGTCGAACCGGGGTGTCTCCCGCGTATTTCAGCCCCACAGCGGAGAGCGCATGGTCAATCTTGCGCTTCATTTCCGGGTAATCATGGAAGTAGTGCTTGGTCTTGTTCAGGACCAGGTAGCACGCCGCACAAGGAGCCAGCAACTGCCCGCCATGCTTCTCCGCCAGGGCGAGGTTCCGGGCGGCCAGCACGCAGGCTTTTGCTTCGTCAACCGCCATGTATGCCGTTGCGCCACAGCAATTCCAGTCGGCCAACTCCTCCAACTGGATTCCCAGATGCGCCATGACCGGGAGCAACGACTCTTCGTAAGCCCGGCCCAGGCCTTTCAGTGAACACCCCGGAAAATAGCAATACTTCATGCCTCAGCTCCTTTCTTCTCATCCACCGCTTCCAGCATGCGGCCCAGCTCATTGCGGTTTTGGATCTTTTCGGTTGCCATGGATAGCCGGCCCGTCTTGAGCAAGTCGATTCCCAGCCGCCAGTTGCCAACGGCCGCGAACGGTTTGGTCTTCAGGAACAGCTTGATGACCAGGAGCAACTCCGTGATCCGCCCGTGACGCTTGACCATCTCGCTAAATTCGCGGGCCAGCACAGGTATGGGCAAATGGCTGGGGTAAATGTGCTCATGGATCGCCCGCTGCTTTAGCTCGTACATAATGTCGGTGATCCGTATCCCCCGGGGACACTCAACCGTGCAGGCATAGCAAGAAGCACAGAGCCAAATAGTTTGGCTGGAAAGGACCTCGTTCTTGAAGTCGCCGCGCGTAAGGGCCATCACCTGGCGCGGGGTGTGGTCCATGTAGATGCTGAGGGGGCACACGCCCGAGCAAGTCCCGCACTGGATGCAGCTCTCCAGTTCCTCACAGCCTGGCACCCGCATTATCTCCCTGCCGAACCCCTTAACACGGTCGGCATCGTACTTAATCGTGCGCGTGACCTTCATCATAGGCGACTCCTGAGCATTTCCCAGACGCGCGAACTTTCCTGCTACGCTGGTTCCAACCGCATTTTTTGCATGGTCTGCTACTAATTGTCCCTCGCAACATTAAGAAATCTCAACATGATTTGGCAAATTCTCCCCCTTTTTTGTGGCCTTCCGTTCCCGGGCCTGGACGGCACACTGTGCTGTAATCCGGACCCGGCATGCGCCTGGGGCTGGCGGAAGGTCCGGTACGAGGCGCCCATCCATTCGACGGACTTGAAAAACGCATTAGTTTCTGTAAAAGTTGAGGGTAGTGAAAGGCCTCCCCTCTGCCCTGCTGCACAGCCTGGCGGTCGCGTCAACCGGCGTGGTTTCCGCGGCCGAATCGCCGCTGCCCGCCCCCGCGGCCAAACAGATTCTGTTTGGCCGGGATATCCAACCGATCATCGAACAGAGGTGTGCGAATTGCCACGCCAGGGGACGGGCCAAAGGAGGGCTGAGCATGGACAGCCGCGAGACCCTGCTTCAGGGCGGCAACTCCGGACCGGCCGTTCGCCCGGGGAAAAGCGAGGACAGCCTCCTGGTCCGCCTCGTCGCCGGACTGGACCCCGACAACATCATGCCGCAGAAGGGGTCACGGCTGACCGCCGAACAAGTCGGCCTGCTGCGTGCCTGGATTGACCAGGGATTGGTCTGGGATAGCGCGGTTAGCTTCGCCCGGAAAGCCCCGCAGAACCTGAAGCCGAGGAAGGTCGATCTGAAGGTCCCGGGCGGCACGAACCCGATCGACCACCTTCTGACGCAGTACTTTGCGGCTAATGCCGGCGGAGCAGGTTCAGGCACTCCAGCGACGTGGAAGGTGGTTGACGACCGGCTCTTTGCAAGGCGCGTTTTCCTTGACGCGACCGGCCTTCTGCCCTCCGCGCAGGAAGTGCGGGACTTCATCGATGACCCCCGGCCTGACAAGAGGCAGCGACTGGTGGAGCACCTGTTGAAACGAGACCAGGCCTATGCGGAGCACTGGCTCGCGTTTTGGAATGACCTGCTGCGAAATGACTACCGCGGGACAGGCTATATCGACGGGGGCCGCAAACAAATCACTCCCTGGCTCTACGCGGCGCTTTCGACGAACATGCCTTACGACCGTTTCGTGGCGGAATTGATCAATCCCGGTTCCGAGAACGACGGATTCATCAAAGGCATCATCTGGCGCGGAGTGGTCAATGCGAGCCAGACCCCGGAGATGCAGGCGGCCCAAAACGTTGCCCAGGTCTTCATGGGAGTGAATATCAAGTGCGCCTCCTGCCACGACAGCTTCATTAACGACTGGCGGCTTTCGGACGCCTACGGACTCGCTTCCATTTTCAGTGAAGGGCCGTTGGAGGTCTATCAGTGCGACAAGCCGACCGGCACACAGTCGCAGGCACGCTTCCTCTACCCGGAACTGGGAACAATCGACCCGGAAGCATCGAGACCCGAACGCCTGAAGCGGCTGGCCGAAATAGTCACCGGGCCGGCGGACGGTCGTCTGTCCCGCTCCTTCGTAAACCGCCTTTGGGCACGGTTCATGGGTCACGGCCTCGTTGAACCGGTGGATGACATGGAACAACCCGCGTGGAATCAGGACCTGCTTGACTGGCTGGCGGAAGACCTGGTGACGAATGGCTACGACCTGAAGCGCACGATCGCCATCATTCTCTCCTCGAAAGCTTATCAACTGCCGGCAGTCGATCTGGGCGAGTCAACCGGAACCAATTATGTGTTCCGCGGGCCTGCGGTGCGGCGCCTCTCAGCGGAACAATTCCGGGACGCGGTGGCTCAGCTCACCGGGATTTGGCACGAGAAAGCTGCTGTCGGTGGCCGGACAAATCAGGTGCGAACCGCCCTGGTGCCCGCCGACCCATTGTCAGTGGCCCTGGGCCGGCCCAATCGGGAGCAAGTCGTCACCGTCCGCTCAGGCACCGCCACCACTCTCCAGGCTCTCGAACTAACCAACGGGCAGACACTGGCCAATGTATTGGCCAAGGGCGCGGCCGGCCTGATCCGGGAAACGCCCGAGAGTAGCGCACTGGTCGGAAGGGTATACCAGGCGGCGTTCGCGCGGTTGCCGACCGCACGCGAGAAGGACATTAGCCTCCAGGTGGTGGGAAACCCGGCGCCCCTGGAAGGAGCGCAGGATCTGCTCTGGGCAGTGGCGATGCTTCCGGAGTTTCAATTGATTTACTGATATGGGATTCAGCAATGACTGGAGCAGGCGGGACTTTTTGAAAACCGCAAGCACGGCAACGTTGTCGGCGCTGGCGGCAGGATGGGCGCGGCCGGTTTTTTCCGAAGAGGCGCGAAAGCCGGTTGCCACCGCGGACACCATCATTGTGCTGTGGATGGCCGGGGGAATGGCTCATACGGAGACCTTCGATCCAAAGCGCTATACCCCGTATGAAAAGGGAATGGCTCCGGATTCGTTCCTGAGCACGTTTCCCAGTGTGGACACTGCGGTCGACCACATCAAGTTTTCGCAGGGACTGGAGCGGATCGCGTCGGTCATGGATCGTGGGACTCTCATCCGCACTTATACCGCCGGGGACCTCGGCTTCATCCTGCACTCGCGGCATCAATACCAGTGGCACACCGGCTATGCGCCCCCGCAGACTGTGGCGGCGCCGCATATTGGAGCCGTCGTGGCCCGAACGCTTGGGCCGCTCAACCTGGTTGTGCCGGCCTTCATCAACATCGGCCAGCGGTTCGATGTCGGGGAGGGAGAGGAACTGAAGGCGTTTTCCACGGCTGGCTTTCTGGGAAGCGAATACGGCCCGTTCAACATCCCGTTCCCGGAAGAAGCGGCCGACAGCGTACGGCCGCCAGGCGGGATGACCCCTGGCCGGTTCGAGAACCGGGACAAGTTCTACCGGCGGTTGCTGGCGGCCAGCCCGATCAACGAACATGGCAGCAGCTTCCAAAAGGAGTCGCTGCTCCGCTCGATGGACAACGCCTACCGGCTGCTGAGTTCTCCCGCGGCCAAGGCCTTCGACTTGTCGCTGGAACCGCTGGAAAAGGTGCGCCAATACGTCCCGGACTATGAACCGGGACAACGCTTCAATGCCTCACAGGATCGCTTTGGGGCCAAGTATGAACAACAGATGGTGGGGCGTTTCGGCCTGGGTTGCCTGCTGGCGCGCCGCCTGGCCGAGGTCGGTGCGCGCTACATCGAGGTTACCACCGAGTACATTCCGTTTCTGAACTGGGACACGCACGAGAACGGCCATACGCGGCTGGTGGCCATGAAGCGGCAGATTGACGCCCCCGTTGCGCAACTCATTCTCGACCTCGAGGAGCGCGGCCTGCTCAACCGCACGCTCATTGTGCTGGCCAGCGAGTTCAGCCGCGACGCACTGATCGAAGGCAAACCGGAGAAACGGGTCAAGGAGCAGGTGGAAGTTCCCGAAAAGGTCGAAGACCCAAAATTCTACGGGATGCACAAGCATTTTACCGACGCCGGTTGCGTCCTGCTCTTCGGAGGCGGGGTCAAGCGCGGTTACCTGCACGGGCTCACAGCAGAGGAGAGGCCCTGCCGAACCCTGGAGAAACGCGTTGTCATTGAGGACCTCCACGCCTCGATTTACAGCGCCTTGGGGATCTCACCGAAGTTGGCCTACGAGATTGAAAAACGGCCATTCTACGTCACGCGCGACGGATTGGGAAAGCGGATCGACGAGTTGTTTGGGTAAGGGATGGAAACGGGGGGTTGAGTGCTGCCCCCGGGGAAGGCGAGCTCGAAGGGGCATCTGCGGAGGGCACCGATCGCTCAAGGCTCCCTGACGTCGGTCGCTTCGATCTCGGCTAGTGTGGGCGCAAAGTGGAAGCGGAGTTCACCCCGCTGTTTCGGGAATCCCCGCCAACCAACCAGCCACCGGCCATCAGGCGAGAACATCAGGGAACCAAGTCCGCCGCCAAGCCTGCGAATCGAGAGTAGTTCCTGGCGGGTTGCCACGTTCCAGAGTTTGACCGTGCTGTCGTCGCTCGCGCTGGCCAGCGTTCGTCCGTCGGGCGAGAAGGCCAGCGAAAACACCCCCTGTTTGTGACCAACGCACGTGCCGAGAAGACGTCCTCGCGCCACATCCCAAAGCCGGATCTCATCTTCCACGCTGCCGAACCCCGAGGTGACCGCGAGGATCCGGCCATCCGGCGAAAACGCGGCGGAGAATCCGGGCGACGGGTCCATCACCAGGTTTGTTCGCAGTGTGCGCGTGGGCACGTCCCATATGCCCACCGCATTGTCCCGGTCGAGCACGGCCATGGTTTTGCCATCCGGAGCGAACAAGGCGCGATGCCCTTGCACCCCTAGCGCGCTGCTTTCCCCGGTCCGGAGATCCCAGATCTTTAGTGGTTGGCCGAATCCGCCAGTCACCAGGGTGTTTCCGTCCGGGGACAGAGTCACCATGCCGGGCATGCGGTCCGAGACTCTGAGTGTGGATGACTCGCGGGTGATGGTGTTCCAGAGCTTGACCGTGCCGTCTTCCAGGCCCTCGGCGAGGATCTTCTGGTCCGCGCTGACAGAAATGCTGCCGCCGGGACGCCGCCGAACCGGGCTGAGAGGCAATTCCCGCTCCGGCTCGCGCGTGGCGAGATTGATGAACGCGGCAGTATCGTTGCCGCTGATCGCCACCAGGTAGCGGCTATCCGGCGAGAATCCCAACGGAAGATACCCTCCTGCGAGCGCGTCTTCCTTCTCTCTTTCGCTCGTGCTCCACAGCTTCAGCCCCCCGTCACGCGCGCCGCTGGCGAGCATCTGGCCGTCCGGCGTCATGGCGATCGTCCAGACTTCGTGCAGATGGCCCTGCACAGCCGCGCGAAGCTTGCGGGAAGCCACGTCCCAGATGCGGATCGAGTGGTCCAGGCTTCCAGTCGCGAGACTTTTGCCATCCGCCGAGAAAGCCAGGCTTGAAATGACCCCCGTATGCTCGATGTGCTCCGGGTCTTCCGGCATGATGGCCAGCTCCGTCCCGGTCTCTGTGTCCCAGAGCGCCACCACGAAAACACCCTTGGCGGATTGCTGGTTTCGCGGCGCGGCAAACAGCTTGCCGTCCGGGGAAAACGCGGTGGCGCGATCGCCGCGGAAACGCTGGCCGCCCCGGGGAAAAAGGTTCGTAGAATCCTGGAGAACGGTGCCCGGCTTGCCGCTGCCGAGTTCGAAGAGGGTGATGCCGTTGTCGGTGTTCACCGCCAGCCGCTTCGTGTCCGGCGAGAACGTCAGTGGTCCGCCAGCATCTTCGAAGAAAGCCGTTTCCTGCCACCGCTGAGTTTCCCAGACGGTGACTCCGGAGCGGTTGCACCCGGCCAGGAGCGAACCGTCGGCGGACAACGCAATCGGCCCGGAGTGCTCGTTGATCTGCCGGAGTTCAGTCCAGCTCAGCGCGTCCCATACGCGGATATGAGCGGTGCTGGCGGCGTAGAGATACCGGGTGTCCGGCGAAAAGGCCAGCGAGTTTGCGCCTCTGGGCAGGGTCATGAGCAGGTTCCGGCTGCGCGGATCATAGATGTTGACCTTCTCAAACAAAGCCGAAGCCAGGAGATCGGCCTTTGGCGAGAACGCGACGGCCAGCACGGGGCCTCCCTGAGCGGGAAACGAAACATGGTCATCGCCCTGGCTGACGTTCCACAGGTAACGCCACTCGAAACCGCGAAAATCAGGCGCTCCGGCTGCGGGCCGGTGTTTCTGCAGCAACTGCACAGCACGGCCGTAGTTTCCGGCGGTGAGGGACTGCTGCGCGAGATTCATGTCCGCCACGTACTCGTTCAGCTTGGCCAGCCGGGTCTGTTCACGCGCTCGCTCCCAACCGGTTTCGGCTTGCCGGCGGAGGAATGACTCGGCGATTTGGGCCTGGTGCGCGTTTCCTTCCGCCTTGAGGGCGCGGATAGCCTGCCAAACGCTCACGGCGGAAGCGGCAATGATCGTGAGCAGGATGGCGGCGGCGGCCACCAGCGGCGCCTGGTGCCGGCGCGCGAACTTCTGGAAACGGTAGACACTGCTGGGGGGCCGCGCGGTCACGGGCTCGCCGTCCAGGTAGCGCTGCACATCGACCGCCAGCGCATTGACCGTTGCATAGCGGCGGGTGCGGTCCTTTTCGAGGCACTTCATGACCACCCAATCCAGGTCGCCCCGCAGCAAATGAACCAGCCGCGGCGGTTCAGTTCCGCGCCGGCTGGCCACCGTCGTGAGATCCGATTCCAGCATGGTGGCCAGGCGGTTCGAGGGTCTCTCCGGCTCGTCCTGGCGCAGCGTGCGGCGGCATTCATCCAATCCGGCGCGCATCAGGCGGTCGGGGTCGAACGGGGTCTTTCCAGTGAGCAGTTCGTAGAGGAGGACGCCCAGCGAATACACGTCGGTGCGTGTGTCGATGTCGAGCCCGCTCATTTCCGCCTGTTCCGGGCTCATGTAAGCCGGTGTGCCGATGAACTGCTCGAAGGCAGTGAAAAGCGTCTTGTCGGTCAACCGTTGCTGGTTCGTTGCCTTGGCGACCCCGAAATCAATCACTTTGGGAACCGGAGTACCGTCATGCAACGTCACCAGGATGTTCGATGGTTTGACGTCCCGGTGGATGATCCCCTTCTGGTGAGCGTGCTGAATGGCGTTGCACACCTGGATGAACAGCTTCAGCCGGTCTTCGGTCGAGAGTTGGTTCTGGTCCGCATATTCAGTGATTTTAATCCCGCGCACCAACTCCATGACAAAGAAGGGCCGGCCGCGCTCTGTGGCCCCGGCATCGAGGACCTTGGCGATGTTCGGGTGGTCCATCATCGCCAGCGCCTGACGCTCCGCTTCGAACCGGGCGATCACCTGGCGAGTGTCCATGCCGAGCTTGATAATCTTGAGGGCTACTCTTCGACGAACCGGCTCCTCCTGCTCCGCCATATAAACCACGCCGCACCCTCCTTCGCCTATATTCTGCAGGAGCTTGTAGCGGCCGATCTTCTCTCCAAGTTGTTCGGCCGGCGCCTCGACCATCGGTGTTCCATGCGGGCCCGCTCCGGTCGAGTTCGGGGGGGTCCGGGGAACGGCAATGGCGGGCGTTTTGAGAAAGTCACCAGCCGTCTCCTCTTCCTTCAGAAGCTGCTCCACGCCTTGACGCAGGCGCAGGTCGCCGCCACAAGCGGAGTTGAGATACTCAGCGCGCTTCAAGCCGTCACTAATCTCGAGCGCCGCGAGGAAGATCTCCTGCTCGGATTTCGCAGCCGGAGGTTCGCGTTGCGATGTTTGGCTCATGGGCTTCGTGAAAGGCGCTGCATTTCCCGGTGAACAATCGCCGACTGGGTGAACACGAGCACACCGCCAGAATATCCGGGAGAGTAACCGGCAGAACTGACATTTCGGCTTCGTTGCTGACCTGCTGCCATGCCTGTATCAGATTGAGCCTGCCAGGCGCCGCGGTCAACCTTGGCGGCGGAAAACCGGATGAACCAGGAGGAGACCTGCGGTTTCAAACCCTCCAAAAAACACCGCAAGCCACCGAAGTAAGCCGTCGTCCGACCGCCCCGGGTGCCGCTCCTGGTATCATCCGGTAAACCAGCCAACTCCAGCTATACGTGCGCAAAACAAATCTGAAATCCGCCACCCACCCTGATGGAAAATCGCCCCGGCTGCGGGAGTCCGAATGGTGAGCCGGGGGCGACTCCCGAAACTTCCACCCGCACGGACAGTGTTACCGCCACTCCCGCCGACGGTGGGTCGATCGAATCCCCACCCGAATCCTTGGCGAAGACATGCAAACACGGGACGCCGTTGGCTTGGTGTTCAGCCTCCAGGCTTCCCTCGCACGCTGAAAGCGTGCACACCAAACCGCACCGGCCCCGTGCGTCTTGCATAAGATGCGGGGATTCCCTCGACCCACCCGCGAGGTTACAGTCCTATGTGCCCCAGTCGCGCGGTGACCGGAATGAGAAGGGCTGGGGGAGCACCAGCCCTCCTCATGCATTTCAAGCAGCTACTGGCCTACGACCCGGAAGTAACCACTGCTCCCGCTGGCTCCCACAGTGTAACTGCGTTCGCTGGTCGTCGTTTGGTCCTGCCACGCGGCATCGGTCAGGTTGACCTTCTTCTGCACGGTGAACGGGGGCGTGCCGCCCGTCCAGGTCAAGGTAACGTTGCCACCAGAGACCGCGGAGATGCTCAGGCGCACTTGCGGGAGAGGGCCAATCGGCGGGGTTGGATCGTCTGCCGGCGCGGGATGCGAAATAACCGTGTAGAACGTGGTTTGTGGCAGAGTGTTCGGACCCAGGTCAGGCCGGTTCTGACTGTTGATCGTGCCTTTGGCCGCCACGCAGATCTGTCGTGTGGTCATGGCGACACTGGGACGGAACGTGCGAATGAAGTTCTCCGTCACATACGGGCCGTAGTTGACGAAGGGGAAGAAACTGCCCGTCAGATGCGAGAACTTCCTGGTGCCTGGGTCGAACCCGAGGACCCGGATGGCCACCTGCTCCTGGCCCGACGGTCCCGCTTCAAAAGCGACCACGACACGATTGAGCGCATCGGAGGTCAGGATGCCCCGGTCGAACCTCAGGTTGAACTCGCCGGGGTCGGAGCCGCCGTGCGACGGCAGCAACTCACTGACATTCGTGGTGGCCACGAAAGTCTGATCGCGCGCATCCCAGACAGCGATGCGGATCACACCGGCCACCGGGCCGGACAGATACACATACGGGCTGTTGATGTGAGCCGCGATTCGCGTGCCGTCGCCTCGGCCCGTGTCAAAGGCCGGGACGCCCGGCACCGTTGGGAATTCCACCACTTTCAGTTCGTTGCCGGCATTGTCGTAGAAGTGCAGATACTGGTGCACGCGCACGCAGAAGCCTCCCTGGTAAGCGGCCAGGTTGGACCAAACGTCCATATTGCGCACGAGGAACGCCTCTTTCACGATTGAACCGTTCGGCGCGATGATGACGGCAGTCGTTGAGCTTGCGGGATCCCGCACCAGCGAACGGTCGTCCACCGTCACGACGAAGTTGCCGTTGTCGAGGCACGCCAGTTCGCCACCGAACCGGCCCAACTGCTGGATACCGGAGGCATCGCCGCTGGTCAGGCGCCCGTTGATCGCGTCGAGCGCTTTGGTGACCGGCGTTTGGACCAGCGTCACGGGGTTGAGGCCAAAAATCTGGACCCCCGCGAAGCGGGCATCATCGGCCCGGAGAAAACCGAGATTCCACCGGTTGTCCGACTGGAACTCGGGCAACTTGTGGAGGCTGACCTCGCCGCCGACGATGAAGTTCGTGGCGCCTGGCCGTCGATCGCCGGCGACACGGCCGGGATTGCCGTTTTGGCGGGAGAGATTGACCTGGCCTTTGAAGGGCGTGCCGTTGTCGGCATAGAACCCTTCGCCCAGCGCGTTCGGACCGCCCGCCGCCGGCTGGAAGGCGAGCACGTACCGCTGGTTGGCAAAGGAACCATCGTCAGCAAAGGTGTTGGCCTCAATCAGGAAGGTGCGGTCACCCAGGACGCTGATGTAGGGCTCCCAGTTGTCCAGATTCGCGGTGCCAGTGTCGAAAATAATCTTGTCCGGCACGATGTTGGTCAGCCCGACAGTCGCCACTCCGCCCAACGTGAACGGAATGTCGACGGGCTCGGAAAACGGGCTGGTCAGCACGCGGCCGTTATGCGTGCCGACAGGATCCTTGGAATAATTCGCGGTGACAATCAGCTTGAACCCGCCGCGCAACCCCAGCGAACTGATGTTGAAGTCGAACTGTCCGGGGGCAGGGTTCGCGTCCTGGGCTGAGCCCTCCACAAACGATCCCAGATAGCCGTCACCGTGGAGAAACCCGAAGGTCGAGAACTCCGGAAGGAAAGTGTCGATCCCATACTGCATGGATTCGGGATCGGCTGTGTACACATCGATGATCGTGGCCGGATAATCATTCGTATTCGCCAGCGGCACCGTCCCTGCCAACCTGCGCGCGGTTGTCAGATTGGTGTTGAGCACCGGCGCAATACCTTGGTTGGGGTCCACCAACGCCTTGGCATAGTAATTGGTGACCCACAAACCAGGCTGACCGGCGTCGGGCTTTAACGGGCTGACCGGGAAAGGCAGGTCTTTCACTACCTTGTTCCCGCGCAGCGACACGCTGCCGCTCAGACTGAGTTCATCGAAGAAGTTCATGCTTTCCGGCAGCGCCAGATTCGAAGCCGGGAAGAGGTCCGGAGGCCAGTAGTTCGCAACCAGGTTGCCTTCCAGGTGGTCGCTGACTCCGTCGAAGTCCGAACCAAAGCGGAACTCGGCGTTCGAGCCGGCGGCGTTGAAGGCGGGGACACCGTTGGTAAAGCGAGTGACTCCATCGATGCCGACGCCGATGTAATTGCCGGCAATGACGATGTTCGTCCGGTTGTTGTTTCCATAGAACTCGATGTTGTGGTCGTATCCGCCCAACGACGGCGGCACGGCCCCGCCGATGATGTTGCGCTCATTGGCGTCGTTGAAACCGTCGCCATCCACGCCGATCAGCGTGTTGTCGCCTTTCCGCCCGATTTCGATGGTGCCTTCGAACTGATTCGCGAAGGCCGGGTCGAGCGACATGGTGTAGTCGTGCAGCCCGTCCGGCATCACATTGAGGAAATTGCCCGAAATGCGCGTGCCCGCGCCTTCGATGATGATCGGAATGGCGGGGCAGCCAACGATCACGTTGAACTGGGCCACTGTGTTCGTAAAGTTTTCGGAAGTTGAAGCCTTCACGCCTATGACGAGGTTATCGATAGTTTGCTCGCCAGTGATGCGGAACGCGGTGATGCCGTCGGAAGCGCCTGCCACCGTCACACCATCCGGCGCAATTCCCAGCCAGCAGCCGCTTACCTGACAGGCCCCAGCCGTTCCGGCGAATGAAATGAAATAAAGCGAAATATCGTCGCCGTTGGGATTTGGGCCGACAATGGGCTTGCCGAGGAACGAAAGCCCGCGCACGTGAACGCCCGTGGCGTCGATGATCCCGAGAATGGCCGCCTCGGTATCGCCGTAGCCTGGGCTGCCCCCGGCCGGATCGTAATCCATCGTTGTGTATTCACCATTCCTCGAATCCAGCACGATTTGAATGCGCGCCGTGTTCGGAGCCAGAATCGAATTCGTGTTGGGCGCCGATCCCGGCTGCGTGTACCCATCTATCGTGACGTTATTCTTTCGAATGTAAGGGTAACCCCCGGGCGGCGTCGGAATGAAATGCGGCCCCGCGCCAGGGATGTTGAACGCAATCGTATCACCATCCTGCACCTGGGAGAGGGCTTGTTTCAGGGAAACCTGCCCCCCTGCAGGATTGACGTTGTTCGTGGTAGTAACGGTAATAACGGCGGCGCTGGCAGGAGTGATTGCAAGGCAACCACCCAGCGCCAAGGCAACGATGCTTTGGTTTTTCATGGGATTAGTTCGCGACCGCGAACAGTTTGTGGGAACGCGTGGTTTTATACTATTTCTGCGCTGGTTTTTCAAGCCGAATTTGCGTGCGTACTGCTTGCTACTTATGTGCATATGCGTGCCAGCGGCACGGTGGGCAGCGGTGCGGAGAACGCACGTGGACGCGGGGCGCGGCCAGCGAGGATCTCTTCCACGGTGGCGGCGGTCTTATCGGCCGGCTACTTGAATTCTGTGACCCAAGCCGCGGGGTTGGTCGGGCGCGGTGCCCTACCGCGCCGCCGGTTGTTGGTCTGCCAGCAGCGGAGGGCTGGGAACAGCCCGCCCTGCCAACCCGCAGCTCTCTCGTCAGGCGTTCGGCATGAGCCTTGAGGATGTGCTCCTGCGCCCCAAAGCGCCATAGACGGCAGCCGACACGTGAGCTGGGGTCGCCGCGCCCGCCACAGATGGAGCGTGGAGATGTGCCGCTTTGCGGATAGACTTCTACTGCGAGGCTTCTCCGCTGATGGCCTCGATGGGCAGGTAGTCTTCGATGAGGCGTTTGTTGTTCGTCATCCGGCGCACAGGAGTTCCGGCTGCTTGGCGATCCTGCTGAGAATCTTCGCTGCCAATTCTTGGAAGTCACGGTAGGCATCCTGAACCGCGACGGCATGGCTTCCGATGGCGCCGTCAGCGGGTGACAAGGCAAAGATGGGGCGGCGCGCTTCCTGGGCCATGGGGATGAGGCTCCGGTAGTGTTTGAGGGTGGCCAGACAGTGCAGATCAGCAGCGGGCGTGAGCGCGGCGGCTCCCTGTTCCCCCAGGACACTTTGGTGGTAAACCTCCGGCATCCGGTTCACCCATCGGTCATAGGCTTTCACCGGACGGCTCAGCCGGACACTGTGCTGCTGGACGATGTAGCCCACCGGGCACATCGCCCCTGTTGGCAACTCGAACGAAGGGATTTGCCAGTTTCCGAGCCGCTTGCGCCACAGGCTGCGCCACGAGCGCAGCGTTGGGCCAAGGTTCTTGAGGCCCTGCAAAGAAAAAAGGTCCGCCCCGAGCGGAATGACAACGAAATCGGAGCCGATGAGCACGGACCGGTTGATGGCGCCGAGGTTCGGGCCGACATCAGCCAGGATGAGATCAGCTTGCATGCGACGGGCGGCCGTCTGCGCAACTTGCCAGAAGGCGGTCAGGATGCGGAAAGGCCGGTAAAGGTTGTTGTCCCCCATGCTCTCCGGCCAGACGTTGGAGAGGGTTTCCTCGAAGCCCGCCAGAGCCACGTCGCCCGGGATCACGTGCAAGCCGCGGGCGATATTGTGGAGGACGGGTTCCTGCAAGTCGCCCACCTCCGTGAGCGGTTGAACTGCGCGATAGATGGTGGTGGGGCCGGTGGGGTTTTCCCATAAGTCTTCCAGTTTGTCTTCGTCCAGGAACGCCGCAGTGAGGTTGGCTTGCGGATCGAGGTCCAGAGCCAGCACGCGGTGTCCCATTTCGGAGAGCATCCAGGACAGGTGATAGACGAGCGACGTCTTGCCGACGCCGCCTTTGT
>Ga0073934_10005631_pt1 | contig 19089 bp, 17 predicted proteins | sample LarsenN4metaG_FD_76834 | JGI IMG/M metagenome (GOLD analysis project Ga0073934, IMG submission 76834) | Hot spring sediment bacterial and archeal communities from British Columbia, Canada, to study Microbial Dark Matter (Phase II) - Larsen... ... | reverse complement strand
TCCGCCTCCGAAAGGCCGAGCTCCAAAAGCACCTCCCGGCTGTGCTCCCCGGCAGCCGGGATAGCCGAAGCGCCCTCCTCCACGCCTTCGATGTTGAAGGGCGCCTTCAGCAGGTCCACCGTGCCGCCCCCGGGGAGGCCCGTCTCGATCAGGCGGCCGCGGGAGCGGACCTGGGGATGGCGGAGGACTTCGGCGACGTCGTTCATGCGGCTGTAGGCGATCTCCGCTTCCTCCAGCCGCGCCTCGGCTTCTTCGACGGAGAAGCAGGCGAGCGCCTCCTCGATGAGCGGCTCCAGATCGCCGCGGTTGCGGAGCCGGGCTTCGTTGCTCGCGAACCGCGGGTCTGTCGCGAGGTCGGGGCGCTGCAGCACCTGGAGGCAGAGCCGCTGCCATTCGCGCTCGTTCTGGACGGCCAGCACCACGTGGCGGCCGTCGCCGGCCTTGTAGGGGCCGTAAGGGACGATGCTCGCGTGGCGGGCGCCGGCGCGCAAGGGGTGGGGCCCGTGGGCCGCCATGAGGCTGAGCGGACTCATCCACTCCATGATCGAGTCGAAGAGGCTGATGCGGATGGCCGCGCCCTCGCCGGTCCGCTGCCGCCGGTAGAGCGCCGCCAGGACGGAGCTGAAGGCGTACATGCCGCCGGCGATATCCGCCACGGAAACGCCCGCCTTCGCCGGCTCCCCAGGCGTACCCGTGACCGAGACGACGCCCGTCTCCGCCTGGAGGAGGAGGTCGTAAGCCCGCCTATCGCGATAAGGGCCGTCCTCGCCGTAACCGGTGATCGAAACGGCGATCAGGCGCGGGTAGCGGGCGTGGAGCTGTTCCACGCCCAGGCCCAGCCGGTCGAAGGCCCCAGGGGCGAAATTCTGGACGACGACGTCCGCCGCGGCCACCAGCCGCTCCGCGACCTCCCGCCCCTTCGCATGCTTGAGGTCCAGCGTGAGGCTGCGCTTGCCGCGGTTGAGCCAGGCGAACCACGTGGACATGCCGCCGATGGCGCTGTCGTAGGCGCGCGCGAAGTCGCCCTCGCCGCGGCGCTCGACTTTGATCACGTCGGCGCCCAAGTCGCGGAGGTGGCGGCTGCACAGCGGCGCCGCCACGGCCTGCTCGAAGGCGACGACGCGGATGCCCGCCAAGGGAAGAGAGGAGCCGTCCGCTTTCAGCCTCCCGCGTGCGATTCGTCGGATTCTACGCACACACGCCCCCGAAGCGCGAGCGCGGGCGCCTTGATAGGATAGTGGCGTGAGCGATGAATCTGGGCAGACGCCGTCGCGCTGGCAGCGGCGGGAGAAGCGCAAGCGCGCCGAGCGCCGGCGCCTCAAGAAGCACGGGGCCGGCCTTCGCCGCGTCTACCCGGCCGCGGTCAGAAAGCGCCTGGCTAAACGCAGAAAAGTTTAAGCTGTTGACTGATCATGCTATATTCTCAAGGCGCCCGTCCTTCGGACGGGCTTTAGTGCCCAGCGGAGCCCTCTGAGGCGAAATGGTCAGCGACCCGTTCGACAACTACATGGACCTCGTGGAGGCGGCGCGCATCCTCGGCATCCACCCGCAAAGCCTCCGAAGGCTGATCAAGCAGAAGAAGGTCCCCGCCGTCATCTTCGCGGGGAAATACCTCATCGAGCGCGACAAGCTCGAGATGTTCAAGGCCAACTACGACCCGCGGCCGGGCCGCAAGCCCCTGCGCCGCCTTCTGTAGCTCCGGCCCGCGGTCTCCGCACCCTGCGTAGCCTCCCCTCCAGCCCTCCCCCCGTTCGCCCGGCCACGCCGGCTACGCAGCCGGCCGCTCGATCTTCTCCGCCGGCCGTGGCGGAGACGGCCGACCTCGCCTGGCTTTCGCCGCGAGCATCGCCCGGCCGGGCGCCCGTTCACACGGTCAGCTCCAGCACGTACAGGCCGCCCGTGTGGCGGTCGATGGCGTAGATGATGCGGTCCTCGTCCACGAAGAGGTCGTTCATCTGTGCCGCCCCCGCCGGCGACGCGTTGGGGGCCGGCGGGATGTAGTAGCCCAGCTCCGACGGCTGGTAGGGGTTGGAGACGTCGTAGGCGCGGACGCCGCCGCCGAAGAAGGCGCCGAAGACCTCCCGGTCCGACCGGTAGGCCGTGGCGATCGGCTGGTTCTCGTGCAGGTTGTGGGCGCCGAAACGCCCCGGCCGCACCGCGAACTCCTCCACCGGCGGCAGCGGCAACGAGCCCACGATCATCGGGCTCGACTCCTCGCTCGCGTCGACGACCCACGCGCGCTTCGGCCAGTCCTGGCCGTGGGGCATCACCGATTCGTCGGACACCACCAGGATGCCGCGGCCGAACAGGGGCAGGACGGTATGGGTGAAGCCGGGCATCGGCGGGTGGTAGTCGAGGCGGCTGACCATCCGCGGCCGGCTGATGTCCGAGATGTCCAGGATGATCATCCCCGCGTCCAGATAACCGACGTATGCGCGGTCGGGCCGCTCCGGGTAGACGTTGACGTTGTGCGTCCGGAAGCCGGCGTCGAAGCGGGCGTGGCGCTGCGGCGGCGGCTCGCTGTCGCCCTTGCGCGTCCCGGGAAGCCACCACCGCCCCGCCTCCCGCGGCCGCGCCGGGTCCCGGACGTCGACGATCGTGTAGAACTGGTCGTCGGCGGGAGCGGTGGGCTCGAAGTCGGGAGCGCCGCTGCTCAGGTGCACGTATTCGCCATCGACGAACCAGAGGCAGTGGGCGCCGCGCGAATGCGGCCCGGAGCGGTCGAACGTGGCGATGGAACGCGGCTCGGCCGGGTCGCTGACGTCGAAGAGCTCGAAGCCCGCCGGCTGCAGCCCCGGCCGCGCCGTCTGGTACGCGACCGCCAGGACGTCGCCGACGACATCCAGCGAGTTCGACCGCACCTCGCCGTGGGGGAGGCGCGTCTGGACGATGACGCGGGGTCGCGCGGGTCCGTGACGTCCACTCCGGTGAAGTTCACCGGCGCCGACTCGTGGGCGATGTAGAGGACGCGGCGCCCATCACGCGTGCGCTGCAGGCTCATGCCCTCGCCGCCGTTCCCGAAGCCGTTGAGGTCGTGGTGCGCCAGCAGGCGCATGTTGCGGGACTCGGCCGTCGCGTTCATCGTCTCCTCCTCTCGAATCCGCCAAGGCTGGCGCCATATTTTGCATCAACCGGCCCCCGCCCGGGGGCGCCGATGGCGTGTTTCGGGCTGGTAGACTCTCGTCTGTCTACGGGAGGCTGCATCTTGCAGGCGTTCGACTTGAGCGGTCGCGTCGCGATCGTCACCGGCGGCAATGGCGGCATCGGCTTCGGCATGGCGAAGGGCCTGGCATCAGCCGGGGCAGCCGTGGTGGTGGCGGCCCGCAACCGGGGGAAAAGCGTCGCCGCCGTGAGGCAGCTCCAGGCCCTGGGCTCCCGCGCCGAGGCCATCGAAGTGGACGTCAGCGACGAGGCTTCCGTGCAGCGCCTGGTCGAAGAGACGGCTTCGCGCTTCGGCCGTGTGGACGTCCTCGTCAACAACGCCGGCACCAACGTCCGCAAGCGGCCCGAGGAACTGACGCTGGCCGAATGGCGCCTGGTCCTCGACACCAACCTCACGGGCGCCTTCCTGACCAGCAAGGCGGCCTACCCCCACATGAAGGCGGCCGGCGGCGGCAAGATCATCAATATCGGCTCGATGATGTCGATCTTCGGCACGCCCTTCGTGGCGGCCTACGCCGCCTCCAAAGGCGGCATCGTCCAGCTGACGAAGGCGCTGGCGACTGCCTGGGCGCGCGACAACATCCAGGTGAACGCCGTCCTCCCCGGCTGGATCGACACCGAGCTGACGAGGCGGGCGCGAGAGGACGTGCCGGGACTGCACGAATGGGTGCTGGCCCGCATCCCGAAGGGCTACTGGGGCAGCGGCGACGACCTCGCCGGCATCGCCGTCTTCCTCGCCGGCCCGGCGTCCGACTACGTCACCGGCGCCGCCATCCCCGTCGATGGCGGCTACGCGGCCCTCGGATAGCCCAAAGGCCCTCGGGGCCGAGCCTCAGCCCGGCCATTCGTCTTCCTGTCCTGCCTCCTGTAGACAGCCGCGCCCCCGTGGCCAACAATCCGGAAAGCACGCGGCGCGGAGGGAACTTGGTGGGACAGACGCTAGCGGAGAAGATCCTGTCGCGGCACAACACGGCCGCGAGGCCGGCGAGGGCCGGCGACCTGGTGGACGCGCGGGTGGACGGGCTCATGGTCCACATCTCATGGTCGGCGGTGCGCCAGGCATACCGGAAAATCGGCTTCGAGGACGGCCCGCCCAGGGTCTGGGACCGGCGGAAGCTGTTCCTGATGATCGAGCACAACCAGCCGCCGACGAACGTCAATAACGCACGCGCCAACCTGGACGCCCGCCGCGACGCCGAGCGGCTCGGCCTCGAGCACTTCTACGATGCCGAGATGGGCATCTGCCACCAGATGATGGTGGACAACGGCCACGCCCGCCCGGGCGAGCTCGTCGTCGGCACGGACTCCCATACCTGCATGCTCGGCGCCCTGAACTGCGCCGCGACCGGCATCGGCGCCGACGAGGCCGCCTACGTCCTCGCCTTCGGCGAGCTGTACTTCACGGTGCCGCAGTCGATAAAGGTCACTCTCCGCGGCGCGAAGAAAGCCTACCCCTTCGCCAAGGACGTCATCCTCTACCTGGCAGGCCGTTACGGCGATGCGTTTGCCCAGAACAAGTCCCTGGAGTTCGGCGGCCCCTTTGCCCAGGCCATGGACATGTCCGACCGCATGTGTCTCGCCGACCACGCCGTCGAGGTGGGCGCGAAATTCGGCCTTTTCGAGCCCGGCGAGGCCGCGCTCGCCTTCGTCCGGTCGCGCACGGACCTCCCGTTCGAGCCGGTCGCGGCCGACGCCGACGCCGATTACGTCCAGGCCATCGAGGTCGACTGCGATACGCTCGGCTTCCAGGTGGCGCGGCCGTTCCGCTTCGACAACGTTTCCCCTCTCGAGGACGTGATCGGGACGCGTATCGACCAGGCGCGCATCGGCTCCTGCGCCAACGGCCGCTTCGAGGACATCGAGATCGCCGCGCGCATGCTAAGGGGCAGGCGGGTCGCCAAGGGCGTGCGTTTCTACGTCTCTCCCGCGTCCATGCAGGTCTACAGGCAGTGCGCGGACGCGGGCATCATCGGCCCCCTGATCGAGGCGGGCGTCCATTTTCAGGCGCCCGGCTGCTCCATCTGCACCAGCCAGGTCGTGCTCAACGAGGAGGTCTGCATCAGCTCGACGACCCGCAATTCGCGAGGACGCTTCGGCGGCGCCCCGACGGCCGACGCCCAGGTCTATCTCGCCGGCCCTGCCACCGTCGCCGCCGCCGCCATCGCCGGCGAGATCGTCGACCCGAGGGAGTTCATCGATGCCTAGCCTTTTTGCCCGGATGCGCGGCCGCGTGTGGAAAGTCGGCGATTCCATCGACACGAACCAGCTGGCCGGCGGGGGCGTCGTCGTCTCGGACGACCCGCTGGAGAACCTCAAGGCGAACTGCCTGCGGACGGCGCGGCCCGAGTTCCCGGACCAGGTGAGGCCCGGCGACATCCTGGTAGCGGGCGCCAACTTCGGCTGCGGCTCCCACCGGCAGACCGCCGTCGAGGCGCTGCAGCTCTGCGGTATCCAGGCCGTGCTTGCCGAGTCCGTGGCCCGCATCCACCTGCGCAATAGCATCGCCCTGGCGTTGCCGACCTTCGTCGTCCCCGGGATCGCTGCCTTCGTCGAGGACGGCCAGGAGCTGGAAATTGACTACGCCGGCGGGACCGTCCGCAACGCCACGGCCGGCGGGACGTTGCCGCTGGGCCGTCTGCCGGAGAGCGTGGAGCGGATCTACGAGCTCGGCGGCCTATATCCCGTCATCGCCGACCGTCTGGCGCGGGAAGGCATCGTGCCGCCGCGCGGCCCGTAGCGACGCCGCGAAGCGAAGCGGCGGCCCGTTGCCGCAACGGGACCGCGTTACCGCAGCCGGGAGATCAGCGCCAGCAGGAGGCTGAGGAACACCGAGACCACGACCATCGAGCCGAGCGGCACGAAAATCGCGACGTGCTCGCCTTCGTAACGGATATCGCCGGGGAGGCGGCCGAACCAGCGCAAGAGCCCCGCGTAGGCCGCGAGGCCGACCAGGGCGACGGCGAGCCCGCCGGCAACCAGCAACAGGCCGATCCCGCGCGAGTCCACGAGTCCAGTCTAGCCGGAGCGGCGGGGCGCCGCGCAACCCGCCCTGCCGTCCGTGAGGCGCGACCCAATCCCTCCGGGGCGTCTCCGAAGGCGCAAGCCTCCTCGAGGAGAGCCGTGCGGAGGAGGCGCCGGCGAGATACCGCGTCCGCGGCAGGGATCATTCGCCGGCGCTCGGAGAAGGGGCCGGGCCGCGGCGACGGCTTAGCGCCCCCAGAGCTTCTTCGACGCGATCCGCGCCCCTTCCGACATCGCCTGCAGCTTCGCCCAGACCACCTCTTCATGGCCAACGCGGGAGCCGATACCGCAGTCCGTCCCGGTCTGGACGTTCTCCCGGCCGACGCGCTCCGCGTAGTTGACGATGCGCTCCGCCACCAGCTCCGGGTGTTCCACCAGGTCGGTAGCGTGGGAGATCACGCCCGGCATGAGGATCTTGCCCTCCGGCAGCTTGGTCTCCTCCCAGACGTGGTACTCGTGCTCGTGGCGGACGTTAGCCGCCTCCACGGAGTAGCACTGCGCCTTGATCTTGAGCATGAGGTCGGCGATGTACTTCAGCTCGATGTCGTTGACATGGGGACGGTGGCCACTGCCCCAGCAGGTGTGGAAGCGGACCAGTTCCTCCGGTACCCCCTCCAGCGCGTGGTTGAGCACGTCCACCGCGAAGCCGAGGTACTTCCGCAGGTCCTCCACCGTCCACTCCGGGTAGAACGACCAGGTCGTGCAGAACTCGGGTTCGTCCACCTGGAGGATGAGGCCGGCGGCGGTGATCGCCCTGTACTCCTCGCGGCAGGCCTCGGCCACGGCCATCATGTAGTCTTCTTCGCTCGGGTAGTGCTCGTTGCGGACGCCGGCGCCGAGGCTGAGAGGGCCGAGCGCCGTGATGCAGCCTTCGACGTCCTTGCCCTCGATCGCCGCCTTGAGGTTGGCGATGTCGGCCTGCACGGCCTCCTGGCCGACGTACTTCAGCGGGCCGGAGCACACCCGTGTCTCGCGCGTGTTCACCTGCCTGATCTCTCCGGGCGTGGCGAAGCCCGGGCGGATGGGACCGCCGGAGCCGGAGAACCAGAGGCCGGATGCGTAGAAGCCGGGGAACTGGAGGCGGTCGCGTTCAGCGGTGCCGCCGCGCTTGGGCTTCCGGTTAGGGTCGGCCGGCACGCTGGAGAAGCCGACGACGCGCTCCTGCATGTAGCCGCCGTAGCTGCCCGCCTTCGCGTATTCGCCGTCGTTGACGATGTCGACGCCAAGCTCTATCTGACGGTCGACGATCTCCTTCACGGCCTTCGGCAGCCTTTGTTTGTACTCCTCGCGATGTGACCCTTCCCGCGCCCTGCCGCCGTCGATGAGCTCGTCGAGGTACGCCGGGCGCGGCAAGTTGCCGGCGTGCGAAACCAGGATGCGGTCCGTGCTGTGTCTCATTGCTCTTGCCTTTCTCTACCCGCGACTTTGCCAAATCGTGCAGGCCATAGTATGCCGTCCCGCTATCCGAAGATCGACTGCCGAGCGGGGCGCGCACGGGCCTGCTCGCGCGGCGCCGGCGCCGCGCGAGCAGGCCCCACGTCGTAGCTGCGGCTTCAGAGCTAGACCTTCTTCGATTCGTCGAACCAGAGCGAGGGCCAGGACTCGGACGGCGCGGTGATCGAGGACTTCGCCTTGTAGAGGCCGAAGTTCCCCATGAACGGCCAGGCCAGGCTGAAGCCGTTGGCGATGCCCGGCCAGGGAACGGCGGGCATCTGCAGCGCCATCTCCTTTTGCAGGTCCAGGAGGATCGCGGCGCGCTTCTTCTCGTCCAGCTCGACGCGCTGGGCTTCGATCAGCGACTGGATCTTGGTGTACCAGGGGTGGACCGTCCGGAAGAGGCACTGAGGCGGGTTGGCCTTGACGTTGAAGCGCACCGTGATGTGGTTGTCGATGTCGCCGCTGACGCCGGGGCCCTGGTTGAGGACGATGCCTTCGTAGAGGCCGCCGCCCTTGAAGTACTTCTGGTTGAACTCGTTGGTCGGGACGCTGTTGAGGGAGAGGGAGAAGAGCCCGCCCTCCTGCAGCATCTGCTGCAGCGCCTCCTGCTGCCGGGTCGCGGTGCTCGTGGAGGCGCCGCTGATGTGGGCCGGCAGCTGCAGCGCGGAGGTGAAGCCCGCGGCCTGCATCAGCTTCTTCGCTTCGGCGGGGTTCAGCTGGAAGTACTGGGCGCCTTCGCCGAGCTCCTTGCCCTTCGGGTCCACCCAGTAGGGCGGCTCGCCGGCCGCGAAGTGGCTGTGCCAGCGCGATTCGATGGGCAGCCCCTCCTTCTCGAAGGCGCTCACGTTGTAGAACACATCGATGAAGGTATCGCGGTCGATGAGCATGGACACGGCCCGCCGCACCCGGGTATCGAGGAAGGGTGAGTTCTCCAGCAGGCCGAAGCTGACCATGGCGGGGCGGTCGTCGGGGAAGGGGTCCGCGTAGAGGTTGAGCTTCGGCTGTTCCGCCTTCATGGGGAGGACTTCCTCGCTCGGTATCCGCACGAAGGGGTCCAGGGGGGCGAACGCGCCGATCTTCCCGGCGACGAACTGCGCCCGGCGCTGCGCGTACTCGGAGACGATGGGCATCTCCATTCTTTCGAAGTAAGGCGGCTTCAGGTGCCACGTGTCGTTGCGGACGTAGACGACGGAAAGGCTGGGCTCCCAGCGCTCCAGACGCCAGGCGAACGCCATCTTGACGACGACTGTGCGCGCGTCCGGCGCCTCCACGGCCGCGACCGGCGAGTTCGGGGAGAGCTCGTTGAAGAACTCGCCGCGTGAGACGCCGGTAGCCTTGAACTTCTGGGCGCTAAACACCACGTCCTGGGCGTTGAGGAGGCGGCCGCTCGTCGGCGGGCGCGGGTCCAGTTTGAGGTTGCCGCGGAGCTTGAAGGTGAACGTGAGCCCGTCCGGCGTCATCTCCCAGGACTCGGCGCCGTCGGGCACGACGTCGCCCTGGGGGACGTCCGGGTACTTGCCCGGCTTGTACATGACCAGGCGGCTGTAGCCCCAGGGCGCGTGGGCGGAGCCGATGGTGACGCCGTAAGGGTCCATGTTCAGGAAGTTTTCGGAGGCCAGGGGGTTCACCCACGTGCCGCCGGGCTTGGCCTTGTCCGTCGTGTCTTCCACTTTGGCGAGGAGGCCGGAGGCGCTGCCTCCTTCCTGGCCGCCGCTTTCGCTGTCGCCGCCGCACGCGGCCAGGAAGGCCGCCGCCGCGGCCGTGGCGCCCGCGGCTGCCAGGGCCCGCCTTCGGGAAACACGCCGTTCGAGGGTCTTTCGCCAGTAGTCAGCCAAATCCTTTTCCTCCAGGTGTCTGCGCGGCGCCAGGGCGGGCCACAATCGCCCGATCATTTTTTGAAACCCTCTATTTTGTCAACCCCTGAAAGTTCGACCCATCGAGGTTTTACCGAGGTAACCACAGCTTTCGCCGCGGGAGGCCGGGAGGCTGCCGCCGTGCCCGCCGCGGCCGCCGGCTTAGAACAGGCGCTGGAGAAGGCCGATGAGCTGCCGCTTTTCCTCGTCCGTGAAGGCGGCGCAGGCAGCGGTCATGCGTTCGCTGATCACGGGGAGCACCCTGCGAAAGGTCTCCTCGCCTTCCTTCGTCAGCTTCGCGAGGCTTACGCGGCGGTCGGCGGCGCTGCCGACGCGGCGGACCAACCCGGCGCGCGCGAGGCTGTCCACGAGGTTCGTGACCATGGTGGGGCTGATGCCGGCGCCCCGGGCGATGTCCTTGAGCGGGAGTTCCTTGTTGGGCGCGCAGTAGAGGATCCGCATCATCGCCAGGCGCGTGCCCGTGATGCTCACCGGCAGGCGCAGGGCCTCGATGGCGCGCGAATTCGCCAAATACTGCGCGTGGTTGGCCTGCCAGAGCGCCATTTGCACCGCGATCGCCAAGGGGTCGGCCGATTCGAGCAGGGCGATGTACTGACGGACCCCCTCGGAGACCCATTCGTTCGAGTCCGGTCCGGCGGCAGGCTGCGCGCCGGCGCGTCCTTTCCCGTCACGCTGAGCCATGCTGCGGCGTATCTTTTCACGGCCGCTATAGACGCGTCAAATAGCGAAGCCCTGTTTCCAGATGGCGGCCCCGTGTGGGCGCCGGTCTTTATTCCCGCGTCATGCTGAAGCTGCCGCGTCCGGCGCCGAGGTTCGCTTGCATGCGGGTAACGTCTATGACGAGCGCGACGCCGTGGCGGTGGGGGTCGTGCGTCTGCTCCACCTCGGGGCTCAGCTCGAAAGCTTTGCGCCGCGATTCCTCGTCGTCCTTGATCGACGCGCGCCCCTGGAGGATCACGGTGGCGCCCGCGCGGCGATCGTTGTAGAGGAGGGCGACCTGGTCGTTCTTGGCGACCGCTCGCGGCAGGCCGCCGTCGGCGTGGCGCACCCAGATCGAGATCTGGGTGGGGCCGAAGACGGCCACGCTGCCCCGCAGCGATGAGTGCGGCGCGCCGTTCTCGTCCACGTAGGTCACCACGATCGGCGTCTGGTTGGCCAGGGCGTTGTTGAGCAGGCCCTTCACGGGGAGCGGGATCGTCTCCACTGCCCCGCCCTTCACGGGCGGCGCTTGCATACCGCTGCCGTAGCCTCCGTCCAGGCGGACGTGCCGGATCTCGTCCTTTTCGTTGAAGCCGAATTCCAAGGTTACGGCGCCGGAGGTGACCACCCGGAGCTTGTCGCCGTCGGCCTCCGGCTCCGACCAGCCGAGGCGCGAGTACCCCGGCGTCGCCGGCCAGAGCCCGAAGACCTGGTTGAGCACGTCGGCGCGCCCCTTGAACACCTCCCTGCCGATGGGCACGGCGCCGGGCTGCGTGTTGGTGTCGTACTCCACGTCCTGCGCCAGGAACGGCTCCAGGCGCTGGGCGGCGGTGCGCTCGCCGGTGCTGAGGGCCTTGACGAAGTACTCGACGCCTCGGGCTCGTTTGTCCACGCTTCGGTTCCTTTCCAGGGTTGTTACGGGATGCCGCTGCCGGGATTACTGGGGGAAATCCGCCGGCGCGTCCTTTCCTTGGAGCGTCGCCTTGTCCCCCTCCACGACCACCGTGAAGACGGCGCCCTTTTTGTTGTTTCGAGGCGGCATTTCGAGGCCGCTGGCGCCCGCGAGGAACGCCAGCAGCGCCGGCACGATGTCGCCGTAAGAGCAGAGGACGGCGCGGCCGTCGGGGACCTTCGCCTGGATTTCGCGCAGCGCGGCGTAGGCGCTGCCGGCGGAGTTGGCGCCGCCCAGGGGGTCCGGCCCTTCGCGGTTGGGGTTCTCCCAGCCCGCGGGCGCCTTGTAGCCGAGCGTGTCGCGGAAGCCGGGCAAGACCTGGACCGGCAGCGACGTTTTCTTGGCGAGAGGCTCCAGGCTCAGGCGGCAGCGCGCCGCCGGGCTGCTGAATATGGCATCGACGCGCTCCTTCGTGAGCTCCTCAGCGATGCGCTCCGCCTGCTTCCAGCCGAGCTCGGTCAGCGGCCTGTCGTCGGGCGGGCCCTGCCAGTCGTTACGGCCCACGGCGTCCATGTGGATGAAGATGTCCAGCCTGGTTGCCATTCGGTTTCTCCCTTCCGAATCCGGGAAGCTGTGGCGCGGCGCCGCTAGAGGTTGTTCTCCGCCACCAGATCGCGCGCGACAAGCACCCGGCCCGTGTAGCGCATGCCGTTCTGCGCCAGATACGAGACCGCCTTGGCGATCACCTCCGGCGGCTCCGCGCGCGAGAAATCGACGTTGGGGCGGATGGCCGCCTGCCTGATGCGCTCCGTGATCACGAGCCCGGGCGAGACGCTCATGATGGCGATCTTGTCCCGCATGAGCTCGCTGGCGTAGGCGTTGCTGAACCGGTCGAGGGCGGCCTTGGTGACGCCGTAGGACGGGTCCATGGCGTCCAGTTCCGCGGCGGTGGCCGGCTGGGTGGGGGCCTCGCGGTGGCGCGCCGCGCCCGAGGTGATGTTGATGATCGTCCCGCCGCCCTGGGCCGCCATCCTCGCCGCGCAGCGCTGCGCCAGGCCGAAAGGACCGCGCACGTTCACGCGATAGGCGAGGTCGAAGAAGTCGATCCCGCCGCCGACGAACTTCCGCCTCGGCCCCACGATTACCGCGTTGTTGACGAGGACGTCGATGCGCCCGAAGCGCGCCATCGTCTGGTCGACCACGGCATCGAGGTCCTCGTCGCTGGCCAGGTCGAGGCGCACGGCGAGGGCGCGCCGCCCCAGGGATTCCACCTCCCTGGCCGTTTCGCCGATGGTGCCCGGCAGCTCGCCGGGCTCGACCGTGCGGGCGCAGACGACGACGTCGGCGCCGTCGCGCGCCAGCTGCAGGGCGATGACCTTGCCGATGCCGCGGGAGCTTCCGGTCACGATCGCGGTCTTACCTTCGAGAGGCGAAGCCATTTGAGCCTCCTGGAACGCGGGGCCGTAGGGGATGGGCTACTTGTGCGCCGCCGGCCCGGCATCTGTTGCCGCCCGGCAAATACTTAGCGAATTAGTTTTTAGTACCCGCGGTGGGGGCTGTCAAGCGAGGCGCGGCGGGTTGCGGCTACGCGGCTTCGGCGGTCAGACGCGATTGGTCGTGGCGGCAATGCGGGCGCGCCGCCGCTTTTCTTCGATGCGGAACGAGACCAGGTCACGGCCGATGTAGCGGGAGAAAAGGCTCACCCGCAGCTTGGCGAGGAGGTGGCTCAGCATCGCCTGCTCCTCGGCGTTGAGTCCCGCCTGGACCTCCTCCCAAATGGCAATCGCCTGCGGCAGGAGGGCGCGGAAGCGGCCGTGGCCCTCCGGCGTGAGCTCCACGTACATGACGCGGCGGTCCTTTTCGGAGGGGACGCGGCGCAGCCAGCCGTCCGCCTCCAGCGCCTGCACCATGCGGATCACGTTCGGGACGCTGGCCTCCAGGTGGGCGCCGAGCTCCGTCATCGTCATGCGGTTGCCTTCCGCCTGGTGGAGCCAGCGGAGCATGTTGAAGCGCGCGTGCGAAAGGCCCAGCTCCTCGTAGCGGGAAGCGAGCGCCGTGAAGTACGCCGCGTAGGTCCTGAAGATCATCATGTGGCACTCGACGGCGGTTTCGTCGAGGTCCGGCACGTCCTCGCGCAGCTTCGCAATCGACCGCAGCACGGAGGAATCGCTCAGCTTGCCGTTATCCAGAATCGTGAATTGCTCCACGCGCATAATCCTACCCTACAGATGGCGAGTGTCTACCATCATTCGTTACCTCCTTCACGCTCCGCAGCGCCGAGATCGTTGCGGCCGAAGACCTTAATGTGTTATGTATCTGGGCCGACTCGAACTCGAAGCATTCAGGCGGAGGGACGTGATGCTGAGCCCTGAAGACAACGAGCTGCTGATGAGGGTGGGGCCGGGTACGCCGATGGGGGAACTGATGCGCCAGTACTGGCTCCCGGCCGTCCGCTCGGACGAGCTGCCGGCGCCGGACTCGCCGCCGCTGCGGGTCCGGCTCCTGTGCGAGGACCTCATCGCGTTCCGCGCCACGTCGGGGAAGGTGGGCATCGTCGCCAACGCCTGTCCCCACCGCGGCGCGTCGCTCTTCTTCGGACGGAACGAGGAAAACGGCCTGCGCTGCGTCTACCACGGCTGGAAGTTCGACGTCGAAGGCCGCTGCGTGGACATGCCCTCGGAGCCGGCGGAGAGCAACTTCCGCACCAAGGTCCGCGTCCGCGCCTACCCCACGTACGAGCGCAACGGCATCGTCTGGTGCTACATGGGGCCGCGCGAGGCGCCGCCTCCCCTGCCCGAAATCGAGCCGAATATCGTCGACACTTACGTCGTCGGCACGAGCATGATCGACTGCAACTGGTCGCTGGCCATCGAGAACAACCTCGACCAGGCACACGTCATCTTCCTCCACTACGGCTCCGTGCCGCAGGAGGCCATCGACCCGTCCTGGGCCTCGAAAATCGGCGCCTGGGGGCCGGACTTCAAGTGGGTCATCGGCGTCAAGCAGCCGCAGCTCATTGCCCGGGACATGCCCTGGGGCGTCACGAAAGTGGGGCTGAAGTCCTTCCCGGAGGACGAGGAGGACTACTGGCGGACGATGAACTTCCTCTTCCCCTTCTACACGCAGAACGGCGTCGGCCGCATGGGCAGCGGCTGCTGGATGGTCGCCACGGTGCCGATCGACGACGAGCACTCGATGCAGTGGAACATGCGCACGCTCGTGCCGCGCAACTACCAGCCGGGAGCCAACCCCGTGGGCGGCCTGCTCCCGAATACGAGCGGCTGGCTGGGCCGCTTCCGCTTCGCCCTGGGCCCCGCCACCGACTACGGCCTCGACCGCGAGCTGCAAAAGACGGACAACACGCACTCGGGATACACCGGGATCAAGAACATCGGCGACCAGGACCGCGCGATCACGGAATCCTCAGGGCCGACTCCCGACCGGACGGGCGAGCGCCTGGGCTCGACGGACGTGCTCATCATCCGGGTGCGGCGGCGGATGATCGAGGCCGCGAAAGCGCTGCGGGACCGGGGCGTTACGCCGCCGGGGGTGGAAAACCCGGAGTTCTACCGTCAGCGCTCGGGCTGGACGCTCCTCCCCAAGGGCGTGGACTACTGGGAGGCGACGAAAGAGCTGCGGCAGGCGGTGATCCCGCAACCGCAGGCCGCGACGGCCCGGCCGGGCTGAGGCAAAGATTAACAGGTTAGGTACTTGACAGCCGAAGCTGAGCCGGTACAAATAACGTTGACGCCGTAACGCGGCCGGTTTCAGGTTCCAGTGGAAGGAGGATGCTTGAAGAACAAGCTCGTCGTGCCGGAGGCGGAGTGGGACTACGCCTGGCCGCTCGGCTCCAGCGCCGTGATCATCACCACGGTCGATACCCAGGGCCGGGTCAACGCCGCGGGCTTCGCGACCTGCGTGCGGGTGGCCCACAACCCGGTGTTCATCGCCTTCACGTCCGGCCTCCGCAACGACACGCACCGCAACGTGCTGGATACGGGCGAGTTCGTCGTCAACCTGGTGCCGTTCGAACAGCGGATCATGGAGGCGACGCGCGTGGTCGGCCTGCCGTTTCCGACCGGCGTCAACGAGCTCGAAGTCGCCGGCCTTACCGCCATGCCCTCCCTCGTGGTCAAACCGCCGCGAGTCGCGGACTGTCACGCCCATTTCGAGTGCAAGGTGGAGTGGACGAAGCAGTGGGACACGCGGCTCATGGTCTGCGGCCGCCTCGTGGCGGCGTCGATCGACGAGGACTGCATCGACGAGAACTGGCGCATCCGGTGGGAGAACCTGAGGCCCGCGTCCTTTTGCGGCGCCCCCTACCAGCAGTTCTTCGTGCCTTCGTACCAGACCACGTTCGTGGACATGGTCTACACCCAGCCCCTGCCTCCCAGGGCCCAGCAGGCCGCGGCAGGCGGGGCGTAGCGTGAATTGGAGTCGCGCCGGTTTGGGCGGGTGCGACCGCTTGGCCCGGAACGGGCCGCCACCCATCTCTTCGCCCTAGAGAGGGAGTCATGCAGAACAACTACTGGTCGAAACTCCTGGACCGCCGCATCAGCAGGCGGCGGGCGCTGGCGGTAACGGGAGCTACCGCCCTCGGCGCTGCCTTCCTGGCAGCCTGCGGCAGCGATGGCAACGACGGAGGAGGAGGGTCTCAGGACAGCTCCGGCCTCCTCACGCCTATAAAAGACGAGACGGGCAGCGCGGTCCGAGGCGGCATCTTCCCCTACAACCACTCCAACAACGTCGTCACGCTCGACCCGCACTCGACCTTCAACGCGGCCGCGTGGGCGCTGATCACGCCCGTCTACAGCACCATGGTCAAGTACGGTAAGAGCACCACCGAGTTTCCGGGCGCCGACAAGATCACCGGTGACGCCATGCAGTCATGGGAAGCGGCCCCGGACGGCCTCCGCGTCACCTACAAGCTCCGCCCCAACCACAAGTTCGACGCCCGGCCGCCGACCAACGGCCGCGCCATGACCGTCGAAGACGTCCGCTGGAGCTGGCAGCGGGTCAAGGCCGTCTCGCCGGTCACCGCCGACATCCTCCGCGAAAAGAGCCCCACCGGCACGATCGACGACTTCGAATTCCCGGACGCGAACACGGTGGTCGTGAAGCTGGCGGAGCCGTACGGCGGCCTCCAGGAGACGCTGGCCTACTGGTACCTGTACATCGGCCCGGTCGAGGGCGAGGACAAGATCGACCTCAAGTCCGACATGCGCGGCTCCGGCCCCTTCCGTCTGGAGCGGTACGAGCCGAGCGTGATCATGGAGTACAAGCGCAACCCGGACTGGTACGAAAAGGACCAGCCCTTCCTCGACGGCTTCAACGCCCTCTTCATCTCCGAAGCCGCCGCCCAGGAGGCGCAGTTCGAGGCCGGCACGCTGTGGACTACGGGCGCGGACGTCGTCCCCGAAACCATCCTGCGCCTGAAGCGCGCCCACGCCAGGGTCGAGATGACGCCTCAGAGCGTCTACGGCGCTCCCGGCCAGTACCCGATGCTGTTCGGCACGCGCTTCGCCAAGGACGTCCGCCTGCGGCGGGCCGTCTCCATGCTCTACGACCGCGACGCGCTCATCGATGCCGCCTACGGCACCCAGACGTGGCTGGACGCGGGCCTGGACGTCAAGACCTACTGGGACGGGCACCTCGCCAACCGCGCCGGCGAATGGCTGGACCCGAGCTCGAGCGACATGGGCGAGGGGGCCAAATACTTCAAGCAGGACATCGCCGAAGCGAAGAAGCTCCTGGAAGCCGCCGGCTACAAGGGTGAAAAGCTCACCTTCACCATCAGGGCCAACTTCGGGCCCAACAACGTCCCGGAGATCCTGCACGGCATGATGCGCGAAGCGCTGAACGTCGATATCCAGCCCGTGGAGCAAAACCGCTGGCGGGAGCTCAAAGCTACGGCAGGCGCCGGCTTTGAGGACTTCCTCTGGAGCACGGCCAACTCCTACAACGCCGAGGGGTTCCTGGCGACGAAGTACACGCCCGGGGGCAAAGACAAGGTGGCGCCGGACCCCATCCCCAACATCACGGACGCCATCCTCAAGATGCGCCGCGAACTGGACGACAAGAAACGCCTGGAGATGATCAAGCAGATCCAGCGCGACCTCGCCAAGGAGATGCCGGATTTGCCCGTGGTCAGCACCCTGCCGGTGGCGGGCTACACGCTCAATCAGCCGTGGCTGCGCAACAGCCACTGGATCGTGCCGGGGTTCAACCAGTGGGCCTCCACTGCCCGCCCGCTGACGGTCTTCTGGTACGACAAGGCGAAGCAGACCTAGGACGCGGGTCCTCGGATACCTGGTCAGCAATGAAGGAGAGTCGATGACATGCTCAGCCCTGAAGACAACGAAGCTCTAACCCGAGTCGGCCCGGGCACCCTGATGGGCGACCTGCTACGGCAGTACTGGGCGCCCGCGCTGCTATCCAGCGAGCTGCCCACGCCGGACTGCGCCCCCGTGCGCGTCAGGCTCCTGGGAGAGGACCTCATCGCCTTCCGGACCACGTCCGGAAAGGTGGGCCTCATCCAGGACGCCTGCCCCCACCGGGCCGCATCCTTCTTCTTCGGACGGAACGAGGAGGACGGCATCCGCTGCGTCTACCACGGCTGGAAGTTCGACATCACCGGCCAGTGCGTGGACATGCTGAGCGAGCCGGAGGACTCCGCCTACGTGCATAAGGTGAAGGCCACCGCGTATCCGTGCGTGGAGCGCGGCGGCCTGGTCTGGACGTACATGGGGCCGCGCAAGGAGCCGCCGCCCCTGCCGGACCTCGAGCCGAACCTGCGCATGGAGCTGGAGGGCCGCGGCGCCGTGCGGGTGAACATGTTCGAGTGGAACTGGTTCCAGTGCATGGAAAACAACATGGACACCTCGCACCAGGGCATCCTCCACTTCGGCTCGGTGCCGCTGGAGGACGCGCTGGACCCCACCAAGGCGCAGCAGGCGTACCCCGGGCCTGTCGAGGACCTCAAGTACATCGTCGCCAACCGCAAGACGCGCTTCCTCGTGAAGGACACGGACTTCGGCTGCTCCTACGGAGCCTACCGCCCAGGCGACGAAAACACTTACTACTTCCGCACCATGCACTGGGCCTTCCCGTGGGTAACGATGACGCCGGTCATCAAGCTCGGGAACGTCGTCAGTTGCGTCCTCACCGTCCCCATGGACGACACGCACACGATGTCCTTCGGCCTCACCACCGGCCGGCTCGACCAGCCCGCCAACCAGCCTTCGGGCGGCGGCGGCGACCGCGGCCTCCTGCCGAACACGCCGGACTGGTACGGCCGCTTCCGCCTCAGCTTCTTCCACGAGACCGCCCAGACCGGCCGCTACGACTTCTTCGTCGACCGCGAGATCCAGAAGACCAGCAGGACGGTAACCGGCTACTCCGGCATGCCCAGCGTGCCCGTGCAGGACGCCGCCATCACCTGGAGCCAGGGCTCGATCGTCGACAGGTCGAAGGAGCACCTCGGCACCACCGACTCGATGATCATCCGCGTGCGCAGGCGGCTCCTCCAGGCCGCCAAGGCGCTGCGGGAGCAGGGAGTCACCCCGCCCGGGGTGGACAACCCGCGCATCTATCGCCAGCGCTCCGGCTGGGCGTTGGTCCCCAAGGAAGCCGACTGGTGGGAGTACCTCAGGCCTCAGCGCGAGGCGTTCCAGCAGGTCGAGCTGAAGCAGCCGGTCGCGTGATGGCGGCCGCGCTCCAACCTGGAGCAACCCGGAAAGGGAGGTCGAGGCGCCGAGCTTCGACCTCCCTTTCCAAATCCGATCTACACGCCTAAGGGCCACGCCCGGGGTGCGCAAAAGCGATATGATTTAGCATTGCAAAGACCGGCGTGGACTCAACGAGCAGGAGGAATCGAAACCGATGACAGCAGGCAGTGTGAGAGGCAAGCGGGCAGGCCTGACCGTGAGGCAGCCGGACCCGCCGGGCCCGGGAGAGCTCCCCCAGACGCCCCGCGAGATCGAAGGGCCTTACTTCCGGCTCGGC
>Ga0073934_10005630_pt1 | contig 19091 bp, 12 predicted proteins | sample LarsenN4metaG_FD_76834 | JGI IMG/M metagenome (GOLD analysis project Ga0073934, IMG submission 76834) | Hot spring sediment bacterial and archeal communities from British Columbia, Canada, to study Microbial Dark Matter (Phase II) - Larsen... ... | reverse complement strand
TGCTCCTCAGAGCGGACGCGGTCCGGTATCTGGGACTGCCCGGCACGTTGACGTTCGGCTTTGCCGTGCTGCTCGGGTCCACCGCGCTCGCGTATGTGACGTACTGGCTGATCGAGCACCAGTTCGATCGCGTGCGCGCCCGCGTTCGAGGCACGGCCGATCCGGCGGCGGCTCCCTCTCCACAAGGCGTGCGCCGGGCGCAGATCGGCGTGGTGGCCGTCGCAGCATCGATGGTGCTGCTCGCAAGCCCGGTCGGACAGGCGGTTGGATATGTAAGTCAGACGGCGGCAGAGAAGGTCATGCCACCGTCACCGGCGTTCGACATCCGATGGCGCGCCGACGTTCCGGATGCGGAGCGCCAGCGGTTCGAGGCCGAACTGGGTCTGACCGCGCTCGGATCAGTGGACAGGGATCAGAGTCGCCGCACGTGGTCGTACAGTCTGCGCTCGCCAACGCCCGAGCGGGTTCGCGCACTTCTCGAACACCGAGCCGTTGAGGACACCGCCGGAATTGACACCGAACGACTCGAGATCCCTCATTAGCCGGGAGCACCACTGGCCTGCGGCGGTGATTGTTTCAGGACTTGCCGCCCTCGTCCTGTACACGCTGTCAGACCTGCTCACGGTCCCCGGCGCGCTGCCCGGACGCGATTCCGTCAACCTGTATGTCTGGGAGATCTACACGCGATCGGTCCTGGCGACCGGTGCGCTGCCGTTCTGGAATCCCTTCCATTTCGCCGGCACGCCGCACCTGGCCGACGTTCAGACGACGGTGTTGTATCCGCCGGCGATGCTTCTTCGATGGTTGCCGCCCGAGGCGTTCCTCTCATGGATGGCTGCGCTCCATGTCTGGATCGCCGGGGCCGGCACGCTGTTCCTCGCACGTGTCGTCGGATTGAGCTGGTGGGCCGCAGCCGCCGCGGCGCTCGCAGGCATGCTTGGCGGCAGCATGGGAGCGAAGCTCCACAACGGATACCTGCTGCTGCTGTATTGCGCGTCGTGGCTGCCGTGGGCGCTCGGCCTCGCCATCGTGTCGGTGCGACGCCCCGGCGTCTGGCCGCATCCCGCACTCGTGTTCGTGCTCGTGTTGCAGTTCCTTGCGGGCTATATCCAGGGCAGCATCTATCTCGTCGGTGCGATCTGTCTCTACTTCGCGTTCAGCACGATCTGGCCCGAGCCGGGTCTCGGGCCGAACGCCCGTATCCGTGTTGCCGCGCAGTTGGTCGTCACCGCGGTGCTGTCTCTGGGCGTGAGCGCCTTTCAGCTTTTTCCGACGGCGCGTCTGGTCGCCCAGGCGGCGAGATTTTCGGGCATTCCGTACGAAGAGGCCGTCGCCGAAGGCGGTTGGTCGCTGCCGAGTCTGGTGACGTTCTTCTTTCCCTTTTTCGGGATCGCGTCCACCCCGCCTCATCGTGACCTTGCGGAGCTGGTCTCCTACGTGGGCTGGATCCTGATGACGACGATCCCGCTGGCGTTCCTTTCGCGCGCTCGTCGCCGCATCGCCTGGTTCTTCGTTCTCCTCACCGGCATCGCGCTGGCGATTGCCATCACCGACTTGCCGATTTATCGCCTGCATCACGCGTTGTTTCCCGGATTCCGTTACCCCGGCCGGGTGCTGTTCCTTGCAACGGTGAGTGTGGCGATCCTCGGTGCCCTGGGCCTGGAGCGATTCATCGAACTGACGCGTGAGCGTCGATGGGTGCCGGTCACGGCCGGGCTCGCGTCCAGTGTCGTCTTGATCGGGCTCGCGACGATGGTGGCGACGTCGAGCGTTGCGAGCACATCGCCGCCGGCGCCAGGATGGCCATGGCTGCCGATCGCATCGCTGTGCGGCGTGCTGATTGCCGGTGTCCTGGCTTCCCGCGCGCACCTCACGGCCGCGTTCGCGATCGTGCTGGCGCTGATTGCGATCGACATCACCCTGTTCGCGTCCGATGCCGCCAGGCCGGTGTCGGTCGAGAGCGGCGATCGGCTGCAGCGGTGGATGGGTCCGCCCATCCCCGGCCGTGGGATATCGACATGTGAGAACCGGATCGGCGCGGGCGAGATGCTTCGCAACGGCCAGGCCGGGCTCGACGGTCTCGCCGGGATCATCCTGTCCGACTACACCGACTGGGCGCACGTCGTCACCTCAGGCAATCCGCTGCCCAATGACGGTCAGTTTCACGGCGTGGACAGCGAGGGAGAGTTTCCCGTCCGGCGTGATCTGCTGGATGTCGCGAACGTATCGGTCATCTACTCGTGCGCGCCGCTCGATGCGCCGTCCCTCACGCTCGTCTCGGACGTGGACGGCGTCTACGTCTATCGCAATCAGGCGGCCCGGCCGCGCGCCTTCTGGACCTGCGGTGGACGGATGATGACCAAGGAGGCGGCGACGGCGCGCATTCTGGGCTCACGCTTTGATCCGGAAGGCCGGCTCTCGCCGCGTGTGTATGTGAACATCAGATGGGCGCCCGATCTCCCCCTCGAACGGCGACGGACTCTCGAAGAGCGCCATAGCTTGCGAGATGGTGTTGCGCTCGATGAGCGTACCTGGCGATACACCCTCGAAGATCAGTCCGTTCCCAATGTCGTCGCGCTCATGCAGGATGCCGCGGTCGAGGATACCCACGGCGTGGATCGCGCCACGGGCCGCGTTGCGCAATTACCGGTGCCGCCGGACGCAGACGCTGCGAGTAGCGGCGACGAGATGCTGACCGGGACGGTGCCGTGCCGAGCGTCTGGAACGATCGTCGTTACGGCGATGGATCGCCGCGATGGCTACTTCGCAGCCGACGTCGAGGCCCCGGTTGCAGGCTACGCTTTCCTGAGTGAGCCGTTCTACCCCGAGCGCAAAGCGTTTGTCGATGGGCAGAGGGTGAGCGCGGTGCACGCGAACCTCGCGTTTACCGCAGTGCCGGTGCCGGCCGGCTCTCATCGACTGGAGATGCGGTATGTCCCCGGCAGTTTCCGCATCGGGCTCGCCGTCTCGATGCTGACGCTGATTGCCTGGTCCGGGGTGTCCTGGCTGAGAACTCGCGGTCGATGACGCCTGCGCGCTTCCTGTTCGTGATGCAGTACCCGGGCTATCTCCGGTACTTCGATTCAACCGTGCGGTTGCTGGCCGAACGCGGCCATCACGTCGATGTCGTCTTCGACAGCCCACACAAACAGCCCGAGGGCATGGAAGCGCTGGAAGGCGTTGCAGGAATCACCTGCCTCGGCCAGACGCCACGGCGTGACGATGTCTGGACGGTGGTCGGCAAGGCGGTTCGCGGAACGATCGATTACCTCCGGTATCTGCATCCGCGCTTCGCCAATGCGCATTACCTGCGCAACCGGATGCGAGATGTGCTGCCGCCCCTGTTCTCGTTTGTCGGGCGATGGCATTCGGCGAGCGCAGACACGACGAGGCGGGCGATCGCGCCGTTGCTCGCATGCGAGCGCGCGATCCCCAGCAGCCCGGTGCTGGAGCGCTTCATTCGGTCGCGCCGGCCCGACGCGGTCGTCGTCACTCCGCTCGTCACCGATCGCTCGACTCAGGTCGATATCGTCAAGAGCGCACACGCGCTCGGGCTTCCTGTGGCGTTGTGCGTGGCGAGCTGGGATCACCTGACGACCAAGGGGCTCATGCGAGTGCAGCCCGATCTGGTCGCGGTGTGGAACGAGGAGCAGCAGGCGGAAGCGATCGAGTTCCACGGCGTGGCTCGCGAGCGCATCGCGGTGACGGGGGCGCAACCGTTCGACCGCTGGTTCACACGGCAGCCGACCGACAGAGCCAGCTTCTGCCGCAAGGTGAGCCTCGACGGGTCGAAGCCGTTCGTCCTGTTCGTCGGGTCGACGGCGTCGATCTCGGCGCCTGTGGCCGAGGTCGATTTCGTCAGGCGCTGGATCGAAGCGTTGCGTGCGGTGCCGGCACTTCGCGACGTGGGTGTCCTCATCCGGCCGCATCCCTATAACGCGGTTCATTGGCATGATGTGGACCTGACAGCGCTTCCCGGCGTGGCGGTCTACCCGCGAGCGGCGAACCCGGTCAACGAAGCCGACCGGCAGGACTACTTCGATTCGCTGTTTCACAGCGAGGCGGTCGTTGGCGTGAACACGACCGCCATGATCGAGGCGGCCATCGTCGGCCGGACGGTGCACGCCGTTCTCGCCGACGAGTTCCAGGACACGCAGGGTGGCACGCTGCACTTCCGGTATCTCCTGGCTGAGAACGGCGGGTTTCTCCGCGTCGCCGGGAGCCTGCCGGAACATGCCATTCAGGTGGCAGAAACACTGGCAGACCCTGCGACTGGACGCGAGGCCTGCAAGCGGTTCGTGGCGAGGTTCATCCGTCCGCACGGCATCGACGTGAATGCCACGCCAGCCCTCGTCCACGCGCTGGAGCGGCTGGCCGCGTCGGGACCCCGTCCCGCCGTGCATCCGGCCGCATCCACCTATCCGCTGCGAGTGGTGCTCTGGCTGTCGGGGATCGTCGCCGTGTATCGCAGTCCGTCCCGCGTCGTGAAGGTCATCCGTCGCGCCGCGTTTGCGTTGAAGACGAAACTGATTACGGTGGTCGGCGGCCGGGCAGAAGCCGAGTGAGTCGTTCATGAAGTGGGAGCGGCGAACGGTTGTGTGGGCGGTTGCGGCCGCAGTGTTCGTGGGCTCGTTTCTGATTCGCTTCCTGGAGCTCACGTTCCACAACGATCATTTCGAGTACCTGTCGCTCGCCGCGGAGATTCTGGACGGCGCCGTTCCGGGCGTCGATTTCTTCGATTCGACGCGGCCACTGCAGTACTACCTGTCCGCGGCGGGCTTGTGGTTGTTCGGCCATCAGCTTCTCGCCGAGGCGATTCTCTGCGTGACGCTGCTGTCGGTGGCGACGGCGGCCGTGTTCTTCCTCGGCCTGGAAGTGTCGGGCTCGCTCTCGCTCGGCGCGCTTGCGGCGATGTTCACTGTGGCCGTGCTGCCGCGGCTCTATGCCTACCCGAAGATCATCGTGCCCGCCTTCGGCCTGCTCCTCTGCTGGCGATTTCTCGATCGCGCCACGCCGGCGCGGCTCGCTGCGCTGAGCGCCTGGACGGCGGTCTCGTTCTATCTGCGCTTCGACTACGGCGTGTGGCTTGGCATGGCTGCGGCGGCCGGCATCGCTGCGGCGCAGTGGCGAGACTGGCGCGGGATCGCGACCGTGATGCTTCGGTACGCCGCGTTGGTCGCCCTGTTGTGTGGTCCTTACGTGGCGATGCAGTTCGCTCTGGGGGGTGGAATCTCGAGCGGACCGGGCACCGGCCGGCTCGTGCACCTGCTGTCTGGCGAGGATCTCGTCTCGCTCGCGCTGCCGAGCGTGCCGGCGGAGCGGCCGCTCGTCTGGTTCAGGCCGGCCGGTCCCCTTGCGACCGTCGGCTGGAACGAGGATGTGGGCGAGGAGCAGCGAACTCGTCTCGAGCGGCAGTACTCGCTGCACCAGGTACGAGCTGTCGGCGACCGGGCTTGGCAGTACGTACTCGGCGATCGCACTCCCGGAACACTGCGGCGGCTTCAGGGCGAGCCAGCCGTGAGCGGTGTGACCAACATCGATCGGGAGGGGCGGATCCTTCGCGAGCCGCCGTGGTCGGTGGTGCGCCGGTGGCTTCATGTTCCGGTGATCGAATCGCCGTTCCTGACGAGGGAGAATGCCGCCGTCTGGCTGTATGACGCCCTGTTCCTGACGCCGCTCCTGGCGGCGCTGCTGCTGGCAGCACGTCTGGTCAGGCGGGACACGACAGACACAGAGGCGCCGAAGCTGATCACAACGATCGTGCTCGCCGTGCTGTTCAACCTGTTTCTCATCCGCGGGAATCTCGACTCGCACCTTCCCGATGTCATCGTGCCGGCGGCAGTACTGTGGGCGTGGATGCTGCGTGGTCGTGGACACGAGCTGCGACGCAGCCCTTCGGCCGGCGCCGTCGCGCGCTTTGCGGTGGCGGCGTGCGCCTTGACCTCGGTATGGCTGTCGGTTGACGTCTATGCCGGCTCGATGAACCACCTGATGGCGACGGAGTTGTTCTCGACGCCTCGACGGGTGGCGCAGCGGCTCAACGCGACAATCCAGGATCTGCGGCAAGACCCGCTCGACCGATTCGCGCCGCCGGGCAGCCCCGGGCTGCGCGGATTGATCCGGTACCTCAATCGCTGCACCAGGCCATCCGACTACCTGCTGGTGCTCGGCTATCAGCCGGAGGTGTTCTTCCACGCCAACCGGCGAATCGGTGGCGGGAACGTCGTGTTTCAGGCCAATCTCGGGGCTGAGCCCGATCAACAGGCGACGATCGTCACGCGGCTGCAGGGCGAGAGTGTTCCGATTGCAATCCTGCCCGTCAACCGCCTGGACGAGATCGAGGGGACCTATCCGATTGTGAAGAGCTACGTGGATCGCCGCTACGAGCTGGCACAGGAATCGGGCTTCGGCGAGGCTCGTCCGATTCGTGTGCTGGTCGATCGTCAGGCGGTTCCCTCACACGTCGATCAGGAGCTTGGCCTGCCGTGTTTCTCGGGCTCGCTGGCAGAGGCGAGCGTGACGCGCTGAGCTCAGGAAACCGGCTCGGCCGGTCGCACGCCGCCACGCACGATCGTCCACTGCATCACGCCGAGCGCCAGGGCGCCCGCGGCCGTCGTCGCAAACCTGACCCACCAGGTTGACCAGAAGATGGCAGTGGCGTCGGACGTGCGGTAGACGTAGCCGGGAAACCAGTCGCGGAAATAGTGCGTCATGTCCATCTGCACGAACGGCTGCTGGGTGACGAGCGTCAGGAGAAACGCTGCGGTCAGGATGACGGGCCCTGGCTGGTGAGCGCGCACGTAGGCGGCGTAGATGATGGTGATGACGGGCAGCATGAACACCAGGTAGCGCCAGATATCAGCGTTGCCGGCCGCAGTGGCCGCAACGATGAGGGCGGCGAAGGTCGCCAGCTCCGGTGTGTCCCTCATCGTGCGGAGACACCACACCGGCCGGAGGAAGAGCAGCACGGTGATGCCGCCGAGCAGTGTGATGAGGAAATAGGCGAAGAAGGCGACGAACGGCAGGTCGCGCCAGAGGGCGAGGTTCGCGATGAAGTCGGCGGCGGTCAGGAGCGGCCGGTCGCGATCGCCCAGGTTCGTCGTGCTCGCCCACTGCCGGATCAGCAGGAGGGCTGCAACGGCGGGTGCATAGGTGAGCAGCGGGCGCACGACGCCGCGGCCCTGGCGGAGCTCGCGATGAAAGCCGAAGAACGCGAGTGCCACCGCGAATTCGCGCGTGGTGACCGCAATCAGCGCAGCGGCCGCAGCCATCCATCCCGTGCGGGTCAGCAGAACGTAACTCGCGGCGCACAGGACCGCCAGCGCCCCAAGGTCGATCTGCACGGGGTAGAAAGCGAACATCCGGGACGTTGCAATACACAACGCCACCGTGACCACGAAGTACAGCTTGTAGACGGGCGCGACCGCGTAAAGATCGAGAATCAGACAGAGGAACAGGTAGAGAGCCGCCGCGTACAGGAAGTTCATCACCTGGAACGCCGGGATGATGTCGATTCCTGCGTTATAGGGAATCCGCGTCAGCAGGGGCAGCAACGGCCGCGTCTGCGTCGCGATGGTGCCGTCGTAGATGCGGGCGGTCACCATGTGCGAGTACTGCCGTCCGTCCCATCCGAGACCGTCGTTGGCTTCGACTCGGCCCGACCGTGCATTGAGGCCCGCGAACAGGCTCAATCCGACGAGGACGATCAGAAGATTCGTGATCCGGCGAGTGTGGCGCACTGGCCGATCGTAACCTACGCCCGTACGCGAGTCGCCGGACGGCACGCAACGAGATCGGCGGGACGGAGTCGAACAGGGGGGACGCGACGGAAGTGATACGCTGCGACCGGGCGATGCTGTCACGGGCCTACGTTCCAGGAGCCGTCCTCGCGCTTCTCGCCGGTCTCCACAAGACCCTGTATGCGTCGGTGCTGGTGAACGACGACTTCATGCACCGCGCCTACGCACTCCAGCTCCTCGCGGGCGAGAGGCCCGTTCGCGACTTCTTCGACTACGGCATGTTCCTGATGTACGTGGTCAGCGCCCTCGCGCAGCTCCTGTTCGGATATCGGCTGCTGGCCGAGGCGGTCGTGATCGGCGTGATGGTCGCCGTGAGTACGTTTCTCGTCTTCGACGTCGTTCGACGCCTGACCGAATCGACCGCGGCATCGACGCTTGCGGCCGCACTCTTCGTGGTGGCCATGCCACGCAGTTATGGCTACCCGAAGCTGATCGTCTACTCAGTTGCTGCCGTACTCTGGTGGAACTACGTGCGCACGCCGTCGCCCTGGCGTGCGGTCGTGCTCGGAGTCTGGACGGCCGTTGCGTTCTACTGGCGGCCCGATCACGGGGCCTACGTCGCTGCCGGCGTGACCCTGGCCATGCTCGCGTCCCACGGCGCGAGCCTCGCGGCATTGAAAGAGTGCGTCCGCGCGGGCGCCGTGACGATCGCGTTGGTCGCGCCGTGGGTGATCTTTGCCTCTCTGCAGACGCATGGCTTCGCCGCGTATCTGCAGAGCGGAACTACGGCGGCGGTGGAGGAGCACGCCACCGGGCAGACGTGGCCGCGCTGGCCGCTCGTGCGGCTGTCGGACGTGGTGAGCGTGGACGGCGCGGATCGCTATGCGCCATCGATCGGCGTGCGATGGACGCGCGAGAGCTCGCCCGAGTCGAGGCAGCGGGTCATCGACCAATACGGTTTGACGGTCGTGGCCACACGCGACGAAGTGTCGCAGACCGTGCGTGCATCCGGGAAAACGATTGACGCGATCCGCGCGCTGGTTGCAGAGCCGATCGTCGAGGACACTGACGGCATCGAACGCGGCGCCGGACAGATCTCGGAGTCGGCCTGGCCCCCGTCCCAACGCCGCCGGTTCGACCACTGGTGGTTGCGCGTTCGCGTGCTCCCGGGACTCGATCAGGTCAAGGGCGGGGAGGCGGCCGCCATGTTCCTGTTCGCGCTGCCGCTGGCGGCGATGGCGATCGCCGTTCCGGCGAAGCGCTACCTGCCGACCGAGGTTACGCCTGTCCGCCTCGTGTGCTTCGGTCTCCTTGCCGTCCTCGTCGACGCAGGTGTCCTTCGGGCGCCTTTCCACGTGCGAGTAGGCGATGCGATCGTTCTGCCCGCAATCCTGCTCGGGATCCTCGCCGCCGTGACGATGCGCGCCACCCGGCAGTCGAGCGGGCTCGTTCGCCGGCTGTCCCGCGGCTTCGCCATCGTCGTCGTGTTCGTGATGATGAAGAGCCTTGCCGAGGCCGGTCAGTCGGGTGAGCGGGTGTCGTGGGTGGCGGGCGAGTGGGAGTCGTTGAACCGCGCGCGCGGCGCCTGGGAAGAAGTGGTCGGACGACTCACGTCGAGCCCGCCGATCGATTACTGGCGGAACCGCAATCCCGAGGTCACGCTGCGCCTGGCGGCGTACGCGCGCGACTGCGTTCCGGAATCGGATCGGATTCTGGTCCTGTGGTTCGCACCGGAGATTTACTACTATTCGGATCGTCTGATGTCGAGCCGGCACGCATTCTACCTGGCGCAGTTCGGCGACCTTCCCCACGAACGTGCGATGGAAATCGAGAAGGTCAGACGGGTACCGCCCACGGTCGTGTTCACCAGGAACCGATCGGAGCGCGACGCCAGGATCGCGTTTCCACAGTTGTTCGACCTCCTCGGTCGCGACTACCACGTTGCCGGCTCAATCGAAGACGCTGATCGCTACATCATCCTCGTGAGAAACGATCGCCAACCCGTGCGCGAGTATGGGGCCAATGGGTGGCCCTGCTATCGCTGATGGCGTCACCGCTAGGCGGATCCCGACTTTCGTGGATCGCGATCGCATGGGCCGCCGGTTGGCTGGCAATTCTCGGCATCGCCTACTTCGCGATCTCGTGGCCGTACATAGACGTTTACAACAATCTTCGGGAGGTGACCCGCAGCAGCTGGCCACGATACGTGCGCATCGCTTTCAGCCCGGGCATCGAGTATCGGCCGCTCCTGATGATCAGCATCAAAGCGGCCTACGACGTACTGCGACTGCATCTCTGGGCCTACCAGTCACTGGTGTTGCTGCAGCTGGGCGGAATACTCGCGTTACTGATGTGGCTCCTCTGGCCAGTCAGCGGTCGCCGCGTGGTCGCCGCGGTCGTCGCAGTGAGCTGCGTGCTCGGACTCCACACCAGCCGAGTGCTGTTCCTGTTCGTCCCGCTGAACGCCTATTCAGGCGCCCTCGTTCTCCTGCTCGTCGCGATCGCGCTCGCCCTCGACCCGCGAACGCGCCCGTTCGACTGGATCTTCCTGCCGCTGACCGTCGTGGCGCTGTTCGCGCTGGAGTCGAGCCTGCTCATCATCCCGCTCCTCCTCGTGCTGTGGTGGCATGAGGCGCCAGGCGTCGGCTTTCGTGGCGCCGTGTGCTCCATCGTTGCGCTTGCCATCTATCTCACGGTGCGCTTCACCTTCGGGGCGCCGGTGTCGCTGGACGACAATTTCACGGGCTCGGGGCTCGGGTTCACCGATGCCACGCCGGAAACGCTGCGCAACGTATTCGAGCACGCTCCATGGCTCTTCTGGCTCTATAACGTGTCGGCGAGTCTTCTGACGGTCATCGCATCGGAGCCTCGGGCAGGAACGTACCGCTTCATTCAATCGCTTCTGCGCGGCGGCGCGCCGTTGTGGCATTGGCTGCACGTGGCCTCGTCGCTCCTCACGACGGCCCTCGCGATCGTGGTGCTGACGCGCTGCCGCCCGGCCTCCGAGCGCGATCGATTGCTGCGTGCCGCCGGCCTCGTGCTGATCGTGTTCGGGAGCGGCCTGGGATTTCTCTACACACGTGACCGCATTGCGTTGTCGGCCGGAGTCGGGTACGCGATGGTCGCCTTTGTCGCGATCGTCACGCTGATGGAACGCGCGCCGGCGGCCGGGCCGAGACGGCTGGCGATCCTGACCGTAATTGGCATGCTCGCGATGGCATGGACCGTTCGAACCGCCGAAACGTATGTGCACCTCCGGGACCTGGCATGGGACTACCACCTCGAGTGGACCGAGCGGTTCGCTGATCTGGGTGGCACTGCACAGCCGCCGACAGAGCTGCTGACATCGCTGCGATCGGTTGCGCTCGGCAGAACACCCCGGGACCCGCGCAAGGATCCGGCGTGGACCTACGCTCTGTTCGAGCGCCGCTTCACTCCCGATGGCGAGGCGCGCAGGTCTGCCGACGAAGGGGCCGACGATGCCGTCGTCCCGGTCTCGTTGCCGTTCGATATCCGATGGAAGCCAGACATCGACGAAGCCATGCGCCGGGGGGCCGAGGCCGAGCTGGGGCTCATCGACGCGCAGCGGGTGGCGCGAGATCCGCGCGGCCGGACGTGGGAATATCGGCTGCGCCGCCCAACCCGCGAGCGCGTCCGGAGGGTTCTCCTCCACCCAGCCGTGGAAGACACGGCACGCATCGACGCGCAACGCTTCGAGATCGTGCACTAGAGACGACGAATGCCTCAGCCGCCACACAACCGCGTACGCACGTTCGCTCAGAAAGTACGGGCTGCCCTGGGCAGCTCACGGCAGGACGAAGCCCTGGCGGATATCGTCCGACGCCTCACGCGCATCGAGCGTCAGCTCGACGCGGTGGAGAAGATCTGGCAGAAGACGCGGCACCTCGAGCCGGCTATTCAGGCGCTGTTACGAGAGCGCTACCTCGATCCCGGGACGCTTCCCTACCCGGAACGGCTGACGGCAAGGCGCTTCCGACTCAGCTCGCAGAGTCAGGAGGACGGCCTGACGCTCGCTCTTTTGAGCGAGGTGGGCGTGACGTGCCGCCGCTTCGTGGAGATCGGATCGGGGTTGAGCGGCGGCAACTCGGGCTTTCTCGCGCGCGAATGCGGGTGGTCCGGGCTCATGGTGGATGGTCACGAAGGGCACATGGCGCAGGTTGGGCGCCGGTTTCCGACCGTGCGGGCCGTCGCCGCCTGGGTGACGCGCGACAACATCAACGAGCTGATTGCGGCCAACGGGTGCACGGGTGAGGTCGATCTCTTCAGCCTCGATCTCGACGGCACCGACTACTGGATCTGGGAAGCGATGACGGCGTGCTCGCCGCGCCTGGTGATCCTCGAATACAACTCGATGTTCGGGCCCGATCGGTCGGTCACCATTCCCTACGATCCGAAGTTCGACCGGCACCGCCATCACACCACCTACTACGGCGCATCGCTGACGGCGCTGACGCGCCTCAGCGCGCGCAAGGGCTATCGGCTGGTTGCCGTCGAGCCGAACGGCGTCAACGCGTTCTTCCTTCGCAACGACCTCGCGCCTCATATCCCGTCGTGCGAGCCCGCTCGCGTGTTTCGTCTGCTCGAAAAATACGACGTGCTGATGCAGCAGGGCGAGGACGTATTCCGCTACGCGGAGAAAGCGGGCCTGAAGCTGATTGACGTGTAATAGCGTCTTCGTTTTTCGTTTCGATGTCGCGTCCTTGGTCCGTGGTGCTTCGTGCCTTGGTCCGTCCCTTGTCCCTTGTCCTTGGATCGCTCAGTGCCCAGGATCGCGGCCTGCCAGCGTTCAACTGCGGACCGAGGACCTTGGACCAGAGGACGGACGAAGCACCAAGAGATGATGGTCTGAGGCGGGCCTCGCTAGTTCGTGATCTCGTTGTAGTAGTCGGTCGCCGCGGAGCGACCCGACGCGACACTGTCCCTGACCGCGAGGTACTTCACCGGGTCGCCCTTGAAGCGGTTCACGTCGTAGACGTTCGTGATCTCGTGAGTCGTGCAGTACTGGAGATACAGGCAGAGTCGGAACGATCCCGGATCGACCCGGCTTCCCAGATGCAGGCAGCGAGAGGTATCGACGGCGACGCCGGCGCCGACCGGCCCGGTCACCGTGACGATGTCGCTGGTGCCGCCGACCGCGGCAATTTCCTCGTCCGAGTACCGCCGCAGCTCGATGTCCGATCCCGATCGCCGGCTCCTTCGCAGCGCCCGCACCTCCCGGACGATGCGTGAGGTCGCATCGGCGGGGATGAAGGTGAACGGCCCTTCGCGCTCGCCGACCTCGAACAGGTGAACGAAGTGCTTCACCTGTGAGAGCCCCTCGTGATCGAGATGGAACAGCTGGCTCTCGATGTTGTTGCCGGCGGCGCGCGGAAGCGAGTACATCAGGTCAACGCGAGTCAGGTGTGGCACCATGCGGAGATATCGCGTCGCCGAGCCGAGCATTGCGTCATTGAGCGCGAAGTCCACGAGCTCCGGATTCTCACGCAGGTCGCCATCGTCGAGCAGATACCGCAGAAACGACTGTTTCCTCGTCAGGAACTTCTGTCGTTGTTCGGGAGTCCACGCCGTGTAGCCGGCAAGCTGCGCCTCGATCTCGGCCTTCTTGCGCTCGAAGACACGGCGGGCGACCGGCAGCACCTCGGCGAAGCCGTCTAAGGCATCAGGCGAGAGCAGCGCGTAGCCCCTGCGCGGGTCGATGATCGGCCCCGGTGCTCTCAGTCGCGCGATGTACGACGCGGCCGCCTGACTGCGCTGCCGCGTGTCGCGGGGCGCGCGCGCCACGCCTGCGGCCTTCAAGAGGATCCGGCCGGCCTCGGAATCGCGCAGGCGAAAGTACAGGCTCTTCTCTGCCTGCCTGACGCGTCGAAACACATTCTGCGCGAGCTTGATCCCGCGCTTGCCCTGCTTGCGAGCCGTCTTCACCCGCCGCAGAATCAGTCCGACAGCCCGCCCGGCCAGAGTGCCGTGCCCCGTGCTCACGACCTACAGCATACCTTGGCGTAGAGCGGCTTCAGGCCCCGCGTTATGATCTCCACCATCGCCTGATGCCGCGCGTCATCATCGGTTCCCCGCTGTTCAACCACGCCGATCACTTTCCGCAGGCGATCGAATCGATCCTCGGTCAGACGTTCAGCGACTTCGCTGTCGTGCTCGTGGACGATGTCTCGAGCGATGCGACGCCGGCGCTCGCACACGCGTATGCGGCGCGCGACCGGCGCGTGTCGTACTATCGCAATCCCGAGCGGCTGGGTCTCATTGAGAACTCGCAGAGAGCGTTTGCGATCGCGCGCGAGCGGCATCCCGACGCCGACTACTTTGCGTGGGCGAGCGATCACGATTTGTGGCATCCGCAGTGGCTCGAGCGGCTCGTGCAGACGCTCGATGCCCATCCCGACGTGCTGCTGGCATATCCGCTGAACCGGCGGATCGGCCCGAACGGCGAGCTGCTCAAGCGCAAGCCGTGGGTGTTCGATACGTTCGGGGAAACGCATCGGGGAACACGGTTTCGAGCCGGAATCCGCCGGATGCGCGCCGGCAACATGGTGTACGGGCTCTATCGCGCCGCGGCGCTGCAGCGTGCCGGCGTCTACCGCCGCATCGTAGTGCCCGATCGACTGCTGCTTGCGGAGCTCTCGTTGTACGGTCAGTTCAAGCAGGTTCCCGAGGTCCTGTGGTTCCGGCGGTGGTATGGACGTGTGTTCAGTCTCGACCGGCAGCGCGCCAACTTCTTCCCGCAACGCACCCCGTGGCACGCGTACTGCCCGTGGTGGGTGGCGCACGCGGCCAGCCTGTGCCATACGCTGGTGATCCGAGGCGAGGGCGCGCCGGGAGTGCCGCGTGCTGCGGGTGCGCTCGCCGCGGTGCAGTACCTGGTCATCGGTGGCGCTGTTCACGGGTGGGAGAGCGTTCGCGAGGTGCGCGCGTCGATCGCCGCGCGATCGCAGACGCTGGGTCGACGCCTGCACCTGATGCGCCGTTCGATTGCGCGCCAGGGATTGCTCAACTGGATCAGGGCACACATCAAGGAGCTCGGCGCGGCCGACGCATGGAAAAAACACGTCTAGTGCTACTTTGTCACTCTGATCCGACGGTTCAGGCCGGAAATATGCTGCGGCAGCGAACCTGCCCTTCGACAAGGTCAGGACACCCCGAGCAACGTCGAGGGGTGCGAGCGACGCGTCGCGCGCGCCAGACGGGAAAACGCTCCGGCCGGCCAGATATCCGGCCAGGTCACGGACCTGGCCGTCACGTGGACGGGTCCCCGGGCGGGCGTTTTCCCGCGTCGTCGAGCGGTTCGCCGAGCGTGTTTCTGGCCTGAATTCAGCAGTGTGACAAAGTAGTGCTAGCCCGGGTGCGCAGAGTCCTGTCGCAATTGGGGTTCGAGGCCGTACGGCGGCCCGGTCTCCTGTTTCTGCTGTCGATGCGAGCGATCCCCGTCGTTCGCAGGCGTGTCATCCCAGCCCTGCTCAAGGAAGAACTGAACGCCATCCCCGCGTCTGAGACCGTCGCGATCGTCAGGCAGGAGCTCGAGCGCTTGCGAAACAGCGATGGCCCTCTGGTCATCGGCCCATGGGTCGGTGAAGTGGGCTTCGAGCTGCTGTACTGGATTCCGTTCCTCAACTGGGCGCTGAAGGCGTATCAGCTCGACGAGCGCCGGCTGATCGTGGTGTCGCGCGGTGGGGCACGACACTGGTATCGGCATCTCTCGCGCGAATACGTGGACGTCTTCAGCCTGTTCACCCTCGATGAGTATCGCGAGGCGAACGAAGCACGATGGGACAAGGCCGGACACCAGAAGCAGTACCGCGTCGAGCAGATGGATCGCGATATCGTCGATCGCGCGCTTCAGAGGGCGGGCATCGGGAAGGCGGAGCTGCTGCACCCGTGGTTGATGTACAAACTGCTGCGGTTCTACTGGTTCGAGAAGGCCGGCATCGGTCTTCTGCGCCGGCACACGGACTACCGGCGACTCGAGTCGATCGAGCGCAGCCCGGCCCTGAGAGATCTGCCCGGCGACTACGTCGCCGTCCGGTTTTACTTCCGGCCGTCGTTCCCCGACACGCCCGAGAACCAGCGGTTCGCGGCGCATGTCGTCCGATCACTCAGCAAAGAAATTCCCGTGGTGTTGTTGAACACAGGTCTCCGGCTCGACGATCACGCAGACCTCGAGGTCGCGGACGGCAATATCCATCGCGTGGACGACCTGATGCGGCCGGACCAGAACCTCGAGATCCAGACGGAGATCATCAGCCGCGCCCGGGCGTTCGTCGGAACCTACGGCGGCCTGGCGTACCTCGGGCCGTTTTATGGCGTCCCGTCGTATTCCTTCTATTCCACCGAGGACGAGCTCGTTCCCGCACACATCGATGTCAGTTGGCGGCTGGGGCGAATGATGGATGCGCCGGTGACCGTTCTGCATACCGGGATGGCGGGTCTGTTGCGTGGGTTGTTCACGAGGCCATCAGAGCTGCGTTCTTAGCGGCCGCGCGCTCTGCTGGGATGTCACCCCTCGACCATGCCCGAGTTGTCAGGCCCTTACCCTGGCGGGTTCTTCGTTCGTTCCACGTAGTACTTTCCGATCGTCAGGCCGTCCACCCACCCATTCGTCAGGTGCATCAGCGCATCGCCGGGTGAGCCGACAATCGGGTGGCCGTGCCGGTTGAAGGACGTGTTCAGCAGAACGCCGACTCCCGTCGCGTGCTTGAAAGCGCGGATCAGATCCGCGTAACTCGCGTTCGCATCGTCGCACACGACTTGCGGACGCAGAGTGCCGTCCACGTGGACGACCGCGGGAATCTCCTGCCTGGCGGCTTCAGACGCTCGCACCGCAAATGTCATGAACGGGTAGTCGCGGCTCCCATCCCAATACTTCGCGGCATCTTCGGCGAGCACCGACGGCGCAAAGGGAACGAAGGGCTCGCGCCCCTTGAGCAACAGGTTGATCCGATCCTTCACGTCGAGGCGGCAAGGGTTCGCCAGCACCGATCGGTTCCCGAGCGCTCGCGGGCCCACCTCGAGCCGACCCTGAAACCGTCCGATCACTTTGCCAGAGACAAGCTGGTTGACGAGGAGACCGGGTGTTGCGGTCTGAACGGTGAGCGCGTGCCGCGTGTGCCAGTCGTCGAGCGTCCGGGTAATCGTCTCGTCCGAGAACTGGTGACCGAGATAAGGATCGCGAAATGCCATCGGCGTCGATACGTGCCCCTCGAAGAACAGCGCTTCCAGCGCGGCGCCCGCAGCGAGCCCCCCGTCTGCCGAGTCGGGAAAGACGAAAAACGAAGACGGGCGCAGCTGGTCTCGGATGAGCGCGTTGGCTTTCACGTTCAGCATGACGCCGCCGGAGGCGGCCAGATGGCGGCTGCCGGCGATGCGCATCGCGTCGGCCGCCAGGTGCAACATCACATCTTCGAAGTGCGCCTGTGCGAACGCGGCGACATCGTGATTGGGGAATCGATCGAGCAGGCGCTGGAAATCGTCGGCCTGGGTGACGGACGACAACGGGTTGTTCACCTTCCGGTCAGGATGCCGGTCGTTGTAGTTGGCCGCCTTCCACTTGATTTGCGACGTCAGGACGCCGTCGTTGACCGACACGATCCCGTCGAAGGGGTTGGATCGATCTCGGGCCTGTCCGAATGCGGCCAGACCCATGGTCTTGTATTCGCCGTCGACGGGGACGAAGCCGAGCGCCTCGGTGACGGCCTGGTAAAACATGCCGACGCTGTCAGCCGGTTCGGATCCCCGGAGGTAGGTGAGTCTTCCATCCGACTCGCCACGATATATGGTGGCCGAGAGCCCGTCGCCTTTGCCGTCACAGGTCAGGACAGCGGCCGGTTCCGAGAGGCCCGAGAGACGGAACGTTGACGCCGCATGCGCGCGATGATGCGCGACGTAGTAGTGCGCGACCTCATCGCGAAGAAGCCCGATCTCACGCATGAAATCCACGTGCTCGGACCAGTGCCGGCCGGCGAACTCGTTCCAGGTACGGCGAACCTTGTCCCGCAGTTGGGCGAGACGTTCCGCCGGGGCGAGACGGTCGCGAGCGGTCGCCGCCATCTGAGTGCTGGCCGGCACACGATCGCCCTCGGCAGGCACGACCCAGCCCTTCTGGCGCTCGGGAAAGAGCGCCTGAGACGACGAGAAGGCGACGATGTCGATGTCAGAAGCGCTGATGGCGCAGTGTGCCAGCGCCGTTTCGATGGCGAGCCGTGGAAAGCCGAAGTGGTGCTTGATGCGGGAGACTCGCTCCTCCTGCAGGGCGAACAGAACTCCATCTGGCGAGCAGATGCTTGCCGAGGCGTCGTGTCCGAAATGAATTCCGAGCGCGAGTGGACCGCTGACGTGCACGCGTCAGTATAGGACGCGGCTGAGTCGGCCACCGAGGACGAGCGCCCGGCCACTCGGCAACCACGTAGTACAATCCGCTCCGCATGCTGCCCAGTTGGAGCCGTCGTCTGCCGATTGTCCGAACCTACGCGGCGCTCCGCGTGGCCGAACAGCGACTGGCGGCGACGACAGAAAAGCTGGGGAGGATGCGCGAGGAGCGCGACCTCGCACGCAAGGTGAACGCGCACTTGCTCTCACGCGGACGCATGAAAGAGCTTGTGAACGCACACAGCGAGGCGTATCGCGCGGCCGATCCGTTTCCGCACGTCGTGCTGGACGACTTTCTCGAGCCGCGTCTGCTGAAAGACGTGCTCACCGAGTTCGACGCGCTGGATCGCTCGCTCTGGCACTACACCGAGCGCGAGACCGAGCGGAAGTATTCGAACGAAGATTTCCAGCATTTCGGACCGACTACACGTGCCGTGTTCAGCCAGCTCAATGCCGCGCCGTTTCTCTGGTTCCTGGAGCATCTGACCGGCATCGCGGGCCTGATTCCCGACCCGCACTTGAGGGGCGGCGGCCTTCACGAGATCAAGCGGGGCGGCGCACTCGGGGTGCATGCCGACTTCAACTTCTATCCCCGGTTGAACCTGTATCGCCGGCTGAACCTGCTGATTTACCTGAATGAGGACTGGCCGGAGGCGTGGGGTGGCGATCTCGAGCTCTGGGACCGTCAGGGGAAAAGCTGCGTGCAACGCATCGCGCCGACGTTCAACCGCGCCGTCATCTTCGACACGTCGAACTTCAGTTACCACGGTCACCCGCGGCCGCTGCAATGTCCCGAGGAACGCGCGCGCAAATCGCTCGCGCTCTACTACTACACGGTCGAGGCACCCGCCGACGAAGACCGCACCCCGCACACCACGGTGTTCATCAAGACCTCTGAACGCGTCGCGGCGTCCGAGACGGTCTGACCGGGCGCGCAAATCATTGCGGCGATCTTTCCGT
>Ga0073934_10005629_pt1 | contig 19092 bp, 17 predicted proteins | sample LarsenN4metaG_FD_76834 | JGI IMG/M metagenome (GOLD analysis project Ga0073934, IMG submission 76834) | Hot spring sediment bacterial and archeal communities from British Columbia, Canada, to study Microbial Dark Matter (Phase II) - Larsen... ... | reverse complement strand
TTTTTCACACCGACGCGGTGCAGACGTTTGGCAAATTGCCGCTTGATGTTCGCCACATTCCGGTGTCGTTGCTTTCGCTCTCCGGTCACAAAATCTACGGGCCCAAGGGCATAGGCGCGTTGTTTGTGCGTCGCGGCGTAAAACTCCAGCCGCTGCTTTTCGGCGGACATCAGGAAAGAGATCGCCGCGCCGGCACTGAAAATGTGGCCGGCATTGTGGGCTTGGGAAAAGCCGCTGAGTTGATGATGGCCAATCAGACGGCGGAATCCGAACGGCTGCGCGCGCTCAGTGAAAATTTCTGGCTGCGCGTGCAGCAGATTTTTCCCAACGCGACCATGAACGGCAACCCAGCCTCACGCTTGCCGGCGGTGTTGAATCTTTCTTTCCCCGGCTTCGAGAGCACGGCGCTGCTGATGAGTTTGGATTTGCAAGGCATCGCCGTGAGCAACGGCTCGGCGTGCAGCTCCGGCAGCGTGGAAGTGAGTCACGTTTTGCGCGCGATGAAACTGCCGAGGGAACGCGCGGTCTCTGCCTTGCGATTCAGTTTTGGGAAGTATACGACCGAAGCCGAGGTCGAGACGACGCTGCAGGCGCTTGCGAGAATTTTGCAACGCAAGTCACAGTTCAATTAGAAAAAACTTTTAAAATGCCCGCTAAAAACACGAAACATTCGAAAATAGTTTCGTGTCATTTCGCGTTTTTCGCGGGCAAGATATTTTCAAATGCATCTCAATTCCGAACTCATTCATAAGGCCAATCTCTCGCCCGGCGCCGGCGAAACCGTCGTCGTCGCCATGAGCGGCGGCGTCGATAGCTCGGTGGCGGCGGCGTTGCTGCACGAACACGGATATCGTGTCGTCGGCATCACGCTGAATTTGTGGGATTATCACGCCAGCGGCGGCAACGTCAATCTCGAAAGCGGCTGCTGCTCGATTGACACCATGGCCGATGCACGCGCCGTTTGCCACAAGCTCGGCGTGCCGCATTACGTCTCTGATTTCCGCGAGATTTTTGATCGCAGCGTGCAGCAGAATTTCATCGACGAGTATTTTGTGGGTCGCACGCCGAATCCCTGCGTGCGCTGCAACACCTTCATCAAGTGGGGCGCGCTGTTGCAGCAGACGGAAGATATCGGCGCGAGTTTTTTGGCCACCGGCCATTATGCTCGCACGCGCTTTAATACGGCCAACAATCGTTGGGAGCTTCTGCGCGCGGTCGATGAGCAGAAGGATCAGAGTTATGCGCTGTGGGGCGTTCGCCAGGAGGCGTTGGCGCGCACGATTTTTCCGCTCGGCGACTTGACCAAGCCGGAAGTGCGCGAGATTGCCCGCACTCTCGGTTTGAAGACGGCGGAGAAGAAGGAGAGCCAGGAAATCTGTTTTATTCCCGACAATGATTATCGCCGCTATCTGCGCGAGCGCGCGCCGGACGCCGTTGCCGAAGTTGGCGGCGGCGATTTTGTCGATAGCGCCGGCCATCAGATTGGCACACATCAGGGCTTTCCCTTTTATACTATTGGCCAGCGCAAGGGACTCGGTCTCGCGCTGGGGCGCCCGATTTTCATCACCGCGATCAATCCCGACACCAACACCATCGTCGTCGGCGATGACGAGGATTTGCGTCACAGTGATTTCATCGTGAGTTCGGTCAATTGGTGTTCGCTTTATTGCCCGCCGGATGGCACGGCGGTTTCCTGCAAAATTCGTTATCGCGATGCCGGCTCGCCGGCGATTCTCTTGGAGGCCGAGCCGCATCGTGTTCGTGTTCATTTCGCCTCACCGCAGCGCGCCATCACGCCCGGCCAGTCCGCGGTGTTTTATGATGGCGAGGTGGTGGTTGGCGGAGGCGTGATTGATCAACTTATTGATAACTCAGATTGATCTCGCGGATTTTATATTATTTCAAGGAGCTCCACTTTGCCGGTTATTCGCTGCTCACGAACAATCGGTAACCAGCAACGAGCAACCAGCATCCAGCCCCCATGCACTATCGCGAAATCATTCTCATGGCCATTTTCATCGCGCTTGCCGTCGCCGGCGGATTGTTTTTGGCGCAATTTCCGAATATCGAGCTGGTGACTGCGACCATTTTTCTCAGCGGTCTGATGCTCGGCGTCGGGCGCGGCGCTGCCATCGGCGCGGTGGCGGAATTTCTTTATTCATTTTTTAATCCGTATGGCGTCGCCGCGCCGCCCTTGCTCGTGGCGCAAGTCATCAGCATGGCGCTGGCCGGCGCAACCGGCGGCTTCATGCGAAATCTCTTTGGTCGTCGCCAACCGCCGATTTGGTTGTTGGGGCTTGCCGGCTTCGGCCTCACGTTTGTCTTTGATCTGCTCACCACCTTGAGTTTTACGATCATCGTTGGGTTGGGCCTTCAAGGTTTTCTCGCCGCCTCGATGTTTGGGCTTTACTTTTATCTTGCCCATCAAGCTTCAAATACATTGATCTTCGCCTTGCTGCTGCCAATTCTTTTGCGCCAATTGCGGCATGTGCCGGTTCTTCAGGCCTTTTTGCCGACGATCAAAACAATGCCGCCGGCGGAATTGCAGCCGTCGCTTGGTTTCTCAGCCGAAAGAAAATCTTGAATATGATGCGCAAGGTTGGCCGTCGCAAGCCGAGACGAATCGTCGATCTTCATCTGCGCGTTGCGTTGCTGTTATATGCCCTCGTTCCCGCCCTGGGCTTCGCGCAAATTTTAACGCCGGCGCAAGAGCCGCGGCCTGATTCACTGCATCAGAACATTGCCGACACTGTTGTTGCGGTTGCTCGTGCTGTATTTTTGCAGCCGCCAATCGGTTTTCGCATGGATAGCGCCGCCACCTCCACGCATCTGTTTCAGGATTTCATTCATCTCGCCGGCCAAACCGTGCCGGTGATTCCGCTGATAACCGGCGAAGTCGGACAGCCGCGTTATTGGGCCGTTGGCGATCTGCCCCCGCGCGCCGTGCAAATCATGATCGATGAGATTCCGTGGATTCCCGGCGTGTATGGAACCGTCGATTTGACCGGTCTGCCGGAGGCGCACGCGCAAGTTTTAGAAGCGGGAGAGAGGCGCGTTGGCGAAACGCTCGCGCCCGACGTCGTTCATCTCACCAGTGATTCCTTGAATTTCAACACGCCGTTTTCGCGCATTGAATACGCCAAAGGCCCGTTTGGCGCGGATGCCGTCCGCTTTCAATTCGGGCGCGCCTTGGGCAAACGTCTTGCTGCTTATCTCAATAGCGCGTTCAGCAATTCCGAAGGCCAGTTCGCTGACCGGCCTTACGACGGGCACAAAGCCAGCCTTCAGCTCGATTATTTTTTGAATCGAAATTGGAAGCTGCGCTATCGGCATCTCAATTCCCGCAACGAAGCCGGACTCGGCGCGCCGTTTTTTCCCGAAGAATGGCCGGAAATCACCAATGCGTTCCACAAAGAAGGACGCTTGTATCACGGCCTCGAATTGGTTTCTTCCGAAAATCTCCGATTGCGCGGTTTTCTCTGGCAAGTGAAGGAAGAGTTGAATGATCCCGCTCGGCGTCATCGGCATCGCTTGCTCGACGGCGGCGCGGATTTGCATTGGCAAAAGCAAACGGAAAAATGGGCGCTGCAGCTCAATTTTGGCGTCGGTCTCGAAGCCGTCAAAAGCACGAGCATCGATGATCGCGATCGTTTTTATGAGCGAATCTCCACAACGTTTGGCTGGCGAATCACGCCGCGAACCTGGCTGCAGCTTGGCGGGCAGGCGAGTTATAAAACCGATTGGCCGATTGGCGCGGCTTTGCAGGCGGAACTCATTACGCAATCATCACCGTCGCTGATGTGGTGGCTCGGCGGCGGTTTATGGAAAATTCCGCCGGCTTTGGGCGAGCGCGATAATACGCTGCCCTATCTCGCGATGAATCGCGATTTGCAACCGGCCAATTTGCAGCGCGGCGAGATCGGCATGAAATGGCGGCGGCGAAATTTTGCGCTGCAATTTTTCTTGCACGGCAGTTTGTGGAATGATAGATTTGTTTTTCAAGCCAATTCGCTGCGGACCTCCGGCGCGCTTTTTAACAGCACGCGCAGCAAATCCGTTGTCGCGATGCAGTTTGATTTTAATTGGGAATTGATGCCGCGCTGGTATGTGGGCGCTATAGCCGCACAAACTCTCAACAGTCTTCCGAGAGATTTTTGGTTTTGGCATCAGCCGGAAGGATATGGCCGGCTTTATCTCGAAACCCTCCAAAATCTTTTTGGCGGCGATCTCGAAATCTTGTCCCGCTTTGCGGGACGCTTCATCGGAAAACGTTATTCGCCGAGTTTTGCGACGGACGCCGTCAAGTTGTTGGATCACGAATTGCTCAAAACCGCGGTGTTGGATTTCCAAATCCGCCTGCGTCACGGCGACGGCGCGATTTTATTCTCGTGGGAAAATATTTTGAATCAACAATTTGATTGGCGCTTCGGCGTCCCGGCGGTTGGCCGTTATTTGCGCTGGGGATTTTGGTGGAATTTTCTCAACTAAGCCTGTGATTGAAATCACAGGCTCAAAGTTGAAAGCCACCTGAAGGTGGCTCGTCACCCAATGGGTGGTAGCCGCCTTCAGGCAGCTTGCGTGTCTGAGCTGAGAATTTATTCTCAGCTACCTCACCAACGCCATCCGCTTCGTCTCCTCAAAACTTCCCGCCCGCAGGCGATAAAAATACATCCCGCTTGCATGGCCGTTGGCAGACCAACTGACGGTGTGCCGGCCGGCAGGCTGTTCGCCATCGATGAGCCGCTCAATTTCCTGGCCGAGATTGTTGAGAATCACCAATTGCACGTGCGTGCGGCGCGGCAGGCCGAACGAAATGGTGGTTTGCGGATTGAAGGGGTTCGGATAATTCTGGCTGAGAAAATACGCCTCGGGAACCGTTGTATTCGGACGATCTTCGACTTTCGTCGTTGCCTTGATCAGCGGCAAGGTGTTGAACGAGCCGCCGAGAATCTTGGCGGAATCGCCGACGAGCCATTGTTCCAGCACCGAGGCATAAATTTGGCGATAATCAAACACCATTTTCAAATCGCCGTTTTCAAGATCGGTCAAACTCGGCTGGCTGCCGTGAATGCCGCCAACAATCGGTTGGCCGAACATAAAAATCGGCGCGGAAGTGCCGTGGTCGGTGCCGATGCTGGCATTTTCTTTCACCCGGCGGCCAAATTCAGAGAAACACAAACCGGCCACGCGATCAGCGACGCCGAGCGCGGCCAGATCCTGATAAAACGCCGTGATCGAAGTGGCCATTTCATCCAGCAGCGCCTGGTGCACGCCCAACTGCGCGGCGTGTGTATCAAAGCCGCGAATGGAAACGATGTACACGCGCGTGCTCAAGCCGCCGGCAATCATGCGCGCCACGATTTGCAGTTGCGCTGCGAGCGACTCGTTCGGATATTGCACGAGATTTTTTTTGCTGTCGTAGGCTTTCACGATATCGTCGGCAAACTCAAACGCCGAGGCCGCCGTGTCTCGCAAAAACTCCAGCTCTTTTCCGGCCGGCGTCGTCGGTGTGGGCTTGGGCGTCGGATTGTGGCCCGAGCCCTGGCGTTGCACGAGTTCGTAAAATTGCAACGGATTTTGCAGCGCGATGCCTTTTTGCTCGCGACCCAACAACGCGAGAGAAGAGGTCAAGCCAATTTGAATCGCCGGCGGGCCGTAGGTGCCGCACTCTTCTCCCGGCGGACATAAGAGATCGAAATAACGTCCCAGCCAGCCGGTGCTCGCGACGTCCCCGGAGCCGGAGCCGGTCAACCAAATGTCGGTCGAGCGAAAATGGGAGCGATCGGGATTGGGATACCCCACGCCGTGCACGATCGAAAACGTGCCGTTGTCAAACATCGGCTGCAAGGGTTTAAGCCCCGGATGAAAGCCAACTTCGCCATTCAGGTTGATGACTTGATCTTTCGGAATCGCCAATTGCGGCCGCGCCGCGTAATAGGCGTCGTGCGCAAACGGCACAATCGTGTTCAAGCCGTCGTTGCCGCCGGCCATTTGCACCAACACCAACACCCGGCCGTCATTGGGAAAATTCGTCGGATATTTTGACTTGCCGGAACCCATCAGCGGTTTGGCGAATGACCACATCGGCCACACCACCGGCATTCCCGCCAGCGGCATCATCACTTGTATGAAATCGCGTCGATTCATGATTAAGTCCCTTTAATTGAAATTCGTTCATTCTCCGAAATTACGTTTTACGCATTACGTGTTACGTAAAACGTAAAAGTAAAACGTAAAGATAAAACGTAATATGAGATAATCACATCAATTGAAATTCCGGTAAACGCATGATCTGCACCAGGCAGTCTTTGACCTGTCTGTCGGCGCCGGGATAATCGAGCGACCAATCGTCGGGATGGGCGCTGCCAACCAGCACGGTGATCAAAAAATCTCGCGTGACATCGTCAACCGGATAGCGCAGCAGGTGGGCCGTGAAATGATCGATCAACTCCGTCGCCTTTTTCACGCCAAAGCTGCGCGCCAAAGCCATCGCGTCGACGTCGATCTGCGTGCGGTTGGTGTTGCCGGGGGCTTCGATGGTGCCGCCAATGATGTAGGTCTCGGAAAAAACGTTGCGCGTCACAAAGGTGGTGGCATTGATCCAACTGCGCTGTCCGGCCCAGCCGGCGACGTTGGGCGGATTCAGGAGATCTTGATCGAGTGAGGTGGCGGAACGAAGAATGTAAGCGGGCGTGACACGTCTGGGTTTGAGCATTCTCACGCTGCTCACGCCTAATTCGATCGGGCTTTTGATCAACGCGGCCACGGCGTGATCGCTGTAAAAATGATCGCTCTCAAAAATGGCCTGCAGCACCGGTTTGATCTCGTAATTGCTTTGGCGGAAAGTATTCGCGAGCTGCGTCACAAAGGCCTTATCCACTTCGCGGCTCACAAAGAATTTGTACAATTTGTCGCAGATAAATTCCGCGACCACTGGCTGCTCGAGAATGATGTCGATGATCTCGTCGCCGCCGAAGTTGCCGCTTTTGCCGAAAAAGGTTTTAATGCCGGTGTCGTGCACTCGCGTGTTCAGAAACGCGACCGGTTTGTTCGGGTCGGTGCTGCCGATGTTCCGGCTGTCGATTTGCCAGCCGGTGAAAGCGCGCGCCGCTTGTTTGATGTCGTTCTCGGTGTAGTTGCCGACGCCCATGGTAAACAGTTCCAACAGCTCCCGGGCGAAATTCTCGTTCGGCTGCCGCGCCACGTTGCGCACGCCGTCGAGATAAATCAGCATGGCGGGATCTTTATAAATGGCTTTGAGAAAACTGCGGAAGTTGCCGAGCGCGTGGCGGCGCAGGGTATCGTGCTGGAGATAAACCCACTGCGCCAGTTGCACGACGTCAAACTCGGAGGTAAAATGGTTGTGCCAAAAGAGCGTCATCTTCTCGCGCAGATTGAACGGCCTAGCGGCCATTTGCAGAATCCACCAGTTGCGCACTTCTTCGATGCGCAGGCGATTGGTGCGCTGCCACGCTTGTTGTTCGGCTTGGGTTAGATTGCGGTAGGCTGCCGGGTCGAATGGCTCGGTGACCCAGGTTCCGGGCGGCGCCGGCAGCGGGTCATCAATGAGGAGACGATTCACGAGCTGCGTTTTGCTATCCGACAACAGCGCGTTGACCTCATCAACCGCGAGGCCAAAGGAAGCGCGCGTCATCAGATGACGGATATGCGGCGCCTCCCAGGTTGTGCCGGCCAGATTGTATCCGTCCAGCCGGCGCTGTGACGGCTGCCAATGGATGACCGGCCCTCGCCTCGACGATTGGCCCTCGTCGACGGATGAAACAGGACTAAACACTTCGGTCATGAGACACCCTCCTGTCAAATGGCAAGGGGCAAATTGCAAGTTGCAAATTGCAAGTAGAAAATTTTAATGACTAACTTGCAATTTGCCCTTTGCCCCTTGCAAGGTGAATAAAAATTCTCAGATGCAGCGCAAAGAAGCACGTCGAATGGATTGAAAGAATACCGGCGAGAATGTTGACAAAAAATTATGGATGCAGGTAAAACTGAGTGCGGATACAGCCTGGTCGAAGAATGGAAATCGTTCTGTTTTCACGCCTTTCCTTTCATCCTATGGAAAGTGAGTTGTGGCTATGGTCTTCAGAACGATGTTGGTAATATAACAGGTTTTGACAGAAAAGCAAGAACTATTTTATAAAAAAACCCGCACGATCAACTTGTTCGACCGATTGATCGGCGGGTTTAAAAAATGAAGTGAAGGATAAGGTGATAAAGGCGGCGTGATTACAACGGCGGCTCGGAGTTGTCGTTCTCGCCTTTCTCCTGTTTTTGGCGTTCGGCTTCGCCTTCGAGAATGCGGCGCAGGCGCTCGAGCTCGCGTTCGGCTTTGCGGCGCTCATCTTTGATGCGCTCCAATTCCTCCTCGGCCGATTCGGTCTCGCGCTGCTCTTTGATGATCTGCTCAAAAAGCTCCCGCCGGCTTTCGGCTTTTTTCATCAAAATATCACGCTCGCTGATGGCATAAAGCGAAGTGGGCAGGATCGCCACTTTGGTGCCGAGCGTAATGCGCCAATTGGGATAGTTCGGCAAATCGGAAATTTTGTTGACGCCGGGCTTGGTGTAATCGGTTTCGTCGGCGGCATTGGCCACGCGAATGTCGGCGTTCAGCAGCAGCGTCATCCAGCGATACGGCTTGTAGGTCACCCCCGGGCTGATGTAGGTCACGCTCTCGCGGCTGAAGGCGGTCACCGGCGGTTTTTGCAAAAAATTGCGGCCGTGCACTTCAAAACGGAAATCGAATTTATCAAATGGAAAAAGCATCGCCGCGCCGTAGTTCAACTCTTGAGTCATGGTCAGTACGCGCACGGTGTCTCTGGTGAAAATGTCCGGCGTCAATTTCGAGCCGACGTCGTTATGATTCCAATAGCCGAGATTGAAGTGCATGCTGAAACCGTCTTCGGGATACAAGGGATCGCGCGCATAAGAAAGCAGGGCATTAGCGCCAAAACTCGTTTTGTTGGCCGAGTACGGCTCAAAAATCACATTATGCTCTTTCGCCGTTGGAAAGCGCACGCCGAGATCGAAACCGTAACTCAACGCGCTGCCCTTGCTGCCCAAGGAGCCGACCTTGAGAAACAAGAAAAGATCATCAAGCAGATTATATCCTTTATCGCTGCTCTTGTTGGTGTCTTGATAAATGACCGGCACAAAGGACGCCTCAATATGTTTGCTGATGCCGTAATTCAAGGAAAGTCCGCCCTGAACATCCCAAATCGTTACGGCGTTGATGGTAGTCTGCCCCGGTTGCGCCAGCTTGGCCACTTTGCCAAAAAAACGGGTATGCGTCAGCAACGTGAGGTAGCCCGGTTCAAGCGTCCATGCCGAACGGACGGTGAGCGGCCCGCGCCCGGAATTGATTTGGCTGCTGGCTTGTTGCGGTTGCCAAAACAGGCCGAGTGTGAATGCAACAATCAAAAGCCGCCCTAAATTTTCTCTCACACGTCCAATCCGGTTGCTGTCTTGTGAAAGAACTTGAATCACTCGTTTCATAGGTACAGTCTCCAAAATAGTGTAACGTCCATGTCGCTTAGGTGTTGTCTTTTTTTAAAAGACCCGGTTCCGCCATACCGCGCTCTCTGAACGGCAAAAAGCCCAGGTGATTTCAATTCAATCAATCCCTAATTCATCGGAGAAAATACCTACAGAATGCGGAGGATGCAGAAAGAAAAAAAACAACTTGTGAGGGGAAATGATAAATGCGGGGGAGAGTATTTTACGGAAAAGATTTTTTTGTTTGTTTTTTGCAACGAACCGGCGTTGCCTGGATTATGCGCTTAACGCCAATAAGTTAGAAAAATTCTGCTTGCCCTGGCGCCCGCCACGCGGTGCCGCAAGCCAGGGAGAGTTTTTTGTTGAATCACGGCCAAATTTAACACGAGGCGCGGAGTCCACAGAGATAGCACGGAGAGTAATGAGTGTTTATAAAAAGCTTTTCTCCGCGCCACTCCGTGAACTCAGTTGCTCCGTGTTTTAAAAAACTTTTTGAATTTTAAGCTGCCTCCAGGGCTTCAGTTTTCAGTGTATCTGAAAACCTGACATCGTTTTTTACAAACTCAATGTGTGTAAAAAACAAAGTTTTTTGAATGGCAAAATGATGGGCAGTAAGACGAAAAAATTATTTTGTCGTCCATTGTTTTGTCTTTTTCCTGTGCAGCTCTTCTGCGGAATCGTCTTGGTCAGCGCTTCAGTTCCTGCAAACGCGAACGCGCGAGATTGGCTTCGTTGGATTGCGGAAAACGTTTGATCAACGCCTCCAAATTTTCTTTGGCGGTTTGCGTTCTCCCTAAAGCGATTTGGGCATAAGACATTTTCAACATGGCCGCCGGCACTTTTTCGCCCGCGGCGTATTGCGTGATCACGATTTGGAAGGCTTGAACGGCTTCGCTGTACTTTTTCTGCGAGTAATTGCACTCGCCGATCCAATACTGCGCATTATCGGCGAGCTCGCTTTCGGGAAGCAATTGCAAATACTGCGCAAAACCCTGCTGCGCCAGAGCGTACTGGCCTTTGACAAAATCCTGATACGCCGAATCGTACAACCGCTGCGCCTCCTCAAGCCGGCGCCGGGCGGCAGCGTTGACTTGCGAGGTGTCGACACGACTGGCATTGTTGATTGTATCGGCATTCGGGGCGACCACCGGCGCTGTCAGCCGAAGCTTGGACGGCAGGTTGGAAATGCGGCGGCCGGTTTCTTCGAGACGATCATTAAGAATCTGCGATTGTTCGGCGAGCTGATTGAGCTGCACCTGGATGTCCGCGCGCAGCCGATTGTTCGCTTCCGTGCTTTGCTCGGTCAACGCCGTGAGCTTCACAATCGCCGCGCGCAATCTTTTTTGCTCGGCGCGCAGCGAATCAATTTGCGAGCGTATGTAGAAAGAATCGTTTTTCAAGTTGACGATTTCCTTCCGCGTCGCGCAGCTAACGAGAAACAACAAAGTCAGCAGCGGAATTATTTTCAGCAAGTTTTTCATTTTATCTTCTCACAAATTCCGCCCGGCGATTTCTGGCCCAGGCCTCTTCCGTGCTGCGGGTATCGAGCGGCCGCTCCTTGCCGTAGCTGATGATGGAAATTTGTGAGGGATTGACGCCGAGTGAACTCAAGTAATCTTTGGCGGCTTTGGCGCGTTTATCGCCGAGCGCCAAATTATACTCCACCGTGCCGCGCTCGTCGCAATGGCCCTCGATCATCACCCGCGCCTCGGGATACGCTTTGAGAACGCGCGCATTGTCAGCGAGCGTTTGCAAAGCTTCCGCCGTGAGCTCGTAACGGTCAAACTCAAAATAAACGTTTTGCAAAACGAACGGCACCGCGCTTTCGGTTGCCGGTTTCGTTTCCTCCGCCGGTTGATACGCCGACGCCGCCGGTTCAGGCGCGCGCGTTACCGTGGGTGCTGCCGGTTCTTCACTCACCTGTGTTTGCACCGCCTTTTTTGAGCCGGAACAGCCGGCTAAAACCAGAAGTGAAATGATCACGACGAAAAGCATTCCTGATTTTACAGCTAAGGCCGTCAACGAGTTTGAAGTTTGTTTTAAAAAATGGGACATTTCGATCTCCTTATATGAAATTCATCTGAATAGGTTTGCAAATTTTAAATTGAAAATTTTCAATTTAAAATTTACAATGTTTTTGATGCGGCGAAAGGCTGCGCTGTGATTAGTCCTTGCACAAAAAATCTTCGGCCGGCCGGGAGTTCAACGACCACGCCGGGCTGGTGCAGGTTCCTTTATAAGTCAATCGCCGCACATCGGTTCCGTCCCACAGCATCGAATAGATGTCGCTGCGGCCGTCGCGCGTCGAGCTGAACGCCAGGCGATACCCGTCCGGCGACCAGCAGGGGTCTTCATTGCTGCCGGCGCTGTTCGTGAGCTGCGTTAACGTTTCGCCGGCGACATCGTAAACAAAAATATCGAACCCGCCTGCTCCGCGTGAAACAAAGGCGATTTTATCGCCGCGCGGCGACCAAGCCGGCGAATCAATGTATTTTAAATCAATCGCCAAGCGCCGCAGGTTGGCGCCCTCAGCGTCCATGATGAAAAGCTGCGGATTGCCCAGCCGGTCGGAGGTGAAAACGATCTCGCGCCCGGTCGGCGACCAGCTCGGCGAGGCATCGATCGCCGGATGCTGCGTCAAACGCTGCAAGCGCTTGCTATAAACGTCCATCACATAAATCTCCGCGTTCCCGTCTTTGGTCGAGACCAACGCAATCTTTTTTCCGTCGGGCGACCACGCCGGCGCGGAATGCAGGCCGTTGTCCTTGATGAGATAACTCTGCCGGCCGGGAATCAACTCCAGAACGAACAAATCCGGATTGCCGCGTTGATAGGAGGTGAAAACAATCTCGCGGCCATCATTCGACCATGCTGGCGTCAGGTTGAGAGTTTTCAGATTCGTCGCTTGACGCAAATTCACGCCGTCATATTCCATCATGAAAATTTCCTTGCTTTCGCTGACCGCCGCGGTGAAAGCGATGCGGCTCTTGGCAAGGCCTTTTTCGCCGGTGAGGCTGTTCACAATGTCATCGGCGAGCGAATGAACGAGCAGGCGAAAATTTTCCGGACAGCCGCGATAAACTTTTTGCTCCAACGTCTTGCCCGTCGCGCTGTCCAAAAGCTGCCCTTCCAGCGTGAGCTTCTTTTGCACAAGAGAAACTTTGGTTTGCACCGCCAAACGAATCGGGCCGCTCGGACGGCTCAATGCCAATTCGAGACGCAGCGCTTCCGGATTGGCCCGGCTTTCTTCGGTTTGATAGGCCGCGATCACACTCGAGGCCCACAAATCGTTGTCGAGAATATCAACGGCGCGCTGCCCAAGCTCTTTCGTAGCCTGGTCGCGCAATTGGCAGGACTTCAATTCAATCGGCAGGCGCGTGAAGGTTCTCGTCTCGGCGCGGAGGCGGACTTCGGTTTGGGCAAAGAGTTCATCAGAAAGCGCGAGTATCAATGAACCAAAACATAAACTATTTAAAACATAAAATGCCCAACGGATGAAAAAGTTTTTGTTTATTTTATTTTTCATTTTTTCCACTGCAGATTTATCAGTACGCCACGAAATCAAAATGCACGCCCAACGTTTCCAGCCCGGAGCCGGCGGGCAGGGGCGGCAGGGGATTGGCGCTGTAAACCGCGCGTTGGGCGGCTTGATCGAACACGATATTGCCGCTGGATTGCTCGAGTTTGACGTCCGTGACTTCGCCGCTGCGCATAATTTTGAAATACACCGTCGCCAGGCGCTGGCCTTGTCCGCTGAACGGCGCCTGCCAATTGCTCTCGATGCGAAATTGAATCAGCGCGATATAATGCGGAAAAGGAAAATCCGGCGCATCGAGTTTGAGCGAATTGCCGCCGCCCGCCGCCGCAGAACCTTGACCGCCGGTCGAGCTTGAAGATGGAGAAGACGGCGCCGCGTTGGGCTTTGTTGCCGGCGATTTCGCTGCCGGCGGTTTTTTTTTCGGCTCGGTTTTGGGAGAACCGGTGACCGGTTCTTTCTTCTTTTCAACCGGTTTGAAATTCGGTGAAACCGCTTTGGACTCCGCGGCGGCAGGTTGACTCGTTGCGGCTGGCGCGAGGGCGGGTTTGGCCACCAGAGTGGCGGTGATCAAACGCGGATAGCCGCGCGCCACCGGGCTCGACAAGCTGCGGCTCACGAACCAGAGCAGGATGAGAACCGTGAGATGGGCGGCGGCAGAAATGATTAGCGCGCGTTTCATCGTAGCGTTTGGCTCGGCGGTTCCTGTTCGAGAACCAATCCCACATTCTCAATTCCGGCGCGGCGGACCGCATCCATAATTTTGATCACCTGACCATACGCCACCGCCGCATCGCCTTCGAGCAAATCCGGCAAATTCGGCGAGCTGTTGTGAAGCTGCTTCACGCGCGCGGCGAGATTTTCCATCGTGACTTTTTCTTGATTGACAAAAAGCTGGTTGCTGCGGTCGATGGCAATGATGACGGCCCGCTGCGGCTGCGATTCTCTCTCTCCCGCTTTCGGCAAATCCACCTTCACACCGGCGCGCATGAACGGCGCGGAGATCATGAAAATGATCAACAGCACCATCATGACGTCAACGAGCGAAGTCACGTTGATATCCGGCGCGATTTTCACTCTTCGATTTCTCACGATGCCACCAGTTGATGAAATAAATTTTCAATTCGGTTGTCAGACGAATAAAGCCGTCTTCGATTCTGCGCAATCGCGTTGACAAAAAGTTGTGGCACAACACCGCCGGAATCGCCACCGCCAGTCCGGCAACTGTGGTAATCAACGCTTCCGCAATGCCCGGAGCGACGACAGAAAGATCGGCATTGCCGCTGCGGCTGATGCCCAGAAACGCGTTCATGATGCCCCACACCGTGCCGAGCAAGCCGATAAACGGACTGGCGGTGGTAATCGTCGCCAGCGACGACAAACCCGCTTCGAGCTGGGAAAATTCAATATCGGTCGCGGTTTCGAGGCGCATGGTCAAGTCATGCTCGAGTGTATTGTTGCTGCGCTCGGCCAACGATTCAGCCAATGGCGATGGAGTGGAAGCTGGATTTTTCGTGCTGACGTAACGATCAAAAGCCGCGGCGAGCGTCACTTGCCCTTCTTCAAAAACCCGGTTCACCGGGCCGGGGCGATTTTTGACGGCCTTGGCATAAATCGTCGGGAGATCGGCGTTGGGCCGGAGCAGATTGAGCAGGCGATGATAATCGCGATGAAAAGATCGAAATTGCCAGTATTTATTCAGCGTGATCGACCACGACAAAATCGACAGCACCAGCAAGGACAGCAAAACGCCTTTGGTAAAAAGATCGGCTTGCGCGACGAGATCCATCACCCCGTTTCCAGGCAAGGCCAGGCTTGCGGCGGGCAAAGCAAAGACGGTTAAACAAAGTAGAGAAAAAAACATCCGATTGGGTTTCATCCTTAAATTGACTCAAAAAGCTCCTATCTTGAAACGATAAGCTAGTCCTAAGAAGATGGACGTTTTTTTTGTTGTATAGGTTGTATATTCAACAAAAAATTTTGCATGATCGCCTTTTAATTATAGCATTTTTTCATCTTTTGCGCAAGGAGTTTCTATGGAAGCCCCATTAATCCAACACTCCATTACTCCATCAATCCACTTGGGTCATCCCGTCGCGCCCCGCCGTTCCCCCTGCAAATGTTCTCGCGCGATTTCGGCCCATTCGCCCATCGGATCGACTTCCAGATACTTGCGCCACAACGTTTCCGCTTTGCCGGCGAGGCCGAGCCGCTCGTAAACCAGCGCGAGATTGAAGAGCGCCAGATCGTATTCCGGATGCAGTTCCAACGCTTTGTGATAAGCCTTGATGGATTTTTCCAGCTCCGCGACCTCGTCGTAAAGATTGCCGAGATTGTAATAAATCGTATGATTGTTCGGATCGAGCTGCGCGGCGCGTTCGAGCAGTTGGCGGGCGCGAACGAGCTCGCGTTTGGCGTAATAGATATTCGCCAGATTGATCATGGCCTCGACGTAATTCGGATTTTGCGTCAGCGCATTTTCGTAGGCTTCGATGGCTTTGTCCTGGGTTTCCGGTTTGGTGTCGTATTCATAACCGAGCGCATACCATTCTTCGGCGCTGCGCGCCGCCGCTTGCGGCGGAATGTGCAGCGAAAGAATCTGGCCGCGCGGCTTGAATTCCTCGAAACCGAGGGAAATTTGCGGCGAGGGAGATTGGGCCTGAGTCAAGCGCGCCGCAATTTTCCGCAGCGGCAAACCCTGATTCAGCATTTCATTGATTTGCCGGAAAATCAGCAGATCTTTGAATTGATAATACTGATGGGCGTTGGTTTTAACCGCGGGCTTGAACAAGCCCCAGCGCGCGAAATATTTCACCAAATCCGGACGAATCTTGGGAAAAACACTTTGCACGCGCTCGAGCGGATAAAATTTTTCGGCAAGCGTGGAATGGCTCTCAAGCCCCGCCATTTCTAAAAACTCGGATTCGGAAATGATGCGAATCTGCCCGCCATCGGCATTGATTTCCTCGGCGCGTTTGAGCTTGTTGCTTTTGACAATTTCCTTGAGATAACCTTCGTCGCCGATGACAAGCAGCGTGACATTTTTGTTGATGCCTGCCGGCGTGGTCCCGCCTAATTTGCGAACCACCTCCTGCGCTTTGCGGCGTTGAAAGGAGGCCAGCTTGCCGGTGAAGACAACGGCTTGATTGGCGAAGGCTGAAGGTTTATCTGGTTGAGTAGTGGGAAATTGTGAGATCGCATCAGACATTTTATATTACCGCAAAATAAACCCATATCGCAACGGATCAGCCGGATCGATCAGAAACTCATTCCGCCCCGTGATGTGCGCCGTGCCGGTGACTTTGGGAATGACGGCGTCATACGGTCCGAACTTCGTCGTTTCGACGACTTCGCCGGTGAAGCAAGTTCCAAGAATGCTCTCAATCACTATCGGCTCGTTCATTTTGATTTCGCCGCGCGCATAATGCAGCGCCACACGCGCGCTCACGCCGGTGCCGGTCGGACTGCGATCAACTTCACCATCGGCGAAGATGCAAACGTTGCGGCTGTGATGCTGCGGATCATGCGGCGGCCCGACGATGATCGTGCCGTAAAGAAATCCCAAATCTTTCTCAAACGGATGGTGAATCGGCAAGCTCGTCATCACGGCAAGTTTGATGCGCATGCCGACATCGATGAGTTGGCGAAAATTTTCTGCCGTCAAATCAACCCCGATTTCTTCGGCGCGGCAGAAGACATAAAACGCGCCGCCGAAAGCAACGTCGTAACGCAACCAGCCCACGCCGGCGACGTGAATGATTTGATCGCGCGCATAAACGAACGAGGGAACATTGTGGAAGGAAACTTCAACGACGCGGCCATTTTCGCGCCGGGCAAAAGCCGTGACCCGACCGGCCGGCGTATCCATGCGAATGACCGGATGGTCGCCGTCCAGCGCGAGCATGCCCGTATCCAACGCCACTTTCGCCAAGCCGATCACGCCATGGCCGCACATCGTGCTGAAACCTTCGTTGTGCAGAAAGAGCACGCCGAGCGTGCCATCCGGCGTCACCGGCTCGGTGACGATGCAGCCGTACATATCGGCATGGCCGCGCGGCTCCCACATCAGCGCGGTGCGCAGATGGTCGAGATGCTCGCGCGCGTAGCGGCGTTTTTCCAGAATGGTTTTGCCGAGAATGGGAGGGAGACCGCTCGTGAGGACGCGCAACGGCTCGCCGGCCGCGTGCGCGTCAATCGCGGTCATCTTGATCCAATCCTTGGGTGGGTTCCAGTTCAAGGACATACCCGCTCCTTGCGCGCCGAAATTTTAATCTTTCAGCACGAACGTGACTTTCATGGTGACGCGATACTCGGCAATCTTGCCGCCATTGACCACCACTTTCTGCTCTTTAATCCACGCGCCTTTGACGTTTTGCAGCGTCTTGTTGGCGCGGTCGACGCCGGTTTTAATGGCGTCTTCAAAGCTTTGGGTGGATGATGAGGTTATTTCAGTAACGCGAGCGACGGACATGATTTTTCTCCTTTCTGAAAAAGATCGACGGACTGATGAAATCGTTAGTTTGGCGTTTCGATGAAGGCGGCATGGGGACTACCCTGGCTTTTCCCACAGCTTTTCGGAAACAAAACGAACATGACGAGAATGATGAAAATAAAGATCAAAACGGTCAGGCTGCGTTTGTTCATTTTTCGCTCCTTTCCTGGCGGCGGGTTTAACGTTTGTCAATCGGCACATACGGCACGTTCTTCTCCCCGGAATAAATCGCGCGCGGGCGGAACAGGCGGTTGTTTTGCAGTTGCTCGATGACGTGCGCCGTCCAGCCGGCGATGCGGCTCACCGCAAAGATCGGCGTGAACAATTCCTGATCGAGTCCCATGTAGTAATAAACCGTGGCGGAATAGAAATCGACGTTGGGATAAATGCCTTTGTCCGCGAGTTCGCGCTGCATGATTTCTTCAATTTTCTTCGACATCTCGTACCACTTGGTGTTGCCGGTTTGCTGCGCGAGCGTTTGCGAGTACCGGCTGAGAATGCGCGCGCGCGGATCGTAGGTGTGATAAACGCGATGGCCGAAGCCCATGACTTTCTCTTTCCTGGCCAGCCGATCCATCACGTAGGCCTCGACTTTATCGAGGCTGCCGATGCTTTGCAAAGTCGACATCACTTCGCTGTTGGCGCCGCCGTGCAGCGGGCCTTTCAAGCTGCCGACGGCGGCGGCGATGGCCGAATACATATCAGACATCGACGAGATAACGACGCGAGAAGTAAATGTGGAGGCGTTAAAGCCGTGATCGGCGTGAAGAATCAGCGCGACATCCAAAACTTTTGCGACGTAGTCCGTCGGGGCTTCGCCATTCACCATATAAAGGAAGTTGGCAGCATGGTTGAGATCCTGCCGCGGCGCGAGGAATTCTTTGGCGCTGCGCCGGCGCTGAATCGCAGCGACGATGGTTGGAAAAGCCGCGATCAAGTCAATCGCGCGCTCGACATTTTTCTCGATGGCGTTATTCTTTGGATCGGAGTCATACAATCCCAAAGCCGACACCGTCGTGCGCAGCAAATCCATGGCGTTGGCCGTGGTTGGGAATGTGCGGATGAGATCGAGCGCCGCCGGCGGCACTTCCCGCCGGCTCTTCAATTTGTTTTCAAAATCGGCCAACTCCTGGCGCTTTGGCAAACGGCTATACAGCAGAAAATAAGCCGTTTCTTCAAATGTCGAGTGTTCCGCCAATTGTTCAATCGGAATGCCTCGATACAACAAGATGCCTTTCTCACCGTCGATGGAGCTGATCGTGGAAAGCGCGGCGACGACGCCCTCCAAGCCTTCGCGAAATTCCGCCTTGCGTCCAAACTCGTCTGTGACTTCACGGACTTTATCGGCCATAGGTTAAATTCTCCTTTCCTTGCGTGTATTTGCCTCGTTTGCAGACCGGCAGTCTACGTTACGCCTTTAGTGCTTGCAATTCGGCGTCCGCATGGATGGGTTCTATTTGTGATGATTGTTCAACACATTCTTTTAACACTTCGCCGCGTGCAACCAAACGGCGGCCTTCATATAATTCAAAATTATTACCGCGCTCGAGTAAAT
>Ga0073934_10005627_pt1 | contig 19093 bp, 16 predicted proteins | sample LarsenN4metaG_FD_76834 | JGI IMG/M metagenome (GOLD analysis project Ga0073934, IMG submission 76834) | Hot spring sediment bacterial and archeal communities from British Columbia, Canada, to study Microbial Dark Matter (Phase II) - Larsen... ... | reverse complement strand
TGGTTAGTTGTTGTAGAGACGTGCCATGGCACGTATGTACATTAGTTAGTGGTAGATTGTCAATAATTCTCCCAAACAACGACCAACAAACAACTAACCTAAAATCGCTAGTTAATTTACATTACCTCAGGTTGAATTCAGAATAATGGATTTTGGTATCGGTTTTTTTTCCAACAACGTCATGTTGCCAATCATAGACTTGTTCTATAGCATTGTGCCAAGTTATGGATTGGCGATCGTAGCTTTGACGTTGATTATTCGTTTTGCACTATACCCTCTTAGTGCTGGCTCAATTCGCAATATGCGACGGATGCGAATCGTCCAACCTTTGATGCAAAAACGGATGCAAGAAATCAAAGAACGCTATAAGGACGATCCGCAAAAGCAGCAAGAAGAAATGCTCAACGTCCAGAAGGAATTTGGTAATCCTTTAGCTGGATGTTTGCCATTACTGTTGCAAATGCCAGTGCTATTAGCGCTATTTGCGACATTGCGAGGTTCACCTTTTGCCAGTGTTAACTACACAATTAACCTACAAATCTTTCCTGCCGAACAAATCGAACGAATTCAACCCCAAGCTTTTATGACTGCTCCCCAGAACATTTATGTTGCGGATGGGGAACATGTTAAGGTAACTGCGATTTTACCGGGAGGTAACAAATTAGCAGTAGGAGAACATACCAAAATTCAATACCAAACTGTTGATGGTAAGCCATTTCAAGAAGTATTGGCAGAACACCCAGACAGTAAATTAGTTCCCCAATGGAAAGTTACCAAAGGGGAAGACAGAGTCAAAATTGATGCTGAAGGCAATATTGAAGCCCTGCAACCAGGAGATGTGACTATAACTGGGACAATTCCAGGATTAGCAGCAGATCAAGGATTTTTGTTTATTGATGCCTTGGGCAGAGTCGGGGCAATTGATCCTGATGGCACTATTCATTGGGATATTGTCACAATGGTAGTGTTGTTTGGTGTTACCCTGTACGTCAGCCAAGTTCTTTCTGGGCAAAATTCCAGTGGTGGTAATCCACAACAGGATACAGTCAATAAAATTACTCCTGTGATCTTTTCCGGGATGTTTTTGTTCTTCCCCTTACCGGCTGGGGTGTTGATGTATATGGTGATTGGTAATATTTTCCAAACTCTACAAACTTACATCCTTTCTCGTGAACCTCTACCAGAGGAATTACAAAAAATTGTAGACACCCAAGAGAAACAGGCAGAAGCACAACAAAAAACATTGCCGTTTGAGCCAAAAAGTTCTAAAAAAGTTGAACCAAAGAGTTCTAATGAACAAAAGGGTTCAAAGAAAGTTGAACCAAAGAGTTCTAAGAAAAAGGCTACAGGTTGATGATGACCGATTCTCGGATGGCAAGAGGGCAGCAGTGGTTAAAAACATTGCTGCAACTTACTGGGATAAATACTGAAATTAAAGGCGATTTAGAAGTAGCTGCGATCGCTCAAGGTGATTCTCAAGAACCAGATAACTACTGGTTGACTATTGATCATACAAATTTGACACCAGAACAAGTACGGGTTTTGATTGGGCCTGATGGTGTAGTGCTAGATGCTATTCAATATCTGGCAAATTCGACTCTCAACTTAAATCAACCTCATGAGGAACAAGCCTCATACACGGTGGAATTAAACGGTTATCGTGTCAAGAGACAAGCTGAAATTCGAGCGATCGCTGAAGCTGCTGCTGAACAAGTCCGGGCTACAGCAAGAGAAGTGGAAATTAAATCCCTCAGTTCGGCTGAACGTCGCCAAGTCCATACCTTTTTAAAAGAGTTTAGTGATTTAGAAACTTTCAGCCGGGGTAAGGAACCCCACCGTAATTTAGTTGTACGCCTGGCATTACCCGAATAATTAAATTGTTGGTAGTTGATCGTTGATTGTTGATGGTTCCAAACAACCAACAACAAACAACTAACAACTAACAACCCGAATAAAGTTAAACTAGAGAAATGTTATCGGCAAAATAGCTGATATACAAAGACCACTTTTCGTGAGAATGTCTCACAGAATCCTATGGACGCAATTTATATTCCGCAGCTAACTAAAGCACCGGAGCGGACAGAGGAGATTCAGGTTAAAGAGTTTCTGTCTGGTTTGGATACCTTGACACCAGTTCGTGGTCGTGTTCGTGTGCAACATTGCGGCAATTATTTAGAAGTATCTGGTCAAGCAGAAACAATAATTACTTGTACCTGCAACCGCTGCTTACAAAATTACAATTATCGTCTTGTAGTTGATACCTCAGAAATCATTTGGTTAGACGAAACCGTAGAGCAAGAAGTTTTTTTGCCTTTAGAACGGGAAATAGCTGTGGAAGATTTAGTAGAAACCTTGTCTCCCCACGGATATTTTGATCCTGGTGAATGGCTATATGAACAAGTCTGCTTGGAAATTCCTCAGCGCCAACTTTGTGATACCAATTGTCCGGGGATTCAACCAAGTCATGATCCAGCCTCTACTAGCACTGTAGATCGTCGCTGGGCTTCTTTGGAAGCCTTGAAAAAGCAACTTCCTTCTTAGTCATTTGTCATTTGTGATTGGTCATTTGGCTATTTCTTCGTTCCCAGTCTTAGGCTGGGAATAGTTTTTGGAAGGCTATATTTCACCTGAAGATGAATAGAGCCACTTGTTGCAAAAGTCGGGAAAAGGTAAGTACTGAATTGCTGACTCTCGCTTTTGATGTATTCACCTCTCCAGAGAAAAAAGATAAAACAGTTGTGAAGAGCAGTACAAACCTGAAAAATGAAATAAAGAACTACGCAAAATAACAACTCGTTAATAACATCTAAATATTATGAGCTTCCGTGAAGAGTTCAAACTGCTGCTGCGCGCCCGCTACCCTCTGATCTACATTCCCACTTACGAGGAAGAACGCTTAGAAGCCGCGATCAGGGAAGAAGCAGCAAATCAGGGAAATCGCCCGGTGTATACTTGGGATTTTGTGGATGGCTATCAGGGAAACCCTAACGATGAAAACTTTGGGCGACGTAACCCTTTGCAAGCTTTAGAATTTGTCGAGAAAATTCCGGCTACTGCACCAGGAGTATTTATACTGCGGGACTATCATCGATTTTTAGATGATGTGGCCATTGCTCGCAAACTCCGCAATTTAGCTAAACTCCTCAAATCTCAACCAAAAAATATTGTCCTGTTGTCACCAAGAATTGCGATTCCTGATGATTTAACAGAAGTTTTGACAGTAGTAGAGTTTCCTTTACCTAACGCTGCCGAAATTCGTTCAGAAGTAGAAAGATTATTAATTGCTACTGGCCATTCTCCCCCCAGCAGATTTTTAGATGATTTGGTGCGTTCTTGTCAAGGGCTATCAATGGAAAGAATACGGCGGGTGTTGGCAAGAGCGATCGCAACTCATGGTGAATTACAACCAGAAGATGTGGATTTGGTGCTAGAAGAAAAACGCCAAACTATCCGCCAAACCCAGATTCTCGATTTTATCCCTGCTACCGAGCAAATCTCAGATATTGGCGGATTAGACAATCTCAAAGATTGGTTACTCCGTCGGGGAGGCGCATTTACAGAACGGGCGAGACAGTACGGATTACCGCACCCACGCGGTTTACTGTTAGTAGGTATCCAGGGAACAGGTAAATCATTAACCGCCAAAGCGATCGCTCATCATTGGCACTTACCCCTACTGCGATTGGATGTAGGACGACTATTTGCGGGTTTGGTAGGCGAATCAGAATCCCGCACACGTCAAATGATCCAAGTAGCCGAAGCCCTCGCCCCCTGTGTATTGTGGATAGACGAGATCGACAAAGCCTTTTCGGGGCTTGGTAGTAAAGGAGACGCGGGAACAACAAGTCGTGTTTTTGGTACATTTATTACCTGGTTAGCCGAGAAAACCTCACCTGTGTTTGTAGTTTCTACCGCTGACGACATCCAAGCTTTACCGCCAGAAATGCTACGAAAAGGGCGCTTTGATGAAATTTTCTTCGTCGGTTTACCAACCCAGGAAGAGAGAAAAGCTATTTTCAACGTGCATTTATCCAGATTACGCGCCCATAACATTAAAAGTTATGACATCGACAGGTTAGCCTATGAAACACCCGATTTTTCCGGTGCAGAAATTGAACAAACTTTAATCGAAGCTATGCACATTGGTTTTAGTCAAAATCGCGACTTTACCACCGATGACATTTTAGAAGCTGCTAGTCAAATCATACCCTTAGCCCGCACTGCCACCGAACAAATTCAACAACTACAAGAATGGGCTGCGGCTGGGAGGGCGCGTTTAGCATCGAAACACAGTCCTTTAAGCGATCGCATTCAACGCCAGCTAAAATAGCGAATTATGGATTGGTTAGTAGTTAGTGGGTGGTAGGTAACCACTAACCACTGTAGAGACGTGCCATGGCAGGTCTCTACAACAGCCACCACGAAAAATACATTTACTTAGGCCAAGTTTTAATTTATGTTGACTCAAATATTAAAGTATATTTTCGGATTTATATTAGCAATAGTAATTTTAATCGGTGGTGGGTTTGCTATGGCGCTGTATTTTATGAACCGAGTTTCTGCACCCCCACCAAAACCAATTTATGCAAATGACAATCCTGTAGTAAAAGCACAAGCTCCAAAATCCCAAACATCAAAAACCAATCAAGTATCCTTAGAACAATCTTCACCAACTCCTGATTCTCAAGCAACTCCTCAAGACACACCCAAGCCAGAGTCATCACCAGAACCACTACTACCAGGAGCATATAAAGCACGTGTCACTTGGAAGCAGGGCTTACGTTTGCGAAAAGAACCAACAGCAGATTCCGAACGTACTGGAGGAGTTGCTTTTAATCAAAAAGTAATAGTTTTAGAAGAAAGCAATGACAAAAATTGGCAAAAAATTCGTTTGGAAAATGGAGAGCAAGAAGGTTGGGTAAAATCGGGCAATGTCCAGAAAATTGACGAACAAGATGATACTCAAACAGCAGAATCAACAGAGCAATAGTAGGAATAATAGCACTTTTGTCGAAGTCAAAAATTATTTTTTAGAGTATTTTAATATGTTGTAAACCCAAAATTTCATAACCTGATTTTGCCTCATCCGACTTAGTGTCTTAGTGTCTTGGTGGTTAAATGAAATTTATTTTTTCACCACCAAGACACTAAGACACGAAGAAAACTTACAACTCACTTGGGGTAGGTTTTAGCTATTAGCCTGCACTTCAGTCGCGGGCTTTATTATAGCGAAATTATGTAAGCAAAAGTAAAGCTTAGTTGCGATATTTACTAAAAGGTCAATACTCAAAAAACTAGATGTTATTTTGAGGGATATATAGTGCCTTCAATTAAAACTATTCACTCTCAAAGATAAATATGTATAATCGCAATTCCCAATCTGATTTGGTTGCTGCTGCTGTTACCGCAGCCTTAGGTGCTGGTGTGGTTACATCTTTTGCTGTTAGTCAAGGACAAAACCCTTTCCATGCTTTGGCAATTACTGGTTTAGCAGTACTGATTGCATTAGTTTGGGATTACTATCAAAAGCAATAATTTTTTTGGTAAATATACAGAATTTATAGAGACGCTCCTTTTCCATCAGTCATAAGTTATTAGTAAACATAGATAAACCTGATAACCGATAACTGATAACTGTCGAAGCGTCTCTATTTGTAGAATTTCATCGTCGCTTTGGATTGGTGCGTCGGAGTTCGCGTTTTTCTTGTTCTTGAAGACGGCGATCGCGCCAATCAGCTAGCGTCAGATAACCAACTCCTCCAGTAACTACTATTAGTAGTACCAGAGCAACCAAAGCCAAAATATTTAGGAGTGGACTTTCCACGATACCTCTACAATCCGTTACGACCCCAAACTACCATTGCAATTGACCAAGTGAAAACAACCAACAGTGAAACCCATCCTAATGTCAAAATCTCCATAGTTGCACTTCTTAAGTTTATTTACAAAACTACTCCAATATTTATGATACTGGGAATTGGTTGGTAGTTGGTGGTTGATTGTTGGTAGTTAGTGGTTTACTCCCCACACTCCCCACACCCCCCACCTCCCTATCTTTCCCGATTTATGAACAACACTTCAGATCATCTGATGGCAGAACGCCTAGAATCGTTAAAAGCAGGAATTTTGGCAGCTTTGTGTCTAATCTTAGCTTTCGGGGTCACTTCTTTGATTAACAGCCTAGTTTTAGCAAAGTATTTTCCTGCACTTCGTAGGCTGGGAGTTGAACTCCTAAATTTACAGTTTTTGGTGAGTGGTGCAATAGCAACTTTCTCTGGTTTACTGTTTGGCGTTACTTATCGATATATCATCCGTCAAGATCAAAACCCGCAACTCAAAAATGGAGGAGTGTTGGCTTTCGGTTTGGTACGAGGATTAGCTCAGGTAGATGTTGGGTTTGCTTGTAGTGGTGATGTGTTGCCGTTTGTTGCTATGACTTTTGAGAGTTTATTATGGTTTAAAATTGCCGCGATCGCTCTTGATAAAGCTACGCAGCGAGGTTGGGTTAAACCTTTTTCATCTAATTTTTAATACTGATAAATTTGAGCATAAAACATGATGAAATGTTTTCTCATCGTCGATGTAGAGGCGAATTGCTCTGACGACAATTGCATTCCTAGACATGAAATGGAAGTTATCGAAATTGGTTTTGGATATATGAATACACAACAATAGTTTAAGAATTTTTTACCACCAAGGCACAAAGACACAAAGATAACAATTTTTCATCTAAAGGAAGAAGTCTTTTTAAGTCAATATCAGAATAAAGATAGATGTAATTTATATGTTTTGGTTTTTATATTGCATATGGTTAGTAAGTTTATAGGAGACAAAGTTTATGGGTTGGTTAAAAAGACTTTTTGGATTAGAAAAACCACAAAATGCTCAAGTAAATCCTGCTCCCCAAACTATACAACAACAGCCATCTGCACCTGCTGCTACCCAGCAAATTGCCCCGGAACGGATGGGATTGAATGGAGAATATGATCAAAGTGGTTTAGCAAAGCGTGTAGCACTTGCATTTGATCAAGATAACCAATTAGATGATATCGATACCCTTTGGGTTGCTCAAACTGGTAGCACTGTTGTGTTAAAAGGTAAGGTTCCTAGTCAAGATATTCTCAACAAAATGGTTTCTGTGGCGCGAAGCGTCAATGGTGCGGCGGCTGTTGATACCAGTCAAGTTACTATTGGCTAGTCTATAGTCTGGGGCTTTAGCGCTTTTAAGATTTTATGCTTTGGCGCTGAAGCGCTAACTACAAACTGAACACGTTAAAAGTTTTGAGCTGAACTAGTATCTGGTAAAGAGTTATCTTTGGATTGGCGATCGCTTAGTGAATTAATCCAATCTAAAATTGCTTGGTTGATTATCTCTGGATTTTCATCGTGGGGACAATGACCGACGTCTTCTATAGTCAGCAATTGTAAGTTCTCGTTATATTGAGCAAATTCATGGGCAAGTGCTGGCGGGACAAATTTATCTTTTTTTCCCCAGATTAATAACATGGGAATTGTTAAGTTAGACAACATAGACTTGACACTCATGCCAAAATTAGCACTAATTGTCGCTTTAAACAAAGCACTAAAAGCGCGGGCAGAACCCCTATCTTGGGGAGGCCCTGCTAGTATTTCTACTAACTCATCGGTAATAGCTTCTGGGTTAGCGTAGGCGATCGCAGCCCAACGCCGTAGTATGTTTGGTCGGCGAACAAAATAAAATAGGGGTTTCATTAATAATGGCGAAGCCACGATATTTTTAATGGTGGCAACGACAGGATGTAGAAAAGCAGGTATAGCTTCTTGTTCTAATGAGGGATCTGGTAAACTCATCATTACCACGCCCTGCACCATCTCAGGATAAGTAGCAGCAGCAGCTAAGGAGACTAGAGAACCGAGAGAATTACCTATGAGAACGACAGGCTGCCGGATAAATGTTTTCCAAAAATCGTAAACCTGTTCTACCCAAAGTTGGATACCATAATTCACGCAAGCTTTTTCTGATGCGCCAAAACCCAGCATGTCAAGGGCGTAGACTGTGTGGTGTTCCCCCAATACTTCTAAATTGTGTCGCCAATGTCCAATAGAAGCACCAAACCCGTGTAGCAAAATCAGGGGTGTTGTCTGTTGGTGATTTTGGAGCGGACGAATGTAGGTGTAGCGAGTTTGCCAACCCCGCCAAACCCAGTCTCTTTGATTACCTACTCGTTGTTGCCAGTGAACTACGCTGTTCAAATTTGTCTCCTGATTTATCTTCCTAATTTCTAGCTTAATCGCTATTTTTGAGAAAATAAGGCAGGAGGGAGGAGGATAAAACTTAAGTATTCCTCACATAGCCCCAACGACATTCTCAAAGCACATCCCTATCTAGAAGAAGCATATATCTAGGAAGTAGTTGCCTATTCGCCTTGGCGGGCGGAAGAAATAGAAGTAGGCCTGAAAACTGCATGAAAAAGTAGCGATTTGAAACGCAGAGGGACGCGGAGTCTTTGTGCAAACATTTCGCTATGAACTTACGAAATGCAATTATTTATGAAGATGCACAGAATATTAAAAAACAAACCGCCAAAAAGCCAAGAACGCCAAGAGTGGAGGGTTAATCATTTAGTGCGGCTTCACATTAAATTGGTATTAGAGGCGATCGCGTTGTAGAGCATTTCATGTTTAATGTTTTACCTAATCTGCCGGAAAAAGTACTACCAACCAAGGTACGCTCTGCAATTTCTACACAAGAAGCTCTGGAATGGTTTAACTGAGTTGCTGAACCCTTGAGAAAGTCCATTGCTGATAACAATTACTTGCTAGCAAATCGATTTACGACTGCTGATATTGTGACTGGAGGGGTTTTGCTATGGGCAAAGAAGCTAGGGATGTTATCAGATAGTGACTCCTTGAGTGAGTACTTAAACAATTTAATGCAACGTCCTGTTTTCAGGAGTGCCGATGAAGATTTTTACGCCAAGATAGCTCCCTTGGTGTAGTTTTAACACAAGCTATGAATACTGCGGCGCTCGCAGTTATCCAAAGCGATCGCCTGACTCTCTCTTCCCTGATAAGCACTGCGATCGCAGTTCTTATCCTTCTACTCAACTGGGTGAAAGGCTTTCAAACTCTGGCTTGTCATGCGGATTTGGCTTTTGGCTGCCATCTTTCACCCCTCAGCAACTCCGTTTATGGCTCTGGTGGGGAGGTGCGATCGCACCTGCTGTTGGCGATCGCCTGCTTGACCACAGAACTATCATTGTAACGTTAAATAGCTAACTTAAACTAGAAAAAGGTTTCAATCCCTAATAGGGATTAATTTAAGTTGCAACTTGGAATCCTTGCTTTCATTCTTGCCTAGTAGCCCCGTTTCAATCCCTAATAGGGATTAATTTAAGTTGCAACTACTTAGTTTTTATTTTTAATTTTTGAGTTGGCCGTTTCAATCCCTAATAGGGATTAATTTAAGTTGCAACCCATTGCGCGATGCGAATCTTGGTAGATACCAATCCCCGTTTCAATCCCTAATAGGGATTAATTTAAGTTGCAACGTCAAGACGATATCTGTCGCAAATAGAAAATCGTGGTTTCAATCCCTAATAGGGATTAATTTAAGTTGCAACTGCAATGGTGCAGCTAACATCATGAGAAAAGTAGCGTTTCAATCCCTAATAGGGATTAATTTAAGTTGCAACAGTTATTCCAAGGGGGGAATGATTAGAAAAGGCAGTTTCAATCCCTAATAGGGATTAATTTAAGTTGCAACGATTTGTACGAAGAAGTTGAGGGGGAATAATCGATATGTTTCAATCCCTGATAGGGATTAATTTAAGTTGCAACTTGATTGGCAAAATGATCATTGCATCTATAGATTTTATTGTTTCAATCCCTAATAGGGATTAATTTAAGTTGCAACTTCTGGCACTCAATTGATTAAATTATCAGTGCCAAGTTTCAATCCCTAATAGGGATTAATTTAAGTTGCAACGAAATAATTTTCATTATTTTCATTATAAGATTTTATGTGTCCCGTTTCAATCCCTAATAGGGATTAATTTAAGTTGCAACTTAACGAACTCAGCAGCTAATTCTTGCCTTTGATGGTTTCAATCCCTAATAGGGATTAATTTAAGTTGCAACACTTGGTTATAAAATAGCGCGATCGCGTCTTTTTCTGTTTCAATCCCTAATAGGGATTAATTTAAGTTGCAACCTGAGTGGCTGCAAGCAAGAGGGGTAACGCAGCCAAGTTTCAATCCCTAATAGGGATTAATTTAAGTTGCAACTACATCCCCGAGGTAGGGGATTACATTACAAAGATTGTTTCAATCCCTAATAGGGATTAATTTAAGTTGCAACACGGATTTCTATTTATGTATTCACCTACTCCATCTTGTTTCAATCCCTAATAGGGATTAATTTAAGTTGCAACAAGATAGAGCGTATAGACATCGGCGCGATCGCACGTTTCAATCCCTAATAGGGATTAATTTAAGTTGCAACTCGATTGCTGTAATTTCCCAGCTTGCCTGTTATCCTGATGTTTCAATCCCTAATAGGGATTAATTTAAGTTGCAACAAAATTACCGTCGCCATCATCATGGCGATAGTTGTTTCAATCCCTAATAGGGATTAATTTAAGTTGCAACCTGTTCAATCTCCGGTGGCAAAGATAGTTTGGTGTTTCAATCCCTAATAGGGATTAATTTAAGTTGCAACTATGCAGCCTAGTATTTTCACGACGGGTGCGATCGGTTTCAATCCCTAATAGGGATTAATTTAAGTTGCAACCTTGCGATCGCGTCTACATCTGTGCAACTTTGTGTTTCAATCCCTAATAGGGATTAATTTAAGTTGCAACAAGCAAAATTCGATAAACGATACATGGTCGTCGATTACGTTTCAATCCCTAATAGGGATTAATTTAAGTTGCAACTCTCGGGTTATCTGGAGGGGCGATCGCTGTCTTGTTTCAATCCCTAATAGGGATTAATTTAAGTTGCAACGGCTCGATTTAGAAGCCTTGCTGTATTAGGTTTTCAAGGTTCAGTGGTGCAGACCTAGAGTAAATATAGCGTTTGAGCGATCACACTGTCAAGAGCAAATGAGTATAAAATGCCTCAAATCTAGTCAGGGTAAGATTTACAGAAAAGGTGCAGACCTCATTTGCCATCAAATCAGTCTCTAACTTAGACATAATCAGCATTTCAGCCCCAAAAATTGATTGCTTTTTTTCTACACCTACTGGTTTGCACCATCATCAAGCAAAAAACACCGTAGTATCCATTGGCATTTCGCCGCCAATGCGCTCAATTTTACCCTGACAGCAAGCACAAAGAAAATAGAAGCGGATGCTGTCTTCATCAGGTTTAATGAGTTTTGCTAGCCGCGACCTCAATTTAGCATACTGGGTTTCAGTTAGGTTGCACTCAAATACAGAATACTGCATCCACTGTCCATAAGACTTGAGAATATTGTGGATTTTGGTACGACGCTTATCTTCGGGGATATCGTAACTGACGACAATAAACATGGGAGATGGGGAGGTGGGGAGGTGTGGGGAGTAGTAAACCACTAACTACTAACCAATAACCATTAACCAGATGAATTACTTCATTACCAATGGCGGATATTTTTCAATTTCGCCCATGAGGTATTTTGCAAGTAATCTTGCTTGCAGTTCAAAGGATTCTTGATAGGTGTATTGCTTTTGCATGACGGGATGTTTAAACTTTGTTTGCTTCTTTTCTTGATAGAGACGCAAAAATTTATGTAAGCCTTCTTTGGTGAGACAAACAGCATTACTAAGTGGTTCGGTAATAAAGTCTGTAGGTACGAGAATCCGACGATTAATTGCTGTTAAAACTACTGCATCGACAATTACAGGACGAAATTCTTCCATTAAATCTAGTGCTAATGATGGTCTGCCATAACGCTCTGTATGTAAATATCCTAAATAGGGATCGAAGCCAACAATATTAATTGCACCCTGCACATCATGACGTAATAATGCATAACCCAAACTCAACAAAGAGTTGACTGGATCAGTTGGGGGACGACGGTTGCGAGTGTGAAATTGAAAGTTATCAACGCGAATCAGTTGATTAAAACAACTAAAATACGCAGCACTACCTGCACCTTCTAAACCTCGGATAGAATCAATAGATGTGGCTTGATCAAGATTTGCGATCGCAGTTGCTAATTGATTTAGTCCTCCGTTCAAATCTAAATCAGGATAACTGCGTTGTGACTTTAGGAGAGAATAACGATAGTTTTTTAACTTTCCTCTCACAAAACCTTTACTAGCATGAATCGCTTGTGGTGATTCTCCCTTTGCTTTCCACTGGGCAGAACGTAAGAAAATATTCTTACTCATTTCTGGTTCTAATCGCGCAATATATTTACCGTTATTTGTCAAGAAAGTTAGAGGAATTTTTTGATTAACTAATTCGGCAATAGTAGCAGGAGAAATACTTGCTCTCCCCATAACTACCAAACCATCAATTTTGATTAAAGGCACATCCAAAATTGTTTTTTTCTCATATTTAACGTTGAGCCTTTCATCAACTTTACCGATAAAAGCATCTTCTTGTGTAATGTATACTGTACCCATGATTGATTTTTAAATTATGTGAAGGAATTAGAATTGGATCGATGGGGAGGTGGGGAGAAGAAAATAACAACTAACCACTAACCAATGTAGAGACCTGCCATGGCACGTCTCTACAACAACTAACTACTAACTTAAATTTCTTCTTGATACCGCCTAACTTTTTCTGGTAATTGCGGTAAACATTGGTTGTAAAAACTGCATCCTTGGCAACGTTTGCTATAGGTTGCTATTGGCATGATGCCAGTTTCCAGGAGATTTTTTACTAATTTAATTGTGGCGATCGCACTTTGTCTTAATTCCTCAGAAATCTCCACTAATTGACGTTGATGGGAGTGAGCATAATAAATATATCCTGTGGTGACGGGTTTTCCTGTCATCTCTTCTAAACACAATGCTTGGGCACATACTTGCAACTCATCGTTATCCCATTTACCTTTACGTCCTCGCTTATATTCAATGGGATACCATTCATTATTTTCTAATTCAATTAAGTCTGATTTGCCAATGAGTTGATATTTTTCGGATTTCAAATAAATTGCTCGAATTTGCCAAGTGTTTTCCCGATTACCATCACTCAAAGTATGTACGCGTTCATGTAAACTTGTACCCTCAATTGTGTATTGATTATCAATAAATTCATCTGCACAAAACATGCGCCAGCAGCGATGCGGACAGTAGGCATATTGGTTTAATGCCGCAATCGGTATATATTCTGTATTATTCATAGTGGTGATAAAGCACTTAGATTTAGCGATTAGAAATCGCAGCTAATAACCAACAACAATCAACAATCAACCAACAACTAAACTCTACGTGTCATACCCATACCCATCGTTGTTTTCCGTCCAACTCCAGCATATAAAGCAAAGTCAGCTAAAGCATTAATTTGCTTAATTTGGATGGGTTCAGCTTCTCCCAAAATGCGATAATTAACTTCCCCAACAATGCCAATAAATTTACTGCGAGAGTCTGCTAAGATTTCTGTATGAATGTTGACAAAACTGGGAAATATAGCATCAAGAAAAAGATTTTCAAACTCGATACCACTATATTTATTCCAGCGCGCTAGTAAAGAATTAAATACGCATTCTCTAGTCGGGAGAGTAGTATCATACTTTCCTTGGCGGAAGGCGGTGGGTGTGGTGAAGGTAAGGGAAATTGTGCGATCGCTCTCACTTGCTTCCTGATATAATTGCTCATAGGTACAAGCATTTGCCCAAGGTTGGGTTGATTGGAGAGTACCGAGAATACTTGTAATGTACAAATCCGCAGAACCTAAGTGCCAAGCATGTTCGGGATTAATATTCAGCCAAAGTGGAGTCAGCTGACTAAAGAGAGTGTCGTCTAATAGAGATATGCGCCACCAACAGGGAGTACCCGGAGGAATAGGTTTTTCGTGTTGCCATTGTAAAGTGTAATTTTTTTGGCTTGAATGTCCTCGCTTGCCACTACCATTACTTGTGTAACTTGACTTTACTTGTAAAGGGGAAAGAGTAAAAGCTTTATCTGCGGTGGAATCATGGAGTAAGTCACCCAAAGTTCTATCTACCGAACTCACAAGATTTAAAAACAGTGCGTGGTAATGTCTGCCAGTCAGATAATTAGGATAGATGGGAGACTGAGGAATGAGATTGAGAACTAAACTATGCGGCATGAGATGCTTTTAGATTAGGAAAAATCATTCAAGGAGAAGATAAAATCCCCTTGCTGCTGAAGTGCAGAGATACCAACGCCAGCGAACTCGCAAATTGATGCTGCAACATCAAGCAGGTTTTAGTGCAGAGTTGCTGGCGCAAGCATCAGCGAAGAAAAGAAAACGTACTTCGGATTGTGAGAAGTGATTAACCTCGAAAACGGTATGTCATCCGCACGGGAATTTTTAGTTCTTTGATATCTTCAAAGTAGTAATATTGCCCTCGCATCTGTACATTTTGAATGAGACTAACGGGAGGCATATTCACCACATCGTAACTAATCACTTGATTAGTGAACATGACATCCAAAGGATTTAAAGGATGGGTACAGATAAACAAATCATTTCTAGTTTTCGCTTCCGGTAATTTTTCCACAGTAACTTCTGCTTTACTCATCCATTTCCCCAAGCGAATCCATTTTGGTAATTTGAGTTCTTTTTGAGAAATTACAAAAAACTCAAATTGACTTTCTGGTGCAATTTCCTTTGCTCTCCCAAAACTGGGAATATTCTTTTGGGTTTTTTCCATCTCCACATGGTAGTTATTATTGGCATATTTCCATGTATTGAGAATAGAGGTATGATGAATAGAAGCAGCAGGAGTTACATAAATTCCCTGTTGATTGAGCGGAGTTAAATGCTGCTCATATTTGGGAACTTGTTCGGGACAAAAATAACGGTAGGAATCCTCTTCGGAAACCGTGGTTGCATATTTTTCACTATCTACTAATCCCAGTGCGTAGCAGAGTGCGTAGTTGTGAATTATTGGTTCGGTTTCGTAGAGTCTGCCGATTTCGCGGGTGGCATGATACATACTATCATGCAATTCGATGTGACAACGGTAAATAAAACTCATGATTTTTACTCCGTTGCAGCACCTGCTTTTTTGCCTCTTTTATTTTTATCGGAATTCTTAGTTTCAGAATTCTTAGAAATATATTTCTGTGCATAAGCGGAAGATTCTGCATTGGCTTGAGTCAATAATTCTTGCAGTTTATTTTCGTTACTGGTGATTGATTTGACTTCATCTAATAAAGGGGTGAATTTATCCCCAATATAATCAGTATGGGTGACACATTCTTGAGTCATTAATTCATTAATTGCTTTAATTGCAGCTTTACGAACATCATCTTCGTTGAGTGGATCGGGTGGGTTAATTTTCCCATCAAAATTTAACAAGTCATATATTTTCTGTGTCCAGCGCAGGTTACTGACAATCTCTCCGTCAGCAAAGATAATACCAATTAGCTCATTTCTCAGCCTTCCAGTGCGTGTTGTTTGTGCTCCATAATGACGGGTTCTAATGATATTATTGAATACATACAAAAATCCTGCTTCTGTTGGATCTTTGAGTGTGACAATACTAGGGAAGAAAACTTGGGGTAAGATATGATCTTGGCTATTAATTCTGCTGGTAACTTCCCCATTTCTACTCATTGTCCCATTCTCAAATGGTGCATTGAGGGTAAAGTTCAAGTGAGAATCTTCAAAGGGAGTGATTGAATAAGCTGTGTCCACCACTACTTTAGATTTTTCCGAACCAGCATCCCCAATTGCAAAACCATAGAGAATACAATCAGGAGTTGTTTTACTAAACTCAACGTTATAATCGCATTTTTCCCAATCACCAATTTTGTAATTACGCAGCAATTCTCGTCCGGTTAAACGCTCAGGAGTTGATTGTTTACGTTTAAACATTGCCAAGCGGCTAATCGGTTCTTTTTGTTCAATTCCCGCACGCACTTTGGCTTTATTTAATTCTCCGTCTGTTTGGAATAATGGGTAAGATTCGGTAATGCGAATAGTAATAAAATGTGCGTACTTACCCATTGGTTTTGCAGGGATTTCGTTATGGAAGAATTTAGCGTCAATGGTTTTCAAAAAGTTCATATTTTTCTCCAAGGGTTAAGGTTAAACAAAAATACGGGATTTATTGTAGAGACGAAATATATCGCGTCTCTACATATTTAGGCTGCATCATCAACATCCAAATCAGGAATATCTTCGGGTTCTGCTTGCGGGAGATTCTTGCGTTCTTCATCATCTGCGAGGCGATAAAGGTATTCACAGGTATCTCGAATTAAGTTGAGTTGAGTCCCAGCTAAACGTGCGCGATCGCATTTGAAATTTACCTCAAAAATCTCTTTGACAAAATAATTGGCGAAGTCATATACTGCTTGACGTTCCTCTTCAGGAGTAAGTGCAGGTTTCCACTTTCCATCAACGAAAGTAAGGGTTGGTTTTCCTTCAGCAGCTCTGCGTCTGACGTTATTCATTAATTTAGCTAAACGTGCAGCCACAACATCTGTTAATGATTCAGCGTCACTAGCTATAGCTTTATCAATTTTTAAAATCACATCCGCAGCTTCATCAATGGGTTTAAGGATTGCATTGGCTTTAGCATAATAACTTTTCGCACGATAAAAACGGCGATAGAGTTCTGTTAATTTCCTTAGTTGATTCATGGTTTCTTCTCCCGGTTCAAAGTATTTATACAAATCCATGTAAAGACGAATTTTTGCTACTGGTACAGCATCCAGAGTTTTTTGTTTATCGTCTTTATCTTTCTTGGGTTTACGTAGCCATTTAGTGAGATAATGAAAAACATATAAGGGACTTGTTTCCAAATCTCTGGCCAAATCTGACAATTTACCCCAATCTGGATCACCATCCTTTTTCCGATTAACTTCTAGGTGAATACAGTAAGCAGCAGTCAGCGCATTTAATGGTGAAAATTCACGTTTTTCTGAACTGCTCGGAAGAATACTATCTAAACGATAAGTATCTTTTTTGATCAAAGAACGAATTGCTTGATGCTCTCCATCTAATAACACAGTTTCTTCAAAATCTGCACCACTAATAAATGGTGGTACAGGAGATTCCGATGCGACTACTTTCACATCGAGAACAAGTGGTAAAGTTAATGCTAGCCATGCAGGTGTTACCCAAGATTCGGTGTCTGTTGGTTCTCTTCCTGGGGGTAATCCTAAGAAGAAAAATGTGAGAGTTTCCTTTTCAGGAAAGCTGATTTTAAAAGTGCGATCGTCATCTGGGTTGAGATTTTCTTTAATCAGCAGTGTATCGACTTGCTGATAATTTTGAATGCCGAATTTTGCAATTTGTTTATCAGTGATGAAATGCTTTCGCAACTCAGCATCAAATCGCGTTCTCGCGAATTGATTGTAGGCTAATTGCAAAAATTTATTGGTTTCAGGTGTGAAGAAGTAGGTGGGATAAAGATAAAGATAGCGATATTTGCGGCTTTCAAAATCTCCACCCACAGCATTAGTTTGATTCATTAAAATCTGTCTCAACATGATTTCAATTGACCATATTGAGCAGATTTGCCGTTTTGCAGCCTGCGCGTTAAATAAAATCTGACGGTTGCTATAAACTTGTGGTGCAAATAAAGTTGCTGACTCCATCTGTTCAGTGACAGTATAAGCAGAACTCGACATTGCACAAACGCTTTCTCTTCCTCTTCCCGTTACTTTTGCGGCGTTGTAACGTTTTAATTCCAGTAAAAATGGTTCGGTTTCTGGTGCGAAAACTGCTCCTGTTGGTAATGAAATAACTCGTTTGACATAGGTTTTTAAATCCTCCCAACCATCAGGAATATCTTGAAATTCTTGAAGAATTGGCTGAATTAAACTTGCAGCATAATCTACCATTCCTCGCATAACTTCCAAGATTTGAGCAAAATCTTTACCGGGATGCTTGCGGAAATACTGTGCTGCAAGATAGTACCAATCTAGAGGAACACCACCAGTTTTCTTGAGGGATTGAATTTGTTTAATGGCTGGTATTTCATCAGATAATTCCAAATATTCTGCCAACTTTTGAGTCAAATCCAATTCGGGAGGTACTTTTCTTTTCGCTTTTGGTATATCTTTTTGTGCTTCTTTAACTCTGTCACACCAGGAATTCCAAATTCCTCGACACAAAATATCACCAAATTCAGCTAATCTATCAATCCGAATTTCACTAGGGAATTGTACGTTTAAGTCAGCAGATAGTTCTCCTTGTGCTTGATAGTTTTGTAAACTTTCACTGCGTTTACTACTTGATGCATTTTTACTATCGGGAAGTAATCTACAAGTTGCATCAATACTAACTTCCATCAATCCAATTGCATCGAAAAATAGCCAGTAGTAATCTGCAAATTTCAATCCTTTTCCATCACGATTAAACCCTGTTTGTCTTTCTCTTAGTTTCTCAGCGCAAAGAGATTTGACTTTATTGACAATACTGCCTGAAATATTATTAGTAGTTATCGCTGGTGCATCTGCATTTGCTAGATACACAACACCATCAGGTAAGTAAAGTAGTGGTGTATAAAATTCTTCGGGGTGAGCTTCAATGAGAGAATTATTGAGGATATTAGTTAAAACACCACGATTTTCTGATAGAGAATGATAGGTAAGTTTAAGCTGATGATTACTTAACCTGTCTATTAATCTTGTCAGTCGAGGATGTTCTGCATCTCTCGGATGTTTGACGACAGAAGCAAATAAATCAGATAGTGAAACTAGGTCGATTAAAACCTGTCGAATTCTACTATCTATCCTTTCATCATCTAAGGTTTTTAATCCACGAGTAGCAAGACCTAAATCGGAGTCGTGTTTAACACCAGAATTATTACTAATTTCGATGATATCGTCAATAAAATCTTGCCAATCATCACCTAATAAATAATGCAAGCCAAAATCTAGTATTTTCTTGGTGATGTATCCACGTCCTAAATTGGGTGCATCTTCTTTTTTAGGTGTGTCTAATTCCCAATCGCGATCACTAAATTTACCTTCTTT